>Ga0123353_10014444_pt1 | contig 11385 bp, 7 predicted proteins | sample TergutLab28metaG_3_FD_92763 | JGI IMG/M metagenome (GOLD analysis project Ga0123353, IMG submission 92763) | Labiotermes labralis P3 segment gut microbial communities from Petit-Saut dam, French Guiana - Lab288 P3 | ecosystem: Host-associated > Arthropoda: Insects > Digestive system > Gut ... | reverse complement strand
CATGTAGACCGGTTAACTATAGTTAACAGGTCAACACTCTCCGACATCCCAGAAAACTTCAGTCTTCAGGAAGACCGCTGTGATGACCTCAAATCATGCATTTTCCCAACTTCTTAAAGCTTTTGAAAGCCTGTCGGTTACTTTATGTACCGCCAGGTATAACATCCAAAAATTTTACACTCTGCCCACAGAGTGTATTTACGTGTTGTGTTTGATCTCGGAACAAACTGCGACTTAGGCACTATATAGCATTAATTGATAGGCTTTTATGATCGAGATGTAGAGTGTTTACAGCGCGGTACGAACTTAATCTTATAACTCTTGTTACTATCAGTAGTTAAAGGGTTAATCAGAAAATACCAAACCAGTGTAGGCCGTCCACATATCTGGCAGGTGCAGTTGTGAAACAAAGCCTCGCAGATTTGTGATCGTTACTCCAATGGTCCATGATACAGTAGCGATACCTTTACTATAGTGTTATTTGTATTTTGAATTGCGGCCTGCTTATCTTCGACTGAAGTCTGAGTAAGAAGTAACAGCGGTCAGTAACCACCATGTTTTTATTGTTCAAATCGATGTTTATCAGACCGTGTCTTAAATTGTTTTTTCAAATTTATAATTGAATTGATTAACGGTGTGATGCATTGTGTAGACAACAATCCTTGTAGTATGTTACACGGACACGGTGTTAACAGCAGTTGGCTCCTGGTGGTTCATTGTCTCATTGTGATACTGTCAACATGTTGCTGTGATTTGTATGGCTGAACAAAATACTGCCGCGCTACTAGATTGCGTTAACCGCAGAAAATTTAACATAAATGATCAAATAATCGTATATAATTAGAGTACTTAGCGAGGACTTTGGTGATAGCCTAAGTGTATGGTTGTTATTTACTGTATTCGTGAAATTCGTTCATGTCTGTGACCGTTGGGAAGATAATTCGCTGTACAAATCACCTGTAGGGAATTATTTATTGAAATAAACATGGCTGGTTTTCGGCATTACAGATATGTGATGGGCTTCTTGGGAACAGGTATGTGTATGTGCACTGTATTACAAACCGTATTCCTGAGGGTTTTTACAACTCTTACCGCCATAAGCTGATACCAACGTATCCGAGGAACGTTTAGGTTATACACTTCAGTGCCTGTTGAAGTGCTGCTTGAACCTAATTTAACCATCGACTGTTTTTAATGCAGCGTCGGCCGTGGAAGCCTTAAAGCCTTTCTCATTGTGAGTTAAATTCTTAATTCTGGCCAGCAAGCCTGTATGGCCGTATAAAAATGCAATAAAATATTTTATGTCAGTGTATAAAACGCAAATGAGTAAAACATAAATGAATGTGTCACAGAACGTGTCATAAGTGTCCATAACTTACTGAGCGTGAGATACAAAGTAGAATGTTTTCTGTTATGATGCGGTTTTGGGTGGATCGCCCCGTACTCTTAAAATGACGGAATTCTTGCTAACATTCGATCCTGAATATTTTGTCTTCTCGTTTGCTATTTAAAGACGTATAATAATACAGTGGGCAAGAACTATGAGTTTGCCTGTTGTTTTGTATGGATGTGAAACTTAGTTTCTCGCGTTAAAGGAAGAATGTGGAAGTAACACAAGGCTGGAGAGAGTTGCATTGTGAGGAGCTTCATGATTTTTTACTGTCACCAGCTATTGTCAGGGCGTGGGTCTGCGACCGCTCCATTACATGCTGGGATTGCGAGTTCGAATCCCGCCGGGTGCGTGGATGTCTGTCTCTTGCAAATGTGTGTTGTCAGGTAAAGGTCTCTCTGCGACGGGCCTGTCCATCGTCCAGAGAGTGTGTTGTGTCTGAGTGTTATCTCGAAACCTCAATAATGAGGCGGCCTAGGCCCGAGTCTTGCTGTTGAGCCACAAAAAAATATATTGTTAGAGTGATCACTCAAGGCGAATGAGATAGCTCGGGTATGTGGCACATATGGGGGATAAAGAAATGTATACAGGTTTGTGGTCGGTATACCTGAAGGAAAGAGGCTGCTTGGTAGACCTAGGTGTAGACGGGAGGCTACGGTTAAATGGATGTGAAAAAATAGGGGAACATGAGGGCGTAGACTGGATTTATCTGGCTAAGGATAAAGACAAGCAGTGGGCTGTTGGGAAGGCGGTAATGAACGTTCGGATTTCATAATGTGTGCGGAGTTTCTTGAGTAGGTAAATAACTAGCTCTAGTTTCTCAAGATTTCTGCTCCATAGGGTTGGTTGATTAGTTGGTTCGTTGGATGGCTATTTGATGATATATTGGACATTCGATAATGGGCAGTTGTACGGTATGTGTGGATATCTGACTGCCATCTAGTGTAATGTGTAAGTTTGAAAGGAATGAAGCAGCATTGCTTGGGGTTGGGAGTGGAGTTAAGATACAGAGCATGACTATTCAGTGAACTGTGACCTTAGTGAATAAGTAGACTGGCTACAAGTCTCGACGGCCGGAGTACGAGCGCCGTCAGTGATACTTAAGTCTTCCATTGTTTATGTTGACAGGGATGGCGATTCTCGCCATGCAGCCTTGTTGTCACTTGCTACTGGCAAAAGGGTGTGCCGATTGAATTTAATGTGCACGTCATGAAGGCATATGGTGGGAGTGAAGGTAATAACTCCACAGTAGATGGAGGTGCATGGTCAGCTTCACACCCCAGCCGCTTTACCCCCGGGGAAAGATCCCCCGGCAGACATTGATTAAGAGACCAGGTGGACCCGAGCATAGGCGTAACTTGACTAATAAGATTGAGGGGCAGGGGGGGGGGGAGGGAGTGGTGACGGTGGGTATTTGGAACTATTTTACGAAGGATTCAGGGTAGAAAAACCGGGGAGTTTTGTTTGAACCAGTCCTGAATATGCATTGACTTTAAGCAAAGAGCACAGAAGATTTAGAGTGCCTCTTTTTCTTTGTGAACGATGACTTAGATGTCTCTATTCCACGTCCCATAAAACGCAGGTGTTTCATTTTTCTCTGTCTTTACACCACGCAAATAATCGTTTAGAAAATATTTCTATTTTCCATTTGTCCCTTTTCAACTCAGCAGCCAAAAATGTATTCTTATGTCGAAAAAAAATATCGGAGGGGCATTTACACCCGCACTCGAGTTACGCCTGTGGGCCCCAGAGCCTTTGTGGACGCTCAGAGATCAATTAAGGCGAAGTGAGTAGATGAACATAAAAGATTTATGTGAAGTGATTTTATTTTGAAGTGAAGTGAAAAGTGAAGTGAGTTGCGGTGAAATTCTTGGGGATAAAAGTAATATGTACATTAGAGTGACCTTATACTGAGGGTACTTGATTATGTCTAGTTTTCTGCAGTCATGTCTGTGTGTCTTGTGTGTGTTCGTGTAATGCCCAGCTAACTAATACATTTTTAATGTTATTTATTGTCCGTCTTACACAACAATATGATGTAAAATTGAGTTATATACAATTAATGAAGCTACATGTTTCAACCCCTTGGGGCCATCTTCAGGCTTATAAAATACGAACTATACTAGGTACTTCTGAAGTAGTTACTTACGGGATCCCGTGGTTTACATTACGTTAGCTATAAAATATATGTTAAAAATTGGTTAAAATACAGGTGAAGGACATATAGTCGTGGTGAACACGTGGATCGTTGTTGTATGTATGTGATAGGTGTTTGTGTACCTTAGGAAAGTGTCGTGATGTTATGGTCGTGGGTTGGGGACCTCACGATTTATCGGTGGCCTTACACCGTATAAGCCTGAAGATGACTCCCAAGGGGTTGAAACATGTAACTTCATTAATTGTATATAATTCAAGTTTACATTATATTGTTGTGTAAGACGGACAATAAATTACATTGTTATTTTAGCACAACGGGATGGAACACCCACAATTTATAATACATTTTTAACTGCGTAACGGATTTTCACTACATTTGAACACTGTGACATTAGAAGTAACCATACATTGGAACTTTATTTCCTTCTTTCAGTAAGACATATGTTAAGAATCCCGCCCTCCAGACACCGCTTTAAGAAAATACCACAGGGTCCATTACTGTATAGACTATAACAACTGTAGACTATTACGAGACATCTACTAATGTTTCACAAATAGCATATTGCACAAACTTAAGACCTTGTTAGCAGTGAATTATCTTTCCTCATGCGATATTTGCTTCCGTCAGTGTTGTATTTTATGGTTGCATTTTTTGTAACAAAAACCCACCCAGGTAGACAAAAATATACAAGTTATGAGTTGAAACATTTGTGAAGATCAAAAGGGTCGGTCAATATGGCTGCCGTCTGTCTGTGGAATGCCATGTCTTGGGGGAAGACTTCCGTTTGCTTGTTGCTGGGAATGAGAAAAGAGAGAAAGAGAGAGGAGAGAGAGATAGAAGGTCAAGCAGGGGTAGCAAAAGGTCTCTCAGACACCATTGCTTTTTTATTTGTCTTCATATAATATGTGGGATTGACGAATTCCGCTAGGCCGCGGGCTGCAAGACAGAATAGTTGTGGTTTGATTTCGGGCAGAGCAGCAGATTTTTCTGTTCTATAAACGTGTTTTTTAGTGTTCGACCATACGATACGTGCACTAACCACCAGACTTTAAAGGGTTAAATATGCAGGGACGCAGTTGGTTTGTGCTCGGCGCTACAAACCGGGAGATAGTGGGTTCATTTCCCGTTGGGGTCATTGGGATTTTTCATTGGCTTAATCCTTCCGGCCGTACTGTGGCCTCGGGGTCGACTTAGTCTCTGACAGAAATAGGGCGGCCGGTGCATAGGGCTGACAGCCATACCATACACATGTGCCGAGTGTCTGGAAATTTGTGAGTCTCAACCTCCTGGAGCCGTAAGGGGCTGTCCAGGCCCGCACAGGCATTACTGTGACTTAGCCCTCAAGGACGAAACGTATCTGTGTTATATAAGGACTCGGTGCGTACCGCGCAGTAAACACTTTTCAATTCGGTTATAAAAACCAATCTGTTAATGATATAAAGACGAAAGTTGCTGTTGGTTCTGAGATGCAATGTAGTTGGCGTGCATAATTTTTTAATGTTAAACCTGGTGGTAAAGTGACTGGTAGGCTTTAAAAGGTTGCTGAACAAACGTTATGTACTCTAGTTACAAAATTAACAGGAGGTTACGAGTTGAATTGGTGGAGTAAATACTTAAGATCAGCAGTGCGCAAATCCCGGGCGACCAAATTTTGCACCATGACGCCAGATATTTTCAGCATTCCTCACTCCTCAGATAAATACAAAAATGTGTTATCATTTCACATGCGCCGAGCAGAAGGCGCCAGATAACAGTCAGGTGAACAGGCCACCCCAGATTTTGGATCCTCAGAAAAGACCTTGCTTCATAACATACTTCTGGCCCTAGATTTTAGGAAAATTTGTGGACCCCTACGTTAGAAGTTACGTGGGTTAAAACGCACACTCGTACGTACGCTGTGCCAGCAGCTCATATACACAACAGAGAACGAATTTCTCTACGAATGGTCATCTGCCGATACTGCATGAAAGAGTAAAATACCAGAGCTAAAATTGGAAGTCACCAAAACAGAGTTCAGAGAGTGCGAGATTTGAAGTTCTGTCAGCAGTGTTTCTTAAGATTTAAATCTTGTGGACTGTTAGGCGGTGTCGACAGACAAATAGCCGGGAACCAAAATCCTTTCGAAACGTCGCTAACTTTACTGGTCGACGCTCCGTAAAATCCTTGAATCATCGGAGTTCAGGGACTCTCAACGTGTACTGTGAGCGGGAACAAACGATGTACCTAGTGTTAGGTACACGGACCGTAAATGAAAATAAATTTGACACGAATAGTTTGGTACGTTGTGGACTTGTGTTATGTAAAACCTGCTGTTCCTATTCACCAAACCTTTATCTTAGCAGAGAGCATAAGAAAGGATTTTCTTTTTTGCCAGGGAAAGGAAATAGATGAACATCCTTGTTTCATTAGTCGTTGAAGACTTCATATAACGATTTTTTTTGTAACAACGAGAAAACATGTCTCATTTTGGCTATGGTCACAGAAGTTTTCCTTTATTTTCTGGCAAGTGCCGGGATAATGTCAGATATTAGGCAACGAACGCTACCTTTCCCGCCTTTACAATGAATCATTCTATCGTTTGACGTTATATAAGGTGGGCAATCGAAAGCATCGATAAATGTGATGTTTGTGTGACCGTGCATCATTAATACAGTAATATAAACAGCCAACTGGATGCAACATTAATAATTTTATTAATAATTTCAATCAGCTCAACGTGTTTCGGGCGATGGTTTCGCCTATCCTCAGGAGCACTAGACTGTGTTTACAGCTTGTGGTATAATGCATGGGCGATGCTTTATACCACAAGCTCTAAACACAATATAGTGCTCCTGAGGATGGTCGAAACCATCGCCTGAAACACGTTGAGCTGGTTGTAATTATCATTAAAATTTGTTATTGTTGTATCTAGTTGGCTGTTTATGTTATTGCATCGATAAATAAATCAAGAGTGAAGAATAAATGACAGCTATGGTCGTTACCGCCACTGGTCCGTGCTGTTGCAATGATGTCTAATGTTTCATGTAGTATCCACTTGATAAGATAAAATTATGGTATTTTGAGTATACTGTGTTCTGGGTGTTCACATCCTTTTGTAAAGTGTAAATTTATCAACGTTTCGGAAGAACCGTGTTCTTGTGAGACGGCGGTGAATGTCTATCTGACGAATAGCGCACATATCCACGAAGGTGATATTGTTTTTCGTCATCCTAAAAACTCTCAGTTCTCATTCGTTGTGTATTTTGATTACTGATTTGGCTGTAAGGAGGTTATTTTTTAAAAAAAATGGCAGAGGTGAAACAAAATTTATGAGATGGGATAATTAAAACAGTTTTATGGTGGCTGGAAGGTTTAATGGTTCTGGATGTTTTAAGAATTTTCCGCAGAATTGATTTGACTTCGATGTAGATATATCCCTGAGGGTGTTTGAGGAGAATATTTGGTCCTAAGAGGGGCGAGGTAACAGGGGAGTGGAGAAAACTACATAATGAGGAGCGTAATGATCTGTACTCCTCACCATATATTGTTCGGGTGATTAAATCGAGAAGAATGAGATTGGCGGGGCATGTAGCACGTATGGGGGAGAGGAGAGGCGTATACAGGGTTTTGATGGAGAAACCTGAGGGAAAGAAATCACCTGTAAGACCCAGGCATAGATGGGAGGATAATATTAAGATGGGTCTCCAGGGAGTGGGATGTAGGGCGTGGACTGGGTCGCACTGGCTCAGGATACGGACAGGTGGCGGGCACGTGTGAATGCGGTAATGAACCTTCGGGCTCCATAAAATGCGGGGAATTTCTTGACTAGCTGAGAACCGCTTAGTTTCTCCAGAAGGACTCTGCTCCATGGAGTAAGTAAGTAAGCAAGCAAGCAAGTAAGTATGTAAATGTATCTCGGTACCTTTCTCTCGGAAACCGAGCTGAGAAATTGTCAAAATTTTGAAGTGCTCTTCAGTCCAAGTCGCCTAGTAGTCGAGTTTTATATGAATCTCAGATAAAGTGTCTCCTTTGTTCGTGCCTGTACACTTTCTGCCCAAGTCGCATTTTCTGCATTCAATAGTTTGATGGAAAGTCGTTACATATAAAAAAAAAAAGTGTGACACCAAGTCACTTCTCATCATAAAAACATGCATTTTGCATTTGTAGAAAGTCCGCCTTGCGATTTTGCACAGCCTGCGTGGTGTATTGGTTCGGTTGGTCAACCTGATGCACGTACACATTTCTACAGTGTTCTCATATAAGCAAAATTTTTGAACTACTATCTCGTTAGTTCCTCACTGGAGTTTTCATTGTTTCTGTTACCAATTTCCGTCATTTCGTAGAACCGTGGAGTAGGATATGGATCCTGCGGCTTCTCCTTGTATGCCCTCTGCCTGGGGACGTAATACTCCAATGCATCACAGGTTTAAAGGAATGTGGCAGCCGTGAACAGGTTATTAAACATGCACATATCTCGTAATTCATCGCCAAGTGAATTGCATTCTGCAGTTTGTAGACTGTAAGGGAGCTTGACTAAATTCCAAGCATGTTAGCTTTAATGGCGCAGGAGAAGTAATGAAGCTTGGAAGAGAATCCGGGAAGACGGTGTCGTAAGTTCATTGGAGAAACAAACGGTTGTCGTCTGCGAGAGGTCAGTCCGTTGTTTCGTTCCTTGTTAGTCGCGTATTCCGGATGTTCACGTCGTCCGTTCAGGGTAGTCGAGTTACATGTGTTGGATGATAATGCTGTTCGTAGCTTACTACGAGATTCGCACAGTGTAACTGCGGAGCCCACGGCCCATTCAGTCTACTACAAATTCTTACATCGCAGTTACGTACAATCTGTGTTATGCCCGATTGTAACACAGTTGCTAGTATACCGAGAAAATGCAAGCTGTCTGCACAACACATTTTTGGCACGCGGAATTTGAGTGATAAAGTTTTATTTTCTTTTTCTACCTTACGTGTGGGTCCAGTGAGTGATGGAGACTGTGTAGGGACAGAACAGGGAAGCAAACGCTCTGCACATCCGCGGGAATGTTAATACGAAACTTCAGGTTATCACAACCGTGCTCATGGAGAGTCCGGGTGTGGTACATGACTCCATGTATTGTGCATAGGTGTATAGATAGCAACGTTTCGGAGCAACTTATTGCTTCTTTGTTGGGGGGGGGTAGTCCACAGCCTGATATCGAGGAAGACCGATTTTTTTTCTCAACAGTGTCGTAGGTAGGTATTTTGTCGCCTGGGGCGAGTAATCCCAATGGTCACCGCTGACAGAAATTATAAACTTTTTAAAAAAAAATCACAATGTGTTGAATTTCCTTTTATTCGGTTCAATAAATTAATTTTTTGTTGAGCGCAGAAAATCAAAATTTTCCTTCCGTACTTCTCCCCCCCCCCCCCCCCCCCCCCAGCTACATACCTTATTCTAAACACAGTCAACTTTTCTCGGCCACTGCATATTCACTGTTTGTGTGTGGAGCCAGACGCACCAGTTTAACATTAACACATAAGTTTCGGTTCGATATCAAAGCCGCTGAAAGAAGCTGTCAGATTGGGCACTGTTCGTGTTCATGCTATGCACAGAAGATGCCGCGGACATGCGCGTAATTGATCTCAATTAGTCGCCGTCGCTTGCCTGAGTTATGTGACGTCACGTGACGCCTGGACTAATAAATTATCCTCCGCATCGTTTCACACACACACACACACACACACACACACACACATACGCTTGATATTCACGCATCAAGCTTTAAAACCAGACTCCTACAGCATTAATGCATGGGTGGTGTTGGACGCATGGCTTTATTCAATTTCTTTTTTTGTGTAACCGTGTAACTATAAGACTTGGGGTTATTACCGACAGTAAAAACGTCTTCACTATGCCTGTATAAGGCAGTAGTGTCTCAACAACAGACCCCACGTTGATTAATGATAAACCGCGGTCGAAAGTTTAATGCTAAAATGAGGAATTCTTAACGTTTCGTTCACTTAAGTGAGTATGTACCGAGATAATAAAGTGATGCACTTGAAAACATACAAGGAATGATGATGGATGTACGTACGTTAATTTTTTAAAGCCTACTGGTTACGTTATGCACCAACAGGTTTAACTTTCAACAACTGTACGCTCTGCCCACTCTGTATTTGTGTGTTTTGTATTTATCCGAGAACAAACGGTGACTTCTGCCGCATACGACATAAACTGATTGGTTTTTATAACCGAGATGAAAAGTGTTTACTGCGCGGTACGGACTGGTCCTTTAAATAAAGCAGTCTGCGCTTCGTCTTTCAAGGGTTAAATATTTTCCGCTAGACGTTGTGTTTAAACCGCAACTCTCTCTATGTTGTAACTTTGCATTCTGACTGAAACTCCTTGCACCGACACTGAACAGTGTGCCACATGTAACAAAAGAGAGATGCCGTGCGGTAGCAGTATGTAACGTAATGCAAGTCTTTACGTGCTCTTTTTTTCCCCAGAAATTTTGCAGTTTTTATTGCGAAATATGAGAACGCTGTGTTACTTTCGCTTTCAGTTACCAATCTTTTTTTTTTCTGTTAGATGGTATTTAGTCTGTTGCAAGGCATGTAAAAGTAATGGACCCGTTTTATTTGTATGAACGCTAGTAATGAAGTTGGTTTTGACAAAGAGGTGTAGTGGTAACTTAAGGTAATGCTCGTAATTAAACTGGGGATATCATCGTTGCGTATGGTTTATATTGCGTTCAATAGAGTCCAGCAAAGTGGATACGAATTCTGAATCGCGACCCACTTAAGGTAATTCACACATACAGGAACGTGCCTGTACCGTGCTGCGACCATGTCGTGTTGCTGACATTTAAACTCGGTATAGCAGAGTCTGTCATGGAAGTCCGCGTGGTAGCCGGAAAAATCCGAACTGCTAATTCACCCCTGCTTCAATATAATTTCTAAGTCCTTATGGTAGCCGGAAGAAGTCGAACATCCAAGGACAGGCTTGGATGGCCTACAGTTCGCTTAAAGGTTACCCACAGGTCGCCTATAGGTTGTCCACAAGTCGCCGTTTTTTCAGCTCAAAAAATGCAGGGCTCTGCCGCGATTGTGCTGTGCTTTGGCCTTGAGAAGTCAGTTTCAGAGCGGTCCAAGGCGATACCGTCGCAGCACGGCCGCAGCACATTACTTACTGTGTGCCTGAATCAAACTCGGTCGCGCACGGTAGGGGCACAGGCTGTATGTGTGAGTTACTCTTATAATAGACCAGTGTGTAATCCGTATGTGATTCATTCCTTTTGCCTGCACAACGCAACGACTGGTAAAATTGAACTTTTCAACTAATCTGTGCCCTCGTTTATGGTCATGCTTAGCGTCACATCATGTGCGGCGCTCCCGATGTTCGTATCATGATCATTCTGGCCCTACATCTTTAGTACTACCTCGTATTGTAATTGGCATTACGAAACAACATTCTTTTTTGTTTTTGTTCGTCTCCATTTTTTTCCTCCACTGGCGCTACGGTCTTCGACATTTGCCTTCCATTGGTGTCGATCTTTCCATTTTCGCCTCCAGTTTCTAACGGCCAGCATATTACGAGGGGGTGCTGATAAGTCCTTAGCCCGACCAGGAAGGAAACAAGCTACAGCGACCAAACTCGGGATTTGATCATCGTACTCCCCACGAAGCTGAATACACTTCTAAGCCCGTTGCTCTAATTTCTGCAAGCCACCCCAAAAAAAAAAAAAATTCAGAAGGTTGTCCGTCCAACCAGGTCTTCGCGGCAGCATTGACCTCCGCATCAGACGAAAAATGGCGACCTTTCAATTGTTTTTTCAGTCCAGGGAACAGATGGTAGTCCGACGGGGCCAGATCCAGAGAAT
>Ga0123353_10014443_pt1 | contig 11385 bp, 4 predicted proteins | sample TergutLab28metaG_3_FD_92763 | JGI IMG/M metagenome (GOLD analysis project Ga0123353, IMG submission 92763) | Labiotermes labralis P3 segment gut microbial communities from Petit-Saut dam, French Guiana - Lab288 P3 | ecosystem: Host-associated > Arthropoda: Insects > Digestive system > Gut ... | reverse complement strand
GAGCATTATATTCATGAAAAAGACATCTTTAAGAAGACGTGTCATTGAAACCACTGTACACAAAGAGCCTATACCGACATCTTATTCTAAAGTCACTCTTAAGCTGAAAGTATTTAATTGTAACAACCCGCTTCGTGAAAGGAACACAACTGAAGGTGAACTATACAAAATTAATGTACTGCAACAGTGGATTACAATAATTATAAGCAAAAAATATATTTTTTAACTTTATCTCTTTTTTTGTGGGCGTGAGGCTTGGTAGCTTGCATTAAGGAAAGCACGCAGGGTGAGGGTGAGCTGCGTACAGGGTGCTAAGGCGAATAGTTGAGCCTAGGGAGAGAAACGTAATTTAAAGCTGAAAAATTTGCATAAGAGGATTCAAATGTCTTGTCTTCTTCAGAACATGTCATGACGATGATTAAATCAAGAACTGTGAGATGGACGGCAAAAACAACGCGCAACGCGTACAGTATATTGTGGTCGGAATACTCTACGAGAAAATGTCACTTCTGAGACCTATGACTAGTCGGGAGTATACACTTAAATGGATGATGACAATGATGATGGTGATAATGATGATGATGCTACGACAGGCGAGGTATGTTCTGGATTGATAGGGTTCAGAACAGGGAAAGGTTACAAGCTGTTGTGAATGAATTCTCTTTTTCCATAGAAACCGTTAAATTTGTTAACTAGCTGTGCGAATACTAGTTTCCCAAAGCTGACTATGCTCCAAGGCGTTAGCCATATATCGTATTATTCCATGTCTCTCCTCTTCTCTTACATTATATGTGCTGGCATGATTGCGATAAATACGATTCTAGCTGACAACAGACACTGCTCTAGTTGCAGTCAATTGTGCCTTTCTCTGAGAGCAGTATGTAAACTTGAGGGATTTAAGGTTCTGAAAGAGGTGATGATTAAAGCTGCAGTCGTCTTTAGTATGACGCCATCTAGAGTGATATATAGGTGCCAACGTTCTAGACGTGCTTGCTTCCCCTTCCTTCGCGGTAGCCACAGCAGTTGTCTATACCGAACTGCTCTGAAACAGAGCCACTGAACTACTCGGAAAGGTCGACATTTTCGACCTTTCACATGGCGTCATCTACTAGAAGACTGAAATCTCCAATAGGTACCTCACTGCTATTTATATGCCCAATAACTGGAGTAGAGTTTCGTATTGCCCCTGAACCTAGGACTGTTTGAATTCGGCATATTTTCCCGCTAAGCAGGTGAGCACAGCCGATTATTGTTCCACGCCCTGCCATACATTGCTCCAGGCGTTGCCTGCTGTCAACCCGCTATAACGATTTTGTTGATGATTGTCACTGGCAGGTGAAAGAACACTAGAAATACATCGGTACAAATTAAAAGAACTTTCTTTCTCAGGTGAACAGTAACTTTCGAAACGTCGTTTGTGCATATAGTGTGATGTATGTGTTTTAAGACGATGGAAGTAGTCCTTTTACTTACTAGTGATGTATCATAAGTTGCTCCATTGTCAATAAATTCCATGGTGCAGTTTAGCATTTGGGATAGTCAACAGCAGATCTCTGTCTCAACGGAGCGAATGATAAGATGGCCTTCGTTTGATTTTGTTTCCGGCTGCAGCAAAACTTCATCTTCATGGAATGTATTTGTGTTGTTAAATCTGTTACGTCGCCCATATATTGTACACTTGCGTGACTAATCCACGAAACATGAACATCGCATCTTTCCATAAAAAAAAAAACTTTATTATTTTAATCTCAATAATTTACTTCAAGAAAATCCCGGGGCAATACTTGACATATTTGTTGGCACATCAGTAGGAACGTACTGCAGCCACCGTTCTGTATCCCTGTGGAAGACGTAACTCGAGACTGGAACCGTTACTACACCTGACGGTTATGCCCAGAGTCCTTTCACTTTCCGCACTAATAAATGAATCTTCTTGCTTTCTCGTTCGATGGGTTCGGCTAGTGACGAACAGAGAACGACAATGGAGTGACGCAAGAAAACACAGACACCGTCACGGACGCCTCCAGAATGTTGGCACGCAAGATTTCGGCAACATTTCTTCTACAATAACGAGACAGAGACAAAAGGAGAAAGGGCTATTACGTACTTTCGGCGACACATTGACAAAATAACAGTAAGGAGAAGTGGAAGAATGATAGCGACAGGGGAAAACTGAAGGACTCGGAGGGAAATCTGTCCGAATGCCGCTTGTCTAGTACAAATCCCACACGGAGTAGTCTGGGATCGGACCGGGATCTCCACGCCGATCGATTTTCAACTAATCGCCTAAGCTACAGCACAGCCTTGAATAAATGGAATGTGCATTTCTGCCATGATGTCCTATAGAATTTAAGCCTACATTTGTGAAGCGACTGATTTATCATCGCCACGATAGGACGTGTTTAGTCATAATTCTTGAGCTTCTCTTGAAGTCAGAAGGAGCTTTGAATAATACCATCGAAAGTAAAAAATTGACTAAAATCTCTAAACACAACGTTTCAATTTAAATTACCACACTGTTTCTCTTATATTGGCACAAATATTCTAAATTTACACTGAATCGTGCCAGTTAAACATAACGAACAACGCCTTTAAAAAATAGTTTACCTATATCTATGGCATAGGAATAGAGTACTAAATTGCTTTGTTTACATACCTACGCGTTAATGAGACTGTTCTTGTACATAAGCAACTTCACTATATCAGTACTGTTTATTTGAGGATAACAGGATAGAGAAAGGATATACCCGCTAATATCTAATAAAATACAAATAACTTTAACTCTGTCGGTGACTACAAAACGCAAGCTGATTTAGTCACTAATCCCGTTAATGTTTTGTCGAGGGTTTGTTACCCCACATGTTAACCTGGAGTGCAAAACAGTCATTTACGGCTACAGAAATACATTTTGTGTAAGGGAGAAACAAACATCGTCGGGAATGAATAACATAAAACGGTCATGAAATTCTTTATTTCTCACAGTCTTACTCACATAGCGCCTGTAGGTGTTCACGCGTAATAAAAATGAGACTATTCTTACAGTTCATGCAAATCTTTTACTAGAATAAATATTCCTTCTATTTATTTCTTAGAGCTATTTTTTCATGTCAGTTTCCTTTCTTCTCTCTCTTCTTACCTTCATTTTCTTTATTGTATTATTTTTTCCTTTTCTTTTTGTACCATGTATTCTTCTTTGAATTATATTAAGAAAATATTGTAAGGAACGGAGTATGTGCTTAATATGGTTCTCGCCACGAAACCATAAGCCCTTTTGAAGTTCTACAACCTGTACTGCAAGTGTTATTGGAAATCGTTGTAATGTACATAATTGCAGCGGGATAAGTAACATTTATACACACAGTCGGTATATTTCGCCTTTGTTCGTAGACTGAATAGAAGTGCACGTCATACTACTCTTAGGATGAAGTTCCGCGAAATTTCTTTCAAGCGTAACGTTTGTTCTTCTCAGCACAAACATATTGCTCAGTGCATTTCAGGTTCATGAGCATCAAATTAGGTACTATGCAACAGTTATACCTAACTAAACAAATCTATGGACTACGGAAATTCCTAAGAAGCTGAGATCTACTCGTCTGGCCAACATGTCCGCATCTCAAAACAAGTGAACATTTATTACAGTGTTTACAAGAGCTTGCTACTAATACCGAACTTCAGCAAAATTAAACAATTCGACGCCGTCATACCAATTTCTTTATTGCCATCGTCACAATGTATCTAATTAGTTCTTAATTTCTACTCCCAAACAGTGCGACATACACATATCAACAAGGACACTACCAACATATGCTACCACATCACCACTGATTTAATCATACACTGATGTACCATAACTGGCTATTTTAACAAAATGTAACTTTAGCAAGCACGGATAATGCGCTCCCTGAGGATGGTGTGACTGCACCGAAACATGTCGGAACTGTGTTAATGTAAATTTTAATATTGTTTTTAAGACAATCACTTGTGCCTTTGTTGGTGAATAATAAACTGTGATATCGAATTAATGTTCACTTATTTCATCATCTTACAAGCAATTTTTAATCCCTGCGAATGTATTGCAGGAATATAAGGACTAATTTCAGTGGTACAAATTATTAGTGTTTATTGTGTTGTACTGGACGGACAGTAGGATGTTGCAGAATATATGCGGGCCTACATGAAAAAATTCGCATTGCTTATAAATTAAATATTTATCTTTTCGCCTTAAGCTTGCTGCCATATCATACGTCATATTAACATATGCCTAAAATATATAAGGTTCAGCCACCAGTGTCTCTACGTCGTTAGGCAGAATACATCACTTTATTTCAGTAGTCTAAGTTTGCTAATTCCGGAAGCGATTATAAAGGTCGCAATTCTGTGGCTCAAGTATTTTTTTTGTGGCTGTTATGCCACCATAGACTATTAGATTACTGAGTAGAAGTCTGTGAAAAACTATACATTTTATACTTAATTCCCTTAGGTACGCGATAATTAGAAAGTAATCAGTCGATACGCAAATTTTAATATAGCAAATCCAGAACAGCTACATGTTTCGGCTCCGTCAAGTAGCCATCATCAGGCCGTATGTATCAGAAAATGTAAAAAAAAAAATCATTTACCTGTAACCGTACACATGATCCTGCTAACGTGGAGAATATGGTGACTTCCTAATAATGCCAGCAAATAGCAGATGAGATTTAATTTGGAGTTTAAAGGGTTAATCATATGCATGGCTACAGCTATACCTTACTGCATTAAGCAGCCGAAACATGCAGCTGAGTATGTTTACTATAATCGAAATTCTGTATCGACGGATTACATCACTTGTATTGCTTTTATACAACAAAATGGAGATGTCACACCCTAAGATCCCGTAGGTATATTTTACAGAAGTCTCTGCTAAATTCTGTATAGCAGAATTAACCTGAAACTTTGTGACCAATTTTTATTTTCATATATTCCGGTATGCGTTATGGACGTTGATGTTATATCCGTGCCTATTTAACGTGAAAACAAATCTTTTGATTCCACTGCCAAGCTTCGACGAAACATAATAATAATAATAATAATAATAATGTTTTCTTGTATAAATACGTTGACTTTTAACGATGCTTGTGGTCAGAACGTCCACGTATTTTCTTATTATATCGCAGTACAGTGATTTCCTTTGTACATTAAGCCATTCTTCCACCGTGCTCATTTAAGACGCAATTTATTCATTAACAACGATTCTTCCGTTAACGGAATAGGACGATGTAACGTTACGGTCTGCATCATCGCGTCATCGCGCTGAAACAGATGCACGCCCACTTTGAGCATGATCAGTAGCACTAACATGCCCTCGTCTGAATAACTTCCACCATTTCCTAAAGTATGCTCCCTTTAAGCCCGTTATCACTATACAGAATTTTCACTCTTTTCTAAATTTTACAGTTTTCACACACAGTCAAAAAATCGAATTAAAGAGTCGCATTTCTTAATGCGTTCTATCGATAGCATCTACAGTAGTGTTATCCCTACTCAAAAGACAACAAAATAATTAATAATAACTAGACTGGTGTAATCGAGGATAGTTTCACACTCATCGCCTTACGTGTGGACTTCTAACGTCATACTTGAGATAAGCAGAAGTTTACTTCTTTCCATCCTAAATACATTACATTATACACTACACTGGTACAAATTCCGTTTCCATGCCTCTAAACTCAGTCCAATGTGTACTAAGCGTGAACCACTAAAGGTGTTAACCATTTCCTTGTTACGTCTCGGTACAGCCTATCTAATCGCTTGTCCTTCGACGTATTGCTTATACCTAGACAAAAGACGAGTGTCCTTCTTCAACAGAAAAGAATCATTCATAGTTTGACCGTCTGGGGTAAGACATCGCATTGTCCGGCATGTAATTATTATCCCCATTTTTTAAGAAGGAAGTTATATGTTCCACCGACACACTAGTACGTACCAACCAGAGTACTGGGTGTCATAATGAAAATGTTAATCCCAGCGGAAACCTAAAATATAATGCACGAGACGTTTATTTTAAAGTTCCCACAAGTGGTTCAATCACGGGTTAATTTTAACGTGACATTGTGCATTATATCTGTGTCAATCTTGGGAGTCCTTAGCCGTGGTGAAGGCAATTCATCTAGGGCAGATAACCCCAAACAAATCCTGGTCCTCCAGGTTGGGGGTTTGTCTTAGGCCAGCTCCTTCACACAGGAAAATTATTTGCTAAAAAGGCTCAACGTGGAAATGCTGGACAGATGAATTTAGGACGACCAAGGCATGTTAAAAGGATGAAAGAGGATATAAACAGCATAAACGTAAGCAATTGGAAGAAAGTAATACAGAATATAGACAGGTAGAAGAAAGTAGTTGAGCAAGCCAGAACCTTATACAGGTTGTAGCGCTTTGTAAGAAGAAGATCTGTGTCGATCTAGCGTTTTTCCTGAGACAAGAACTTTTGAAACACGATATGGAGATCGAAAGGTGTAGAAGTCATCATACTGTGAATACTGTAGCAACCCCGTTCTATATCAAGCTCCGAGGATGTTACAACTTACACGAATTGCATTATGCGAAACATGTACTTCATGTACGTAATTAAAATATCATATTGACTGTATCATATCTCGCATTCATTAGACCTTTACACATCGAATGGAGAATGACTACATAATCACGTGTTGCAGATGTTTGAAACTCATCTCAATCAAAATGTTTTTGCTCCTTAACATCTCCACCGCACAATGTTTCATAACGATAACTTATTAAGAAGTGAAATGATCTTTCAGCTCCTAATGACTGGTGCTGTAGGAGCTATTTCTTCGGAATTCTTAATTAGGCTGCAGAAATTCCTACAATTACGGGCCACACAGAACGACAAAATGTATGAGATGTAAATATCTCATTCGGTCCGTGGAATTGTATGTAGTTGATTTTTATTTCTTCCCCAGCTTTATTATGATTCATTCATTTCCAGCCTTAGACATTGCAAGGGTCATTACCTTTCTCTCTAAGGCTAGCGAATCTCCGTACAAACAAATTTAAAATTTTGATTTAAAGAAGGGCCACAAAGTGATTAACATTTCTTATTTAATTCCCACGATGAACTACAAAAACGACTAACAAATCCAACTAAATTACAGGCGTAAGATAGTGAGAAGGATCAAAATTTTTTGTTGTAACTCGGTGCAAATCTCGGATAACCCAACCCAAGGTTAAATATATAAATCAGAGAGTTAGGGCAGTAATCTGGTGTATGACGTTTATAGGAGGTAGTAGACGTGAATAAAACTTTTACCGCGCAAGTTTCTAAATTAGAAATTAAGAAGTTTAGTAGCTTAATATAAATGATTATTTCAAAATCAAAATTTCTTGTTGGCAGCACTCATGTTCGTTGCATCTAGGCGCCAGGCTGTCGCTTGCTCTTAAAGGACGAGCAGTTGACCGGCATGTAGCGTTCTGTCTGCGTGCAGAATTTTTAGTACGCAACAGGTGCTGAAAAACGCTATGAGACTGGAATCACCTGACGTCATCCACAGTGAATGAGATACGAACAGACTGGTTCCGGCAGGAAAACGTGACACATCTCTGGGTCAACCACAATCCCTGCTTAAAGCCAAATTTTCAATCAGAACCATGGAAATAGCCTTTGATTTCCAGCGGTTCCGGCTTGCAAGACCATCGACTTTCGAACATGAAGGAGACGAAGTGATCAAATTCAGTCTTAAAATCTTTGTCGCCGGTAAAATAATGTTACAATGCAAAAGTGAATCTTTTGACGCTAAAAGACTAAGTAGATTTCATAATTTGGAAAAATAATTCGCACCTACAGATTTGAAACAATATTAAGTGTGGTGTAAAGTATGTGAAGCAGGAAATTACGGAATAGAAATTAGAGTACCTCTTATTTGGAACGAAATTCATACACGAGCCATCATGCAGCAGCGACCAAAAACAAATTCGAAGTGCAGCAAATTCTGAATACATTAACTGCCTGTAATTTCAACGCTGGTTATATAAAAAGCACCAACAAACATGTGACGACGACTGGAGAACGATGGCGAGTGAAGTCCTCGCCACCACAGCCCCGAAGATTAGTCTAACACGTTACTCTGATCACGCAACCAGAAGCTACAAATAATTAACCACCCTCCTTTAAGCACTGAACGCCAGAGGATGTCAGCAAGAACGCAGACAACTTACTCCACCATCGTCATTAATATGGTGGCGGGGACAACGGACTGGAAACGTTGAACTTAAGGCATGATGGCACATGACAAATCGTTTCAAATACATGAAACTCAGACGAATTAAAAATTAATATTTCCGAGACAACGTTCATGGAAGAATGGGATGCCTTATTCGATTTTGTCCGTTCGAAACCGGGTTTTAGGCGCGTTCGCAAACTACGAAAAATGACTGTCAGCGTCTTCATATCTGCCCATCCATCCGTCCATCCGTCCACCCACAAGGAATGACTCGGCTCCCACTAGACATATTTTCATGTAATCTGGTATTTGAGTATTTTGGGAAGATCTGTCGGGAAAATTCAAGAAAATCTGATAAGAATTACGGATAGTTTACATGCAGACCAACACACATTTTTTTATCACATCTCGCTCGGTAACTCTTAGAATGAGATATGTTTAAGACAAATGCTGTAGAGAAAATCAAAACACACATTTATTCAATGACATTTTTTTAAATACTTGCCGTTTATAAGATAATGTGGAAAAATACTTTACAGCAGGGCAGGCCGCAGATCACAGTACTGTGCATACGTATTCTTCTTCTTCCTCAGCTCTACAACTCTTTGTGAGTTTTGGCTTGCTCAATTATTCCTCTCCATGGTTTCCTTTCCTGTGCCTTCTGTTTCCAATTACTTACTCCCATCTTCCTCAAAACGTCTCTCACGTCGTCATCCCATCCTAATCTTGGCTTTTCTTTCGGTCTTGTTGCATGTGGTTTGAATTTATAAATGCTTTTAACTACTCTTTCATCAGGCATTCTTTCAACATGTCCCACCCATTTCAGTCTCTTACTTTTAATGTGCCTTACTATATTTTCATGATTAATCAAGTTTTCCAGCTCTTCGTTTGTTTTTTGTCTCCATTCTCCATTTGTTTTCTGCGTTGGGCCAAAAATCTTTCTCAGTAACCTCCTTTCGAATACCAATAATTTCTGCTTAATTTTTTCTGTTAATACCCAACATTCGGATGTGCATACGCATTGCATGCTGTATATCTAAGGCTACTCTCACACACACACACAGAATAAGTTTTGCTTTTCCACTGCTATAATGGTACCATGAATGCATCAATGTTACGTTATACGTGCATTGCCAGTCTTGTCTGGTTTATACCGGATAATAAATTGAATAATATACAAAAACAGGAAATTCATATTTTTAAGACACTCTGATGATGGTCGTGAGCACGACCGAAACATGTTGGTGAATAGCAATATGGAATACAAATACACTTTAACAAGTGCATTCGTCAGTGTTCTACACACATTACAATTTAGTGCACGGGTAAGGATTATGTTAAATGTGTCAAAAAGTGCAAACAGCAGCATCATTAATATATTCAGCAAAATGTTCTGTTTTCTAAAAAATATTTTATTAAAAATACCGAGTCGTTATTTTTGTGTATAAATAGAAATTCCCAAAATACCGACAATAAGGTAATTTTTGTAGAATAAAAACGATAACCTTGTCAAATCCATAAGTACTTATCCTTGTCGAACGCGTTAGTCTTTAGGTGAGGTATTCGCATACGATAAATTTAATACAATATCACCGTACAAGCCAGCTTGTGTAAATTATGAACAAAAAATATAGTTACATCGTTCCACCATGAAAACGAGGATTCAGGTGTCTGAAAGAAAGCAGACACCAGCAGATCTAAGTTGAATCTCACATTCTATCAAGCCAGTATAAAAAGATGGTCTCTAAGACTGCAAACAAGTTTACAGTCATTAGCGCATTCCATTATTTGACGACACTTTTCTAAATTCACAGGCTATTACAACATCAAATTTTGGATGACTGTGAAAGATGAACTGAACAAGCTGTAGCCTATTTAAAGACGTAATATCAGCATTTGCCAAGATATAATGAGGAACGCTAGATATATGAAGCCAATTCGACATCGTCTGAATACTAACCAAAAACAGCTGCCAGCAAGAACAAACTGCGGCACACTTTAAAACGCTTTACTGTCAATGCCTTCGGAAGGAAAAAGTTTATTCTTTCATTTAACTCTGCAATTTTTCGTCGTTTAAAGTGACATGTCAAAGCTCTAACAGATCTCGCAGTACGTTTTCGCACAAATAGTGAATCAAAACTCGGATGAACGAGTAGACAGAAAGACGGCTGACAGATACACGAGCGTCAGTAATTCAACAAAATTTTTCTCATGCAATGGCATGAACGTTCTGTCACTCAGTCAATTCGTCTGCAGTACAAATAAGGAAAGAAACTGAGAATGAAACGTCAGTGAAATATATTACACGAGGCGCAACTCGTAAATTCTATACCCACACACAGACATACACGAACTCCAGTCATTCTTCCGTCATTCGCAAAGGCGCTACGAAGATCGAGAGAAAACTTTCACAGATGCATCATCTTCCCCGTGAGGAACATGGCACGTTGCTCGCAATGAATATAATATTCTGTCAATTTAGGCTGCATGATGCTCATCTCTAGGAATGTCTAATATTACTACGCAACTGTCTGGAGTGCAAACCGCCCCGAACCTCACCTGAGCTGCCAACTGCTTGTTCAGTACCGCCTACCTCTCAGATGTGCTTCTAAAGCCGCTTGTACAAAAAAAAAAAACCCTCCCCCTTAAGTAATCCGTTACTTCAAAACTCAGACCGTCTGTAGCAGTAAATTACACACACTTCAGCGTTTCACCTGTTACGTTTCCAATAGGCTGTAATCTGTAAACAGCCAGTTTTTTACTAAGTTATTAGCATACCGTACGCGTCCCTCATGAGTAGCATTATTGTAATGTCTTGTCAAAATTCTTTTTCGAAGATTTAAAAAGATACTGAAAAAATGAATGACAATTTTTGAATTGTTGGAAAACAGACATACCAAACTACTCTCCCAGAATCAATGTCGACGACAAAATGCACACAACGCTGTAGGACTAAGCACACGTGTTTCATACTTCGTAGGTTCAACAGTCGATTCCCTCGATCTGAAATCGAATTCGAAAAATTGCACAGCTTTATTAAGTTCATCCAAGCGAATCCCGTACAGTACCTCACAGCAGCCAATTCTCGCACTTTGCCACCCCGTTACATTACCTCACAGCAGCCAATTCTCGCACTTTGCCACCCCGTTACATTACCTCACAGCAGCCAACT
>Ga0123353_10014442_pt1 | contig 11386 bp, 6 predicted proteins | sample TergutLab28metaG_3_FD_92763 | JGI IMG/M metagenome (GOLD analysis project Ga0123353, IMG submission 92763) | Labiotermes labralis P3 segment gut microbial communities from Petit-Saut dam, French Guiana - Lab288 P3 | ecosystem: Host-associated > Arthropoda: Insects > Digestive system > Gut ... | reverse complement strand
GCCCACCGTGATCACCTTTTTTAACCCGGTTTTTGGGAGGGAAGTTGAAATTTTATAAATTCCAGAAAGGGGTTGTCCCCCCCCCCCCCCATGGCGTGACAGCCTCTAGTCTGCCCGGGCCTCCTCAATGTCGAGGCTTCTAGATCACACTCAGTCACACCACACTAGATAGGACTCCTCTGGCGAGTTATCAGCCCGTCTCAGAAACCTGTTCCTGTCAACACACAACAGCCACAACAGACAGACATCCGTGCGAACGCCGGGATTCGAACCTGCAATCGCAGCAAGCGAGCGGCCACAGGCATACGCCTTAGGCCGCGTGGTCACTGGGATCGGCGAAGACACAATCTGGCCAGCCCTATTCCCTGGAAGCAGTAATGCCAACAACGCCTGTAACAACTGTCGCAGATTTCATTCACAGTGCAAAAAAAATGGAGTTCTGCTTAGAACACGCCTCACACAGTGAATTCATACCCGAGTCAAAAAAGGAGTCGTCTGCTCCCATTCAATACTCTGAAAATGGCTATTCATTAGCCCTTCTAAAACTGTTTCATTAGTTGGAGTCCAAGACATGGCAAATTTACTGCACATAAAAAAAACGGCGTTATATTAAACTGCCGGTGGTTGCCAATGTATTTTGATCGCTGATCCGAAACCTTTCAAATAGCATCAATGCATCAAATACATGGAATGGAGCGCATTAACACCAAACATCTCGTTCATCTTTCGGCAGCGGTAAGCACAGAACGATACTGCTCGACACTCCAAAAAACAACACGTTCGACTAATGCTAACAAACGACATTGAAGGAAATGCCCGCTCTAAACGCGGGCCATTTTTCCTACGCCTGCCCCATTTGACTTAAACCTACGTCTTGACTTCCCACCCCTGTTTTATCGGTAGGCCTACGGAAGCACAAAGCATGAGATCAGCAAGCGATTCCTGGATACAAGCACGAAATGTAAGTTTACGTAATATCTTAAGTTCCAAGTCCTTGCGCTCGTATAAGATTACAGTGTATATTTAGCACATAAACACGTGCGGGAAATATGTAACGTTTCTTTTATGTTGCAGTAAGTGGTACATATATTTACCATTGTGCATTATTTACGCTGGATGTATATGTATTATCCGGACCTGATACGCTTTAATGTGGATACTGCAATGCAGTATTTCACAGTGGGCACTCATCCAAATATGGAAAATACCTTCGTTTCAGAGCGAAAGGAAAACGCTCACCACTGGCCAGTGATCGGCAGAACCAGTTAGCAAAAGCAGACGCGTGGCTGGGTGACTGTTACCGCCAACGTAGTTCAACGGAGTCAAATTGTGACGCACAGGCCTGTAACTTACTGCGCATCACAACTCCCAAGTTCCTGCTATCATTTGCAACGTTACGGTCCCTAAAACAATATACACTCTGCAATGTGAATACCCCATTTCCATTTCCGAGCATTATTTTAACAGTAAATATATGTATATTTTGGGCCACGTTCAGAATGTGGTATTAATTGCACCTACGGCCTTCTTGCAGTGAAAAGTACGAAGCAGTAACAGCTACAATACTTGCTTAACTGGAAAATTTTTGTTTTACGATGCTAGAACCATACCGGGAATATTTACACAACTCCATGAAAACTAAACTGCTACATTTCACACCAAAACGTCATAACCCTACTTGTCACCACATTCTGACGGCTGGCCTAAATTACGTCATATCACATATACAACATTGTATTTAAGGCCTAATGTAATAGTCATTTGCCCTAAATTCAGCAAGGCGATTAATATTGTAGAACTCACAAAATAATGTTAACAAGTGTCTTTACGACATTCTTGATCAAAAGTTCAAAAACAATTACCCTTTTAGTATAGTACAAAATATTCACCAACTGCTGTAGATGTTGCACTTGTCACCGCAGTGCAGGTTTCCAAATCTTTTCCCTATTTTTTCCTTCCGTCAAATTGGGCACATAAGACGTGGTACCGACAAGACATTAGACCATCTCCTGTATATATTTGCAGGAACTTTGACAGTTGCTGAGAACAGGACTGTAACATTAATAGTACTACAAAACGAAGCATGTTCATTACCTGTTATGCTGACGACTAAAGTTATAAGCCCTATCTTCCAGTTTGTAGTTCCAACAGCGGAAGAAACCATCGTGCCAACTGCTCCTAAGAACACCAACAGACGTAACCTTAATTTCGAACACTTCTCCAAGCACGCGCACTATGTATCGCCGTGTGTGTTATGTGAAGTATTTTATTGCGTCACACTCATTTGTCTTCTACTAAATTATTTATAATTTTTTTACTTTCACGAACGATTTTTAACACTGCCTATTGATCCCACTCTCTTCCCGCCGACTGCAACCCCGCAGTGTCGACCGGCACATGACCGAGTACCAAGCGGACCCGTACAGAGGGAGACACTGTCGCATGCTGGAACAGCTGACGCCGAAGACTTGCGTTGTGCAATGGATGCGGAAACGGAGAATGTTGTGAAAGTAATATTTCCTGATGGTGTACCAGGTAAGTGTTGGGCGGATGAAGTATAATAGGAGCAAAGATTCTATTCGAAGTAATTAACACCGAACCGTTTGTAATTTTTTACATGCATGCATCTTGAAGGAAGTTTGTATACGTGGCGGAAGCAATATTACAAGAGTGAACATGCAAATATAATAATTGTAATAGTATATGCCCAAATTTGAGCCCTGCTGTTCATATTTCTTGAGGCGTAAACATATTTCGAAGAACGTTATTGTCATGTATATAGTAACTGAACGGGCGTTACCCTTCCCAACAATCACAAACCTAAAGCTAACCTCATAGACACTTTTGTTGTTCGCTGCAAATCAGAGCGTAACTGTGGTTGGTTATCGTGAAAGTACCGAAAGCAGTATATTTTATTAGTAGACCAATACTGTTCTTGTAACATCGGTATGTTTTTGTAGGTAAGGTTGCCAAGATTTACTGCCTCCCATACTCTGTATTAGAGTGGCTTGATTTATAGACAAATCAAAACCTTAGTCTTGATCTTGTCACACATAAATCCAAAGCCTAACTTTGGTCTAAACACAAACAGGAAGCTTAACCTCAGTGTATACACATACACACACACACATACATGCTATAATTAGTTGCTTTTTATGTCTTATTTATACATGTTGGAGACTGTGACATCACTTGTGATCATGACAATATGGCAGGAATTATAAACACAGCATGAAGACAGTGCAGAAACAGACTTCTTTTATTTGTTTACCTACAATTATTGCATTCATGAAAGGAATAATAATACTTCAGAGAGTTAGGGCATGAATAAATTCAAACAGTTCAGTAATAAAGCAGGAATAATCCATGATTCTGTTCTGCATCAGTGCAGGGTGGACTTCATACATGCATATACGCATACAGTCACCCTTATTTTTGTGTGTGTATATGTTCCTTATTTATGCACTATACACAACAGAAGACCTCATGCTTCAGCTGACACACAGGAGGCGGCACTCTTTCTGCTGGTGATGTAATTTGCTATGGTCCTCTGGCATATGTCGCTGTATAGAGCAGTAGAGATGTATGGTACCTGCTGTTTGGAAGAATTTGCTGTCCCCAGTTCTATTAGTGCCCAAAAATGGAGGCAGCAGCTGCCTCCAAAATGTCAGTACTGTGTGTCAGGCTACAAGGCATTACATCCCGGACTGCAGTCTTAAGGAGAAATATGACACTGATTGTTCATGAGAATGCATTACTAGATTCTGCAGAGATAATTTATTCATAAGTTTTGTCTTGGTACAAGGCTAATACACAACCCAGAAGATGGCGACCTTCATGCTCTTTATGTAGGAACCTCACATCACATACACATAAATTTAAAAGTTGTCCCCACACTAGACCCCTACACAATTAAGACACAAGAGGGACTGTGGAGGTAAAGCTTCACGCTCTATAAACCTCTGCTGTCAGTGGTCAGCCCAACATTCCAGCCATTTTGCCTCTGAGAATAGTCTGTAGTACTCACTGAAGTCTGGGTGGTCCCAACAAGGGGTTGTTGGAAATGTTGCAGTTATACAAATATTTTATCCACTACACAAAGTTGTCAGTATTTTCTAGCACCTTGCTTGGCATCTTTGGCTATACTCAGGATGCATTCATTTCTTCTTATATCAGTATTTTCTAGCACCTTGCTTGGCATCTTTGGCTATACTCAGGATGCATTCATTTCTTCTTATATTCATACTGTTCATCCTAAACACCTGCAGCGCACATAATGTGATATGAAAGATGCAGATTTGAAAGTGAGACATTATTATTACCTACCAGTTGCATTGATTTCAAATTTCTTTGGATGTGATTTGCCATTTCCTCTGAGGTTCTGAGACTACCAGAACTTTGAGAGAGAACTCACAGATGCCAAATGGGACCTACAAGGAAGATAGTTCATTGTGGAACCTGCACATATCACTAGTGTACTGGATGAGAACTGCACTCTTCTGGGTTATTACGCAGCAAGTAGTGGTGATTTCTTACCAACATTGTGGCATAAGTCATCGATCTCATTTCAGGGGTCAGTGTTGGTAAGCAATTACGAATACTCACATCGTAATAACCCAGAAGAGCGCAGTTCTCATCTCCTTTGCAGAGGAAGCCTGAAATCACACATAATATATTGGATGTGTGTGAATCATTTATGATAGTTTGATTGATGTTCATTCCAGTGAGGACGTATTTACAAATTCTAGCAAGCCTTAAAAACTGCCCTTAAGCTGTGAACACCAGGAGTACACTGTTGTTCATGGGTATTAAGTACAGTGTAAAACAGAGGATGATGAATGTTAACACCTACACAGGCAAAACACAGCAAATGTGTTGCATGAGTATTGTTTTGTAATTGGTTCTGTCAAGCAGTGTGTATTGGTGCAGTCATCCGTTGCTAATTTATTGTACACAATCCATTACTTAAACATCTCATAAATGTTCAAAACAACCGATAGTAATTGTCAGAGCATTCCAGATTAATGCATGAGGTGCGGGTACGTGTCATTAAAGTCGGAACATGGTGTGCTGTCAGTGCAACAAGAATAACTGGACCTATGTTCTGTTCAGACACAATACAGTCTCAGAGGGGTACATTTGACAAACTTCCACACAGTTTTGTTTTTAATTTAAGTGGTGAGGAAAAGGAATATGTCCTTCCATTGAGACAGTGCATCCACCCATACAGTGGCCACCTCTCTCATAATATTTTGGGGGACCGAATAACTATTTGTCCTTTGTGGCCTGCTTGTTCATCCTGTCCAACACCCTGCAAGTGTTTTCCTTGGGAAAGTTCGAAAGACAACATGTATAAAAACAATGCCCACACAAAGGATGACCTTTAAAACCCCTCACATAGGATGACCTTCAATAATCATGTGGGCATTATCAACAAGTCCTACACAATAACAGCAAATGGTTGTTGAATATATTCAGGTGCAAGGCACATCTGAGAATTGAAGGTAATTTCCAACACCTGCTGCACCATGTGGTACATTAATATTATAAAATGTCAACTGTCAATGTAGAATCTATTAGCATATTCTCCATTAAGTTGTACACTCTCTAGATGCTAGTCAAAAACTTTCATTCAGCATTTGTGACCAGGCAACCGTAATTTTTTAACCCTGTTCCTGGTATATTCATTTGTTGGGGGCAACTATACAGACTTGACATTTACAACAAAATTGAACATTTCATCTGCAGTAGTTTTGAACCTGAAGCCACATACAAGAGGATGTTGAGATATCTTTCATACGTTATCAAACACAGACCACAAGGGGCTCCAAGACATGTTGACAACTATCTTTTGTACAATTTTTCCATGGCATGAAATCAATAAAGCTTGCAACATGTAGTTTCAGACTCAAAAATCACCTTTGAAAATAGATACATGCCAAGGGATGTCAAATAAGGTTCAGAAATGTGGTTTTATAATAACTTACAGGCTTGTGACCAAACCACAGTTCTGGTAGTCAGTCACCAGCTTCTGACTATCAAGGCCTGGGCTCAATCATGTGGTACACCATGTGGACCTTGTGGCACGCGTGACACTGGGGCACATTATACTCGAAGCACTTCAGTTTTCCCTTTCCAGTTACCACACCACTAATGCTCCACATTCCTTTATCATCAGCTGCTGGTACAAGCCCACTTCAAGCCACCGCAGGAAAGAACATGTGATGACCCACTGCTAAAGTAATACAGTTCAGGAATGTGCAGAGGCACATTCTGATCTTTGCAACCTGATTTGCCCACTCTGCATTGTTCTAATTCTGATATGACAGCCCTTAAGAGCCCTGTTTTGTGAAGACCTGGCATTTTTAAATCATTTTCCAGAATCCCTAAGTTTCAGCCATTGATCGCATTCGTCTTCATACGGTCTCATTAATGGACCCAACATAATGCTAAGGCTAAACCCATGATTCTGTTGCCGATTCATTTTACATTAACTCCTCGTGGGTTTGGTTCATGTGTGTCATTTCTTGATTCATTTGGAGCATCCCTACGGTTGTTTGTGCAACGGCGACTTGAGAGAGGTTTTTTATGGTTGATGGTAATCCCTGTATATAGCTGCTCTCTTGTTTACTTTGAAAGTGTATCGGTACCCTCTATACCCCACAGTACAGGGTACACTGTTCGTACTTGGCTTTGTATCTATGCGGGAACTGAGATATGAAGCTCAAACCATTCCTTTTTCATTCCCAGCCCTATGCCTCGCCACGAAGTATTCGAATTCACGGTCGCATCATCGCTGTTGAGGAAGGAGGTTTAAGTGAAAGCGCTGCAGGTGGGCGGTACGGAATCCCAGAGCCCACAGCCAGAGCATAGTAACAGAAATACCGGACGGGAAGTAAGGCGCCGAAGAACTGTGTTTTGGTGCTCAGTCGGTCCAGCTCCGGATGCCTGATTAGTAGCCGAAATTCATTGCAGCTTAAGTTGCTACTGGCTTTCCTGGATAGAAAAGTAGAATTATTTCGAGACTTAAAAAAAACTGGTCTCAGAACACGACACGCTGCAATGAAGGGCCTGCTAAACATAAACTAGACTATACAGCCTATCATTCGCTGGCAACAAATCAGATCGCCAGTGGGATACAGTCGTATTCTGTAATGAATCTACATTTAGCTTAGCGAATGATGGACCGCTTTCAGTTTTGTGATTAGGAGGAAAGCGTTACAATTCGTATCCACCTCTGACACGTAGTGGCCGTGCGTCTTCATTGTTTGGGTTTGATCTGCCACGAAGGGACTGGAATGCTCCATCGTACAGAAGAGCACCTAGACGGCCTTCGGTATAAGCACATCTTGAAGAAAGTGATGATGTCCACTCAAAGGCTGCCTTATTTGATGGAATAAACCACTTCCACAAAGACAGCTCCCACATTCTCGATTCTTGTGTGGTTCAAGGAACGACTTGTTACAGTCAATGTCGATCTCACTGACTGGTGACCACGCAAGAAGCCTAACCTGTCTTTGAAAAATACGAGCGGTGATATCGCTGGACCCTTGCGTCAGGCGATACAGATGCAGCTGCTTCGTTTCAGCGTTATGTGCACTTCCTAATTCTGAACTTCATATTAAAAGGTGCCAAGCCTTCAAAAAAGTTATCTTAAAGGACGGCATACTAATTAACATTTTGTATAATGATACATACATCAATAAAAGTTGTTTGTCTAGAGTCATATTTGAACACGGGCCTGAAATCAGAATGCCAATAAAAACCAAACTATGGAAAAACAGTACGACAATATCTGCTTCACTCGCACTTTGAGCCAGTAAAACACAACTTTTGAAACATGCAGTTAAAAAAAAAGTACCAATGTACAGTTTAAATTGCTATTATGCGAATACAATATATGTCAAAAAAAAACGCCATCGCCAAGACTTGAACCAGCATATTCGATTTACAATGAATACTAGCCTCCTGCATTGTCCATCCGGCTTAGAGTGTACACACACACACATACATACATATACATCATATATATGCCGTGGAACCTCGTCACAGGTCTTAACTTCAGATTAGGCAGACATGTTGGTGTACTTAGTTAACAGGCATCCTGAATAATTATAACATATGGCTGCGGAAAGCCACCTGCGGACAAAAAAAAACGGGGAATTTATGAATGAGTGAAATAAAGATGGCAGCTGCATGCATACATCACTTCCTTTTTGTGGCTTGCGGATTGGTAACGATGCTCGTTCATGGCCTACTATATACATACAGTACAGCAATAGATCGTAATGGCAGTGAATTCACTCCGTAACTTCACAGTTTTCTTACTTCTAACCGCCGATACTCTGGACGTATGTACTTGTACCTTAATTACCCGGCATGCTGATCCATGTAGCGCTATATTGTATTAGATCGCTACATATTTTTTTGACATCTCTGGCTATGCCATATTTCTTGCAACTGTCTCGCAAACGACATAATTTACGGAAAAAAAAATTAATTAACATTAAATGTGTTTTGACTTTCTGTACAACTTTTTTCAACACAAAAATTCTATGCATTATCACAAATGTAATTTAGTGGGTCTTTGTGTAAAATATTTTGTTCACATCGTAGCCAAAAATGAAATTGTTCAACAGGTTTTAGTAAATAGTATAAAATTTCACGAAAATCCGTCCAGTGAGTGCCAAGGTGCTCCGTGCACACACACTGTTGGGCAGGCATGACAGTGCTAACAGTCGCTTTTCACAACTGTTATGTGAATGCACAAAAAAGGTGAAAAAAGCACCCAAACCATCATTTACCAGAACACAGCAGTCTGAAAACCCTTCTCCTAGGAATGCTCATAGTTAAACGAGGGGGGTGCCGATAAGTCATTAGATTGACCAGGAAGGTAACAAGCTACAGTGACCAAACTCGGGATTTATTCAACACGCTTCCCACGAAGCTCAATACACTTCTTAGCCCTTTGCTCTAACTTTTGCAGTCCGCTCAAAAAAAAAAAGTCAGAAGGTTGTCCGTCCAACCAGGTCTCCGCGTCGGACGAAAAATTGTGACCTTTCAATTGTTTTTTCAGTCCAGGGAACAGGTGGTAGTCCCACGGGGCCAGATCCGGAGAATAGGGTGGGTGATCAAGACACCGGAAGCCCAGGTAGGCCATTTTCTTCGGGGTTGCAAGTGCCCGGTGAGCCGCTATGCCGCCACTCCATTGATTCTTGCTTTGTCTCCGGGCCATAGTGATATAACCAGGTTTTGTCCATGGTCACCGATCGCGACAGGAAATCATTTGGATCGCGCCGAAAAAATTCCAAATTTGCTCAGACGACTGGCACCGATGACGTTTTTGATCCGCGTTCAGGCATTTCGGGACCCACTTAGCGGAGAGCTTCCGCGTGTCCAAATCTTCATGAATGATGGACCCAACCCGCTCACATTGCTCAGCTATTGATAAAGCCGAAATCCGGCAGTCTTCCAAGATTAGCTCGTGAATTTGATCAATAATCTCCGGGATGGTCACTGTTTTTGGTCGTCCTGGACGAGGCGCATCACAGGTGGAAAAATCACCACGTTTTTGCTGGGCCATCCAGTTTTTGACAGTGGCATACGATGATGCATGTTCCCCTAATGTTTCTGTGAGAATGGTGTGAATTTTCTTCGGCGCCTTGCCTTGCTGGAAACGGAACTTGATGACAGCTCGCGTCTCCATGTTGTTGAAATCGCGCGCGTCGTCTGACATGCTTCCTTTCAGCCTCTGTAATAAGAAAAGACTTGCAATTCGGCACATGAACAGACCTCTCTTTCCAACGATACTATAGATTCCGTCCTACGACATCGGGAAGTAGGTCGGGCTAAGGACTTGTCAGCTCCCCCTCGTAACTTGGCTGCAGTCATGGGTTCAGTCCTGCATGAGCATGGATAACTATCAGTATTTTGTGTTGCCTTACGCAGACTCGTAGGCGGGACAGGCGTTACAGACCGCAATATTAATTAAATTAGAACAAAGTCCTGATTCTGCAAATACTACTGCACCCAATCTGCAGAAGAAGAGAGAAAGACATCACCACCAGATTTTAATGACAGTTCAGTACAGGTAATTACAGTTCAGGTGGTATATAAGCTATTGAGTGGCACCACAATTTTTAAATGCTTGTTCAGACTTACATTTCTGTTGCAGATAACTGGAAAGAAAACCCAGACTTTATATTGTATCTTTCAAAGTTGGGATCTTTTGGAGTTGAACAGTTAAGTAAGTATGTAATATTTTAGGCTTTCAGTAGCAGAGTAACTGAACTTTGCATGGCCTAAGTTTTGCAACATTTGTATCTTCGGATTGTTATTGATTATGGGCATTAATAAATGTTTTGACAAGTCAGGGTAATGAGCTCAGGTTATAAATTCAGGCTGTGTGCAAAGCATGAGAGGTCCACACTGGAACATAGGAGGGGGCATATCTCAATAATGGAGTCTGGAATAAAATGAACAGGCAATCATTGGTGCTTCATGGCAAAGAAACTACTCAAGAGTATGGGTGATGATGAGCATAGTTTATGCTACCTCCTTAAGTAACCAAATAGTAGAGACATTTATTAATTTAAGTACTGAAATAGAACCTCATGAAAATTGAAAATAATTGTGATTTATAAATAGGATAAACAAGACTCGCACCCAGTGTGCAGACTCAGTTACAATGTGAGCCCTGAAATCTCGTGACCAAGTGGTCACAAGTTTAGGAATTAACTCGATATAAATTTCAGTTAAGAAAAAAGTGGGCGCCCCCCCCCCCCCCCGTCAGATTTGTCACCAGGAACTACTCATACACTGACAGATGAAACTGTGGTTTTTCACTGAGCTCTATTAAACAGAACTTGAAGTGCTGACCACCTGCATCTGAGCAGGCCTCATGCCTTCTGAAAATACTTCTTAACACATGACAGAGTTTGTCTCACTATATTAGCAGGTTCTCTTTGAATACGGTCTGTCAATATTTGCAGCAAATGTGGATTTTTGCAAAAAATCAATCTGTCTTCTAGTGTCCCCCCACAAATATCAGCCATTCACCAAGTACCTCTTCTAACACACTGAGAAATATGTCCTTAGACTCTTGGCATTCCCCACATGAAGTTACTGTACATTTTTCATCTTCTGTTAATTCCATGTAGAATGGTGTCAGAATTAACTGACTGTAACAGTCTAGCAATCACACACCTGACGCTAGATTTAAAGGTCAGGCACATGAATGTTATGAATTCATGTGGGTTTTTGTACATCTGTATGTATTATGTGGATGTATAGGTCCATATGTAATGTAAACCATGCTACTTAAAAAAAAAACATGTTTTCAAATTTCCACACCCCCCCCCCCCCCCCCCCCCCCCCACAAACTTTT
>Ga0123353_10014439_pt1 | contig 11388 bp, 11 predicted proteins | sample TergutLab28metaG_3_FD_92763 | JGI IMG/M metagenome (GOLD analysis project Ga0123353, IMG submission 92763) | Labiotermes labralis P3 segment gut microbial communities from Petit-Saut dam, French Guiana - Lab288 P3 | ecosystem: Host-associated > Arthropoda: Insects > Digestive system > Gut ... | reverse complement strand
CATATCGGGAACAATAATAGCGGAGGCAAATTTTTCGTTTTCTCCAATTACCATCACATTGTTAATAAATGTGGATTCTTTGAGTTTATTTTCAATTAATTGAGGTGCAATATATTTACCAAGAGAAAGTTTAAAAATCTCTTTTTTTCTATCGGTAATTTTCAAAAACCGCCCTTCAACCATGGCACCAATATCTCCGGTGTGAAACCAACCCTCCTCGTCAATCACTTGTTTAGTATATTCAGGGTCTTTGTAATAGCCCATCATGAGGCAGTTTCCTTTAGTAAGGATTTCGCCATCATCGGCAAGTTTAAACTCAATTCCGGGAAGTATTTCACCTACAGTTCCGGGTTTTAAGATACGTTTTTTAGGGTTATTCACAGCAATTACAGGTGCAGTCTCGGTTAAACCATAACCTTCAAAAACACGTATTTGTGCAGCAGAAAAAAGTCGTACAATCCGTTCCTGTATGGCAGATCCTCCCGAAACTACCGTCATCTCCTTGCCGGACAATTTTGCACGCCATTTCGAATAGATCAACTTGTCGGCAAACTTAATCTTCATTAAATAAAACCAGTTTTTGTTGTAGTTATCATATTTCGTTGCCAGCCTAAACGCCCAAAAATAAAGCATCCTTTTAATTCCTTTGAAATCTTTCCCAACAGAATAAAGTTTGTCGAACATCATTTCCAATACACGGGGAACAGAGCAAAAACCATCTGCTTTCATATCATGAATATCTTTGGCTATAGTCCCTAAACCACCTGCGTAGTAGTAACTTGCGCCGAGAAACTGATAGTGGTAACTTACTGTTCTTTCATACACGTGACACAACGGTAAAAAACTCAATAGTTTGTGATTGTGATTTAAAATCTGCAAGTCTATCAAAGGCATAAAGTTGTTACAAATGTTTTTATGCGACAACATTACCCCCTTTTGATTTCCGGTAGTGCCGGAAGTGTAGATAATGGTTGCCAATTCTTCTGTTGAGATATTCTTTTTATTTTCTTCAATAGTATCGTGCCATTTTGCAACGTATTCTTTTCCAAGCTCAATAATCTCTTTGTAATTGCGCTTCCCTTCAATTACATCAATCGTAAATATTTCAGGATGTTGTATTACTTCATTTAAGATCGGTTCTACCCGCCTAAAAATTGCTTCAACTCCCATAACCACCATTTTACAATCACAGTGATTGAGAATATATTTGTACTCGTTTTCATTTAGTGTGGCGTAAATGGGAACATGCACCATATTTGCTAACGTGATTCCCATATCCATAAAGTTCCACTCTGCACGATTGTTCATAATAGTAGCAATCTTGTCTCCCTTTTGGAAACCCATCTCTAATAGCGCGTATGCGATAGTATGTGCTGTGTCGTAGTAATCCTGTGTGCTGAATCTTTGCCATTCATCACCCATTCTGTTGGCTAACATGTCGGGTTTGGGATACTTTTTTTGTTCTTCTAAAATGTCGAAAATGCGGGTTGCAATCATAAAAATTTTTCTATTTGTTAATAAATGTTAATGTGCGGCAAAAATAGAAAAATGTTAATAAATGTTAATGATTTTAAAAAAAAATTTTTAACCACTTTAAAAGAGTTCTTTTCTTTTTCAAAAAATATTAATTTTGCAAAAAATTTAAAAAGTGAATCAAATTATCCAATTACACGACAAGAAGTTCATCAAGTTTATTCCAAGTCAACAAATTGACCATGCTGTCAGTGAAGTAGCTGCACAACTTAACATGGATTACAGAGATGACCCGCCTCTTCTCTTAGTTACATTAAACGGTGCCATAATCTTTGCTGCCGATCTACTCAAACATCTTCAGTTCACATCTATTTTATCCTGTATCAAATTAAGCTCTTATCAAGGAACCCAATCCACTGACAATATGCAAATACTGATTGGATTGAATGAGGATGTAAAAGAGAAGCGAGTCCTTATTATTGAAGATATTGTGGATACAGGCAAGACCTATCAAACCCTGGTAAACTTGTTAAACGAACGCGGAGCAAAAGAGATTCGGATAGCCACTCTCACTATGAAGCCTGATGCCTATAAATTAGATTTGCCCGTGCATTATGTAGGAATAAATATTCCTGATAAATTTGTAGTGGGGAGAGGGCTTGATTATAATGGTTTAGGAAGAACCCTCAACGACATCTATCAATGTTGTTGAAGATTTTACTTTACCAATTCCATTGTGTCGGTAGCAATTACAAGTTCTTCATTAGTAGTAATTACCATGGCAACAGTTTTGCTGTCGGGTTTAGTAATTATTCTATCTTCGCCTCTAACCTTATTTGCATCAGCATCAAAATCCACGCCGAGGAAGGTTAAATTACCAAGAATTTCGGCTCTGGCATTCATATCGTTTTCACCAATTCCTCCGGTCATCACTATCATGTCCACTCCATCCATAGCGGCAGTATAGGCGCCAATATATTTTTTCACGCGGTAGCAAAAACATTTGAATGCAAAAATAGCGCGTTCGTTCCCTGCAATAATTCCTGCCTCTATGTCGCGCATGTCTGAGATTCCTCCGGTAAGTCCTGTCAGTCCGGATTTTTTATTGATCAGGGAGTTCATCTCTTTGAAATCCATTCCTTCCTTTTCGCCTATATAGAGCAGGACTCCTAAATCCAAATCTCCACAACGAGTACCCATTGCCAAACCCTCTACAGGTGTAAATCCCATTGAAGTATCCACAGATTTTCCCTTATTAATGGCACAAACAGAAGCACCATTACCCAAATGGCAAACAATAATTTTCAAATCTTCGTAATTTTCACCCAACAAGTTAGCCGCTTTCGGAGCCACATATTTATGGCTGGTTCCATGAAAACCGTACCTTCGAACTTTATTTTCTTCGTAATATTTATATGGAATTGCATATAAATATGCCTCAACAGGCATACTTTGGTGGAAAGAAGTATCAAACACGCCCACTTGTTTTACCTCAGGCAACATTTTCATCATCACCTCAATGCCTATCAAATTTGCTGGATTGTGCAAAGGAGCCAGCTCACAAAGTTTTTTTATCTCCACTAATTCCTTATCTTCCAGCACCATACTGTGTTTGAAATACTCGCCTCCGTGCGCCACCCTATGACCAACGGCTTTTATCTCTTTTAAAGAAGAAATAACACCATGATTTTCATCTAATAGCGCTTCTAAAACATAAGTAATTCCAACCTCATGATCTTTAATGGGTGTTTGTACATAATGTTTGTTACCGTTTGTAGGTTTATGGGTAAATACACCCATATCCAACCCGATGCGCTCTACAATTCCTTTTGCCAACAAGTCGGCATTTTGTTCCATATCAATTAATTGATATTTAATGGAAGAACTTCCACAGTTTAAGACTAAAATTTTCATAAATTAATGATTAATATTTATTATTGTTCTTTTCTTTTAACCTTGCAAAAATATATTTTTATTATAATGAAAATACTATATTAAGGTATTTCCATATATTTATGACTTTGTAATGAAATGCGCCATTTTGTATTTTTCAAAATATAATCAATAATCATGGGCATTAAACTCTTTCTTTTACTCCATTCGGGTTGAAGAAGCAGATGACAAGCACTATTTACAAATTTGGCATTTTCTTCAGCCCATGCAAAATCCTCTTTATCGCAAATTACAACTTTCAATTCATTGGCTTGACGCATTATCTCTTGTAACGGAGGATGGTTTTTTTTGGGTGATATGCAAATCCAATTCCATTTACCGGAAAGCGGCTCAGAACCGGAGGTCTCCAAAAACATTTGAACCTTTTTTTCGCTCAATATTTCACATAAATAACTCAAATCGTACAACATGGGCTCGCCGCCTGTAACTACTACCGACTGAGATGGATTTGCCACAATTCTTTGCACAATTTCATCAACAGAAGTTAAGGTATGCACATTGGCATCCCAAGACTCTTTAACATCACAAAAATGACATCCCACATCACAGCCTCCTATGCGCAAAAAATATGCCGGTTTGCCTGTTTGTATCCCTTCGCCTTGCAAAGAGTAAAACTCTTCCATGATCGGAAGATGGTAAGGAGAGTGGTTTTTTATGGATGAGAATGTCATAAATTGCTAATTATTAATATTTTATATGTTGATAAATTTTTAATCGCGCTGCACAGCGAAAGTATAGGAAATTTCACATACTTTTGCCGAAAAATTTTAATTTAGTTTTATGAATGAAAAAATACTCATTTTAGACTTTGGCTCACCAATAACACAATTGATAGCGAGACATATACGAGAAATAAATACCTATTGCGAAATTGTTCCTTATAATAAATTTCCAGAAAACAGCGAGGGTATTAAAGGCGTTATTTTATCAGAAAACCTCCTTGTTGCGAACAAATTAGAAGATTTTAAGTCTAATTTTGAATCCTTTAAAGAAAAGTTTCCGGTTTTAGATATTGAGGGTGAAGCACAACTTTTTGCCCAAAAAGAAAACACTTCAGTCTTAAACTATTTTGTGCAGCATACTTGCGGTTGTAAACAAGATTGGACACCGGATTCGTTTATTGAAACTACGGTTAACGAATTAAAAATGACGTTAGGAAAAGACAGTGTTGTACTCGGATTGTCCGGCGGTGTGGATTCTACTGTTACAGCTGTTTTATTACATAAAGCGATAGGAAAAAACCTTTTCTGCATTTTTGTTGATCACGGACTACTGCGAAAAAACGAGTTTAAAACCGTTTTGGAAAACTATAAAACATTAGGTTTAAATGTAATTGGAGTCCCTGCGGAGACCCGTTTTTACGAAGCATTAAAAGGGATTACTGACCCTGAAGCCAAACGTAAAATTATTGGAAAAGGATTTATTGATGTGTTTGAAGAAGAAGCGAATAAATTGCATGATATCAAATGGTTGGCACAAGGAACCATCTATCCTGACATTATTGAATCTTTGTCTGTAAAGGGTAAAGTCATTAAATCGCATCATAATGTGGGCGGGCTTCCTGAAAAAATGAAACTAAAAGTGGTGGAACCGCTACGTTTGTTGTTTAAAGATGAAGTGCGTAAAGTGGGTAAAGCTTTGGGTATTGCAGACTCATTTCTACAAAGGCATCCTTTTCCTGGACCCGGACTGGGCGTGCGCATTTTGGGAGATATTACCCCACAAAAAGTGCATATTTTGCAAGAAGCAGACGATGTTTTTATACGTGGTTTAATAGAACACGGATTGTACAATCAGGTATGGCAAGCCGGCGCCATTTTGCTCCCAATACTTTCTACAGGTGTTATGGATGACGAAAGAACTTACGAAAATGCCGTAGCATTACGCGCTGTTTTATCAACCGATGCGATGACCGCAAAATGGGCAAAACTTCCTTACGAATTTTTGGAGAAAATCTCTAACGAAATCATTTATAATGTAAAAGGAATTAACCGAGTAGTTTACGACATCAGTTCCAAACCACCTGCTACCATTGAGTGGGAATAGAAATTGAGAAAATAAATTTAGTGCCAAGTATGTTAAATTAATAATATAAGATATGAATCCACTTTTTCCCTCACACATTTATCAAGAAAGAAGAAATAGATTGAGCGCTGCATTTCAAGAAGGTACAGCGCTTTTTTTATCCAACTATGAATCCCCTGCCAATTATTCGGCAAATACGTACCACTACCGGCAAGACAGCAATTTTTTGTATTTCTTTGGATTATCGCTTCCTAATATTGTGGGGGTTATTGATTTTGAACAAAAAAAATCGCTTTTATTTGGTGATGATTTTACTATTGATGATATCATTTGGATGGGCGATCAACCCAAGCTGGGTGATTTGGCAGCACATATTGCCATAGATGAAGTGCACCCGTTAGCAGAACTTTCGGAGTTTCTAAAAGGAAAGCAAGTACATTTTACACCTCCCTACCGTGCTGAAAATAAAATCGAATTGGCGCGTTTGCTTGGAAAGAACCTTGAAACACTAACCCCTTCAATAGCTTTGATTAAAAGCATTGTATCTCTTCGGGAAATAAAATCTTCAGAAGAGATTATTCAGATGGAAGAGGCAAATGAGATTGGAGTTAAAATGCACACAACAGTGATGAAATCTTGCAAACCGGGTGTATCTGAGCGGAAACTCTTCGGCATTGCAGAGGGGATCGCATTAGGAATGGGAAATGGGACATCATTCCCTATCATTCTTTCGCAAAACGGACAAACCTTACACAATCACGACCATAGCCTTATTTTGGAAGCTGGAAGATTGTTGGTTATGGATGCAGGAGCCGAAAATGTGATGAACTATTGCTCAGACCATACACGCACTATGCCGGTTTCAGGAAGTTTTTCCAACCTCCAAAAAGAGATCTATGAAACAGTGTATCAAGCAAATATGGCGGCAATTAAAAATTGTAAACCCGAAATACAAAATATTGAAAACCATAAGATTGCAGTAACAGTATTAACGGAAGGTCTTCAAAAAATAGGATTAATGAAAGGTAATATTGAAGAATCGGTAGCAATGGGTGCACATGCGCTGTTTATGCCGCACGGCTTAGGACATCAGGTGGGGCTTGATGTGCACGATATGGAAGATTTGGGCGAAAATTATGTGGGATACGACGAAAATATCCAACGAAGCAGTATCTTCGGATGGCGCTCGTTGAGAATGGCTAAAATGTTGAAACCCGGACATGTAATTACTATTGAACCGGGAATCTATTTTATTCCCCATTTGATTGATATTTGGAAAAAAGAGAGAAAATTCGACGCATTTATCAATTATGATAAACTTGATGATTACAGAAACTTTGGCGGAATTAGAATTGAAGACAGTGTATTAATTACAGAAGAGGGACATCGCGTGCTTGGGACGCACTTGCCGAAAACAGTTACAGAAATTGAAAATATTTTAAAATTATAACTCACGTTTTTTATGAAAAGAATTATATCTATTATTTTTCTTGGAAGCATGTTCCTTTTTTTACAATCGTGCACTAAAACATGCACTTGTATTGACGCTAACAACAAAGTGCAGGAACTTGAAGTTGATCCTGCAGAAAATTGCAGCGACAGATCCGGAGACCTGTTAGGGATTTGTTATTAGGCTCTTTTACAAATGTTTTCATAATGAAAAAAAAGAAAGAGCCTAAAAATATGGGCATCCCAAACAAACTATTTGTAAAAATAAAACCTGTTCCTAAAACAGAATGGGAAAAGAAGAATATTATCTCTTACAGTCTCTTTTCTTCTCAGTTTGGAAAAATGATTGTAGCTTCCATGTCTAAAGGTGTTTGTTATGTAGGATTTATGCGTTCTCTAGAAAATGCGCTACAAGAATTGCAAGTGATGTTTCCAAAAAGTAGATTTAGATTTCGTAAAAACAACCAACATAAACATGTAGAAAAATTATTTGCCGGAGATTGGGAAAAGGGAGAAAAATTAATGTTGTATTTAAAAGGAACAGAATTTCAACTCAAAGTTTGGGATGCATTATTACAAATCCCAACAGGTAAAATATCTACATACAGCAAAATAGCGACAGCTATTGGTCACTCAAAAGCTCAACGCGCAGTAGGAACTGCAATTGGTAGAAATCCTATACTATACCTCATTCCATGCCATCGCGTGATTGCACAAAATGGAAAAATGGGAGGTTTCTACTGGGGGGTGGAAAAGAAAATAGAACTTCTTAATGTTGAAAATGCAGGCTATTTGCATTTTAATTCATAAGTTATCCCCTCTATCTCTTTAAGATCATTATTAGAATCACAACCTTCTGATGACTCTTTTATAAATTCACCTTTATAATCAGGGTCAAGTTTTCCGTCAATATAATGTTTGCATTGGCAATATTTATTGCAAGAAAAAGATAACAGAGCTATCGCAGCAATTAAAAGAATAACAACTTTTTTCATAGATCAATATATTAAATGAATATTATTATTTGCAAGGGTGCAAAGAAAGAAAAAATTATTAATATTTACAGTGAAAAAGTATTAAAAATGTATTTTTATTATTTTTTGCTGTTCTGTATCCATTTAAAGTAATGAAATTACCGCAAAATAAAGCAAGTACGACCTGAAGCCTCTTTTGATACCTAATTAAAAAATAATAATTCTTCTGTATCGTTATTAAACCGAAAATTATTACAATGAACCGACTTTTTCTTTTACTACTTATTTCATGTACCCTTCTTTTTTCCTTTGCGCAGCAGCGACCTCAAGAAGAACAATTAGCCGTTCAATACTTTCAACAAGGAGAGTACGAAAAAGCTAAGGCTATTTTTAAGCCAATTTTCGATAAAAAACCAGATACCTACATCTATTCCTATTATTATCTTGTGTTGTTGTATTTAGATGATTATAAAGAGTTGGAGAAAGTAGTTAAAACTCAACAAAAATCATTTCCTTCAATTAGAAGGTATGATATTGATCTAGGATATGTATATGAACGCCAGGGAGATTTGAATAAAGCATTGAAAGAATATGATGCCGCCATTAGAAATCTTCCCGAACAAGAAGCTGCATTTAGAGATTTACATTACGCCTTTTTAGGAAAGTTAAAAAGAGATTATGCCATAGATGTGTTGCTGAAAGGAAGAAGAGTGCTTCAAAACCCAAAACTGTTTACAAAAGAATTAGTTAGTGTTTATTCTACTCTAAAAAATATTGATAAAGTTATAGAAGAAGCATTTAATTTGGTTAAAGATGGCAATGATCCGCAACAAACCGAAGCTCGAAATATTCTCCAGAATCTAATTATTGATGATGAGGAACAAACTCATTATTTGCTGATTAAAAATGCCCTACAAAAAGAGATTCAAAAATATCCCAATAATTTAGAATTTGTCTATCTGCTCTATTGGGCGTATCAATTAAATAAAGAGTATGCCGATGCTCTTATTATTGCTAAATCATTGGATAGAAGGAGCAAAGGAGATGGCGAGATCATTATTGAGTTGGCAAACAATGCTGCTCTAAACAGAGATTACGAAACTGCTAAAGAAGCGCTGGAGTTTGTGATTGCAAATGGGGAAAATTCTCCTTTTTTTACAATGGCAAAATTTATGCTGTTAGATGTAAAATATATGCAACTATCTTCCGTCTCTCCTGTAAAAATATTGGAAGCAAAACAGTTGGAACAAGAATTTAAAAAATTACTAGAAGAGTATGGCGCTAACAAAGGCACCTCCGAATGGATTAGAAAATACGCACATCTATTAGCCTTTTATGTGAACAAAACCGATGAGGCTGTTGATGTTTTAAATTCGGCAATTGCAACCGCAGACATCCGAGACCCAAAACAGAAAGCATTATATAAAGTTGACCTCGCAGATATTTTGTTGTTTTCTGGAAATATTTGGGATGCAACTCTGTTGTATTCACAAGTAGATAAAGATCTTCCTAATGATACAATAGGGCAAAATGCAAAATTTAAAAACGCAAAACTCTCTTTCTATATCGGTGAGTTTGAATGGGCTAAAAGTCAACTTGATATTTTACGCGCAGCCACCTCAAAACTTATTGCCAACGACGCTATGCAACTATCGCTCCTGATTTCTGATAATGAAGAGGAGGAAGATGAAGAGGATGATGAAGAGGATGAAGAGGAAAATGCAGATACTGAGTTCTACGGATTGTTTGGCAATGACTTGAAAAAAAATATTGGACTGCTCTATTATGCCAAAGCCGACTTCATGTTGTTTCAAAACAACGATGAACAAGCGATTAAATATTTAGACTCTATTGCAATTGTTGCGCCTCTGTCGAAATTAAATGATGTGGTACTTTTCACAAAAGCGCAAATTTTTACCCGCCAAAAAAAGTATTTAGAAGCTGCTGCTTTGTATCAGCGTATTTGCGACATATACTCGAGCGGGTTGTTAGGAGATGATGCCCTCTATTATCTCGGTGAACTTTATGAATATTATTTGAAAGATATAACTCGTGCTATGGAATGTTACCAAAAGTTGTTGAAAGATTATCCGGGAAGTCTTTTTGTGGTGGACGCAAGAAAAAGATTTCGAACTTTAAGAGGAGATTTTTAATCAATAACCCTCTACTTTTCGGGACAACCTCTTACTTTTTTTAAGAAATATTACTGCTTCACCTCCTTCTTCGCTACCATCCCAACTTAGGTGTTTCGTGACGCGTGTTTCGTGACGGATTTTTCGTGACACTATGTATTCTTTGTGTTCCTTTGTGTTTACTTCGTGTTCTTGGTGATTTTTAGTGGTTTTTGTTACATTTTTAATAATCATCCCATCACCTCATCATCTAATCCTCTCATCACCTCATCATTAACCGAGTTTTTGAACTGAATTTTATTTCTGTATCATCATCTTTTGCGTAAGCACAGAGCCATCTTTTAATATCATTACTACAAAGAACAATCCTGCCGAAACATTTTGTAGTTGAATGGTGTTTGACGTGAGGTTTTGTGCTTCATAAACAGTAACGCCCAATAGATTTGAGATTTTGAGATTTGAGATTTCGGACAGAGAAAAATTGGTTTCTAATTGAAAAGCGCCATTGTTGGGGTTGGGGATTAGATTGATTTCGTTTGGAATTTTAAGTTGAGATAACAAAAAATCTTCATCTTCTTTCTCTTCTTTATAAAAAGGTGAAGATGAGGTTGTAGGGTTGCAATCTAATTCTTCGATGTAGGCTCTAAAAGTTGCGCCCTCTTCTACATGAAAACCAACTTCTTCTTGAGAAACAAGATCTTTTTCGAACATTAACACTATTTCTGAACCTGCTCTATAAGTAACATCGGCGCCAGCGGCAATCTTTTGTTTAGAAATGATATTTTGCACGGCATGATAATCTGATAGTGGCAGTGAGCGCCACAGCTTGATGGTTTGTTGGCACACGCTGCGACCATCTAACGTTAACTGACCTGTATTGAGCGGATCAAGCCAGTCTTTGAGTCTGTTAGTTGAATCGGGGGTGCAATTTGAACTAATTTCCCCTTCCCATGTAATGTCGAATCTATCAAAATAATAATAATCATGCCGTAAAAAATATAATTATCTTCTTCATATCATTAACCATTAATCATTAATTACTGCTGCTGCGTTATTTTTTATAACAAAATAAATCTACTTGTTCTTTGACATTTTGATTGAATTGACGTTGCTCTGTTAAGAATTTTCTCAAAGGAGTTTTGAAAATGATTTACCGCAAAGGACGCAAGGGTTTTACGCAAAGGACGCAAAGATTTTATCTCAGAATGCTATAAATTATTGACGATTCTCTTATACCATTTTTCAATAAAACAGTATTGAAATTGATTAATAACCCTAATTTACAGTTGCTTAATTTTAAATAGGTTAATGTTTGTGCCAAATGCAAATCATTTTTTTTGATAATTCATTCTCTGTCATATAAATTCATTATTTTATATTAT
>Ga0123353_10014438_pt1 | contig 11388 bp, 7 predicted proteins | sample TergutLab28metaG_3_FD_92763 | JGI IMG/M metagenome (GOLD analysis project Ga0123353, IMG submission 92763) | Labiotermes labralis P3 segment gut microbial communities from Petit-Saut dam, French Guiana - Lab288 P3 | ecosystem: Host-associated > Arthropoda: Insects > Digestive system > Gut ... | reverse complement strand
TTGGACACTAACAAAGAGAGACAGAAAACAATTGAACATTTTTGAAAGGAAAGTGTATAGAAGAATTTTAGGCCCAGTATATGACAATAAAAAAGAAAACTGGAGGATATTAACCAACAACGAATTTTATGCAAATGTTAAAAATCCTACTATAATAGAGACAATAAGGTTAAATAGATTTCATTGGTTTGAGCTTGTACAGAGAATGGAAGAAAATAGAATTCCCAAAAGGGTATTGTATGTGAATTTGGGAACAACAAGATTGAGAGGTATACCAAAAATAGATGCAAGATGAGGTGAGAGAGAATGGAAGAATAGTTGGTAGAGAAGAGTGGTAGGAAAAAGTATATAACAGAGAGGAATGGAAAAACCTCCTGAGAAAGGCAAGGAATTGTTGCATTCTGCACATGCCATTGGAATGTATGTATGTAATTTTTCCCACTATACTGTTACTTCATCCCTCTTAGGCCCAAATATCCTCCTCAACACCCTATTCTCATACATCCTCAGCCTATGTTCCTCTCTCACTGTGCGACATCAAGCTTATCCACACTTGTTTCCACAATATTACCCATCCTTCATATACCTATACCAACTGGTGATGAATTTCCACTGATGTGAAGTCCTGCACTTACATAAACCAAATCACACTGCATATGCTGACTTCTTACTGTTTTTCAAGTACACCTGCCATCTTTAAACTGATTGTATGCTGATATGACATGCTTGTGGTACCATTTGTGTATGTATAATGATACACAGTCTACACTTGATTGTCAAATGGTGAAAACTGTGGTCAGATTATGTTACTCCACATGAGGCATGCTGTTACCTTCTTCTTGAAACTTCCTTGCATACTGGTCAAACAGATAAACATTCAAAATATGCTACAAAAAACACATGTGACAATTAGGTACAACATGGATGCATCAAGATATGCCACACATTCTGAAAACATAAAACTAAAATTATTGTTGCTGAGGTCCTGAAGGACTAAAGTACATTCCTCAAAATGTTAGTACCTGTCTGTTGAACTACATGGCATCACAGCACACAAGACCAAAAATACATTCAGTGCTGTGAGTACAAAAGTGTAAGAGTAAACATGTAATGTTAATGAACAGTATACCTTGAAACCTGAAAGTTTTTGTCACTTCACATATGATATATCTTTCATATTATCACTTAATTACATTTGATGTGCATATATAAATTATACATAATTAATAATTAGAATTTAGGAAAAGTTATGTATGATGGAGCTTTAGAGCACACTGAAAAAATGACAGAAAGAGAGAGTGGGAAAAATTATATTAGGACTATTATTCAGGTTTTCCATTTTTAAAAGTTTTTAATTAGTAGTAATATGTAAAGTGTAAAGCAAGATATTCCACTTTAATTTCTCATGGCAACACACACATTCTTGGAAGAACTCATTACTCACATAATCTTGTATATTCTGGTGTTTGAAAAAGTAACAAGTATTCAAAATTTATTTAAAATAAATCTGTAAAGAATAAGGCAGTATTAATTAGACATAATTGAGGCTAACATAATAAAATCAGATTGTTTTATTTACTATTGCCTTCATTGAAATAGGTACATATGTAAGCATTTAACAAGCGGGTAGTAAATACAGGTCTTTATGTCCATCACATTGTGTCATAATCAAAGACACTTGTTAGAAATGACTTCCATTATCTGTCAAAACAACTCATAAACGTCAGTGTTTAAAAAGTCCCATGTAAAAGTTGTTCCTACTCATATTGTATTCGTACTGGGTTATTTGAAATGATTGTCGGGGGTTTTAACAACTTGTCATACGCAATACACTTGAGACAGGAGTATATGTATTTTTTTATTTAATAGAACAAAACTCCAAGTTTTTTTTACATACCTTACAGGTTTGTGATTCTAAAAATATAAAAATATAATCGAGTTTATTCCAAACTGTTTGTAGCATGTCAGCGGTGATGGTTTCAATGGCGGTTCTGATTCGTACCTTCAGTTCTGGGATAATTGCGGGAAGAGGAGGAACATAAACCTGATCCTTGACATAACCCATAGAAAGAAATCTTATGGGGTTGCATCTGGAGAATGAGGTGGCAGTTGTTAAAACCCCAACAATCATTTCGAATAACCCTGTATATAAGTAACTGGATAATTAGAAGTAGTTCTGTCCAACACATAATTCTGAAATAGTTACTGCAAATTTATGTATACTATATTTACTTTACAAATATAGGTTATGTGGCAGATGTTGCTAACTATGTTATTGAATAATTGTCAGTTCAATGAAATTCACCACATATTTTATCCTGTTTGTCCCTTGGAGTTGAGTTACTTTGTTTTCCAGGGTGGCTAACAAACTAAAATAAGTTAATTTATAAAGCTCCTGTCTAAATACAGATGAAACCATCACGTACTTCCTAATTGGCTCCTGCAGCTACATCATAACTCAGGTTTATGATGTGGGAGCAATATTGGGTCCAGAAATAATGTACCCTATAGAAGCAGATCTTCAGAAAATATGCTATTTTCATGAAGGTAATTTTTTGTGTAGTGTGAACTAAGATGGTGTTTTAATGAAATCTGCATTTACCTTTTGATTTGATGACCAAATTATTAAACTACTGAAAATGGACATCTGAAATTTGGTTTGGAGATAGAGTGTTTATCAGGTTTCCTGATGTTTTGTGACACCTTGATTTATATTCTTCACCATCTGACTTAGTGTTTTCCTTTTTGGTCACTGTGGTTTATCTTTTGTGTATTGTAAGCCTACTCAGTTGTAATTATTTTGGATTCTTTCCTTCCAGTTTGTCATCTGTTATCACTGGTAACTAAATGCACTCTTTTTGGCAATTTTCATCGAATTGTAATTTTAAATTTTCTCTTTTGTAGGATATTGGCCATTTGTTTGTGAGAAATTCTCTTCTTCATATTAATTTAGTGTACTGCCCACCTGAATATTAATAAGTGCAACTTGGCCCTAGTAGTAAAACTTCTTACATGTGTTCGGGATATGCCCATTCGAATTTTGGGCAGGGCGTAATTATCCTGAGGTTTCTTGTAGTTTTTCTCAGTTACCCCACATACATACTGGAATAATACTTGAAATGAATATATGCCATCATACTTCCTCATTAAACCAACTACAAAATTTGCCCCTATGCAATGGCATAGTTAGGTTTTTTGGCGCCCAGAGCGAGTAATCACAATGACCATCCCAAACAGTAGTTATGAACTGTAAAAAAAATATTAATTGAATTTTATTGGCTCAATAATTTAAAGTTTCTTGAGTGCGGAATATCGAATTTTTCATTTAAAGTATTTACTGAATTTCCTTCTGTTGGCTTAATAATTTAATACGTGTTGGGCGCAGAAAATCAAATTTTTCGAAGAAGATATTAATTTGTCGCCCCTTGAACTCTGCCAAACAGGGCGGCACATTACGCCCTTGCCTCTGTGAATGCTGTGACCTTTTCTTAACCTCGGTATTAGACGGCGATGAGTGGTCAGTCGTAAGTAGTAGTGCTAGTCTGGAAGCCTCGGACACGAGAAAAGCTTCTTATTTATGCCATGCATAGAACTACAATTTCTCGGTTGTATAGCTTACAGCCAAGGAGCTACACGAATTATGCCACCCCGGCTTCAAAAATAAACTAAAATTAATAAATGAATGAATTAATTAATTAGTAACTGTTTGGTCAGAAATATTTAAATTGCCTTATTTTGAAATGCTAAACGTCTTTTCAGTTTTAAACGCTAGAAAAGTAAAATTGCACACTGTATTCATAAAGCCAAATGTTATTGAACTGTATTCTTCACACAGCTCTAACAACTGCAGTTATAGTGGTATAACTCTGCCGTGAACTATATATCTATTTGCATTAGTGTTTTAAATAAAGCATATGGGTAAAGGTGATAATTCCAAAGCGTTTCATTGTAATTATAGACTGCGCCTATGACTTTCATAGTTAGGATTCCTAAGGTAGCTATTTAAGCAAAGAATAAGAGGAGAAATGTGATTTATGGCGTCGTTACTGTAATTATTACGAATAGGGAGGTTGTGTATTATGCGAAAGTGCCTTGGAATGCATTTCGCGCTTGTGCAGTACTAACCAACGGTAACAGTGACATCGACTATGCCAGAGAGTTTCACGGCATCGTCCATTGCACATATAACCTGTGATTCCTAGCAGCGTGTCAATGGTAGTATAATCTTTGGCGGTAGCCATTATGAATATGGAGCGGGATTATAGTATGTAATGTGAGAATTTGTCATAACACTACCGGTTGCTTCACATGAAAATTTGTTCTTGAAGCTATACAAACATGGCTATGAAGCGGGTACCGGGGTTCTTTCCCAATGGTAAAGCTACTGGGGCATGAAGGTGACAACTCGCCTGAATATACAGCCAAGGTTAATAATGAGTGGAGTTATACCTCTTTTCTTCCTGGACAGGTACAACTTTGCCTTTATCGTAATCTTCTAGTAATGTTTTGAGGTAAAGTCACGATTATGTTACGTTTGGAATCTGCACTGTACGTTGAGAGAGAGAGAGGGAGCGTTATATGAGACTAAGGAGTATAATGTGGTGGCTCTGCTACCGCCATGCGACAAATTCCAGGAAGGTGTTTGACTCCACGGAGTCTTGTTGATCACAGTACTTTTACTTTCTGGTATCTGTTATCCTGTTTTAGGGATGTAGTCCCCTCTTGTCAGGGAGAGGTTAGGCAGATAATTTAGTGAGTCATTCAGGGATAAGTTAGGAAGGTAATATGTGTTATTAATTCATAAAACATCTTCTGAGTATGCGGTCAAGGTGAGCCAAGTCCTGTATTTTTAGTAGGAGGTATAACCTACCAGTCCTGGTTCATTGTGAAGGTGGAGCAATACAAATTAGTGTAGATGAATGGATAAGTTGACTGTTTAATTTGCCCATGCCAACAAAAGGTGCGATCAGGAGTTTTTGATTAGTGGCACCTATTCTGAATAACATTAATGTTTTGGAATTGTTTAAGTTAAGCAGTAGTGTTTGGAAGACTTGTTGTTGAATGACTGCTCAAGGCTGTTACCGTATGACATAAGTCTGGTTTTTGTGTATGCTCGAGGGTTCAGTTGGATTGTGATGTAGTCCAGTGTCGAGTGGCACAGTCGTGTAGTTTTTAGATAGAAACATTTGAGAAACACAGACTTCCTCATGATGCAGGAAGATGTTGAGAAGCTCTGAGTGGAATCCAGCATACTGATAGTCACTGTATTAAGTTATGTTCAAAGAAGGTCAGAAGCTATAAATAATTGCAGAATTGACTGACCAATTCAATATGCCAGTCTTAGCAAAATTTTCAGCTGCCAGAAGGCAGGCATGATCACTTAATAAATTGATATCATGTATGTTGGGCTAATACCATATGTTTCTGTTATAAGTAGTAGTCTAGCATGTGGAAGTGTATGACCTTACCCCACTACCTCCTGCTTCCCTACACATATTCCCTGATATTAAATCACATGGAACTGCTTGCTATCACTAGGATATTAATCCATATCATTGAAACCCTACCCAGGCATGTGACTACTGAAAGCAGCGCAACAGCAGCAGAGGCCAAAGGAAAGTTACAGAAGTGTGTTTTGCACTGATAATAGTGCATCTGACAGCCAAGACATATCCACCCATAGTATTCCGTTTGCTTTTCCACCACAAACTTTACCGTGGCTTTCATAAATCCATTTGGGTTTTGTTTTTGGCGTGGATGATCTTGTACAATATTCTGCACTTATGTTTTATGTGTTTTAATAGGCAGTTTTTTTAACAGCCAGTAAAATGCTTGTGTCCTCTATGTGAACTAGAAAGTGTACATATAGAATCATTGCCATCTTTATAATACCATGGGCCAATTTATTTGTCTTGTTATGCAGTGCTTTGATGTAATTACACTACTGAGCAGAGTTCAACTGTGCAGCTAGGGAATTTAAACAGAGAAGTAATTGTATAGAAACTGGTGCTTATGGGCACCTTACATCATGACACATGATGCGCATAGTTTTAGGTTGGTTAGCAAGCCATCTTGTATTGGTAGTGAAGTGAAGGGGGCAATATTTTTCTTGCAGTTCGTGACTCTGCTTGAGAATGAGCTTTGGCCACCTGTGAGATAATTTGGATCAATTGACTTGAAGTGTGAAGTAATGGTAAGTTATATGTCTAGTTAACAAAGTAGCCCAGTCAGTGAATTGACTGATTTACAGGCTTGAATGATATAAGTTTGATTCCTTGCAGAAACCCAGGGGACCTTAGGCAGGGTGACTAGAGTAGAGGTTAAGCATCTTGGTTGAAGACCAAAAACCCAATGTAGGGGGTAGCATAGAATTTTAAATTTAACAGCAAATACACTAGGCAGTGGTTCTTACGGTAGAGCACTGGGTTGAACACCAGCAATGCTTGGGCCTACACAATACTGACATGGAGATATGTACCAAGAAGATTGGATGTAATTTGTAGTGTTAATGAATTCCTGGTTACAAGTAGGCTCAGGGAGCAGTGGTTTTGAACCATGGGGGCATAAGGGTTATGTATTTCACACATTGTTAATATTCCTAAAGGGAGTCTTCACAAGTTTCTTTGTTCCTTATATTCAATATATCATTTATAATATACAGTTACTTGTAATTTGTGATACAGATTAAGTTGTCATTGAAAAAGAGCATGACCATATTCTCTTTGAGACCAGGGGCATGTCAGCAGAAAATATTCAGTAATAGTGCCCTGTAGAAAGGGAATTTACCTGTATTGAAAAGTGTAGACTAGGAATTTATAAGTAAAAATGAAAAACTGGAAGTGCAGTTAAATGGGAAAATGCATGGGTCTGAGCAAGACTCCTAAGCAGAGGGTTCAAGGCAAGAGTGTGGTGCTGGTTGATATTAGTAGTTCAGAATACAGTGTTGCTGTAACCATGGCCACAGCAATTGAAGCTTTAGATATTATAGCACATTGAGAGGTACAAGATGAAGGCAAAGAGGATCCCCAACAGATGAGTATATTACTTGGACCACATTATGTAGTTGGATTTTTCTGAGTTACGACTACAAGGGACTTGGAACCAGTGTCCCTCGTAGAATTTGCCTTTGGCTTTGTAAACAGGACAACTACGCAGAATGAACTCAACGTTGTTGACTTGAATTATGATGTGCAGTTATATGGGGCTTGTGTTAACAGGTCTGAAGAGGCATCATTGAAAGGACTGATTCTCTGTCTAACAATATATGCAAGGTTGCTAAACTGAGGAGGCAGCACCTCAGATTTGTTTGTCATTTATCTTCCTCAGAAGGTCCTGGGGGTGTAGCGTTATGTTGAAATGGTTAAGATTACGTTGCCATATCTTTTCAGATCGTAGGTAAAACATTACCATTTTGAGATGGTGCAATACCAGGATCCACAACATTATTGCATGCTGCACATCAATGAGAAGCCATCTGAATTGCACTGAGGGATGCAAGCAAGCTTCTACAATCCATTGCACATGAACTACAAGGCATCTTTGTTCTGAACTACAGGTTAGTGTCTGTATTTTTAATGCTAGGTAGAGTTTTACAGAATTATCTTGACCGAGAGTCATAGGTGATTATGTACAGAGGAAACCAGGAATTATGAGCATTAGTAATACAGTATACAGCATACTCAAATTTATAGTCTGTATCATATAATTGTTGCTCTGTAGACAGTCTTGCAATACATTAGTGAAAGGGCAGCTGTCTGTGCAGAGTTTGAAGGTTGTAGGAAGACAGGCATGAAAAGCCCCTCATGGTGGAGTTAAAAAGGAAAGGTCCTTTATTTGTGTGTAATGGTTTATTTAATTATTCAAAAATACAACATTATGTCCTCATGTACAATGAAGCCACCTGTTCCAGGTTTGACCCTGGGAACAGGCTTCCCTGAGATTAAACAGTTTTATTTAAAACTCACATAAATGTTTTTATAGAGGTTTGCATCGGCAAGTCAACGTCCATTCTTCTCACTCTGTGAATTCCTGCCTTGGGCCCTACGATTAGCAACCTTTGTTGCAGGTGTGCAGCGTAAGGAGGATGGGTGCGTGGATCATGTGACAGAATGGATGTCGGCTGGCCAACAGAGTAGCTTAAGTTTGTGGTGTCGCGCATTTTAGCCAATCAGCTTCAACCCTGAAGACTGGTGATACCAGCCTGACCTTGAATTTTGGCAACATGTGATTAAAGAGAGACAAGAAAACGTTATCCATGCGACTCTTTCAGAAGTATCAAGGCAGCGGGCAAGGCGTGTGTGTGTGTGTGTGTGTGTGTTCTGGTGGATCATCGAGGGATTCAACTACAATAAAAGAGGCTGTTTTCTGTAACTTCGATTTGATGTATCTTCCCTGTTGTCTCCATCCCCCATGATATTCCCTGTGATGAAGGAGGATCAATAGAAGGCCACGTACACTGCAACATTTTGGAGCTGAATGTGGGACATCAAAGAAGTTACTAGAAGAGGAAAAGCTGCCAGGATTAGTTACCCCAACTGGATAGCACTTCAGGAAGCAGCGATGACAGCAGCAGCTGCAGGAAGAGAGGAGTGACAGGGACGGCTAAGGTCAGTCACTAAAATCTAAAATGAGCAGCCGATCACTTCAGAGTTGAGTCTGAGTCTTGGGGCGGAGAATGATGGTGAGGATGGATGGGACCTCCCATCTAGGCAGCCATCTGAAATAATAAATAATGGGGAATTAAATGAACAAGTAGGACAGGATGAAGTTACTGAGGGACACAAACAGTTTAGAGATGGGCAAGAAATTTAGATGAGTGATAGGCCTAATGATACTGAAGCATGTAGTGAAACAGACAAATTACCAAATCATAGTAATGACTTATTAAACATGATATGGAAAACGTTACAGGAAGATAAGATAGAACAGGAAAGGATTAGGCAAGAGACTGAGGAAAAGCAACCAAAGATTAGAAGGGAAGATAAAGCAGAAAGTGAAAGAAATATAAAGGAGGATAAGGAAAGATTGGAACAATTAATCAAACAAATTAGGGACGATGTAGAGCGAATGAAAGAAGTTTTAGTTCAGAGATGTGAGGACAGAGCAAGTAAACTAGCGGCAGATATTTTAGACCTTGAAAAGAAAACTCAACATAGTATTGTGGAGATAAATAACAAGATACATAGTGTGGAAGAAATACAATGCCAACAAATGTCAGAAACCAGGGATAGTCAAGCGACTATTGTGACAGAATTAGTAGAACATAAACAAAGTGTTGAAAATAGTTGGATTATGTTTCGGAATGATTTGGTTGAAATCAGGAAGGGTATGACTGCCAAAAATCTTAGTGTGATACTGACAAGTTAGATGCCACAGACAGAGAAATTAGGGAAGTTAGATGATAGACTGTACACATTAGAGGAAAGAGTAGCTGCTGTGACAAGAACTGTTGTCTAGCCTGCAGCAGACAACCAGAACAGCGGTACTGAAGTTAGTGCAGGGTTATCTTCCTCTAGAATGGGAACAGAAGGCTCCCAACATTCGGATGAAAGTGTGACCGCAGTCATGTTGACAGAATTGATGTCTTTCCCTCACTTTGTGGTGTGCCAAGTGTTTGTAATAATGAAATTGATAGAAGGGTTGCTGGACAGGGAACCTAACTGTGTCTGAGCAATATTTTCAAAGACCTATGCTTGCCAAAATTTACCAGCCCCAATGAACAAAATATTGTCCATTTTCTTGATGATTTGGAATCATACTTTCTCCTTCGGGGTGTGCCAGATTCGTTTAACCTTTTGGCGCCCGAATTATTTTTTTTAAATTTTAGCACACCCTGTATATAAAATGTGAAAAATACAGGAACCAAATATGCTAGAATTATGAAACAAACTGCATTTTGAAGAGAAAAAACCGGAGAGTATACACCATGTTTAAAATATTCGATACCTATATTTGTTGAATAAATATATAAAATGTAACTTTGGAGGTTAGCGGTGCGGTACGTCAACTATAGTTGACGTTAGGCGTCTAAAGGTTAAGCTAGTTCTAGCTAGGAGAGCAGTGGTGGATAGAAATACAAGTCAGTGGATAAACACTGTATATAAAGAGCTGAGCAGTTATGAGCAAATTAGGGAAGCCATCACTGAATTTATGTGGGGACCAGGCGTGCAAGCTAGATGGCAATGTGCTTTGTGTCACAGCATGTATGATAGAATCAAGGACAGATCCATAACAGCACATTTTCTCTGTTATTCAATGGTAGCTAATAACTTGATGCCAAAGCTCACAGAATCAGATATGGTGGACATAATTAGCAGTCATTATCCTGCATTCGTCCAATGCAAAATGTTGTCAGCGGGGACACGGACAATTCGTGGTACTTTGAACTTGCTAAATAAATTGAATCACTAGAATGAAATTCTTTGTTTATCTAATTCTTCTGTTATTCATTAGTGTTATTTTGTCAAGTTTCTTTTAAGGGAATCAAGCTGAATGTGAGATATTTTCGAACAATTCGGTGGATGAAATTTTCGTAAATATCTCAGGGGGAGGTTGAAGCCGCCCATTCCAGGTTCGACCCCCGGGAACAGGCTTTATTTAAAACTCATATAAATTTTTTTATAAAGGTTTGCATCGGCAAGTCAACGTCCGTTCTTCTCAATCTGCGAATTCCTGCCTTTGGCCTCCCACTTAGCAACCTTTGTTGCAGGTGTGTGGCACAAGGAGGATGGGTGCATGGATCGTGTGACAGAATGGATGTCGGCTGATCAACAGCGTAACTTAAGTTTGTGGTGCGGCGCATTTTAGCCAATGAGCTTCAACCCTGAATTCAGACAATACTGGCCTCTTTGAATTTTGGTAACGTGTGAGTAAAGAGAGACAAGAAAACATTATCCACACGACTCTTCCAGAAGTATCAAGGCTTCGGGCAGGGTGTGTGTGCTGTGGTGGAACAACAAGTAATTCGACTACAATAAAAGAGGCTATTTTCTGTAACTTCCATGTGACAGATCTTTCCAGTTGTCTCCATCTGCCCCGTTATTCCCTGTGATGAAGGGGATCACTAAAAGGCCAGGTACAATGATTAGGCCTATGTTTTCCTTAATGACACTGTCAGCAACTTGCACTTTATAACACTGAAAGAATATTGTAGTGAAGTTTGATTTGAAGAGCCTGTAGACAGAAGTGGTTGTGGCCTAATCAGAGATAATTTTCTGATACTTATTTGGCACAACTGAGGAAGACAAGAAAAATAGAGTAAGTGTTATATTGTGGAGTGAGAGAGAAAACCAACAAGATGCAACAGTTAGATGTTTATTTTTAACAATTTCTCAACATGTTTCGGGCATCATTATGCCCATCTTCAGGAGAACAAGACGTATGTTACTG
>Ga0123353_10014436_pt1 | contig 11390 bp, 10 predicted proteins | sample TergutLab28metaG_3_FD_92763 | JGI IMG/M metagenome (GOLD analysis project Ga0123353, IMG submission 92763) | Labiotermes labralis P3 segment gut microbial communities from Petit-Saut dam, French Guiana - Lab288 P3 | ecosystem: Host-associated > Arthropoda: Insects > Digestive system > Gut ... | reverse complement strand
TGTGTGTGTGCGCCTGGGGGTGGGGAGTAGTTGGAAGGGTGGGAGCATGTGCCCTTATGTAATTCAGTTACACAACATAATGCAACAGTCAGTACATATTTACTACTATACAATATAGACACATAAGCTAAAAGTTAAGTCCCATTTATGCAGTTTCCTAGCAAGATTTAATAACCCATAGTTACCGATATGTTTAAAATATGACATACTTAATGATATATATTTAATCATATACAGTGTGGCTACTAACTCATTTTTTAAAGTCTTACACATCACTGCACATATATAAAAAGTTCATAATATAATTTTATTCTTGTTAATGGCTTACAGAATTAATACTTTATCAGCCCCATACCATCTTTCTGGCCCAGCCAGCCCACACACACTGGATACTGGAAGCTCTGTCCCCAGGACTGGAGCTTGACCACTCACTCCATGCTGACATAAATGTATACAGCAGGTGTCTCAAATATGCAGCCTGCTAGTAACCCCTTTAAATAAATTGAGTTTCTTGGAAGAAAAATGTTTGGTTTGTTAGTGAGAGAGCTCCTGTTATGATTGACAAAATTAATGGTGTAGCAAAATAAAAAAAAATGTGGGAATGTCTTTTCTTAGCTTTCTTCGTCAAGAAGCATTATCTACAGACAGGCAAAAAATCAGTCACATAACAGACCCTGTCATAAAAACAGTGAATTTCATTGAAGTACCCTTTAACCATCATGAATTCATAGCATTACTGGAATAAGTACAGAGCAAATATGGCAAAAAAATCTGTCATACTAATGCAAGGTGTTTAAATCACAGTCTGTTTTGAAACTTTCTTTTTTACATGTTGAATGGAATAAAATTACTCATGGAAAAGAATGACAGAAATATTGGAGAACTGAAACAAGAATGATGGATCAGGGGACTAACATTTCTTGTAAATGTGACTGGCCACGTCAGTAATTTGGACAAACACCTACAAGGTAAAATAAGCTCCTTACCGAGATGTATGACAATAGCAAGGCCTTCAAAGGCAAGCTTTGACTGTGAGGAAACCAGTTAAAACTGCGTAACCTTGTTCACTTTCCACAGCTGAAATGTCTAGGCACTGTTTATTCTGAGTGCAATCTAGAATGTTCACACTCCATTGCTTTGCTTCAAGCAGAGTTTGGCAAAAGATTCTACGAATTCAAAATTATGAGACCAGAATATTTCTTCTGTCCTTTACCTTTAAAAGTAGACAAGAAAAGGCTCTCCAGAAGGTCTGAAAATTGAATTAATTAATCTGCAATGTGATACTACCCTTAACCACAAATTTTTTGAAACAAAATTGTAAGATTTTTATTCCTGCTTGCCAGAAGAAACATTTACTGTGCTCAAATGCTTAAAATTAAGAATGACTGCAATGTTCAGCAGCATTTATGCATGTGAACAATTTTTTCCCCCTTATGAACAATAATAAGATGAAAAGCCAGTCCTATTTGACAGATGGACATCTGAAACCTGTCATGAGAGAACAGAAGTCCCCTTCCAGCATAAGAAGCCAAGTCTGCAACCAGACTTCTCAGTAACTGAGGTAATACTGGACCAGTTAGTGGTCTGCTAATTTTTATAGCATAAAACCCAAAAGATTTTCTTCGTAATTTACTGTAGGGACTACAGCATGGAACACGTGCGCATGCAGGGCTAGGTAGTGTACAACATACATTAACGAAGAGATAGCAGCCCAATAAAGTTTTTAATGGAGAAAAAAAAATAATAATAAACAAATGTGATGCCAGTAAAAATAAACGCAACTGGAACCATCTTACAATCATTCAGAAAATACCTTCCTGACAACACACGGCCTGCATGCGGCCCACAGGGCTTAATTGTTGTGCGGCCCATGATGACTTTTGGAAATAAACTTGTATGTTTTAAAAAACTATAAAACAGATGTAATATCCATTATTAAGTTTTCAAAATAGTTAGGAAAAGAACAAATGTTTTCTTTCAATGTATCACATTTTATCATTTTTTTCTAGGTTAATTAATTAAAAATAAAAATAATTATTTTTTATTTAATTAGAAAATTATTAATGAAGTATCCCTCCTCCCTCGAAATCTACCCCTGTGGTCTGCAGCTTTTTTCTTTGGAGCAATATGGCCTCATCGCTTTCTTAGTTATGCAGGCATGAAAAAGACAGTTCACATTCTACTGCAAAAATAACATGCAGCCCGGCACAGTTCTTTAATTCCTGAATTGGTCCATGCTCAACTTCAGTTTGAGATCCCTAGTATACAGCTACACCTTCACTCCACAATATTCCTTTATAGTGTGGTGCTTAATTAAGCATAGGGACAACTACACAACTTTACTCAGCAATCATCTACACTGGGTCAACCTCTTGCATAGGCATTTACAGAATGCATGAGAAGCAATTTACCTTCTTTCACTAGTTGTAGTGGTAGTAGATGCAGGGCTGATGGCAGGGAGTGACTGGGGGCCCTCCATGCTGTCAGCCATGCTAGAACCAACTCCAGAACATGGGGCAGACAAAGACCCTCCACGAGTTAAGTTAGGACTTGAAGGTGCACTCCCTACACTGTTGCGTACCATGTCTGGCACCATCAGACGTGACATCAGTGATCTAGGAAATGATTCTTTTGTCTCTTCCTCTGGTGAAGACAGTCCAGGACTCAGTGCAAACACTGGCACTCGAGAGAAATGCTCTGTTGGAATTCGCATCTGTTAGGACAGAATATTAAATACTACATGTACGAGGATGTTAACCTCACAATTATCATACGAAAGCTCCAGATTGTATGGCACAATTAAAGTGATGTAGCAGTAACAAAGCTATGCAAACATTATACAATATATGCTTAATTGTAATTCCAATTTCGATAATTATAAGAGCATTACCACACTTATTGGCATTATGCAATATTCAGTGCACAATTCACATGTCAGATATATTTTTAATCTAATTTCCTTATTTTGTAAGGAAAGCCAGACTTACACCACCACTTAGAGGGGGAGGAGAGAGAGAGAGAGAGAGAGAGAGAGAGTGTTTGTGTTTGTGTGTGTGTGTTTGTCCATCCATCCATGTACCTCCTTCTCCTAATAACTTTTAAAGCCAATGGTACTAAAACAGTTTCTTCTCCTCCAAGTACTTCGGATTTTCCCCATCAGTACCATTCCAGAAACATTCCATACATATTCCTCCAACTACCATTGATGCTATATAATTTTTGCCATTGACAGCATTGTTCAACAAAGCCTCTCTCTTTCTCTCTCCCAATCAGAATCAGGTTAACTTCCTGAAACATAGTATTAACCACTCTTAAACATCTCTCTCTCTTTTCCGCTATGAAACTAAAATCCCTTAATTTCTTGACAGTAACATCATGTCATTAGATATCATGTACCACTATACTTATTAACTTCTTACTTTCAATTACATAAACAGAATACCTGTTGAGAATTGTTCTTAAGTGATAGTATTGGAACTTCACGCAGATTCTTGAACCTTCTGTGAGAGAAGTTCATTGCAATATATGCAACTTCTCTCAGGGTAAAATATAAAGCTAAGTTAGCCCCTGTGCATGCCATGAAGGCATGTAAGGGAAAGAGAAGTACATCTTTATTCATTCCTAATCCCAGCACTGGATGGAGGTGAATGATCATCTAAACACCCCTGCCATTTTATCCCTTGGAAAGAGTCATGGAAACAAATGAGGAGGAGAACTGGTGGGCCCAGAGCCAATCTAGATGTTTTGGATAAGAGAAAAATCGATGGCCCCTAACAGGATTTGAATCATGAATCGTCCAACCCAAAGCCTAGTCATGTAACAAGGTTTTCATAATGCAAAGGATCATGGCAATTGCAAAAATCAGTATGGTCATGACCTTTAAATATTGTGGTGCTAGTAACAAACCTATTACACCAATTTTGAAATTATGTGAGATCTGAGGTTCTCACTACCATATTGATTAATAATCAAGAATGATGGGATGTTAAGGTGTGTTGACTGTTAAAAGAGTTACCGATGTTTCTGAGAGGCATGGTGCCTCCATCTTCAGGCTCAAGCATTCCAAGAAGACTTTGTTAAAATCATGTCTCAGTCAAGATCCTTCTGAATATGGGATGTTACTTTAAGAGTTTAACATTTTCAGTATGTCAGATTTTACACAGACTTATTCTAGTTGCATCCTACATCTTGGGAAGAACATTATTGCAAAGCTTAAATTCCTAGACTATTTTAAAGCCATACCTTTGAGTAACACTTGGCACAAACAGTCCTTTTGCAGAGTTTACAGAGCTGTCCCCAAGGGCCAAATAATCCAAATCTTGTCTTTAAACACAAAAAGCACACCTGAAAACATGAATACAAATGCCTGTAGACAAAATGTGCAGACTTGATGTTAAAATAATTCAATTACTTTACATCTTATCATCATCACCATCAGCACCAGTTTATAAGCCATTTGAGGCTTGTTCAGTCTGCATGGGTGTTAGTCTCTCTGTCATTTCCTTTTTGCATTTTATAAAAGCAATGCTTCTGTTGGATATCAAATTCAAACATTCACACTTATATCTAATTTAAACATTCACACATCAAAGATATATGACTACTTACAGAAGATCATGTTTAATAGTGGACAGGTCTCACAAAAAGAAAAGTATTTTGAAAATATTTTGAACCCCATCATGATAGGAAAACCCAAATGTCTCACCTTTCGCTTCTCAACATCTTCTTTAACGTGGCCCTCCACAGGAAGACTTTCCAATTCAGCCTTTGTTAGCACACTACGAATATGAACAATTTCCTCCAGAGTGAGTGACAGGCATTCCATCGCTTGCTGCCAGTTTTTCTGCGAATTGACAAGTGTATCAGAATGTTTTCATCAATCATAATTAGGACACTTGACAGGAGGGAGTTAATAGAATTAAAAAATTTATGGCCACAGTCAATGACACACAAATTTTAGTATGCCTCCCACGATTGCTGTATGCTATATTCCACCTTGTCCATTACTTACTTACCCTAAAAATACTCTAAGTAAAGAACACTTTACTGTACAGTTAACAGACAATTACACACACAATAACTGATTTACTGTACAAACAATCAGTTTCTGCACAATTATGCTACATGTGTCAGCCATTACACCCATCACCAGGCAAAATCTTTATGAAAGTGTAAGGACAATAAATATTTATGACATGAGAGGCCTTTCCCTTACCAGTGCTGTCACACTAGTGTGTATACTATTGTAGATAACATAGTGGAGTGTTGCATTTGTTATAAACTAAATATGTACTTGTTTTCATGTAATAATATTGTTATAAAATTTGTAACCAACTTCAGAAATATACTGAAAAACTGTTAAAAATTGTGCATCTTAATAATTGGATGTTCAAATTAATTAATAAGAAACAGGAGTACATTGACTTTCAATAGTAACTACTGTGTTTAGGTTGCCAAACGTTGTTATGCTGTATTCTAGAAGTAATGAAAATAAATACAAGATTCTGAGAAGAAAGGTAATCGATAGATCATGCTGTGTTACAGCTAGAGGTCAACATCCAATTATTAAATCATCCACCATTTTTAGCCATCTTTAGGAATATTCCTGAAGCTGATTATAAATCTTATAACAATATTATTACGTGAAAGCAAGTAATGGTATGTATTTATTTTATAACAAACACAACACTCAGCTACGTTATCTACAACACTACATGCACCAATATGAAGACACTTGTAAGAGAGAAGCGTGTAGCACCACCATTATTTACCTTCCTTTGTGCGTTTTTGTAAAGATTTTGCCTGATAATGACCATAATGGCTGAAACATCGAGCATAATTATGCAGAATTGGATGTTTTTAGAGAAACTCAATTTTTGTGTTGGACTGTAAATGTCTATTGACAATATAGTTCTGACAACACAACAGGATGTATCTGCCTAATAATACTTTCTGTATCAACCCATTCATAATTAATTATGTGACAATAACCCAGAAGGTGCAGTCTTTTTTTTTTACATCAACCTTTCTGATCCTCTTGTGCTCAGTGTGTGTGGAGGAAGCATTCATGAGAAGGATTCTGCTACTCACAGTGATAGAAGACTGATGAGAATATTAGTAAATATGGCTCAAGATGGCCTCCGAACCAAAATGTGAACATGATATTCCCAAGACCTATTAGCTTCACTAATGATAAAAGCTTGTCTGCACACACACATACCTACATCTGATAAATGCTAAAATCTAGCAACCCCCAACCGAAAGTTTAAGGTTGGCTGGAAAGGTAAAAAAACAAAGGACCTCAACAGACTGCAAACTTCTAACAGCACTTCCAGACCAACATACTTACTGACTGTAGCAGTTCATCTTGCAAGGAGCTGCGTGACCATGACATTTCTGGCAAAGTGCAACCCAAGTTTCCAGAGTCTGTTTCTGAGCTCGCTGAGGAAAGAGTAGGGCCTCGAGAATGTGGTCGTGAATGCGGTAATGATTGACTTCCACTTTCACCATTACCAACCACTATGGTGTGCCTCCTCATTGAAGCTCTCCTACTTGGACACTGTGTTGCCAGGTCATATGCTAAAAACACAGAATCATATGCTGTAAAAACGTGACAGAGCTACATCAACAGCAGGGATTATTCTTAATTTACATGCAAAAACCTCATAATTTTTTATGCAGCGTAAAGCATGATTCACTAAATGTTTCTGACAATAGGTGGTTCGTGAATATGCAACTGTGCTGAAAACTGTCCATAGTAATGTATGTCAGTGTAATGTAAAGTATATTGAAGAAGGCCAACCCATGTAAAACTAGGTGTAGGAGGGAGGATAATATTACATGGATCATAAAGAAACAGTGTGGAAGCATCAGGATTTTTCACAAGGTGGTGCACAGATTTTTAAAACACTGCGGGACAAGACATTTACAGACGTGATTTAATTAAAATCCTTACTTAATCCTGAGGAAAAAAAACTGTAGGACCTGAATGAAACTTAGTTTTGTTTTTGTTTAATTTTTACTGTTTAATATATTATAAAATATAAAATATGTCAAAATCCCAATGTGGTGTTAAGTGGCTGCACCACCTTGTACCTCATTGTCACCACCCCAGGCTAGACGAGTAATGAGTATATTCATCTGGCCCAGGAAAGGGATCAGTGGCAGGCTCTTGTGAATGTGGTAATAAATTTTCCAAGTTCCATACAAAGCAGGGAATTTCTTAACTAGCTCAGCAGCTACAAAAGTATGACTCTGCAAAAACACAGTTTTTTTGTCTGACAGTACTTCAGTCTTCAGTGAACGGTATATCATGATAACAACAAGCACACATAATGTGGCCTGGTATTAAATGGATTCTGGGTACAGAAATAACTGCCACTATCAATACTGAAATTTAGAATAAACATTAGTATGTGTGTAACTTCCATAAACCATTTGAAGACTGGAGTAAAGGAAACTCCAAAAACATTATTTTTATTAAACATAAAAGCAAATTTCACCCTAGAACAGGCCACAAAGGCCCAGAGTGGGAGCAGAGCTATAGCACTACACTTTCTTTAACCTCGGCGATAGATGAGGGTGGGTGGCCAGCGACATGCTCTCACCACTTTACCCCCTGGAAAGATTTAGTACCCATTGTATAGGTGGCTGGGTGAGTGCCACGGCCAGTCTGATCGAGTAAAAAAACCTCACACAATAAAAGATTGCCTATGTAACAATCCTGTAAACTGTAAGAAGCGTTCATATTTATCCTTCAGTCGTTTCTCATTCAGTGAACATGTCCAACAACAAATCAAGAAATTTCATACCTCTAGAGCATAATGGTTAGTTCATATACCTCCTACCTCCACGCTTAACACTAGAAGCATTGCATTTTGTCCCAATAGTGTAATTATATGTTTCATACGTGGGTGTATCAAAAAGTTCCGAGACTGGACCTACAGACTAGAATTATTTACTTGATTTAATTTTGGGCAGCATCCCCTTCAAAATAGTCCCCTTGTGCAGCGACCCATCGATCCCAGCTCCGTTGCCACTGCCGGAACGCGTGCTGAAGTCCTGTTCTCGAAGCGTACCAAGAACATTTTGCTATTCCCACTGGATCTCCTCCACTCTGTCAAAGCGACGACCCTTTAGCTGCAGCTTCATCTTCGGGAAGAGGAAGAAGTCGTAAGGGGCCAAATCTGGTGCATATGGCGGATGTGGAAGTGTGATAATGCTGTTGTGGGAGAGAAACGCACGCGTTACGAGAGCTCGGTGAGAGTGTGCATTGTTATCGTGGAGCAGCCAATTGCACGCGCGCCACAGTTCAGTTCATTTTCGCCGAATGTCCTCACTCAGACGGCGAAGAACACTGCAGTAGAATCCGGCGTTCACGGTCTGGCCTTCGGGGGCAAATTCGTGGTGCACAATCCCTCGAATGTCGAAAAACACGATGAGCATGCACTTGGTCGCGCTGCGGCTCTGTCTCGCCTTCTTCGGTGTTGGAGATCCTGGGCTCTTCCATTGCGAAGACTGTTGTTTAGTCTCGGGACCATACCTGTAGACCCAACTCTCGTCCCCATTGATGACCCTCGACATGAAGGATGGGTCATCCAGGGCACGCTGACGAAGCTCTTGACAAATTGCAACATGGTGCTCTTTCCGTTCGGAGGGTCAGAAGCCTGGGCACGAACTTTGCAGCAACGCGGTGCATGTTCAAAACACACGTGAGAATTGTCTGCACTGTTCCGTATGACACATTAACGATTGCAGCAATGTCCTTAATGGTTCTCCGACGATCCTCATGCACAAGCCGCCGAATTGTTTCCACATTTTTAGGTGTTGAGCTCGTGGAAGGTCGCCCTGACCTCTCGTCGTCTTCGAGCGATGTTCTGCCTCTCTTGAAGCGCGCGTGCCACTCGAAACACCTCGCACGACTCATGGCCTCATTTCCATACGCACGTCGTATCATTTCAAAAGTCTCCGCTCCAGATTTGCCAAGTTTCACGCAGAATTTGACGTTTGCTCTCTGCTCCAGTTTCACGTCCATGCTGAAATCGCAAATGTGAGGGCACACGTGATGACAAACACTCGTGTTGTGCAACTCCCAATGTTCACACAGCGACTCCACTCGGCATACTGAGTGGCGACGTTCCCTGCTCCCAAGCACAGCGCACGCATTCACGTACTGCCATCGGTTGGCGTTCTATGGAACTAGTCTCGAAACTTTTTGATACACCTAAGTATGATAGTTTCAGTAGACAGCGATTGTTTCCCAGTATGTAATTCACTGACTGGTCTTTCTATTCATATACAGATTCCTTACTCCTTTGATTTAGCCTTTAACAATGATATCCAACAACTAACAAGTTTCAAAATTATCCAGTATTGATACAAAAAAAATAGATTTTCTCTATGACTTGACTGGGCATCCTCTCTTGCACTCTGCCCTCCTCTCACCTTCTTAGATTCTTTGAAAGTGCAAGACATGTATCAGAAGCTCATGCTGTATCGCAGAAGTCAGGTGCTGACAACAAAGTCAAAAACCATGTGGACTTACACAAAATTACTCTCAGCATCAAAATCCAAGTAACTTTCAGTTATTGTGTATGAAGAGACATGTAGAAATATCCTTCACAGTGATCATCAGGAACTGTATGTCTCTCAAAAAGAACGATCTTTTGGTACATGCTGTACACCTGTACTCAATCCCACCTTTCTCAAGGTTACTGTTGTCATCAATCCAGTGACATAAGCTATGTAATTAGAAAAGCCAACAGCTGAGGGAAAATTGCAGCATCCTATGAAACAACTAGCCACATACCACTCCATGATTTCCATTCAGATACTTTTCTAGTAATTACAGAAAATGATTTCAAGTGTAGACTCAAAAGAGAAAAGGTAAGGCTCTCTCTGTACATATTTGCCCTGCAAAGCCAGAGATCAAACTCAAAGCTTGGAACTAAATGGCAACTCATGCCCTAGCCATATTTAAACCTAGGCACAAACTCCTGATACTCATTTGATAGATGGGTGGGTGACCTTCAGTTGCATTCTGAACGTGGTGATGAATCCAGACACCTTGAACAGAAACTGAACCACAACCATCAAATGTATGACTTGTAGCTTCAATCACTGAACGTCAGTTCCAAAATGTAAAATAATATGTACAAAAGTAATTCAAATTAATTAATAGTTACGAATAGTTGCAGTGTTGATTGTAATCCTATTAGGAATTTGATAACATTTTTAGTTTAATAGAGCAGCATTAGCTTGATTATTTGTAAGTTATTAATAAGTAATAATTCCCAACTGATTTCATTACAATCTTGTCACTGTGTTACTGATATTTTCATTTCAACCTCAATGGACCATCTTCAGTGTTCTGCTTATGCCATAATATGTTGTTATCTTTACAGCAATAGTATTCAGACTGAAATACCTCCTAACATATTCTAATAAAAAACTGATAACCTCAATTAAAATTTATAATTATAAATCTGTTATGTACATTATAAAGATTTGAAAATCTCAAATGTTGGGAATTACATAATTTTTACTTGGAAATAGGTACTTATTCCCATACATACATACACCTAACTTGTTCCTTATATAATAACTGGAACTGGAGAATAACAATGCTATAAAACAAGCACCCTACGAACTGCTTGCAATTTTATTACAAATTAAAAGTCATATGAAAGATGATCAGAAACTAAGGACAAAATAAAAGGTATGATATATAGTCAATATGGATTAACTAAAAAGAATGTATGTTTCAACTACTGTGTGACAGTGTCTTGCAGCTATGTGGCAAATGAGAAAACACAGCAAATCTAGCAAAATGACAATTTTTTGTTGCGCCTTTCAGTATGCACTAGGACTGCAAAGGTTTCAAACTCTGGGGTGTATACCATATGTATATAGAACGATCCAATACTCATAATAACCAAGCTCACCCTTGGACATTACCCTGAATCACTGCTGCAGAACACATCCTGACAATCCAGTTCCATAGGATGCAGTTTAATATTATACAGAATGTATCTGAAATGGTTGGACAAACTTCAGAAGTGAGTTCCCCACACCAAAACAAGGAAAAAGTTCATATCAATATAAGTCCGCAAACACCTGGTTTTTTAGGTACAGCCGCCATGTTTGCCCAACCTCAAACCTTTAGATTTTTATGTGGGGCACTTTAAAACTGGTTATTTGTTTCATTATCTCTCATAACATAATTTAGTTCAGTGGCAGAACATTGGGCTACTTCAGTATACAAGAGCATATTTAAATACATCTGTTACATTGGCACGAGATGGAAGTCAGTGGACAGTTTTACGTTCACATCACTTTATCCACAGAGGAGGAACATCCTGACACCCACCAGACAGAATGACAGGTGCAAT
>Ga0123353_10014434_pt1 | contig 11390 bp, 8 predicted proteins | sample TergutLab28metaG_3_FD_92763 | JGI IMG/M metagenome (GOLD analysis project Ga0123353, IMG submission 92763) | Labiotermes labralis P3 segment gut microbial communities from Petit-Saut dam, French Guiana - Lab288 P3 | ecosystem: Host-associated > Arthropoda: Insects > Digestive system > Gut ... | reverse complement strand
TTGCGCTCGTCACGTCCTGTATCAGCGAACCGCCTCCGCTGATCAGTAGGCGGCAGGTCGCGAGCTCTTTTGCTATTATTACAGGGTTCCAGCGGTTTGCGGCCTTGACGCCGTATGATTCGCGTGTCTTATTAGGGCTACCCGAAAGCACAGTTATCCTCGCTTCGGGCGCCAACTGCTTGAGACAATGGATGATAGAAAGCAGTACGGCTTCGTCCCCGCAGTTGTCGAAGCCATAATATCCGCTTATTACGATTTTTGGACCTTTCGTCCTAGTTTTCATGGCTAGATAATCCTCTGGCAGCTATGGAAAGAACGTGATCGCATGGGCTGCCGATAAATAGGCGTGAACGGTATGGAGAGCATATGGGGTTGTTACGCAGTTACCTTATGCTTTGCGCTCGTGATCCTGAGCCGGTGCAGGATCAGTTCCAGAACGGCGATAACTATGATTCCCAGGAGAATCCCGATCCAAAGGCCGTGCCCGCTGCGCTGCAGCGATACCATAAGGGGCGTATGGATGTGGGCATACGTGTTCATCAGCGAGACCTGGCCCATGAGCCCGATCATCAGCAGCGGGAACATACTGAATCGATAGCCAAAATAGAGCAGTAAAAGCATAAGGGGGTGGCCTATCAGGAACTCCGTCGTTCTCGGCCTCACGCCCAGCCAATTATCAAGCGCTTGCCGTAACTGGAGTTCTATATCAAACACCGCCTCCGGGCTGTCGTTTCCGGTCCGCAGGATATACAGCGCCAATGCCGCAAGCAAAGCGAGGCAGACTCCGAGTTGCCAGAACCGGACGTTACTTCTAACAGTTCCTGAAAGAAGCCCGTACCAATCTTCTTCGCGCAGCCATAGGATGAACGGTACCAGCGCCAGCGGGATGATGTGGGCGACCTTCGTGCCTCTGAAGCCGTCGAGCTTTAGCATGAACGCCGGCTCTGCTAGAAGGGCGGACATTATCAATCCGCCGAGAACAGTAAACGCGGACATCGCCGCAAGCAGAATCACGGCCCGAAGCAGAGCTTTCCACCTGCACCCTTTTAGCTCGCTTTGTTTCATATACTCCAGGAGCAACACCACCCCGAGCGAGGGGAACAGGATCGCGCCCGCCAGCGCAAAGACTTTTCTGGCTAAGTTAGGCATAAGTATCAGACCTCCGGCCCAGGCGGCGAGACAGAGGACTATCAATGCAACAAACGGTATGCGCCACTTCCTTTTTCCGAAAAACGGCTCGGCCGCCAAAGCCAGCAGCCATCCTCCTGCGGCTATTACGCCCGCCCCGAGTATGTACAGGATAGAAAATGGAATCGAGAACCGAGGTAACGGTTCCGGACGGCCTACAAAGAGCCCTTCTTCAATCAGCCCGTCTCTGACAAACTCGATCAGCTCCATGCTTTCAAGCATTGCGGCTTGCGGGTTTATAAGGCCCGGGAATCTCAGATAAATATACCTGATATTCCGCTCTGTTGCAGCCAGGCTGTAGCGGTTCAGCGCGTCCTGCATATCGGAGTATCGATGAAGCTCGTTCTCCGCTATGGCGTGCGCCCGCATCGAGTTTATTTCCAGGCTGGAAGCCAGCGATTGCAATCCGTTCTGGTCGTAGAACTCAAAAGTCACCAGCGGAACATTGAACGGGGCGATGGCGTCGGCGAAACGTTCTATGATGATCGGGTTCGAGACGTCGCCCGGCAACGACTGGTCGTTAAAGCCTATTGCGGCGAGGCTCGGGATTTTTGCCACCCATCGAAAAACCTCCGCGACATTATCCGCTGAGACAGGCTCCCAACTGCGAAGCCTGGGGATTATTTGAAAACCCTGTGCCGCGGCTTCTTCCAGTTGCGCAAGAGGGAATCCCAGGCCCAATGTTGCGCGTTCGCCGGAATGTAGGCTCGTGGCGATTCCCATATAGCCCTGAAGTTCAAAGCTCTCGGGGTAGCGCCGCTTTGCCTCGAGCAGAGAAAAGATCTGGTCATAGACGAGGGGGTCCTTTGTTAGAATGTAAGTTTTTCCCGGAATGAGTGGAAAATCGGGAATCGCATCCCGCGCCTCGTCCCCCGCGTCCTTTTGGAGCTCGATCTGGAATCCAAGCTGCCCGCCTGTGAGAACAAGGATGTCGCCCGCTATCTCCCAGTCCGCCAGAAGTCGCTCCCTCACCACAAGCACTGTCGCGCCGGACAGCGCCGCTTTCCCCAACATGTCGCGGAACTCGATGCCGAAGCTCCCGTCGGAGATGCGTTTGAGTTCATCATAGTCCACCAGCAGCCCGACTGTGTTGTCGGCGGCTTCGACAGGCGCCCTAAGCCCAAAGTTCGTCCATAGGGAGCAGGCGAACGCTGCCAATATCATTACTATGGCGACCCATTTCAGAAAGGAACGCCTTACTATTCCGGAAGAAGTTTTGTTCATTAGCATGTAAGCACCACTCTTTTCCCGCCCAATTATATAGACCGCCCTTTCGCCTGTCAAGGGATGCGCGCGTTACGTCACGCAGCGTCGCGCCTTTCTTTCCGCAGCGGAGAAGCGCACTTTAACGCTGCTGCAATGCGCCGCTTATCCCTATCTGCCTCCGTACTGGTCGCTCCGGACGAACGCATTGTGCTGCTCCAGCGTCCTGAAGAAGTTATGCGTGCCTTCCCTGTTGAGCGCGTAATAATACTCATTCGTCGAGTCGGGGTATAGAGCCGCGCGTATCGATTGCATTCCCGGATTCGCTATCGGCCCGGGCGGTAAGCCCTCGTTCGTATATGTGTTGAACGGGTGATCAAAATCGGTAGGCGGAACTGGAAAAGGCCGACCAGTCCCCTGGAGTGCGTAGTGGATCGTCGCGTCGATCTGGAGATACGGGAAGTTCCTGCTTTCCAGGCGGTTGTATATGACGGCGGCGATACGCGGCCGTTCCTCGTCCGAGCCTGCCTCGCGCTCTATCATAGCGGCGATATTTATGATGTCGCGCACAGAGTATCCCATGATCTCGGCGCGTTCGATATACGCGTCGGTGAACCTTCTGTCAAACTCGCGCAGAAGCTTGTTGAGCACCTGTACAGGCGTCGAGTCGAGGTAAAAATTATGCGTGTCGGGGAATAGGAAGCCCTCAAGCCTCAGCCTGTCGCCGAGTGTTTCCTCATCGAGAAAATGAAAGCTGAAGTTATGGTTTGTCGCCGCCTCCCACAGATCGCTGGCCGGGCAGACGCCGTAGTCTTCCATAAGGGCGAATATTTGCGCAAGCGTAAATCCCTCCGGGATCATGACGGATGTTTCGACGCGCACGCCTCCGCGGGCCGTCATTCCCGTGACGATCGCGCGGTAGTCGTAGTTCTTGTTCAGGACATAGGACCCCGCTGTGATTTTACCCTCCGCGCTCGAGTAGTCGGCGTAAATGTCAAACAGGAACTTGTACCTGATTATCCCAGCTTCGAAAAGCATATCGGTGATATCTTCCATGGTAAAACCTAGGGGGACCGTCACGTTTATCTGCTCGTCCTCAGCTCCGAACCCCAATACGTCTACTGTCGCCATCCAAAGCAGCGACGCAAGCACAAGGCTGATGCATATTACGAATGCGGAGTAGAGGATTCCGCCGATACAGCCCGTACGCTTCTCGCGCCGGAAACGCAGAGGCCGATCTTCCGGGACGTCCATATACTCGCTGTCAAAATCGAAGTTTATTTTAAACTTTTCAGAACCCGTGTCGAGCTTTGGTTCTTTGTCCGGTTTTTTCGTGACCTTTCCGTCCGGAGAAATGTCAAACGAGCGCACCTGCCCGAAGTCCTCCGCGGCGCCGAGCGGCCCGGGTTTCTTAAATGGCGCAGGGACGCGCTTTTTAGGCGCCGGGGCAGCGCTCAGTTCCTTGGATTCGGGCTTTCCGGCAACGGCGGGTTTGTTTTGCGCCGCCTTTCCGGCAACGGCGGGTTTGTTTTGCGTCGGCTTTCCGGTAACGGCGGGTTTGTTTTGCGCCGGTTTTACGGAAACAGCGGGTTTGTTTTGCGCCGGTTTTGCGGCAACGGCGGGCTTATCCTGCGCGGGGCGGACGCTCAGCTCTTGTTCCTGCTTTTTCGGTACGGCAGGCCGCGCCGGGACAGGGACGCCCGGTCCCGACCGTGAAGGAACGAGCTCTTTTGAGGGAGATCGGGCGTAAGTGCTGTCGTCGGCGATCAACCTCTTTATTTCTTCCAGTTCTTCGTCAACATCGGGCAAAAAAGCTCACCTCCTTCTACCGCGGTTTCACAGGCAAAGTCAAATCAAAGGCTCCTGGTCTCAGCTTCCGTGACCACACACTTCACGGGGACGTCGTGCGGTTCTCTCGGCAGTCTCTCTCTAAGCAGCCGTTCCCTCGCCAAACCGAAGGTAAAGGCGGGAAGGCCGCTTAAAAATCTGTCGTAATAGCCTCCGCCGTAGCCTATTCGATAACCCTCCGTGTCGTATGTCAGCGCAGGTACGATTATAAGTTCGAGCTCCCCCGGGGCGATCACCGGCGCGCCGTCCGGAGGGGCGGGGATCCCGAGCATCGCGGGTTTCAGTTCTTCCAGTGTGCTGACTGCGCGGGCCTCCATGACGCCTGCGCGATAGCAGTAGGGAAACGCGACCGTCTTCCCCATGGAGAGCGCGGCTCTCGCGATCAGGAGCGTGTCAGGCTCTCTTTCGACGCTGTGGTAGAGCATAATGTTCCTTGCGGCGACGAACATCTTCAGCGACGTCACCCGAAGGAAAACCCACTCGTCGGAATCTGTTATGTAGTTCGCAGGCAGCGCGGCGATCTCGTCCCGCAATCGCCCGCGGAGTTCAACTTTCGATGATATGTCACACATGTTTCAGAATTGTATATATCTCCCGGTGTATTTCTTCCGCGTCGCGCTCGCGGGAGTCCTTCAGACAGCTGATCCTGTGCCAGCCGTAACGGGTGGCCGCGTGGTCGGCGCTTTCCGCGCAGTGCTTAAGGTACAGTGAGTCCTTTTCGTGGATATCGCCGGTCGTGCCGGTCTCATCCTGACGCCGCCGCAGCCGGCGCGCCGCCTGCTCCGCGTCGATTTCCAGATAGATGACCATATCGGGCGCCGGGAGCCCCATCAGGGAGAATTCAAACTCGTACAGCCATTTAAAGAAAGACTCGCGTTTGCCGCGCGGCATCTTCGCGCCCTGATGCACCGCGTTGCTTGTCGTGTATCTGTCAGTTAGAACAAGCCCTCCGCCTTCGTAGTACGCCCGCCAGTCCCGGACATACGAGGCGAACCTGTCGACAGCGTAAAACGTCGAAGCCGCGTAAGCGTTCACAGCGTCGGGCTCGTCGCCGAACTCGCCCCCAAGGTACATCTTGATTAGCGCGGAGGACGGCTCTTCATACCGCGGAAATCGCAGGCGCCTGAACTGCAAACCTTCGCCCGCAAACCGTTCGCACAGCATGTCAAACTGCGTCGATTTTCCGCTGCCGTCAATTCCTTCGAATACTATCAGTTTTCCCAACTTTTAAACCTACCTCTATTCTCTAAACGCGGGCGACCGTGGAAGGTCACCCCTACAATCTACCCTTTACGCCTTCCGCTTATCCGCTTCCATATCACCGCAAATATGAACAGCGGCAGCTTCAAACTCCTTTTGATCCGGCGCGGCTCGCGGCAGAGCCTGTACAGCCACTCGAGACCGAGTTTTTGAAAAAACACCGGCGCGCGCTTTACATTTCCCGCGAAAATATCCAAAGAGCCGCCAAGCCCAGCGCACAGCGGGACATTGAGCAGCTCAGAATTCTCCGCCATCCAAAGCTCCTGTTTTGGCGCGCCGAGGCATACGAGAAGAAGATCGGGCGCCGCAGCGTTTATCCGCTCTACGACCTGCGAATCGTCAGTAAAGTATCCGTCCGAGACGCCTGCGATGACAAGCCCCGGATATTTCGCAATGAGCCGTTCTCCGGCTTTTTCAGCGACGCCCGGCTTTGCTCCGAAAAGGAAAACACTCCCGCAGGACTCCGCCATTTTCTCAAATAGCGCCGCCGCGAAGTCGATGCCGGGGACCCTGCCGTTTAGCAGAGGAGTTCCCAGGATTTTCGCGCCGACAATGACGCCTATTCCGTCGGGGAGTACCAGCCCCGCACTGTTTATCGCGTCGCGCAGAGCCTCGTTTCGCCGGCACAGCCATACTATCTCGGGATTCGGCGTCACGACGTATGACTTCCCGCCTGCCTGTATCAATTCGCACGCGCGGTCAACAGCCTGCGTCATCGAAAGCCTGTCAAACCCGACTCCCAGCACATCAGTTCTCATTGACTTAAAAAGCTTGCCTTTCAAAAGTATCGGCGCCAGCCTACCAACCGCTCTCCATAGTCTTGAACTCAGACTTTTCGCCGGTCAACCCATCCTGCTGCATCAGGTTTTCCAGAACGTTGATGTCGGCGGCAATATCCATGGCGTCCGATTGGAAAAGCTGGTCGAGCTGCTGCTCAAACCCTGTCGCGAGCGTATCAAGTATCCGCCCGATGTTTTCTTTCGCCGTCGTAATGTTTTCGCCCTTGACGCCCTGCTTTTCAAGTACCGAGTATGAGCGAAGCAGCTTAAAAGTAGTGGGCAGGTAATAGCTCATGAACCGTCTTATCTGCGGCCGCTTTTCCGGGTTTTCTTCAACGATTCTGAATATCTTTGCAGTCAGTTCCTCGATGCGGTCTACTTTGCCGGAAATCGTGACGTCGGCGATCGAGTAGTTTAGCTCCCGCAGTTCGGTAATAACGGTCATATACTGGTTCTCGGGCTTCTCCTCAGCTTGGAACTGAAACTCCTGCGAAGCCCGCGCGGCTTCCCTGAACTCCTTTGCCGCCTCGGGAGAGAGGACCAGGCTCTCAAGCTCATGATCTATGTATGCTCCCGGGCCGAAATGGCCGGCGACGATCATCGACTGGATCTCGCGCGTCACAGTCTTTACCGAACGGCCGGCTGTACGTGCGATGTCCTGTACCGGGACGATGCCGCGGCCTTCAGCCAGCGCGTAATACTTTTTGTACCTTGCAATACGCTTGACGCCGATATTACGCGAGAAAAACGTTATCACCGCGCCGATTATGAAGAAAACGCCCATAGTTAGGCCATACCAATTGCTTACGCCTTCGCCTAAAGTATCCTGTGTGGCCGAGGCAAAACTGCTGACGCCGATGATCAGCATTGCGACTGAGGTAAGCAGCAGGATCACAGAAAGGAACTTGCCCGACATTTTATCGAGCCTGCTGCGCTCTTTTCTGCTCTTGTTTTTTTGGTTCTGCTGCCCGGAAAATTCGCCCGCGACTTCGTTGTACGCCTCGGAAACAGCCTGTTTCACGGCGCCGGTGTATTGCGACGCCGCCTGACGCGCGCTGTCCGGGATAAAGCCCGATTGCCGGTCGCCGTCCTTTGTAGGCTTTGCGTAACTGCGCATTCTCAGTATCAGCAGGAGCACGCCGACAGGGGGAAACGCGAATAACAGCACAAAAATAATGACCCACGATATTATCTCGCCTGTCGCGTCCGCATCGGGAGTATTATTCTTTTTGTTATTGTAGTTACCCATACGATTTACCCTGTCGCCCTGTAGTTCGCCTAAAAATAACCTACCCTATAGTATATCAGAAACGCAGCCTGTTGTGAAGCAAAATGTTTGCCGAAATAGTATAGAATTGGTTAGAACGAGTCAGAAAATATGCCGAAAATTGCCCGAATTTACGCCCCAAACCTTGACACGCGGCGAATTTGTGATATAGTTTATTGTAGTGAGGACCTGCGGCTAAATGCGGGCGTAGCTCATCCGGTAGAGCGCCACCTTGCCAAGGTGGAGGTAGCGAGTTCGAGCCTCGTCGCCCGCTCCAAATATCGGCGCTTCGGCGCCTCAGTGAATAATGAATAGTGAATAGTTAGTAGTGATTAACAAGACGAGTAACTGTCTTAATGCTGTTATTTGTATTATTCATTATTCATTATTTTCTTTTCTCAACAATCCACACCCTGAAAGGAGTTGAACCCTAATGTCAAAAGGATTGGTAATCGGAGCTTCGATAGGGAACTGCGTACATGTTGCGGGAGCGGCGCATTTTCTCAGCCTCGCGGAAGACGAAGGTTATGAAGCGTTGTTCCTGGGGCCCGCTGTGAGCGTCGACGCCGTGATCGAAAGCGTTGAAAAGCATAAGCCGGTGATGATAACGCTGGGATACAGGCTCACGCCGGAAAACGGAGTGACGATAGTACGCGAGCTCATAGAAAAAAGCGCCGCGCTGACACATAGGCCGGTTTGGATGTTCGGAGGGACAGCCCCCGTAGCGGACAAGGTTCGGGAACTCGGGTTCTTCGAAGTCATCTTTGACGGAACTGACGACATAGACGACAGCATAACACTCCTGAGAACAGGGCAAATGCCGGACAAGAGCAGTGCGGAGCTGTTTGCCGCCGACCTGACGGGAAGGCTGGCGCAGAAAACCCCCTACCCGCTGCTGCGTCACCATTTCGGCCTGCCATCGTACGATGAAACGCTCAGAGGCGTCGTTGAGATTTCAGAGTCGCGCGTTCTGGATATCATCTCGCTCGGGATCGACCAGAACACCCAGCAATACTTCTTCAGGCCGGAAGACCGCAAACCGGAGATGGACGGCGCCGGAGGAGTTCCGGTGCGCGACGCCGAAGGATTTGCAAGGCTCAAGGCCGCGTCGCAATGCGGCAACTTCCCGCTGATGCGGTGTTACAGCGGCACCGCTGACGTTATACCGCTGGCGGAGATGCTCAACGAAACGATCGCCAACGCGTGGTGCGCCGTGCCGCTATGCTGGTATAACGAGCTTGACGGCAGGGGGGACAGGCCGCTGAAGACGTCGATGGAGGAAGCGCAGGAACTGATCGCCTTCCACGGAAAACTGGGCATCCCGGTGGAACTCAACGAACCGCATCATTGGGGGCTGCGCGACGCGCACGATACGATCTCGGTCGCGGCGTCATATATCAGCGCGTACAACGCGAAGAAGTTCGGCGTAACCGACTATATATCTCAATATATGTTCAATATCCCGAACTCACTGAGCTTTTCCATGGACCTGGCAAAAGTTCTGGCGCAGATTGAGATGTCGGAGTCGCTCGCGGACAGGGATTTTCGCGTATACAGGCAGACGCGCGCAGGGCTCCCGTTCTTAAGCGGCGACAACGCCGTGGCGAAAGGGCAGCTTGCCGCGACGACGTCCCTGCAGATGAACGTCAGGCCGCATATCATCCATGTCGTCGGCTACAGCGAGGCGCTCCACGCCGCGACGCCCGAAGTCATAATCGAAAGCTGCAAGATCGTGCGCGGCGTAGTTCGGTCGACGCTCTCCGGCAACGCCGAAGCGCTGAATGACCCCCGCGTTAGGGAGCGGCGCGACGAGCTTTTATACGAGACAAAGTACCTGCTAGACTTCATCAGGGACGAGTATTCCGGCGTGAGCGCGGACCCGCTCGCGGACGCTGCGGTGCTGTCGGACTGCATCAAACGGGGGATACTCGACGCGCCGCATATTGTGAAGAGCGGAGAGTTCCGGGGCACGCTTCAAACGCGCGTGAAAGACGGAAAGTGCCTAGCGTGGGACGGCAAAGAAGGGCGCGTCATGGACGAGCGAGCCAGGCTCGAAAAGCTGACCGGAAAAAGCATCCGCAACGTTGTGTAAACATACACAACCACCTCTCGCTCACTTTAAACTATCAAATTTCCACTTTCGACTCAGAGAAGGGACTTATTATGAAAAAGAAAATTGCAGTTATATCCTCGGGCAACGGCGGACAATCGATGGCTGCTTACTTCACATACTTAGGATACAATGTAGCGCTGTACGCAAGGGAAGCCGAGCGCGTCGACATGTTCCCGGACAACCGCTTTGTGCTGAGCGGCGAGGTGGAGGCCGAGGTGGACATCGCGCTCATCAGCGCGGATATGGGCAAAGTCGTCAAAGACGCCTATCTTATCATGGTCACAACGCCGGCCCAGTATCATCCGATAGTGGCACGGGCTATGGCGCCGCACCTGGTCGACGGGCAGGCGGTGGTGCTGAATCCAGGCAGGACATTCGGTACGCTCGCTTTCTCAAAGGTCCTTTCGGAATGCGGCTGCAAAGCTGACATCATGCTCGGCGAAACAGACACGTTCGTTTTCACCTGCCGATGCCGCGAACTGCGCAAACCGCAGATATACAAGATTAAGGACAGCGTGCGGCTCGCCGCGCACAACAGGGAGTATGCGGAGCGGCTGCTCGGCATTCTGCGCGAGATATTTGACATGTTCAGCCTGGCGGAGAGTATTCTTCACACAGGGTTTTCGAATATCGGGATGATATTCCACCCCATGCCGATACTCATGAACATCACCCGCGTGGAAGCGAAGGAGGATTTCCTGTTCTACATGCAGGGCATTTCGCCGATGGTTGCCGGGATCCTGGAAAAAATGGACGCCGAGCGCGTCATGGTCGCAAACGCATACGGCGTTGCGGTTTCAACCGCGCGGCAATGGCTTGCGGAGGCTTACGGTTCGCGCGGCGACTCGCTTTACGAACAGATACAGAATACGGACGCGTATAAGACGGTCGTCGCGCCGACTGACATCGACACGAGGTACATATTCGAGGACATTCTGACCGGCTGCGTTCCGACCAGCTGCGCCGGAAAGGCGGCCGGCGTAAGGACCGATGTGATCGACACGCTTGTCAAATGGGCGTCGATAATATACGGGCGCGACTTCCACGCGGAAGGGCGAAACGAGAATCTGATAGACTTCAGCGCGTTTCTCAAATAAGCCATCCAGCCGCCAGGGACAGACAGATAGGGGAGAATATGAAAAGATTAATCACGATTCTACTGTGCATGGTCATCGCGCTTACGCCGCTTACCGGTTGTTTGGAAAGATCAAATGAAGAAGGTCTTGGAAACGTAGAAGTGCCTGCAAGGTCTGATAACGGCACGCAATCCGGCTCGAACAGCGGCGTCGACGCGCTTGACCCGCGCAACACAGGCACTTATGACGGCCCGCCAGGTACCTGGGCGATATACTGGTATCTTTGCGGCACCGATTTGGAATCATTACACGGCCTTGCCACTGTCGACATCAATGAAATGTTCAAGGTCACATTGCCGCCAAACGTCACTGTCGTCATCCAAACCGGCGGCACGAGGCAATGGAGAAACGACGCATTTTCATCTGACTCTCTGGAGCGATATGTCTATGCCGGCAGTACGCTGACAAAAGTAGACGCGCAGCCCCTTGCCAGTATGGGCGATCCTGACACGCTGGCGGACTTTTTGGAATTCTGCAACTTGAACTATCCGGCTGAAAGGCAGGGGCTGATACTTTGGGATCACGGCGGCGGCAGCCTTTTCGGGATACAGGTCGACGAGTTGTTCGGCAATGACATTATCTCCCTGCCGGAGTTG
>Ga0123353_10014433_pt1 | contig 11391 bp, 1 predicted proteins | sample TergutLab28metaG_3_FD_92763 | JGI IMG/M metagenome (GOLD analysis project Ga0123353, IMG submission 92763) | Labiotermes labralis P3 segment gut microbial communities from Petit-Saut dam, French Guiana - Lab288 P3 | ecosystem: Host-associated > Arthropoda: Insects > Digestive system > Gut ... | reverse complement strand
TAAGACAAGGTGACGGTTCATCTGTCCTGCTGTGAGGCAGGACAGATGAACCGTCACCTTGTCCCATTTGTAATTTTGTATTGAGTTATTTATTGTCTTTACATATTTAGATAGTATATATATAGTTTTCTATATACCAATAAGCATTGTATTGTGTAGGAAACGTTCTACTCATGTTGTTTACCACGACATATGCTAATTCAGATTCAGACGTTAGCGCCGTGAGCAGCGCTTGATTACGGAAAAGCGCTGAGTTTTTCGCTTCTATGCGTAAAATCCTGGGGGGGCGCGTTGCTTTCGTTTGTACTGGTTACATAATATATCTGACAAAATAATAACATGCTAGGAGGGCTTTTTATGTGGAGTAAAAAGAAATTTTTTAAACGATTCATCGCACTATTTCTAGCCGCGTTGCTTACCTTGCCCTTTGCAACGGCATTAGCCGCTATAGGTTACGGTACGGGCGAAATAAATGTCGTGGAGTTTTCACATCACGACCTTGGCTGGCATATTGGCACATACATCGGTGAGTCAGGGTTTACAGACGGGGAAATAAATGACGCTTTGGCAAAAATGAACAATCCGTCCATGGATTTTAAATGGACACATGAGTACAACACATATGTTTATTCATACTTGCAGAAATACCCTGAAAAATACGATGAGCTTTATCAGCGTGTACTTTCCGGCGAGTTTGACATCGGCGCGGGATATTCGCAGCCGTATTCATCTTTCGTGTCTGCTGAAATACTCGCGCGTCAGTTCTATCTTGGTAAAAGATGGGTTGAGCAAACATTCCCCGGCTTCACATCAAAGGTGTATTACAACACTGACATTCCAGGGCTTGGCACTCAGATGCCGCAAATACTGAGCAAAGCCGGAGTACCGTATCTTTACGCAAGCCGCTCCTGGAACTGGGACTGGCCTACATATTCCCATGAATTCAAACTTTGGAAGGCGCCTGACGGCTCCACTGTCAATACATATTTTATGAATCACTATGGGAACTTGTCGCTTATCAGCGGTACCAACATCACTACATATTTGACTAACATTTTAAACAGGTTCAACGCTGATCTGGAGACAAAGGATTTAGGAACTATGATGCCCGCAACACTAAGCATGGACTGCAGAATGCCGGCTGATTATTTAGCTAATACCTCTCAGATAACAAGTTGGAACAGTACTGCCCAGGCGAACAACCGCCCGCGTATTACTGGCTACAGCACTATGGCGTCCGCCCTTGACCGGGTATTTGCCAACGCGAATCTCGGCGCCGCCGATACGCTGGAGGGAGAATGGCCTAATAAGTGGTTCTACGAGGTAGCCGGTTCCGATTATGAGGCGTTCAATAATCAAAGGCAAGCCGAACGGTTCCTTCGTGCTGCCGAGACATTGGGCGTTTTTCGCGCGATCACCGAAGGCACGTTTGAGAATTACCCTGTGGCAAAACTCGACGAGGCATGGCGCGGCGCAGATTTTTCATGCCATGGTTACGCCCCCGCCGCTAATATCGAAGAATTCAGGGCAAACTACCAAAATGCGTATAACATTGGCAAAGAGCTTTTTGAAGAGGGCCTTGCCTGGCTTACTGCCCGGATAGCCAGCAACGCGTCCGGCGTCCCGTTCACTGTATATAACACATTGAGCTGGAACCGTGACGACATTGTGGTCATGGATATCCCCGACGGCGTCAGCTCACCGTTTATTATCACGGATTCAGACGGCGCTGAGGTCGTTTACCAGAATACATATGACGGCAAAGTCGCTTTTATCGCGACCGGTGTGCCGTCATTCGGATACAAGACGTACTATTTTGTATCCGGTACCCCGGCGTTCAGTACAAGCGGCTTCGGAACGGCAGGCGAAAATTGGACGGCCGCGTACGAAAACTCTTTCTACCGTATAACCCCTTATAATTACGCGATCGACAGCATTGTAGACCTGACGAACGGCAACAAATCGCTTTTCAACAACGCGAAATTCAGGATCGGCGAATGGGTAGACTTTACATATTCGGGTATGGGCGCCGGCGAGCAAAGGTATATCTGGCAGCCGACAAACCCCGTGCGCCTAACGAATAGCAGCGTACTGAACGCCTGGAAATGCGTTGAGGCGGGACCTGTAAGGACAGTGTTCGAACTTAGAGTCAAAACAGAGAGGAGCCCGGTTACAGAACGTGTCGTTATATATAACTCGCTTAAGAAAATTGATTTTAATGTTGTCGCCGAGGCCTATGACAGTGTGACCAACCGTCAGGCAAGGTTGATGTTCCCAATTAACGCCGCCAGCATATTCAGCGGTAATTATGTTGACTTCAATAACGCTACCGGGTCCAAAGTCACCTACGAAGTTCCATTCGGCGCCGTCGACGTCGGTTCTGAGGTGTTAAGGGATTTCTCTCGCTGGAATCCTAACACAAGCGCAAGCAGCTTAACAAACGTAGGCGGTTCGGGCGCAGGCTCCGGCGACTCGAATAACTTCGGCACAAGGCCGCGTGAGGTTCAAAACTGGATCAGCGCAGGCGACAATAACTTCAGCGTTACTTTCAGCAATAATATATCGGGCTGGGATTATCAGGACGCCGCCGGCGGCACTATAGCAACCTACCCGGTCCTGCAGCCTATGATGCTCGCCTCCCCGACGTCCTGCAACGGGAGTCTGGATAACTGGCGTCAGCCGGGCAGACATGAATTTACCTATATGATGACTTCATCCGATGCGAAAGGCGATATTGCCGGTCAGAGGATGGCTTATGGGACCAACAACCCGCTCATAGCTACCGTTCAGACGGTAAAAGCCGCCGGCGCCGCGCTGCCGCAAAGCAAGGCCGGCTTAACTGTCGATAAAGACAATGTCGTCGTAACAGCTCTAAAGAAGGCTGAGGATAATAACAAAGACGTAGTCGTGCGCTTTTTTGAATCGGCAGGCAAAGGCGCGACTTCCGTAAACCTGACATTCCCGGAGACCGTGAGCGGGGCTGGCGAAGTTACCCTGATTGAGTACCCGACCGGTAAAAACCTTGCTTTTACAGGCAATACCGTTACCGTGGAAACCACCAGTTGGTCGATCGAGACCGCGAAAGCATCGGTCGGCAATGTAGCCGATACCCCGATGGCCCCGTACAATTTGTCCGCAACCGCCGGCAATGGCGGTATCAACGTAAGATGGTTTTGCAAAACAGTCGCGGATAAATATGTCCTTGAGATGAAAATCGGCGCAAACGGCGTGTGGACACATGTCGCGGATACAACCGAACCAGAGCATTTTGTGCCGCTGGCCTATGCTGGCAACTATTATTTCAGGGTTAAGAGCGTTGCTAACGGCATTGATTCGCAATACGCCGAAAGCCGGGTTTTAAAACTGACCAGTATAATCAAGGTTAAGGGCGCCAGCGCAAGCGGCTCATACTCCGGATCGTCCGCAATGAATACGGTAAACGGCTCCGGTATCAGCGACCCGGACTCCCTGGCTGCAGTACATGATAATCATCAGAACGCGCAAACAATGTGGCAGAGCAACGATAATCCAACCGGCGCCTACGTATGGATTGAGTGGGATCTTGGCGCGGTGTACAGTTTGGATAAGATGTATATCTGGAACTACAACCAGTATAACCCCAGCTACGCGACGCTGCATCAGGCTGCTATAAAGTATACTAAGCTGATGTATACGGAGGACGGCGTCGAGTGGAAGCAATATGTCAATAACCAAACCGAAAATATAGCCACTTACGGCGACGTATTCAAGCTTGCGCCAGGTACCGGGCAAGCGGCGCTGCCAGCGTCCAACCTCGCTGACGGTAACGCGCCTATCGAATTCAACGGCCTTAAGGCGTGCAAGATCCGGTTTGAAATACCAAATGTGCGTGACATTGGCAACTATGGCTGGTATGTTGCGACTTCCCGCAATGCCTACGGTCTGAGCGAGGTTATGTTCACTCAGCAGGTATCATATTCTCCGGGCAGTTCCAATCTCGCAAAGTTGTCTGTTGACGAAGCCGCGATAGTCCCTGTTTTTAACTGTGATGTGTATAATTACAATGTTACGCTTCCATATGCCTACGAAGGTATTATCGTCCGAACAGCACCGGAAAATCCGGAAGCGCTGGTAAGGGTAAACGGGAGCGTTACACGCGACGGCATATCCAGGTTTAAAGCTGGAATTGATAAAGTGGAAATAGTAGTTGAGTCCCCGGATAAAACAACTACAACAAAGTATACCTTAGACGTCACCGAGACTGCTCCGGAGCCTATTATTAAACCGGCTTCAGCATATTCACCCAACCAGGACAGTTCCTACTGCGTCGCCTCAATGGCTGTCAATGACCAGGGCATGAGCGGCGCCGGCCTTGCCGCGACGCAAGCCGGTCACAATAATGGGTGGTATATGTGGAACACGATAGCCAACTGTGCGCTGAGCGACGCATGGATACGTATCGACCTGGGCGCGAAGTACGCTCTTGACCAGATGTGGATATGGAACTATAACCAAACCTATTTTACCAATGGCAACTGCCTTAACCGCGGCTTGAACCAGGTTTATATTTCGTATTCTGATAACATCAACGGTCCGTATACGCGGTTGGCAAATCCGGAACAGTCGGACGAAAACGAACGATATCACTTCCTGAGGGCTGACGGCAGTGCAAATATGCCGGCAACAAACCTTGCTGACGGAAAAGGCCCGGTCGAATTTGGCAAAATTGAAGCCAGGTACATCAGATTAGAAGCTGCCGGCGGCGTCGGTATTGGAAACTTTGGAGGCTGGACAGGAAATGAAATGAGTTTCGGCATAGGCGCGCTTAAGTTTACCGGGTCATTAGTAAAAACTTCGCCGCCTGACAATGTTAATCCAATAGCAGAAGGCGTCGGAATCAAAGCCGGACTTAACGCAAGCGGTTTTTATGACCTGACCGCCTCGTACACGTACAACCCTGTATACAAATACAACGCTGAGGGCGAAAGCCTGTACCAATGGTATGAGAAGGTTAACGGTTCATATGTATCCCTGACAGGTGAAAACTCACTAAAACTGAATGTAAGCGCCTCAAGGCTGCTGAAATCCGAAGGTTTTAAATTCGAGGTAACACCTGTGAACGCCGACGGCCTCACGGGCTCCACGGCTCTTGCCGAGTATGTGTCCAGTCTTTTGCCAATCAGCGTAAAAAACAGTGTTTCTTCCCTTGCTGCTGCTGCCGGTAACACTTTAACATCTACGGTTACAATGATTAACGCCAATTCTGATCCGCTGGATGTTGTAGTATTCAGCGCGCTTTACCGTGACGGGAAGCTGATTGCTGTAACCAGTAAGGATGCAACGGTGAGCGTAGGTCCGGAGATATCAATAAGTATTTCAATTGATGTTCCGTCCAATACGGCAGGAATGAATCACAAGTTGTTTGTTTGGGACGCCGATATGGTACCGCTGTTTACTGTAACAAACCTTGACTAGGATGAAAATATCGGCGGCTGGATTTTCCGGCCACCGATTATTTTGAACCGAAGAGCACATGTTATGCGTGTGTTTCAAAATAGAAAAAGAGGGATTATAACATGGTAAAAAAGAGAATTCTGCAACGCATTACAGCGCTTTTCCTGATTGCTGTCCTGGCAGTTACGGTCATGCCGGTTTTCGCAGCGCTGGACAACACAGACGGAGAAATAAAAATCGTCGAATGGGCCCATCACGACCTTGGGTGGCACACCGGTTCCTATGAGTCAGAGGTGACGCGGTCGCATGATGAGATGGACGAGGCTTTCAGATTGATGGAAACGGGCGGAATGGGGTTTAAATGGTCCCATGAAGGAGCTCATTTTATTTATGAATACCTTCGCCAGTATCCCGAAAAGTATGACCAGATGTACAGACACCTTCTTTCCGGGGAGCTTGATCTTGGCGTCGGGTATGGCCAGCCGTATACGTCGTTTGTATCGGGTGAGATCAACGCGCGCAATCTGTATCTGGGCAAAAGATGGATCGAGGAGACATTCCCCGGCTATACCCCGAAAGTTTATTACAATACCGATGTACCGGGGCTCACCGCGCAAATACCCCAGATACTAAAAAAAGCCGGCGTGCCATATCTTTATGCAAGCCGTTTCTGGGATTTTCCGAATTACGCCAATCAACTGTCCGGCACGAATCAGAGCCCCAACGAATACAAGTTTTGGCAGTCGCCGGACGGAAGCAATGTCAACGCATACCTGAACTGGAATTATTATTCGGACGATACAGGTAATACTAATACCAACAGGATCGTAAATAACTTTAACACGCTTCTGAATTCCGGAAAGAACCTTGGCTCTCTTATACCTCTGCACGTATCTGCGGATACTATGTGGCCGTCTAACAAAACCAGCTCTATAAACAGTTGGAATACCAACAGCGCTTACAGTCTATTGCCGCGCATAACCGGCTACGCGACAATGGCGGAAGCGCTTGACAGGGTTTTCGAAAATCCAAACTTAAGCTCAGGGGATTCTGCTAAGGGACAGGGCGACACGTATTACGGCGAATGGCCGAGCAGGTGGTTCTATGAATACGGCGCTTCCGATATCAAGTCGTTTACAAACCAGAGGGAGGGCGACCGCCTGCTTCGCGCGACGGAAACTCTTGCTTCGCTTAGAGCGCTGGTTGAGGGTACGTTTGAGAACTACCCGGTCGCGAGGCTTGAGGAAGGCTGGCGCTGCGTTGAGTTCCTATGTCATGGTTACGCCCCCGAAGCCGCCGTTATGTCCATGAAAAAAATGCACCAAAAAGGCTATGATATAGCCAAAGATTTATATGATGAGCAGCTCGCGTGGCTAACCGCGCATATCGCGAGCAATACTGACTACGGCCTCCCCTTTACGGTTTATAACAGCCTTTCCTGGGAACGCGACGATATTGTGACTATGGATATACCCAAAGGGGTGACGTCCCCGTTCAGAATAATCGGTTCGGATGGGTTCGAGGTAAGCTATCAAACTACGTATGACGGCAAAGTCGCGTTTATTGCTGAAAAGGTACCTGCATTCGGATATAATACATACTATTTCACACCAGGCGTCCCAATGGCTGCTTCAGGAGCTTTTGGTACAATCGGCCAAACATGGACGGCTCCGTATACGAACAGTTTTTATACAATTTCGCCTGACGCCGCAGGCGGTACACTCAGCCAGATAAGGGACATTGCCATAAGCCAGGACCTTTTTGTTACAGGTAAATTCAGGATTGGTGAATGGATTGACTTCGCCTATAACGGCTACGGCGCGGCTGAGCACACGTACATGACGCAGCCCGTTTCTCCACAGCGCCTGACCAGCGACAAGTATACACCCTGGTTGTGCGTTGAGGCAGGGCCGGTACGAACTGTTTTTGAAACAAAACTGACCACATTAAGAAGCCCTGTAACCTTGCATCTGGTAGTGTACAACACGCTCAAGAAAATCGATTTTCAAATTGTTGCCGAAAACTATGACAGCGCGAGGGAGCGCCAGGTACGGCTTATGTTCCCAATCAATTCCGGCAGTATGGTCACGGGAAACTATATTGACGCCACGCTGCCGAGCGGGGTGACCTATGAAACTCCGTTTGGCGCCGAGGATGTAGGGACAGAAGTGCTGGACAGAAATTACAGGTTTAACAGCAATGCCAGCGGTGACCCAAACAGCTCCAGCAGCGGCAACAACTATGCCGTACGGCCCCGTGAGGTTCAAAACTGGATCAGCGCCGGCAACAACAACTTCAGCGTAACCCTCAGCAGCTATGTGATGGGGTGGGATTATCAGGACGCAACCGCGTCAAGCCCGATTGCTCAATACCCGGTATTGCAGCCAGTGCTTATTTCCTCGACTACCTCATGGCGTTCGGGCTTTGGCAGTTGGCTGCAGCCAGGCAGGCATGAGTTTAATTTCATGATGACCTCGGCTGGCACGAAAAAAGACTTGACAAGCCAGAGAATGGCTATCGCCACCAACAGCAGGCTTGAGGCAGTGGTTCAGACGGAAAAATCCGCCGGAGCGGCGTTGCCTGAAAGCAAGGCAGGATTAATTGTTGAAAACGATAATATTATTGTTACAACATTTAAAAAAGCAGAAGACAACAATAAAGACATCGCGGTGCGTTTCTATGAAACTGCGGGCAGAAGCGGCGTCACCGATGTTAAGATGACTTTCCCTGAGATAATTACCGGTGTGGAAGAGGTTACACTCATCGAACGCCCGCTGAAACAGTCGTCAGGCAGACGCCTGAGCTTTACCAACAATAGCCTGACAATGGATTCCTCGAAATGGTCAATCGATACTGTTCTGGTTTCGGTTGGCGATCTTAACGACATCCCAATGCCCCCATTTAATGTACAGGCAGCGGTCGCGACAGGTGGCGTGAACCTGAACTGGTCTTATAAGGGCGATGCGGATAAGTTTGTCATCGAATATAAATCCTTATCCGGCAGTAGTTGGAAATACGCCGGGGAAACAACAGATAACACTCTGTTCGTACCAGTTCCTATGGGTACGTTCTATTTCAGGGTCAGGGCGGTTGTTGATGAGGTTTATTCGTCTTATGCCCAAAGCGGAGCAGTTGGCGTTACCTATGTAGTAAAGGTTACGGGCGCATCAGCCAGCAGCCAGTTTGACTCCGCGCATTCAGCCGCGAACACGTTCAGCGGTTCCGGGCTTGACACGCCAAATTCCCCGTATGCATTGCATATTACCGACCCAAATGGCGGATCAATGTGGCAAACCGCCAGAAATGTCTCTGCGTCAGTCAATTATGTCACAATTGAGTGGACATTTGACAAGCTATACGACCTGGATGAGATGTATATCTGGAACCACAACCAGAACCATCAGGGTTATCCGCCGCCGAATGAACTGATGAACGCAAGCGTTCAATATACGCAATTGTGGTACCGCGGCGAGGACAACGTATGGCGTCAGTACGCCAACGGACAAAGCGAGTATTACAACTCCACTTACGGCGACATGTTCAGGCTTGAGAAAGGCACTGGCAAAGCCGGGATGCCCGCGACCAACCTTGCGGGCGGAAAAGGGCCTGTAAAGTTTGACAGCCTTAAAGCCAACGCGGTCAGGTTCACTATACCAAATGTCTTCAGCGTCGGGAACTATGGATACTACGCTGGTGACCTGAGAACTTACGGGCTCAGCGCGGTTTTGTTTACTTATAAACTTGAGGGCGTTGAGATGGATCGGGGCGATTCCAGCCTGGCGCAACTGTATGTTGAAGAAGCTTCGATATCGCCGTCTTTCGACATTGAAACAAAGAATTACAATATTACCGCGCCCGCCAACTTTGAAGGGCTGATTGTTCACGCTACCCCACAGAATCCAAACGCGACGGTAACTGTAAACGGCGGCTTGACACATGATAACATACGCAAGCTAAAGGCGGACGGCTTAAGTGAGATTGAAGTGGTCGTAACCTCCCCGGACGGGTCGACTTCCACCACGTACAGAATCAAAGTAACAGTTCCTTATATAGCGCCAGCGGCTGTCGATGTAATCAAACCGACCGGCGCCCGCGCCGGCAGCACTGATACCTCAAATACAAACGTAAATAATGTTATCCGCTATACATCGGCGTATGGTTTGTCGGAGGAAAGCCCCGACGGCCTGCATGTAGCTCACCAAAACGCCAATTATATGTGGACAACTGTTTCCGGAAACGCCAACGGAGTCGGTGGATGTTCAGACGCGAACGCCTGGTTTGAGATTGATTTGGGTGGGCTTTATAAGCTCGATGAGCTGTACATTTGGAACCTGAACCAAAGCTTTACCGACGGTACCCAGCGGTGCATTGACCGCGGTATGAATAAGGTCCATATCAGTTACTCCCTGTACGATGGCACAAACCCCAATGTCAATACCTTTACAAGATATGAAGGGCCTCAGTCCACAACAGAAGTACTTGCCGGGACGACCCAAACAGGCGTTTACAGTTTAGCAAAAGCGACTGGACAGGGCAGTATGCCTGCGACAAACCTTGCAGGAACCGGAGAATCCGTCAAATTCAATGGCATAGTGGCAAGGCATATAAGAGTACAGGTTGTACCGGGGGGACCGGGGATAGGCAACTTTGGCGGGCATTTTGGAAGCAGCGAGCGGTGTTACGGCCTTAGTAAGCTTATGTTTACAGGTGTGGCATATAAACCTTCTGAACTTATTATACCGCAAAGCGCCAGAGCTGGAAGCACGGACGCTAACGGGATACCGTCTCCCGGAAACGTCATAGACAAAGCAGACTCTTCAAACCCCGGTATGACAGGAGTTGGTCTTTACGCAACGCATGAAGCCAATAATAACGCCTATAATATGTGGACGACAACTACCACATGCACCGAGGCAAACGCGTGGATAGAAGTTGACCTTGGTGGGGTATATAATCTTGACGAGATGTGGATATGGAACCTGAACCAAAGCTATAGCGACGCAACCGGACAGTGCATAAACCGAGGAATGAACCAGGTATACATAGACTATTCAGATAAAGACGTACCGGGAAGCCAGATACAGATATCTGATCTGAAACGTCTGACTGATACGGAACAGTCAAGCGCCAACGGCGTTTATACCTTGCAGAAAGCGACAGGATTGTCTGGTATGCCCGCTACCAACCTGACCGGAACCGGCGAGCCAGTTAATTTCAACGGCGCAACGGCAAGGCATATCAGGATATCTGCCGCAGGCGGTCCGGGAACCGGTAATTTCGGCGGCTATTCCTCTAACGGTACCGAGCGGTGCTATGGGCTTAGCGCGCTTAAGTTTACCGGTGAAAAAACTGAAATCCCCATAACGGAGACTCCACCGACAGCTTCAAATGTCAGGATAAGATCTGAATTAAGAGCGGATGGCTCCGCATATTTAAGAGCAAGCTACTCGTTTGACGGGGGCGCCGGTAAATATACAGATGAAGGCGATAGCGTTTATCAGTGGTATAAAAGAATCAACGGGATATATGAACCTATCCCGGGCGCCAACTCAATATTGTTACCAATAAGTGAAATAGGACAAACAAAGCTTGCTGAAGATGATGTAAAGTTAACCGTAACACCTATAAGCGACGCCGGACTTACCGGTGAACCGGCATCCGGTGAATACAGATATATTCCTGTATTGGCAGCTTATAAACCAGCATCTGTAACCCTCGCGGCAGGAGGATTGCTGAAAACAAGCGTTTCAATATGTAACGCGCTTAGTGATAACCTTGATTTTAAGATTTTCAGCGCTCTTTACATTGACGGCAAGCTTATCGCTCTTGGTGAGCAGGACGGGTCCGTAAGTAAGGGGAAACACGAGTTAATTGACGTCTATGTCAGTATTCCTGACGACGCGACAGGCGCTATCCATAAACTGTTTATCTGGGAACTTGATACAATGGTACCGCTGT
>Ga0123353_10014431_pt1 | contig 11391 bp, 6 predicted proteins | sample TergutLab28metaG_3_FD_92763 | JGI IMG/M metagenome (GOLD analysis project Ga0123353, IMG submission 92763) | Labiotermes labralis P3 segment gut microbial communities from Petit-Saut dam, French Guiana - Lab288 P3 | ecosystem: Host-associated > Arthropoda: Insects > Digestive system > Gut ... | reverse complement strand
TTCCAAAGAGGCGCTGGCCTACTGGCTGCCGGTGGATTGGTACAACGGCGGCATGGAGCACACCACGCTGCACCTGCTCTACAGCCGGTTCTGGCACCGCTTTTTGTACGACATCGGCGAAGCGCCCACACCGGAGCCTTATCAGAAGCGCACCTCTCATGGCATGATCCTGGGCGAAAACGGCGAGAAGATGTCCAAATCCCGCGGCAATGTGATCAACCCTGACGACTTCGTGGCCGAGATAGGGGCCGACGCTTTCCGCCTGTACGAGATGTTTATGGGCGCTTTCGATCAGGCCATCCCGTGGTCTACCCAGGGCGCCCACGGCTGCCGCCGTTTCTTGGACCGGGTTTGGCGCTTGCAGGAGAACCTCACTGACAGCGAAGAGATTTCCCCAGCCCTGGCTGCCAGCGTGCACGGGGCCATCAAGAAAGTGACCGAAGACTACGAGCGCATGAAGTTCAACACCGCTATCGCCGCCATGATGTCCCTGGTGAACGACTTGACCGCCGCAGGCGGCGTCACCCGGGGCGAACTGAAGGCGCTGCTGCTGATCCTCAGCCCAGTTGCGCCCCACATCGCCGAGGAGATGTGGGAGGCCAACGGCTTTGGCGGGTACATCTACGCCCAGCCTTGGCCGGCTTGGGACGAGGCGGCGCTGCATGCCGACACGGTCGAGATCGCGGTGCAAATCAACGGCAAGGTGCGCGGGCGCATCCACGTGCCCGCCGATATGACGCCCGAACAAGCCGCCGAACAGCTGCCCGCCCACGAAAAGGTGGCGGAGCTGCTAGCCGGTCGGCCCATCAAAAAGCTGGTGTTTGTGCCGGGGCGGCTGCTGAACATCGTGGTGTGAGTTTGGGTCAAATAGGGCGTAAAATCTACACTTTTGGCTTGACAATCGCCCCAACGGGCAGTATAATAAGCGGGCTACATTCCTCAGTAGCTCAATGGCAGAGCATTCGGCTGTTAACCGAAGGGTTGTAGGTTCGAGTCCTACCTGGGGAGCCAGTCCGTGCTTGCAGCCATCATAAACGGATGCAAGCCTTTTCCATGCCGGTGTGGCGGAATGGCAGACGCGGCAGATTCAAAATCTGTTTTGGTTTCCAAGTGGGGGTTCAAGTCCCTTCACCGGCATCATGGTAGAGACGTCACCTTTGATAGAAGGCCGTCGTGCAGAAAACCCCTTATTTCAAGGGGTTTTTTGCTGCCGTAAATCTTGGGCTTGCTTTTTTTTTGCGGATTTTGTACAATGGATTCCTCGCCTTGGGGTCATAGCTCAGCTGGTTAGAGCGCTACGTTGACATCGTAGAGGTCGTAGGTTCAAGTCCTATTGACCCCATTTCGAAGAGAGAGCCTGCAATGCCTTGCGTATCAAGGGGTTGCAGGGTTTTCTGCTTGATAGAACGGAATCGGGGGAGGCATCCAAATGATACTTGCCCGCATCGACGCAAACAAAGCGCAGATAGACCACCACCGTCCTATGCAAGAGCCGTTGCTATCTCAACTACGTAATTACTACCGCGTGGGTTTAACTTGGTCGAGCAATGCGCTAGAGGGTTCCAGCCTGACCGAGAGCGAAACAAAGGTGCTCCTGGAGGATGGCCTAACGGTGGGCGGAAAGCCCATCCGAGACTATTACGAGGCCACCGGCCACGCCAGAGCCTACGATGCTATGTTCAGCCTCCTGGATGCCTCCAGCGCCCTTACAGAGCATGATATATGCGAACTGCATAGGTTGTTTTACTCGCAGGTGGACGAAGTCAAGGCTGGCGCATACCGTACCGAGCGGGTATTCATCTCAGGTTCACAATATCCACTGCCACGGCCCGAACAGGTACCCGGCATGATGGCTGAGTTTGTGCGATGGATGGCAGATAATGAAGCTGGATTGCATCCGGTGGTGTTTGCGGCGCAAGCCCATAAGCGGTTCGTTTTCATTCATCCGTTCATTGACGGAAACGGCAGAGTATCCCGGTTGCTGATGAATCTATGCTTGCTCCGCCGCGGCTATACGCTGGCGATCATCCCGCCCATCCTCCGTGCGGAATACATCGCCATGCTAGAGAAGGCGCACACCGATGATGCCCCCTTTGTGGCGTTCATTGCCGAGAGGGCGCTGGAAACACAAAAGGACGTTCTGCGTTTGCTTGGGTGACGCGTACCTTGCGCTTCCTATCAATATACGCTATACTGTGCACATCCGCTGTGATTCGTAAGAAGGGCAGGAAAAGCTAGCATGCGTTAAGTGCTCCCGCTCGGGGATCGATCGGGAGACGAAGAGGGCAGGCGATTTCGCGGGCCTTCGCGGTAGGTTGGCTGCATCCCACTGTCCGTCGGTTGGACACCTTCACGAATCCCGCCAGGGAATGATGTGGAGGTGTTTTTTGTGTTTCTCTTTTCTGTGTTTCGTGATTCCGCCCGTGAGCTTCGCAAGCCCTACACGTTGGTGCTCACCGCCTTGCTCACCGCGTTGCAAATCGTAACCATGCTGTTCTCGCTGGATGTATTGCCTACCTTGCGGGTGAGCTTCGCGTTTGTGTTTCAAGGGGCCGCCGGTATGCTGTTTGGGCCGGTGGTAGCCGCCATGCAGTGCGTGGCGGCGGATCTGCTCAAAAGCTTTTTGTTTCCCACGGGCGCGTTCTTTCCGGGCTACACCCTCACGGCATTACTCACCGGGATGGTGTACGGGTGTTTCTTTTACCGGGCGCGGGTCACCTGGCCCCGGGCATTGTGGGCCAAAGGGCTGGTGAATGTGGCGTTGCACATCGGCCTCAACACGTACTGGATGTCCCTTACCCTTGCCCAGGGTATCTGGGCCATCCTGCCGGAGCGGGTGTTCAAGAATCTAGGCTTGTTGGTGATAGAGGCGCCGCTATTGGTGATCACTTACGCCGTCTTGCAACGGGTTCCCCGTCACCCTTATCATTTTCTTAATAATGCGCAAAAAGAGAATAAATAGGGTATACTATCATCGGGTTTCTTTCTGTTTCTGTTGCCCGGAGAGGAGATTTGTATGAGCACAACTGAAAACACGAACCCCCCCGACAAAAAGTTGCCGAAAAATAAGAGCCGCCTCTTCACCGCCCTGATCATCACGTTGGTGGCGGTGGGTATCGGCGTCATCGTGTACCCCTTTGCGCTCATCGCCATTGAGGAGTATAACAAAAACCAAGTGGTGGCGCAGTTGGAAAGGGAGTTCCCCATCTTCCGCGCCGATGAGGATTTTGAGCTGCTGGACGAAGCCGCCATCGCGGCGATGCCGGTGGTGGCGGTTCCCCGTTGGACCTCCGAGGAGGTGGCTTCCGCCAACGCGCTATTGGACGGAACCAGCGTGGAGCTGGTGCCCGATCTGCCCATCGACCTGCCCTTTGCGCCGGTCACCATGCCTCCTATGGTGTCTCCTACGGCGGCGCCCATTGCCAGTGTGGCAACGGCTCCTCAGGGCGACATGGATGCCCTGGAACTTGCGCAAAATATGGCCTCGCTGCCGGATCCGGCTATGGAAGCAGGGTCAAATCTATTTGCCCAGGCAAATCCGGGCAACGAGCAAGCGCCGGGCGCCAGCGAATATGACGCTCAAGGTAACCCCATCGCCCTGGATCCCGCCCAGGGCGGAATGGACAGCCAGTCCAGCGCCCAAGCGGCGGCAGGCGCGCCTCAATCCTTGGTGGGATTGGATACCCAACAGGCAGGCGCAAGCGCGATTGCGTCCCAGGCCGGGCCGGACAGCCAGCCCATTGCCCAAGCGGGCGCAAACGCTTCCCAACCCCTGGACGGATTGGATGGCCAACACATCACCCAGGCGGGTATTGACGCATCCCAATCCCTCACCGGTTTGGATACTGAAACCGGGGCCAATACATCCCAAGCCCAGGCCGGGCCGGGCAGCCAGCCCATCGCCCAAGCAGGCGCAAACGCTTCGCAGCCCCTGGATAGATTGGATGGACAGCCTATCGCCCAAGCGGGCATCGACGCGCCCCAACCCCTGCCCGGTTTGGGCGCCCAAGCGATTGCCAATGCGCCTCAAGCCCAGGCCGATCCGGCCAATCAGCAAGTCGGCCTGGACACCCAGTCCGGTGTACAAGCCGGTGGCATCCAGGGGCAGCAACCGCCTTCTTCTACGGCAGAGGGTACAGAAGGTACGCTTGAAGGATCCAACAAGAGCGCATTGCCCGAGGCAACTGCCGCCTCCGAAGCAACTGCCGCCCCCGAGGCAACCGCTCCTTCCGATGCAGGCCCTCTCCCTCCCGCTCCCACCCCTCAAGCCGTTGAAGGCGCTTCCGACGATCCGGACGACCCCTTCGGACCCGACATCGACCCGCGCACAGCTTTCCAGCTGCGCGACGCCCCGCCCGTGTACTACGAGGATTTTGTGCGCATACTCGACGAAGCCAACGGCCTGGCCTCCGGGCTGGCGTCTTTTTCCCCGTATACGGAGGAGCGGCGGTATGTGGATTCCCCCACCGAACTCACGGTGGCCAGCATCAACAGCCAGGTCCGGGCGGTGCGCACCCTGCTGAATATCTTCCAAACGCTGCCCAGCGCCCGGGGCGCCATCGCACCCTTCCCCAGCAAAGAAGACCCGGACGTGATTTACAACGTAGCTCTGGGCGACGGCATGCAATACCTGGCCGCGGATCTGTCGGCGCTGGATCAGGTGGTGAACCAGTTCGCACGGATCAAGCGCTTTCCCCGCGCCCGGGACCAGATACAGCACGGCTTCGACCATTCCGTTGAGCTAGTGGATCACACCCTGAACATACTGGATTACATGGCCCAGCAGCTGGACGAGAAGGACACCGAAGCCTACCTGCGCAGCCGGTCCGCCTCCATGGTGGGTGAAACCGAAGCGGTGTACCTGCTGGAGCTTCCGGCGCTGAAGCTTAAGATCGGCTGCTTCCCCAACGTTACCTTCGAGCAGATGTACAAGGGCATGCGCAAGGGCGCGGCGTTATATCCCAGGGTGGGCACGCCCAATACCAACACCAACATCTCCATGATCGCCCACCGCTCCGGTTCGGCCCCCTTCTTTGAGGATCTGGACAAGCTGAAGCCCGGCGATACGGTGCTGCTGCACACCCGGGGCCTGGGTTCCTATCGCTACTTGGTGGAGCGGGTGTTCGTGGTGGAAGAGGACGATTGGACGCCCATGCACACCTTGGGGTATCCGGCGATCACCCTGGTATCTTGCGAGGAGTACCGGGGCGTGATCTACGGCAGGCGCATCATGGTGCACTGCAAGTTGATAGGTATCGCACGGTAACGCAAATCAAAAACGCCCTTTGACGTTCGCCCACACTCCTCCTTGACATCCATCATGGGATGCCCCATACTGTGTACAAACGATTGCACAGCAAGGAGGGGATTTGTGTGCACAAAAAAGCATACATTCTGATATTAGCCCTGGCATTGGCTTGGGTATTGGTTATGCCCTGCCCGCAAGCCCAGGCGGAATCAGGCGTGTACTACGAAATCTTTGTGCGCGCCTTTGCAGACAGCGACGGCGACGGCGTGGGTGATCTGCGGGGTATCACGCAAAAGCTGGACTACTTGGCCGATACCTTAGGCGTGGAAGGGCTTTGGCTTATGCCCACCTTCCCCTCGCCCAGCTACCACGGGTATGACATCACCGACTACCGCGCCGTGTCGCCGGATTACGGAACCATGGACGACATGACCGAGCTGCTGGAGCAAGCCCATGCACGGGGCATGCGGGTGCTGCTGGATTTGGTGATCAACCATACCTCCTGGGAGCATCCCTGGTTCTTGGACCCCGAAAAGCGCGACTGGTATCACTGGACCGATGGCCAGGATCCTTCCGTCAGCCTCGAAAGGCAGATGTGGGGGCGCCCGGTATGGAACAAACGCGGCAGCCAGTGGTATTACGCCATCTTTTGGGAAGGTATGCCCGACCTGAACTTCGACAACCCGGCGGTGCGCCAGGAAATGAAGGACATCGCTACCTTTTGGCTGGAGTTGGGCGTGGACGGCTTTCGGCTGGATGCAGTGAGCCACATCTACGGCTCCGGCGAAACCGGCTCCATCCAGGACATAGGGGCCAGCGCCGAATGGTGGCGGGAATTCACCGCACACTGCCTGTCCGTCAACCCGGATTGCATCCTGGTGGGCGAAGCCTGGGAACCCATGGACGAACGTGCGCAGATAGGCGAAGCTTTGGGCAGCGTGTTTCATTTCGACCTGGGCGAGGAGATCGTAAACCTGCTGCGCAGGGGCGGGTCGGCGGAGGTGTGGCTGGATAACCTGCTGCGGCGGCTGGACATGTATCAGCAGGTCGCCGGTCCGGATTTTGTGGACGCGCCCTTTCTTTCCAACCATGACCAGGACCGGGTGGCCGGTGCGCTGCGCAATAATATAGGCATGGGCCGGGCCGCGGCCGCCATGTACCTGCTGCTTCCGGGCAGGCCCTTTGTGTACTACGGCGAGGAGATCGGCATGCAGGGCGCGGGGCCGGATGAGGAGAAGCGCACCCCCATGCTGTGGGGCGAGGAAGATCCCCAACAAACCAGCTGGCGGGAGAGCCGCTACAATACCAAGACCGTACCGGTGGATGTGCAACTGGAGGATCCGGCGTCGCTGCTCTGGGCCTATCGCGGGCTGATCGGGGCGCGGGCAGCCTTCCCTGCGCTGCGGGATGGAGGAATCACCGCCCATAGCAGCGGCAATCCCCGTGTCGCAGCGTGGAGGCGATCCACGCCCGAGCAATCGCTGCTGGTGTACATCAACCTGGAGGCGACAGAGCAGCAGATCAAAGTGCCCGACCGGACATGGCGCCTGGTATGGTCGCTGGAGGGTTCGCTGGGAGAGGCCCGCCCAATCGCGCCTTATGGGGTGGACATTTATGAGAAAAACTAACAATGGGAGCGGGACGCCGCCCTCGGCGTCCCGCCGCTAAACAAGAAAATAGGAGGCCCCTCATGCGTAACATCACACTGTCCGCCGTGCAGCACCAGCCCTGGCTGGAATACCGCCACACCCTGCCCGACGGCCGGGTGTGCGTTCGCATCCGCACGGCGATAGGCGAGTGGGATCAGGTGCTGCTATGCCACAAGCCCATGTACGCCCGCGCCACGGACGAGGCCCTCACCGCTGGCCTGCCCATGGCCCCCATGTGGCGGGACGAGCTCCACCAGTGGTACGAGATCGCATTTATGCCCACGGACCGGCGCTTGCACTATCTCTTTCTGTTCCGCAGCGACGGGCGGGAGCTGTATCTGGATCAAGATGGCTGGCGTACCCCCACCCAGATGGCGGACGTACCGCCTGTTTGGTTCCCCTATGCCCACGCCTGGATACCGGAACCCAAACCCGATTGGGCCCGAGGCGTAGCCGGGTATCAAATCTTCCCGGACCGGTTCCGGCGCAGCGGCCCGGCCCAGCCCGGCGTGGAGCCTTGGGGCTCCCAGAGGGTACAAAACGAATATCGCTTTGGCGGCAACCTAGCCGGAATGCTGGAAGCGGTACCCTATTTGCAGGACTTAGGTGTGGGCCTGGTGTACATGACGCCCCTATTTGTGTCCGACACCTCCCACCGCTACAATACCTTCGATTATTTTGCCATCGACCCCCTTCTGGGTTCGGCCGACGATCTGCGGCGGCTCACCGACGCCCTGCACGGGGCAGGTATCCGCATCGTGCTGGACGGGGTGTTTAACCACTGCGGCACAGCCTTCTCCCCCTTTGCAGACGCCAAAGCGAAAGGAGCGGCATCAACTTATGCCCATTGGTTCTTCTTTGATGACCGTTATCAGTGCGGCTACGCCACCTTTGGCCAGGAGGCGTACATGCCCAAGCTGAACCTGGCCGATCCCCAGGCCGCCGAATATTTCCTGGAGGTAGGCCGGTATTGGCTGCGCACTTGCGGCGTGGACGGCTGGCGGCTGGACGTATCCCCCGAGGTGTGGCCCGATTTTTGGCGGCAGTTCCGCAAGGCGGTATTGGCGGAAAACCAGCACGCCCTGCTGGTGGCCGAATGCTGGGACGATTCCCGGGAGTGGCTTTCCGTGGGGGACATGTTTGACAGCACCATGCACTATGTGCTCTCCCGGGCCATCTGGGGTTTTTTTGCCGAAGACACGCTGGACTTGCGCACCTTCGACGCCCGCGTCAACCGGGCCATGGCCCTGTATCCCCATGCCACCCAGGAGGTGCTGTGGAACTTTTTAGGAACCCACGATACCATGCGTTTCTTAACCCGGGCTAACGGCGAGCCGGGCCGCCTGCACCAAGCCGCTTTATTCCAAATGACGGCGCCCGGCGCGCCCATCGTGTACTACGGCGACGAGCTGGGCATGGAGGGCGGCGACGAACCCCAAAGCCGGGGCAGCATGCGTTGGGAGGGGGCGGAGGGGAATCCGGTGCGGGCCTGGTATAAAAAGCTGATCGCTCTGCGCAGCGGAAGCCCTGCCATGCGGCACGGAACCTTCCGCACCTGGCATGTGGGCTCCAATGGCCTTTACGCCTACCTGCGGGAGGATGGGGGGCAATGCGCCCTGGTGGCCCTCAACACCGCCGATATCGCAATGGATGCGATGCTGCCGCTGCCCGGCCCCCTGGCAACCCAAACCTCGATCGCAGATGCATTAAGCGGCGCGTTCTACGCCGTGCAAGGAGGGTCGGCGGTTTTGCGCCTGCCGCCCAGGGAGGGCGCGGTGTTCTTTTATTGATCTCTTCTTAATCGATCTCTTCTTAAAAAACACTTTATATTTACATATCGGCCTGCCGCTTGTGCTATAATAATCTATCTTTTCAAGTGGAAAGGGCTGATTTCTATGCCGCATTCCAAGCGGTCCGGGCGCAGGTGGCGCGGCATGATTGTGCTGTGCTTATGCGCTCTGTTCATCGTATCGGCGATGCCAAAAGCCCAGGCCGCATCCAAGAAAGCTCCGAAAGCTACGGTCACGGAGATAGAGATCTATGGCAAGACGGTGACCACCGGCGTCACCAACCTGGATCTATCCAACCAAGGGCTTACCGATATCGCCGATCTGCAAAAGCTGCCCGTGGTGATGCATCTGAACTTAAGCGGCAACAAGATCCGCGATCTCACGCCCCTGGCCTCCATGCCCAACCTGCAAAGCCTGAACCTGAGTGACAATCAAATCACCGACATCAAGCCGCTGCAACACCTTACCAGCCTGAAAATACTCAACCTGCGAGGCAATCAGGTGGACGACATCACCGCCCTGGGCGACCTGACGAGGCTGACCCAGCTGGCCCTGGGCGGCAACCCCATCCAAAGCATCAAACCCTTGGCCAACCTAAAGCGGCTGGAGACGCTGATGATCGTGGATGTGGAGTTGGATAACCTGTCGCCCTTGGCCTTTCTCGGTTCGTTGCGGGCGCTGACGCTGGCCAACGCCGGCCTCACCGATGTGAGCGACCTGCGCCGCCTCACCAAGCTGACCCGGCTGGACGTATCCGGCAACGAGATCAGCGACCTGGGCCCCATCGGAAAGCTGACCAAACTCAACGAGCTGTGTATCTCCGGCAATCCGGTGCGCGGCATCAAGCCCCTGAGCGATATCTCCCGCCTGCAAAGGCTGGACGCCCAGGGCTGCGGCATCACCGATATCCGCTGGCTGCGCCCGCTGATATACCTGCGCACCCTAAATTTAGAAGACAATCAGATCAGCAGCCTGCAGCCCTTTGATAACCTGCCGCGCCTGACGCGGGCAAACCTGCAAAACAACGAGATTACCGATGTCACGAACCTGGCGAAAGCCAGAAGGCTCACCCATCTATACCTCTCGGACAATCAGGTGGAGGATGTGTCGCCCCTGGCGATGCTCACGGCGCTGGTAAGCCTGCGCGTGGACAACAATCCCCTCACCGACCTTTCGCCGGTGCTGGAGCTGCCCGCGCTGACCGAGATATCCGCACGAGGCTGCGCGCTGCCCGCCAAACAGATGGCGCTGGTTTCCCAGCGGGCCGTGCCGGAGGCTGCGGAGGACCCTAAAGCCGAACCCGAACCCCTCCCCGAACCGGAGCCTCCTTCCCACATCGTGATCGCCCGGGAAAAACTCAGTCCCCATGACCTGGTGGTGACGCTGCCCGGCAGGGGCATCGCTGATCTGCAGCCCCTGAGCGCCCTGACCGGCGTGATGCACTTGGACCTTTCCAACAACCGGATCACCAGCCTGTCCCCTCTTGCCAGCCTGCCCACCCTCACCAAGCTGGACATCACCGGCAACCCCCTGGACGACCTAACCCCCCTATCGGCGCTGCCCAATCTGGCTTCGCTGAGCCTCTCCGGCGCGCCCCAGGATTTGCAGGTGCTGCTGATGCTGCCCAATCTGCGTGTGCTGCGGGTGGACACCGAAAACGAACAAAGCTCGCGCCCCCTGGGCGTGCTGCCCCGGCTGGAAAAGCTGGATTTCTTTACCGCCACGGGGGTGTTGCCCCACCGTTTCGCAAGCCTTCCGAACCTCACGGAGCTGCGGTTCAACCTGCCCTCGGACCTGGAATCCGACCCGGACCTGAGCCCGCTGGCACGGCTGCCTAAACTAACCAAATTGGAGATCGCGGGGCAGGGCGAACTGCCCGATTGCACGCCGCTGTACTCCTTGAGCGGATTGACGGAGCTGCGGCTTACGGGCTTTGACGTAACCTATGATCAGCGCGCGGCGCTGGCGGAGATGCTGCCGCCTGGTTGCGCGATTGAGGTGGAGGTTACGGTGGGGGCTGCTGTGGTGGCGGCGGTGGGGCAGTAGGGAGGCTAGGAGTTCTATTCTCTAGCAACTATTTATTCTGCATCTGCTACCTCCGATAAATCAATCTGCCCCACTACAAAACGGCTCTTCGCAATAATTTTGTCGATTGATGAGCACATACGATTTGTAAAATCCAAATAATTCGTCAAGTCTTCCTCAATGAATTTTATAGCTTGGTTCATGGAACGTTCAAATCCTAGGTTGCCATGCATGCTATCTTTAAGACCTTGCGTAGGTTTTTGACTTTCGATTATTGCGATTTGAGCTTCCTTTAATGCCCTCAAAAACATAATCAACTGCTCTTTATTTTCATCCCCTGAGGCGATTTTGTTCTCAAGCAAACCTAATGTATTGTTTTCTACCTTATCCCATAATTTGTTGAAATTTATATTGTGTTGGCGCAGCTTCTTACTAAAAACATCACTATATCCTGCAACCTTTTTGGCTTCCTTTCTGATAAATGCAGCTGTTCCACTGCCCTTCATCTTAACCACACGCTCAATTTCAGTGGTGCTCTTATTTGTACCAGCAGTCATTTCCTTCATTTCGTCTGCCATTATTCGGGTTTCTGAGGTAATGCTCTTTACACCCTCATCGAGTTCTGCTAGAAAATCGAAATATCCCTTTTCCGAATCATCGATCAAAACTAATGAACATG
>Ga0123353_10014428_pt1 | contig 11391 bp, 19 predicted proteins | sample TergutLab28metaG_3_FD_92763 | JGI IMG/M metagenome (GOLD analysis project Ga0123353, IMG submission 92763) | Labiotermes labralis P3 segment gut microbial communities from Petit-Saut dam, French Guiana - Lab288 P3 | ecosystem: Host-associated > Arthropoda: Insects > Digestive system > Gut ... | reverse complement strand
TACAAAGGCCAAATCCCAGGAGTCCGCAAAGCCTCCTGGTGATGTTAGTTGACAATTGACAGTTAATTGTTTGCCTGGGAATTTACTTTTTATTGATACTGATACAATCAAAGTGTTTTTACGGGATATCATTCTGAAAGTTCATAGCTAGTTAACAGTTACCGCTAGTAAACAATCGTCGACGCCGAACGGTCAATATCAGTATACAATTGTTAATTGTTAATTGATAATTGTTAATTGTATCGATACCTCGGCGCGAAAACAGGCTCTTGCCTGTAAAACTAATGAGGAGGAAAGCAACATGCAAATAACAGACCCAATTGCCGATATGCTGACGCGTATCAGGAACGCCAGCTCGGCAAAGCACGCGACAGTCGATATCCCTGCGTCGAATATGAAAAAATCGATTGCGGAGATACTGCTGCAAGAGGGTTATATTAAAAACTACCAGCTCATCAACGACGGTGTCCAGGGCGTTATCAAGATAGCGCTCAAGTACAACGGGACCGAGAAGGCACTGACAGGCCTGCGCCGCGTTTCAAAGCCGGGCCTTCGCGTATACGCTGGCGCGGACGAGCTCCCTTATGTCCTGCGGGGGCTTGGCGTGGCTATTATATCAACATCCAAGGGCGTCATGACCGACAAGAAAGCCAGGGCGGCTAATGTCGGCGGTGAAGTCCTGGCGTTTGTGTGGTAGGGGGGCTTGGATAAATGTCTAGAATTGGAAGGCTCCCGATAACAATACCTGCCGGAGTGGAGGTCAATGTTTCCGAATCGAACGTCGTCACGGTAAAAGGGCCGAAAGGGACGTTGGAGCGGGCATGCAGCCCCGAAATCAGCATCAAAGTTGACGGCTCGTTTATTAACGTGACGCGCACATCGGATATGCCGCGCCACAGGAGCCTGCACGGGCTCACACGTTCGCTCGTTAACAACATGGTAATCGGCGTAACTGATGGCTTCAAAAAGGAACTTGATATAAACGGCGTCGGCTTCAGGGCCATAAAAGAAGGGAAAAAGCTCGTGATGAACCTCGGGTTTTCCCATCAGGTGATAATTGAAGAGACCGACAGGATATCGATAGACGTACCCGCGACCAACAAGGTCATAATCAGCGGGATCGACAAACAGGAAGTCGGCCAGTTCGCGGCCGATATAAGAAAGAAGAGGCCGCCCGAGCCGTATAAGGGCAAGGGCATCAAATACACATACGAGGTCGTTCGCCGCAAAGAAGGCAAGACCGGCGCCAAATAAAAGGAGGTGTGCCTAAATGATAAAAAAACCTGATTCAAACGCGCAGCGAAAAAAGCGCCATAAGAGGGTGCGAAGCAAGATTTCGGGCACGCCGGAGCGCCCCAGGCTCAATGTTTTCCGCAGTGAAAAACACATCTACGCCCAAGTTATCGACGATATAAACGGGGTGACGCTCTGTTCTGCGTCGTCGGTCGAGAAAGGCTTCAAAGGACAGGGGTCCAACAAGGAAGCCGCCCGCAGCGTCGGGAAGACAGTAGCAGGGCGCGCCGTAGCTAAAGGTATCGAAAACGTCGTGTTCGACCGGGGCGGGTATATTTACCATGGACGAGTAAAAGAGCTTGCGGAAGCCGCCCGCGAGGGCGGACTGACATTCTAACGGGGAGGAGGAAACATCATGGCTTTCAGCAATAACAGAAGAGATAACAGAAGGGATAACCGTAAAGAAGAAGTCCAGTCTGAGTTTACGGAAAAGGTCGTTTCCCTCAACCGTGTGTCGAAGACGGTTAAAGGCGGACGCATATTCAAATTTGCGGCGCTGTGCGTCGTCGGTGACGGCGCAGGCAGGGTTGGATTTGGGCTCGGAAAAGCCGGCGAAGTCTCGGAGGCCATCCGCAAAGGCATCGAGGACGCAAAGAAAAACGTCACAACGGTGACGATTTCCGGCAGCACTATCCCGCATGAGGTTATCGGCGTATTCGGCGCCGGCAGGGTCCTGTTAAAACCGGCCCCTCCAGGAACCGGGGTCATCGCCGGCGGCGCCGTGCGCGCCGTAGTCGAAGCGGCGGGGATATCCGATATCAGGACGAAATGCCTGCGCTCAAATAACCCCCAGAACGTCGTAGCGGCAACAATGGTAGGGCTTAAATCGCTGCGCGACGCGACGCAGGTCGCAAAGACCAGAGGCAAAACAGCGGAAGAGATAATAGGGTAAAGGCGGCCGCCGGCCGTCTGCGGATGCGCAGTGCGCGCCCCTATTTAGTCAGGTAAAATGGCTTACCAAGTGACCACTGACCTTTAATCTCTGACCACTATACGTAGGAGGGCATAAGATGGCAAACTTAAGAATTAAGCTCATCAAGAGTATAAGCGGCAGGCACGATAAACACATCGCGACAGCCAAATCACTCGGGCTTACGAAGATCGGCGCCGAGACGGTACAGCCGGATAACCCGCAGACCAGAGGCAAAATCGCGCAGATCAGATATCTGATTACGGTAACGGAAGAATAGGGAGGATGCGATCAATGTATATACACGATCTTTCTCCGGCGGAAGGTTCGACCCACGTCAATAAACGAAAAGGCCGCGGCCACGGGACCGGAAACGGTAAAACCGCCGGGCGCGGGCATAAGGGGCAAAAGTCGAGAAGCGGCAGCGGAATAAGGATTGGCTTCGAAGGCGGCCAGATGCCCTTGGCGCGGCGCGTACCAAAAAGGGGATTTAACAATATTTTCGCAAAACCTCTGACGGCGATCAACGTCGCGGCGCTTAACAGGTTCCCGGACGGTGCGACAGTGGACACGAAAGAACTGCTGGAGTCCGGAGTCTTGAGCAAATGCGAGTATGGCGTTAAAATACTTGGGAACGGCTCACTGACCAAAAAGCTGACGGTCAAGGTGGCGGCGTTCTCTGAGTCGGCTAAGCAGAAAATAGAAGCTGCCGGCGGAAAGGCCGAGGTGGTTTGAAGTGATAGCAACACTAAGAAACGCATGGAAAGTCGATGAAATAAGGAAAAAGCTCCTGTTCGTGCTGTTCATGGTATTGTTATATCGGCTGGGGAACGCGATAACGGTGCCGTACGTCGATACAGTGAAACTGAGCTTATATTTCCAGGAGCAGATGAGGGATACGGTACTTGCCCTTATCAATACCATGTCAGGCAGCGCCCTTGAACGCGCGTCTATTTTCGCACTGTCGATACAGCCGTACATCAACGCGTCGATCATAATACAACTGCTGACTGTTGCGATCCCCGCCCTTGAGCGCCTCCAGAAGGAAGGCGGCGAAGACGGCAAAAAGAAGATCGAGAAAATAACCCGTTATTCGACCATCGGCATCGCGGCGCTCCAAGGATACGGCTACTTTGTACTGATAAACCAAAACAGCATGCTTGACCCCGGCGCGACGGGCTTTTGGCCACCGGTCGTCATTGTTGCGACGTTTATGGCAGGCAGCGCCCTGCTGATGTGGATGGGTGAGCAGATAACGGAGTTCGGCATAGGCAACGGCATCTCCGTCATACTGTTCGTCAGCATAGTGTCCAGGTTCCCGCAGTCGATAGGGCAGATGGTAACAAAAATATCGGCGGCCCCGGCAACATGGTGGATATACGTTCTCATACTGCTCGGCGCGCTGGCGATTATCATATTAATAGTCATAGTCAACAATTCGGAACGAAGAATACCTGTACAATATTCCAAACGCGTCGTCGGCAGAAAAATGTATGGCGGGCAATCCACACACCTGCCTATGAAAGTCAATATGTCCGGCGTCTTACCTGTAATATTCGCGCAATCCATCGCGTCCATACCGGCTACAATAGTCGTGTTCGTCCCGCAGTGGAAGGACGGCTGGCTAATGAAAGCGCTCGATACGTCGAGCATACCATACATGATCATATATTTCCTGCTTATTGTATTCTTCTCATATTTCTATTCGACGGTACAGTTCAACCCGATAGAAATAGCGAACAACCTAAAGAAAAACGGCGGATTTATACCCGGGTTCCGCGCGGGCAGGCCCACGAGCGAATTTATCCAAAAGGTACTGACAAAGATCACGCTGTTCGGCGCGCTGTACCTGGCGATAATAGCGATCACGCCGATACTTATCAGCCATTTCTCGGAAACGGCCAAAGAGTCAGGCATATCACTTGGCGGAACGTCGATCATCATTGTGGTCAGCGTCGCGCTCGAAACGATACAGCAGCTCGAATCGCAACTGCTGATGAGGCACTATAAGGGGTTTCTTGAATAATAACCGCAGGCGGTCGGTGGCCGCCGCAACGAATGGAGGATCAGTTATGAGGTTAATCTTACTGGGTCCGCCGGGAGCGGGTAAAGGCACACAAGCGGAAGCTCTAATAAAAAAACTGGGCGTACCGCAGATATCAACGGGAGATATACTGCGAAACGCCGTAAAACAAGGGACGCCTGTCGGGCTGGAAGCAAAATCCTACATGGATGCCGGCAATCTTGTCCCGGACGCCGTAATCATAGGCGTCGTCAAAGAACGGCTCGCCGAGCCGGATTGCAAAGACGGATACATCTTCGACGGGATGCCGAGGACAATAGCCCAGGCGGAGGCGCTCGACGCGCAAAGCGTAACGATTGACGTTGTCGTATCCATTGAAGTACCTGACGAGGAGATAATAAGGCGGCTTAGCGGCAGGCGCACGTGCCCGGAGTGCGGCGCTATATACCACATAGCGACGAAAGCGCCTTTGGTACAAGGCATATGCGACGCGTGCGGCGCGGCGCTGATAATCAGGAAGGACGATGTCCCAGATACGATCCGTAACAGGCTTTTGACTTACCATAAAGAAACGGAACCGCTCAAAGATTACTATAAGCAACAGGGCAAATTAATAGCCGTAGACGGCGTCGGAAGCGTCCCTGATACAATAAACACAACGTTTCAGGCGCTGGGCATAGGTAATCAATAGATGATAAAGCGTAAGACCGCGCAGGAAATAAAAATGATGCGCCACGCCGGAAAAATTGCCGCGGCAGCCCGGGAAATAGCCGGGAAAATGGTGACGGTGGGCGTAACGACCCAGAGTATCGATAAAAAGGTGCACAGCTTCCTGCTCTCACACGGAGCCGCGCCTACCTTTCTTAACTACAATGGGTTTCCCGCGAGCATATGCATATCTATAAACGAACAGGTGATTCACGGGATACCGTCGTCCCGGAAACTGAATAGCGGCGACGTCGTCAGCATTGACATAGGCGCCACAAAAGACGGGTATATCGGCGACTGCGCCGCGACTTTCATCGCGGGCGTGGGGAGTCCGGAATCGGAAAGGCTAATAAAAGTCACCCGCGAAAGCTTCTTTGAGGGCCTAAAGTATGCGCGAGTCGGATACAGGGTGTCCGACATCTCAAGGGCGATCCAGCAGCATGCTGAAGTTAACGGCTTTTCTGTCGTCCGCGAATACGTAGGCCACGGCGTCGGAACCAAACTGCACGAGCCGCCTGAAGTCCCCAACTATATCGAGATACCGCGAAAAAAAGGCGACCCCAGGCTACTACCTGGTATGACACTGGCGATTGAGCCGATGATCAACGCGGGGGGCACGGCTGTCAGGGTTCTTGACGACAAATGTACGGTCGTAACGGTAGACGGTAAATACTCCGCCCATTACGAAAACACGGTCCTGATCACCGAGGGCGAACCGGAGATACTTACGACTTGCGAGGATATGCTATGAAAATCGATATAGCTGACTTCGTAGTATCGCTAAACGGCCGCGACGAAGGCAAATGTTTCCTGGTTATCGGAACGGAGGGCGAATACTCCTTAATTGCCGACGGCAGGGGGCGCAGGGCCGAAAAACCAAAGCGAAAAAAGAACAAACACTTATTGTTGGAGGATAGAGCAGACGAACCGGTAGCTAATAAACTCATCACAGGGGAAAAGGTCACAAACAACGAAATCAGACGGGCTCTGGCTGGATACGCCGCTAAGCGCGGAGAAAAAGGAGGTATGCAGTAATGGCGAAGGACGACATGATCGAATTGGAAGGAATAGTAGTCGATTCGCTGCCCAACACTATGTTTCATGTGGATATAGGCAATGGGCATACGATATTGGCGCATATCTCCGGCAAACTCCGGATGAACTTCATACGGATACTCCCGGGCGATAGGGTGACGGTGCAAATGTCGCCGTATGACCTCACGCGCGGTCGGATCACGTGGCGCAGCAAATGACAGATAACAGATAACAGATAACAGATAACAGATAACAGATAACAGATAACAGATAACAATTATCGTTGATTGTTGCGCGGCTTGTCTTGGTGAAATGTTGGCGTTTTATGTTTTTTATTTGGCAGACATGGCGGTTTGCTTTTAAGGAGGTATATTCAGATGAAAGTAAGGCCATCCGTAAAGCCTATGTGCGAAAAATGCAAGGTCATTAAGCGCAGGGGCAGGGTAATGGTGATTTGTATCAACCCAAAGCATAAACAGCGTCAGGGATAATTGCGGGGGATTTATTCCCACCTGAACACTAAAAAATGGAAGGACTGATTAATAGACATGGCACGTATTGCCGGCGTTGATTTGCCTAAAGACAAACGTATCGAGATTGGGCTGACCTATGTCTTCGGAATAGGCCGGACGAGCGCGAAAAAAATCCTTGAAGAGACGGGAATAAACCCGGACACAAGGGTAAAAAACCTCACGGAATCGGAAGAAACCGCGTTGCGTGATTGCATAAGCAAGAAGTACATGGTCGAAGGCGACCTTCGCCGCACGGTTGCGCTTGACATCAAGCGCCTGACCGAAATTGGCAGCTACCGAGGGCTGCGGCACAGACGCGGCCTCCCTGTGCGCGGGCAGCGGAGCAAAACCAACGCGCGTACGCGCAAAGGACCTAAGCGTACGATAGCAAACAAAAAGAAGTAGGGGAGGGAACGATAAAAATGGCAGCACCCAAGGGCAAAAAGACCAGGACCAGGCGCAGGGAACGAAAAAATATTGAAAAAGGCGCGGTCCATATCAGATCGTCCTTCAATAATACAATGGTGACGGTTACCGATGTAAATGGCAATGCCATCTCGTGGGCTTCCGCAGGCGGTATGGGTTTCCGCGGCAGCAGAAAATCGACCCCCTTTGCCGCGCAGACAGCGGCGGAAACGGCGGCGAAAGCCGCGATGGAACATGGATTGAAAACTGTCGAGGTTTTCGTAAAAGGTCCCGGTTCCGGCCGCGAAGCAGCGATTAGGGCCCTACAATCGGCGGGCCTCGAGGTCACGATGATCAAGGACGTGACGCCGATCCCGCACAACGGTTGCCGCCCGCCTAAAAGGCGCAGAGTTTGAGGAGGAAAACAAGATATGGCTAGATATACCGATGCAGTATGCCGTCTTTGCCGCAGAGAAGGCCAAAAGCTCTTCCTCAAAGGCGACAGATGCTACACAGATAAATGTGGCGCCGACCGCAGGCCGTACCCTCCGGGGCAGCACGGCCAGGGGCGCACGAAGACGTCAGAATATGGCTTGCAGCTGCGCGAAAAACAAAAGGCCAGAAGATACTATGGGATTTTGGAGAACCAGTTCCGCGGATATTTTGACATGGCTATCAAGCGGAAGGGCAAAACCGGCGAAAACCTGCTCGCGATACTTGAGACGCGCTTTGACAATGTAGTCTACAGGCTCGGTTTTGCAATGAGCCGCGCGGAGGCAAGGCAGCTTGTTTTACACGGACACTTCCTCGTCAACGGCAGAAAAGTCAATATCCCGTCCTTTCTTTTAAAACCGGGTATGATTATTACGCTTAAGGAAAAAAGCAGGAGCCTCGACAAGTTTAAGACGGTTATCGAGGCAAACGCGTTCAGGCAGCCGCCCAAGTGGCTGGAATACGACGCAAACGCCCTGGTCGCAAGGGTTACAGCTGTTCCAACGAGAGAGGATATCGATATCCCGATAGAGGAGCAACTAATAGTCGAGCTCTATTCAAAATAATTGAGGGCCTGCATTTCCAACTGTTACAACAGGTCCTTACCCTCATGGCTTTAGCGATCCAATACATAATGAAGGAGGGTATTTCATGATCGAAATCGAAAGGCCTCGCATTGAGTGCGTCGAAACACCTGGTGACGAGTCTTACGGTAAATACGTGGTTGAACCGCTCGAACGCGGATATGGCACAACGCTAGGCAACTCGCTACGCAGGATCTTGCTATCATCACTTCCGGGCACGGCGGTCACAACAGTAAAAATTGCCGGTATACAGCATGAGTTTTCAACGATTCCAGGAGTTAAGGAGGATGTAACGGAAATCATCCTGAATATAAAGGGCATCGTCGCGAGGCTACACGCACAAAGGGCAAAAACAGTTTATATCGAAGCATCGGGAGAGGGCATAGTAACCGCCGGCGATATAAAGCCGGACGGCGAGGTGGAGATCCTCAACCCGGACTTGCATATAGCCACGCTCAACCCGGACGCGACATTGAGCATGGAACTCACGATAGATCACGGGCGTGGATATATGTCGGCAGAAAGGAACAAACTACAGCAGCCCGTCATCGGGGTGATCCCAATCGACTCCATCTATACGCCTGTCCACAAAGTGAACTACACCGTTGAAAATACACGCGTAGGCAACGTCACGGACTTTGACAAGCTTACGATGGAGGTTTGGACAGACAAGACCATAACAGCAAGGGACGCGGTCTCCCTTGGCGCGAAGATACTATGCGACCATTTCACGCTGTTTACCAACCTGTCCGACACAATAAGCAGCAAATCGACAGTTGTGGAAAAACCGGAGACGCAGAGGGACAAAGTCCTGGAAATGACTATCGAAGAGCTAGACCTGTCGGTCCGCAGCTTCAACTGCCTCAAACGCGCCAATATCAACACCGTCGAAGACTTAATCTCAAAGACGGAAGACGATATGATCAAGGTCCGGAACCTTGGGCGCAAATCGCTTGAAGAGGTCATCCACAAACTGGCGATGATGGGCCTTACGCTGCAGAGCGAGGACAATTAACAGATAACAGATAACAATTAGGTTTTTATCTTTTGGTTTGCGTTAGGTTTAGGTTTGTTGTTTTGAGTTTCTGGGGTGGTTTTTTAACTGAGAATATTGCATATCCCTGTGGGCTTCTTTAAATTTGGTTGCCTGCTAGCAGAGAATAAGGAGGAAAATATAGATGCCTGGGACACGTAAGCTTGGTAGGCCTACTGCGCAGCGGAGGGCTATGCTGCGTCAGATGGTTACCGATTTTCTTGATAATGAGAAAATGGAAACAACCGTTACGCGGTGCAAGGAGATTGCGCCGCTTGCCGAGAAGATGATTACACTTGGGAAAAAGGGGACATTGGCGTCGCGCCGCCAGGCTCTCGCGTTTATAACGCGCGAGGACGTCGTGACGAAGGTGTTCTCGACTACGGCGCCCAAGTATGAGGATCGTAACGGGGGTTATACCCGCATTACCAGGACAGGCGCGCGCCGCGGCGACGCCGCTGAAATGGCTATTATCGAGCTGGTATAGTAATAGACACAATAACAAAACACCCAAGGGACACAATCCGGTTGCCCCGTGGGTGTTATTTGTCATTTGGCAGTCTCTTCGGCAGCCCCTTACCGCTCCAGCTTATCAGGCTCGGGAAGTTCTATATCGGTGTCTATCGTGATCGATTTGATTATAGGCTTATTAGCCTCCTTAACCGTGCCGTTATCGTCTATGGCGGGGGTGTTGGCTAGCTTGTCCACTACGTCCATACCGCTTGTCACTTTGCCGAACGCAGCGTATGCCCCGTCAAGGAAATCCGCGTCCTTATGCATGATGAAAAACTGTGACCCGCCTGAATTGGGCGAGTTGGCGCGCGCCATGGATATCACGCCGCGTTTATGCTTGATGTTGTTCTCCCAGCCATTTTGCTCGAACTCGCCAAATATCGAGTAACCCGGCCCGCCGGTTCCGTTACCGTCGGGATCGCCGCCCTGTATCATGAAGCCCTTGATGATCCGGTGGAATTTCAGCCCGTCGTAAAAGCCCTGGCGCGCCAGGTAGACGAAATTCCGCACGGATTGCGGCGCTATATCCGGATAGAGTTCCAAAACGATTGTCTTGCCGTCGTCCATAGTAATAGTAGCTTTTATGATACCCACTTCTGATTCCTCCGACTGTTTATTTGATGATTGATCGTTATCAGGCTCTGCGGGCTTCTTAGCCTGCGTGTCCTTTTTTGAATCCGAACCCGAGGCATCCCCTGGCTCCTTCTCCGACGATCCGGTAACGTTCACTGTGCCTTCACCGGCGCAACCGGCTAATGCCGAAAAGCAGAGCAATGCGCATAGTATAAATGCAATTAATTTTTTCAACAAAACTATCACCTTCCTGATTTATTTTACCCATGTGCTTAAATATTGTTATAACAGAGTATAACTACAAAGTCAATGATAACCGGGAAAACGCGTGCGCAAGGCTTGCCAAAGTTTTATTAACAAAGTATAATTTGGATATATTAACCATAAATTGTTTAAGGAGTGTTCTTATGGAACTGCTAAAGCTTATTGAAAGTATACGTACGCCGTTTCTTGATACCGCTATCGGGCTCATTACCCGCCTTGGGGAGGAAACGGTCGCTGTGGTCATCTTATGCGCGGTTTTCTGGTGCATAAGCAAACGCGCCGCCTATGGCGTAGGCGTCGCGTTTTTTTTCTCCGGGCTTACCGTTCAGGGCATGAAGATATGTTTTCGGATAGAGCGCCCGTGGGTCGCCGACCCGACGTTCCGGCCTGTGCAGTCCGCGCTGGAGAATTCCACCGGCTATTCCTTCCCCAGCGGGCACACGCAGAGCGCAACCGCGCTTTTCGGCTCGCTTGGGGTGCAGATAAAACAGAAAACTATAAAGGCGCTCTGCTTTTTGCTTGTTTTCCTCGTCGCTTTCTCCAGGCTGTACCTCGGCGTACATACCCCGCTTGACGTCGTGGCGTCGCTGGTGATATCGTTTCTGCTTATACTGCTCACGACCAAGCTTATCGCCGGCGAAACGATTGATAAAAAGAGGGAGCTCGTTATTTCCCTGGCAATGGCGTTATTCGCCGCCGCGGTGATCGTGATTGCGTTTATCATGTATTCAACCGGCAAAATCGAGCATGAATACGTAGCGGATTGCCTCAAAGCCGCGGGCGCCGGCATAGGGTTTGCAGCAGGCATGTATGTTGAACGCGTCTACATCAACTTCCCGGTCAAAGCAAAGAATATCTTTTGGCAGATCATAAAGTTCATCCTCGGTTTTGCCGGCGTACTCGCGATAAAAGAAGGCCTGAAGCTGGTAATCGGCACGGCGCTCGCCGCCGACATGACCAGGTACTTCCTTATGATCGCATGGGTAACAGCGGGCTTCCCGCTTATTATCAAACGCTTCTTTGAGGTAAAAAACAAGGAGTAACGC
>Ga0123353_10014427_pt1 | contig 11391 bp, 11 predicted proteins | sample TergutLab28metaG_3_FD_92763 | JGI IMG/M metagenome (GOLD analysis project Ga0123353, IMG submission 92763) | Labiotermes labralis P3 segment gut microbial communities from Petit-Saut dam, French Guiana - Lab288 P3 | ecosystem: Host-associated > Arthropoda: Insects > Digestive system > Gut ... | reverse complement strand
GATTCAATGCTGAACATTGTAATCAAGGGATATGATTATTATAACGGCGCGTGGGAATTAATTGTGGGAGGATATTTATATACAGCTGCAAACAGGTGGCACGAGCCAAGCGCTGTGTGTACAACAAGTAACTTAGTTAATGATAAAGTAAGATTCGGGCGTGACAGCAGCAATAGATGGTGTATTGTTATAGGCGATGTAACTGATGGGGTACTGTCTCCGACTGTAGCTGTAGAAAGTGTTGTGAGCGGATACATGCCTTTATCATTCGAGGGTTGGGAAGTCACATACGAAACCAATCTGTCGGACATTACGTTCACAGGCGGTACGCATCATGCGAATAAGATTCCTGTTCAAACCCCGTGGTTTGAGCTTGTGTTGCAAAATGGTGCGATGTCTAGCCCGGGAAATCCACCGCAATACAGTAAAGATGGAAATATAGTATTTCTCAGAGGTGAAATAATACCAAATTCAACAGGATATATTCGCGTCGCATCTTTACCCGACGGATTCAGACCCGTAAGACAATTCACATATCCCGTCGACGTCAGTCTTGACTATACCGCAAGTTCCTTTAGTCGTAAAGTAGGTATAAGTAGTACAGGCGCTATATTTTTTGGTGTAAGCTCGGAACCTAACCTGCCGTGGGATATACATAACTCGTTTAGAGCAGAATTTTAGGGGGTAATTATGAAACAGTTTTACAAGTACGATGAAAACGGCATTTTCACAGAGCCTGTCATATTTACCGTGACAGTTTCAAAAAATCCGGACGGCGAGGAATTCACGAAAATCACGGACATTTCCGGAAACTTATTGGATAAGCTGCCCGACAACGTAACCAACATCAAACCGCCCGACGGTTTATGGAAAGCGAAGTTCACGGGTGATGAATGGATTGAAACGGGAGAACTTCCGGAAGCTGCGCCGGCAGAATCCGTGAAGCCTACAATTGAGCAGCGGCTTGAGGCGTGCGAGGCGGCGATAATAGAGCTGGCAGGTGAGTTGCCGGCAAGCACACGGGGGCTCGCGGCGGTGAGCGAAGTGCAGGTGATGGGTGTCGCTATGCGGGAACCGGAGGTGAAAAAAGTTTGAAAATAAATATAATTGAATCGGGGAAAAAGAAACTTTTCATTTCCCGCTTGTGAAGAAAGGACTTAATGAAAATATGAAACGCTTTTTTAAAGACATGGCAGAACGCGCAGTTAAAACAGCTGCGCAGGCTGCAATTACGGCGTTAATCGGTTACGGTGTAATCACCGAGGTAGACTGGCACCACGTCTTGGGAGCGGTCTTATTAATGACGATAACGTCTATACTTTCGAGTATCGCAAGCTTCAAATTCGGCGATAAATGTACAGCGAGTGCAGTAAAACTAAAGGAGGATATTTCTGATGGGTAAATCAAAAACCGAGCTATACATAGCAACCACGAAACTTAATATCCGGGAAAAACCGTCTAAAGGCAGTGAGATTGCTGCCGACTCCCCTGTCGGGGAGGGGGCAGAGATTACCGTTTATACCGGTACAGAAACCGAAGCCGACGGGTACGAATGGATTCAAGTTAATTTTAAAGGTAAGAAGCGCTGGGCAGCAAAGGAATACCTTTTGCCCGCCATAATAGACGAGGAGGTAAATTCACAATGTTCATGACAAACATAACACCGGTGAATCCCGTATTTTCAAACAACAGGCACCGCATCACATTCGGTTACATGGCGCCCGAATACGGCAGCGCACACAGAGGCTGCGACCTCGTTCCCGGCGCGGTGGGCGTGACCAGCGATATTGTTGCGCTCGAAGGCGGAATAATCGAAAGCGTAAAAGATACTGTAAGAACCACGCTCAACATCAATATCGCATCAAACTGGACGCATCCCGACGTGCTGGGTAATATCGTTCGTATTCGCCACAGCGACCGCTACACTACGCGCTACTGTCATTTGGCGCATGGCAGTATTCGGGTTAAGGCAGGCGACCGCGTAAGGAAAGGGCAGGTTATCGCGACAATCGGCAATACCGGGCTGTCTACCGCCGCTCACCTGCACCTTGAGGTTTTCGACAACGGCAACCGTATCGACCCGTACCCGTTCATGATGGGGAAAATGACATTCGGTCTGCCTGCATTGCCGGAATCGGATTTCAAAACATCTGACGCAATGACCGCGCTTATGTATTCGGCAGGCTTGATAAAATTGACTCCCGAGCAGAAAACACGGCTTGACTTAAACAGGGACGGTAATGTCACTCCCGATGACGCGCTCATGATTCTTCGGGTAGTCGCCGGGATGCCGGCAAACTCATAGATGTAAAACATAAAAAGGGCGGGATTTCCCGCCCTCAAAATAAAGGAGGTAATATTATAGCAACAAACGCATTTATGCCGCGCATCGGCGGTAAAAAACTTTTACGCAAGACAATCTGCGAGGCGTTCCCATTACAAGAACGCTTCAACCGCTACATCGAGGTATTCGGCGGCATGGCGTGGGTGCTGCTCTGCAAGGAAAAACACGCCGACATGGAAGTCTACAACGACGCGGACGGCGAATTAGTAAATTTAATGAAGTGCGTGAAATTCCACTTACCGGAGCTCATGCGCGAACTCGAGGGCTTTCTGAACTCGCGGGAGATGTTCACCGATGCAGTTTCACAGCTTGGCAGCAAAGGGCTGACCGACATACAGAAAGCGGCTCGGTACTTCATTAAAATGCGGCTCAGCTTCGGGACAGACGGGCGGACGTTCGCTTGTAACAACAGAAACATACAGAGCACGGTTGAAAAAATGCAGGCGGTCAGAGAACGGCTCTCGCGGGTTGTTATTGAAAGAAAGGATTTCGATGACCTTATCAAGGTGTACGACCGCAAGGACGCGCTTTTCTACTGCGACCCGCCCTACTACAAGACCGAGGGTTATTATGATGTGCCTTTCGGAAAGGCAGACCACATACGCTTGAAAGACCGTTTAAGCGGCATTAAAGGGCTGTTTTTGCTTTCTTATAACGATGATGAATTCATCAGAGAGCTGTACAGGGATTTCAACATACGCAGCGTTGAGCGCGCTAACAATCTCGGCAAAGGCAGGTACAGGGAAGTTATAATTACTAATTACTAAGACGATATTAGTTCTTTTGAACTATTATTATAACCGCAGTTTCAAGGTTCACCCAGCCGTCGATGAGCAAAGCGAATCGTAAACGGCGTGCGGTTCTTATAGGTGTTTTGCATATTTCACGGTAATTAAGAATATGCGGATAATATTCATTTATTGATGATTTCACGAGGCAAAAACACCAATTATTACAGATAGTATAAATAAATGGTGCTAACATTGATAAATGGCTTTGTTGTCGCATTTACGCCCCTTGAACGCGGAAATAGTTTTCCACAATCAAGGGGTGTTTTTGTCATTTTGCGTGTCAAAAATTCTCAATTTGCGTGTCAAGCAACAGCTTTAAAACAGAAAGAAAGTGATTCAATGAACATATTGCTGCTCGAACCGAATTATAAAAGCACCTACCCGCTGCTCGGTTTAATGAAACTTGCATAACCTGTATACTTTACTGTCAGAAGCAAACCGCACCTTCTTTGAGGATTTAATCGCCTGTAACGAATTCACTGCCGAACAATATCTAAACATCAAATCACTTAAAATACGTAAATTGTATGTTCATTATATACAAGGTATAAGATTTTTAGAGTTTGTACGAGAAGTAAAGCAAAAAAACCTGCCGCTTTTCTATGAATTATAAAACTATATAACTTATGACTGCGAAGCTCTCAGCGTAGTCAACCTTGAGGTATTGGACGGACTGGTAAACTCGTACACATCAGAATTTTTCACGCTTCTCTTTTCGGACGAATGTGTGGTGGCATAAAAGGCTTGCTTATCGTCTTATGTTATGGTATAATTAAACAAAATAAGTCTGTTATCCTCATAAATGAGCGACAAAGAGGTGTTTATGGACAGTGAAAATCAAGTATTAGAGCAATTTGCCGCTTTTATGGTGAGAAAGTGCAGACATGAGCTTTTAGATGAGTGTCAGCCTAATGCTCCGAGGATTTTAAATAAAATCGGTATAAACACGCTTATAAACGCTTTCGGTTATCATGATTGTCCGGAGTGGAAGTGTTATATAATCGACTTGGACAAGGAAATACAACCCGAAGAGTTTTCGTGTGAAAATCCCCTGTACCGCCACACCTTGCGAATTTTCAAGACCGGAGCGGAAAACCCTGTTTTCGGAATCGAAAAACCAATAAAAACGCATCTGACCTCCCCCGATTTATGGGATACATTCAAGCAAGCTACGGCATTTGCGGAGCAATACGGTATTATTTTGCGATACAGAAAAAATGTGGCAGATGATATATTCTTTGCTAAAGAAAATGACAATGTGAAAGTTAAGACAGCTTTCTTTAAATTAGTGACAAGCGGAGAAAACAATGATGGGTAATGTTTATTTTCTTTATTATAAAGATATTACGACACAAACCATGAACAATGCGATTCTCGATTACGCCACGAAAAGCAAAAACATGGTCTATATAATCTCGTCTTACGGCTTGAAATCGGTGCGTGTAGACATGAACACCCACACCTTAACGGAAGCAAAGGTAATGGCAATTGGTGAGTTTGAAAGCAAGGTTAAAAAGCAAGTCTATAAGCGCAGGGACTATATCACCAAAGCCGACCAAAGGTATTTGTTAAATAGGATTATCGAGAAAAATTACAAGTGTACAGAGCAATATGGGGTATATAAAAGCATAACGAAAGACCTTTTTACTTTGTTTGATTTTTTGCAATTTAATGATATTTCTCCACTTGATGAAAAAACGCTTGGAATAATCAAACAGGACTATTCCGGCTTTGAACATGATATATTTTCGCTCTACAGCCAATTTTGCTCATTGATTAACAATTTAATGCAAGCTGTCGAAACGGGAAACACAGAGCCGAACTTATCGGATTACGGAATACGCTCGTTAAAGAAAACTGCAAACAATATAAAAACGCTTAACAGCAGAATAAAAGCGCAGATTGACCTTGAATTAAGTCAAGGTGACGCTGTATTCTTTGACGGATTTTATCTGCTAAGCGACACTACAAAATACACTGTTGAAAGCGCAATGCGGCAAGGCATAGACACCTACTTTATCGCAAAACTTGATTTATCCGATTATGATTCTGCTTTTATTTATGAGGACAATTACAAGAAACTTGCAAGTAAATACGGAAAAGAAATTCAAACAATCAACTTGGACACTGCTCCGCATCAAGACATAACCGCATTAGATTATTTTCGGCAAGTGTTTCCCGATGCCTATTTAGAGCCGACACCCGAAGAAAAACAAAGAATAAATGACGGAAGCATTGAAATCCTTGCACCTTTTATTTGCCGTGAGGACGAATTCGCCTATGTCGCAAAACGAATCAGCGAGTATTTAAAAGATTTAAACACAAAAGAAATCGAAATCTTGAAAAAGGCTTTGAACAATGATATAACTGTCATTATTCCTGTCGATTGGAAAAGACACGCACATATGGTGAAGTCTGCTTTGAAAAAAGTCGGCTTATTTGTCTTGAACGAGCAGATTGACGAACTTTTTTCGGATATAGATATTAACGACATTAAGAGGATTTACTATTCAAAATCCGATTTTATAAATGAAACCATAAAGAAAAAAGACGGTTCTGTTCTTAATTTACAGCAGAAACTCGTCTTTTTTGAAAAATGCTTTACCGGACTTAGTATCAGAACGTCACCGCGCCCGATTTCCGCTTATCCTGTCGGTCAATATGTCCATCAAATCTATTCATTTGCCACAGACGGCATGAACACCCATAAATTCAAGCTGGTTCTTTATTCAAATTGGTACTATCATACTCGCAAGTCGGAAACAAAATGGGATAAATACATAAACGATTTTTCTTTGATAGAACAGTATTTTTCTGATAAAACAGATATTAGTGATTGGCTCACGGAGTTTGAACGTTTGAGAAAAATCAGAGTTATCATCAGTGATAACCCGCTTTATTTATACCACCCTCTTGCTAACGTTGCGGAAGAAAGCCTTGCTTTTATAAAACAAGTTGTTGAAACAATCAACGGAATTATGAAACTGATTGACTTCATGGGAAGTATTGAAGAACACATTTCGGCACTCATTAACGATGTGATGAATCCCTTTGAAATTACAGATATTGACCGTGGGGAACTGCAAGTTGAGCAAGCAAATTCATTTATGGTGAGGATTCTTTGTACTCTCCGTTTATTGAATTAAAACTGCCGCAGGGTATTTCGGAAAAAGAAACAAGCGAAAACCCCTGTCGTATTGTTTACGGTGACAAACCGAGCCAAATTGTGAAAAGATTCTACAGTCCGACACAATAGGAGGCCGTGCGGTTACTTATGAGGATATTTATATTCTCTGCCGCACCAATTATCAGGTTTCCCTTGTAGAAAGCGAGTTGAAATCTGCCGGGCTGCTTGTTATTGCTGTTGGCGGCAAGGGTTTTTACTGTAAGAAAGAGATTGTTGATGTATATAAGCTGCTTAACGCCATTCTTAACAATGCATTTGCTGATAGCGATGCTAATGATGATGTTCAAATTGTTCCTGTAAATGGTGTATCACTTAGGAGTTATGAAGAAGGTCTAATGTTGAGAAAGATTGATATTAAGAATGGGGTACATTATAAAACAAGAATCACTTTAACCGTTATTATAAATCCAAACGATGCTACAAATAGAGATGTAATGACTAAGCTGTTTGTTTTAATTCCCGTACATAATGCCGTTTTCAGGCTTTTTATACTGATAATAATTTTGGCTTTAAGATATAATTTATCATATTGATTAATATTTCAGGAGAATGTAATGGATAGAGAAATATGTAAAAGTATAATTTTAAACGATAAGAAAGAAAGGAAAGATATATATGAAGAATTGAAAAGTTATATCCTTGAAAATATACCCGTGCTTTTATTTCGGTATTATCCTTTCAATAAATACTGGAGGGATATTATATTCAACGGACAATTAAAGCTGTCTAAGATTACAGCATTTAACGATATTTTTGAGGGCAGAACGTTTTATAATCGGTTTAATTTAACATATAGAATGCGAAGAATGCTCAGTATTGCTCCTCCGCCTTACGAACCGGAATATTATGCTTTAAGGAGTTTTATCTACAGCGCAGACCCTGCAACATATAATAAAAAAAGATATGCCCCCTGCAAAATAGAGTGGGCGGAAAATGTTATAAATCGAGCAGAAAAAGAATTGGAGCATTATTCTATAGTATGTTTTTCTGAAAATGATGATTCTATCTTAATGTGGAGTCATTATAGCGATTGCCATAAAGGATTTTGTATTGCTTATAACACAAGAGTATTACTTGAAAAATGCGATATAATTTACCCCATAATATATGACAATAATCTGTCGGATGAATCTTATTCTATAATTTGTGAATACATACCATCTGTAGAAGGAAGAGGCGGAACCATGTCCGTTCATCCCGATACAAAGAGCGGGCTGCAGGTTCGCCCTCTCCTGTTTAAAACAACGGATTGGTCGTATGAGCATGAGTGGCGCATTATAATGAAAGACACAGAATTTATTTCTGCAAGTGACGCAATTTCACATATATTATTAGGAGCATTGGCTAAGAAAGAGCATAATGATAAAGTTGATGAAATTACAGCTTGGGCAAAAAGTCATAACAAGTTATTATATCAAGTGTCCGCCGCAGAACAGCAAAACACGTTATTACGTGTGCCTATATATGAACCGTATAAACGTCGCGGCAGATGGTATCGTTATTTTGATTAACTCTTGCTCTATATAATTTTGATGGGGGATATTGCATTGAAAAGCACGATAACAAAAACTGATAATCAAAAAGGCAAAAATCTTGGTTCCAAAAATGTAATCTTGATACTAACAGCGACAGGTGTTTTAATTGCTTTATTAGGATTTCTTTTCGGCAATGGTATACTTAACAAGTCAGCAGATAAACCTGTAATAAATGATAATACACCAAGCGAGGTTCTTAATAATGAATCAAACATACTCTCCGAAACGACCGAGCCGATTTTAACAGATAGAGAATATCCGACCTATGCCGAACACCCGAATGTTCCGGATTTTGGAGTTATTCGCGGTTTTGTTTTAGACGAAGTACCGGATGAGATTAAACCATCTGATAATACTGACTTCCCCTCAACAATGTATCTTTACGCGCCAAAAACCGGGCAAAACATTGAACATGAACTTCAACAATATGCTGATATATTGAGTGCATTTGGCTTTCAGCACGAAGGCGCGGATACAAAAGTACTTGCTGAAACAATAGATTTTGAGAATATAACCGATGATACAACACTCATGCTTTCTTTTATCTTGGAAAAATATAATAATTTGCGCGGAGACATAGTTTTATTTGGCTATGCGAGTACAATTTATGCAGGAGGATTAGACACTAAGGAAAGATTAGTAGTTTTAGTGCAGGATACTACTTTTAGAGAGGATTAGAAAAGTGACAGGAAAACCACTACCGTCTAATTCCTCTCATGCCGTCTTTGTTCAATCAAACAAAAATAAGTAATCTCTTTTCAATTAGGTTTTAACAAAGATTATTATTTCATCAATATATCATATACACATCACACAAACATCACATAGACACTACATGATGTATTAGAGGAAATATTACCTACTAAATTAAAAGGAGGTTCAAAAGGATTATGATTGATTTAACTGAGGATGGATTATAAGTTAATACCGTAACAACATATAAATCTGTCCTCTAATCTCTAACTTTATTTAAGGTTTTTTGATTTGAGGCAGTTATCGGTGAACTGCTCATGTATTAATGGGCATTTTTTTATTGCCTGTTAGAGAAAGGAAAAGGTCACATTATGAAAAATGTCGTATCAATATTAATTGTATTGTCAATGGTGATAACAATTTTACCCTTTAGCGCAAACGCATATTCACAACCGGAAATAGGTTCTCGTCCTGAGTTTCCACCATTAAGTGTCAGTTATCCAAGCGGTTTATATGAAACCACAAAAGATAACGTTCCTGTATGGACACACCCTAAATCAACCGGTGAATCAAGGCAAGTACGAAGAATTACAAACAAAGGAGCAACGGTTAATATTATTTCTACTGAACGAAATTCGGCGGGAAATGTGTGGGGTAAAACCGACGATGGAAATTATATTTACATAAGTGCCAAAAATGGTGATGTCGGAAATCTTAGAATACATAATCATTCTTTTAGGAACGGCGGAAAAGATGTTGATGAGTGTTTATGCGGTTTCATTAGATTTCACGAAGCATTAACACCATTATTTTTCATAACTGCGAAAGATAATGTACCAATTTGGTCAGAACCAAATTCATCTTCTACAAGAGAGAGAACTATTAATAATCAAGGCACAAGAATTATGATAACTGCTCGATTGATAAATAAACACGGTAACCACTGGGGGCGCACCAATACAGGTGATTTCGTGTACATGGAAAACTTGATATATGATTTAGACGCACAACTAAGTGATTCTATTAATAGCTTTAATCTAATCGGTAGAGATATTATATTTATAAATAATGTTAGAGAGGGAGGTATATGGGATTTTAAATTGAGTCTTAATTATGAAAGAGACTATAAAGTAAGGGTTGGCGGGAGAATTCAAGACGATATTCTAACAGGCGAGCAAATTGGTAACATTCATTACGGATATGTGGGTAGCGTAGTTTTTACAAAAGAAGCTTTACTTTTAGGTGGTGGAGGAGTAAATGCTCTTAATGTATTATGGAACAATTTAATTCCATCAAGTAAAACTAAAGATGAACTTGTCAATTTAGCTGTAAACTGCGTTTTATATTGGTGTGATGAGCCAGATGATAATATATCAATAAATCGGGGTATTGATTATTATAATACTGGAAGATGGAGATAATAAATAAAAGCAAATGATTTTATCTGTTAAATAACTCCTCTCCCTCATGCCCTCTTTGAGTGCGTCTGCATTTCTTCGGAAAATCTCATCATCTTCAGCTTATTCATGAGGGTTTGTCTATTTTTAATAATTCGATTCATGCGGCTTTCAGCACCATGCTCGAACAATTCAATAAAAACCGCTTTATCCCATCGTAATGCTATTCTGAATAATAATATAAATGATAAAGAGGGCTTTGTGAAGTCCGAGAAAGCGAGTTCTTAGTCGTATTACAGTTTGGATTTCACGATTTCTAAACTTTTGCGCTTTGATTCATTTATTGAAAAGCTTTCCACAACTTCCTTCATAGTTTCAGAGCTCCAATAAATCTTCAGTTTTTTCTTCGCACGAGTGATCGCTGTATAAAAAACGCCATGTGTTATTTTTTCCGAATTGTTGTTGGGGATTATCACTTTAACCGAATCATACTCTAAACCTTGCGCTTTATGAATAGAAACTGCATAAGCGAGCTGGAATGGAATAACGGATTCCATTCGCAAGGTTTCCTCGTTTTCTTCTGACTCATTGCCTTCATATGTGTATATAGTGAAACGAATACGAGTGGAATTTTCCGCAACATCAATGAAATCCAACCCATCTTTTTGACAATCCATTTCCGTTAGAATTGTTTCGACATCAATTGTAAAAGATATATTATTTTCTTCTTTATTAATTTCCGTAATTCGCCCCTTTAAATTATTGTATAAGGTAGAAAAACGCTTTGTATCGTTGAAAAGAATGGGGTCGCCCTTTTTATAACTCCACTCTTGCCAGAGAACTGCTTCTCCCTGTTTATTTGCACTTTGAAAGTAATTATTTATGTTGTTCAAACCAAATTTTCCATCGTAATTAAGGCACAAAACAACTTCATCAGCTTCCTCTTTCATGAACATATCGGGACCAATATCTTTTGAAAAAGACCCGTCCATAGCAAGCTTTTCAATTATCAGCTCGTCCCGTGTTCTTACTTCATTCCAAAGACTGATGAGCGTTTCGTCCTTTGTTCTCCATGTGTTCAATAATTCGATATTAGCACCTTTGGTTTTAATTACGTCTTTTGCATAGAAAAACCAGTTGCCGAAATTAATAGATTCGAGTTGGTAGATATCTCCGGCCAAAACCAAAAATGTATTCGGTTTAATTTTACTGAGAAACTTAAACATTGCGCGGTTGTCTATAGCACTGCATTCATCAATAAAAATAATATCATAATCAGGAAGCTCTATTCTCTTTGTAAAACTGTCGATGCTCACAAAATCAGCTGACACTCCCGGATTTTCAATGCGTCTTTTCAAGTTTTGCAATGCCGTGTGTGTTTTTGTGAGAAAGAGTTTGCGCCGCGTCGCCATCAGATTTGAAATGTAGTTTATAAGCATTGTCT
>Ga0123353_10014426_pt1 | contig 11392 bp, 9 predicted proteins | sample TergutLab28metaG_3_FD_92763 | JGI IMG/M metagenome (GOLD analysis project Ga0123353, IMG submission 92763) | Labiotermes labralis P3 segment gut microbial communities from Petit-Saut dam, French Guiana - Lab288 P3 | ecosystem: Host-associated > Arthropoda: Insects > Digestive system > Gut ... | reverse complement strand
TGCAAGATCAAGGGCCCCGGCCGAATGGCGCTCTGCACCGACTCGATGCGCGCCGCCGGAACCGATTCCGTCAGCTCGATCCTTGGGAGTTTGCGCAACGGGCGCGAGTGCTACGTCGAGGGCGGCGTCGCGAGGCAGGTCGGTACAGGCATCATGGCCGCCAGCGTCGCCACGGCGGAGCGCCTGCTTAAGACCGCCGTCCTATCGGCGGGCATTAAAATAGCCGACGCGGTGGCGATGCTTTCGTCCACGCCCGCCGAAATAATGGGCCAAACCGACAGGGGCCGCATAAGGCCGGGGCTTCGGGCGGACGTCGTGCTTTTTGACGAGTCGATGGATTTAAAATGCGTGATCGCCGGAGGGCGCGTGATCCGCGAAGAGCTTTGAGCGGCGAAAAGGGCTTCGTCTTCGGGACGCAGTATTTTTCGATCCGCGACGGCGCGGGGATTCGGACCAGCGTTTTTTTAGGCGGCTGCCCGTTAAAGTGCGTCTGGTGCCACAACCCCGAGGGCGCTTTTATGGAAGCTTCGCTTGCGTACGCCGAAGCCAGGTGCGTCGGCTGCGGAAGATGCGCAAAAGCTTGCCCTGGCGCGCATAAAATAAACGGCGAAAAGCATTCGCTCGAACGCTCAAGCTGCGTCAAATGCTTCAGGTGCGTCGGGGAATGCAAGGCGGGCGCGCTCGAAAAAATCGGCGGGGAGGTTTTCGCCGACGAATTGGTCGTTAAGCTGCTACGCGACCGCAGGTACTACGATACGACCGGCGGCGGCGTCACGCTCACCGGAGGCGAGCCGGCCGTTCAGTTCGAATTCGCCGTACGCTTACTTGAGATATGCAAAAAAGAGGGGCTTAACACGGCGGTCGAAACGTGCGGCTACATGGAAAAGCCGAAGCTCGACGAATTCATGCGGCTTACCGACACGTTCCTCTTCGATTTAAAGGAATCCGATCCGGCGCGCCACATAGAGGCGACCGGATACGGCAACGAATTGATCCTAAGCAATATGGAATATCTGTTTTCGCGCGGGGCGCGATTGATTTTGCGCTGCCCGGTGATACCTGGCTTAAACGACCGCGACGACCATTTCGGCTTCATCGCGGGCCTGACGAAACGCAACCCTTCGTGCCTCGGCGCCGAAGTCATGCCGTACCACCGGCTCGGGACCGCCAAATGCGCGCGCTTCGGGCTGCCGGCGCCAAGGGAGTTTCGCGTTCCCGGCGAAGCGGAAGTCTCGGGCTGGATCGAAAAAATAAAAGAGCGCGGCGGACGGATCGTCGACTACGAAAAAATTTAGCCGCGGACGATAAATAATCGTAAAATATAGCCAAACGGCGGACGGGTAATAATTAATCGTAATATTTAAACGGCGGATAAATCGTTAACAACGAATAAATTTTTTGAGGTGCGTATGGAAAACGGGCGCGTTTCCCGCTTAAGGGAGCAGATCGACCGCATGAACGAAGACTGTCTCTACCGCACCAACGCCTACTCTATCGTCGCCGAAAACCTGCGAGAGACGGAAGGGGAGCCGCTGCAGTTAAGGAGGGCGAAGGCGATCGCGCGGCTGTTCGATCGCGTGAAGATCAACGTCTTCCCAAACGAACCGATAATCGGTTCGATGATCGGGCTTTGGGAGGAGGCGCAAGGCCTTCCAAGCTATGACGAGCAAAAAAACGCCGCAATCGAGGCGGTCGATTCGTTTTTAAAAAATCGAAGCGCTAGAAGACCCGAGCAAAAAGCGGCGGGCGCGAGGCAGCGCCCGATGGAGGAAGAGGTTTCCGAAGGGATGAGCCGCTGGGCGCTTATATCGCGCGTGCACCACGACGCGAGCCTAAACTATTCGGACTACCAGCGCCTGCTCTCCGAAATGGAGGGCCTTTACGCCGAGGCGGGGCTAAAACGCAACCAGCTCGGCAAGGTTATCGAGGCGACGCTAAAAATACAATACGACCCGGAAGAAAAAAGACTTTTATCCGAGCTACCCTGGCTTCCCGGCAACCACCTCGGGCTCGACTACGAGATCGCGCTAGTCAAGGGGCTGGCGCGGATGCGAAGCGAACTCGCAGAAAAAAAAGCGGCCGCGACCGACGAATCGCAAAAAGAATTTTACGAAGCGGCGCTAATAGTAATGGAAGCCGTCGTCCGCCACTTCGCGCGCTCGGCCGACGCCGCGGAAGCCGAAGCCGAATCGGCCGGCACTTCCAAAGACCGCGCGGCGGAGTTAGGAGATATCGCAAAAATCATGCGCAGGCTTTGTGGTGAGCCCGCCGAATCTTTCCGCGAGGCGCTGCAGGCGGTTTGGGCGCTTCACGTGCTCTCAAACGTCGCCGGAGGCTCGGCGATGTCCTTCTCGCGCTTCGACCAGTACATGCTGCCGTTTTACGAGGCCGAAATTGAACGCGGGACAAACAGGGACGAAATCAAGGAGCTGCTTTGCTGCTTCTGGCTCAAGATAAACGAACCGAAGCTTCGGACCGTGCAGAGCATGACGCTTGGCGGCGCCAAGCCGGACGGAAGCTGCGGCGCGAACGAACTGACCAGGCTTTGCCTCGAGGTGGCGCGCGAGCTTAAGCTGCCCTACCCCAACATCGGAGTGCGCGTCGGGGAGACTACGCCCGAATGGCTCTACGGCGAAATCGTCGAAACGATAAAGGCGGGCTTCGGCCAGCCGATGCTTCTAAACGACGGGGTGTTCGTCGACAATTTCATGAAGCTCGGCTATCCGGCCGAAATCGCACGGGATTATTTCAACATGGGCTGCGTCGAGCTGATGCTGCAAGGCAGGCAGCCCCTATGGGGCGGCTGCGGCGCGGTCGATTACGCGGCGTACCTAAGAAAATCGCTCGACTCGTTTGCAATGCTCGGTCCGGAAATCGGAAGTTTCAAAGATTTCCTCGACTATTACGTCGGCTTGATGCGCGACGCGGTGGGCGGGTTCAGGCAAACCGCGCTTCAAAAAAAGGAGTCGCTTTCAAACTGCTACGACCCGTTTTGCTCGCTTTTCACGCGGGGCTGCGTAGAACGCGGGCGCGACATGCACCACGGGGGGAGCGAATGCCCGACGCACTGGACGCTTTACGCGCACGGGTTCGCTACGTGCGTCGACTCGCTCGCCGCCGTAAAAAAATTCGTCTACGACGACAAGCGCTACTCGTTCGCGCAGTTAAAGGAAGCTTGCGCGAAAAACTACGCCGGGCTTGAGGGGATGCGCCTCGAGCTCGAGCGCGGGACGCCCTGCTACGGAAACGACGACGACGCTACCGACGAAATAGCCGGCCGCGTGTTTTACGAGCTGACTTCGGCGATGTACGAACTAAATAGTTTCGGCGACGAGGATAAATACGTCTCGACATTTTTCAGCTACTTCACCCACGTGCTTGCCGGCGAGACGACGCCCGCGACGCCGAACGGCCGCAGCGCGGGCAAGCCCCTTTCCGACGGGATGTCGCCTTCGCAGGGCAGGGACTTGTTGGGGCCGACCAAATCGATCAACTCGGCGCTGCGGCTGGATTCGTCGTACGTCACCGGCGGCTACGCCTTCAACTTGAAAATCGCGCCGCAGCTCCTCGGAGACGCGAAGGGGACCGGGGCGTTCGCGGGGCTTCTAAGGGCGTACGTCGAGGGCGGAGGGCCGCAGATACAGGTGAATTTCGTCGACGCGAAAACCATGAGGGACGCGCAGCGAAATCCCGAAAGCCACCGGGGCCTCGTCGTTCGCGTCGGCGGGTTCTGCGAATTGTTCGCGAACCTGGACCGGGCGCTTCAGGACGAAATAATCGAGCGGACGGCGCACGGCGCCGCGTGAATCATAGCTTGGGAGGGCGCGCTTGAAGGTAAAGGCGGTAAGGCTTTACGGCAAGATGGACGCGAGGTACGAAACGTTCGAACTTCGCGATATCAATCCCGACGAAATCCTTGCGAAGGTGATCTGCGACGGCATATGCATGTCGACCCACAAGACGTACCTGCAGGGGACCGGAAGGCCCGGGATACCGGCTGACATCGCGGTAAACCCGATCATCCTCGGGCACGAACTGGCCGCCGAGGTGGTGGAAGTCGGCGCCGAAGTCGGGCATCTGTATTCGCCAGGCGACAAATTCGGCGTGCAGTGCGCGATGATAATCGGCGGAAGGGGAATGGCGCCAGGCTACAGCTACGCCGAATTCGGCGGGAACGCGACGCATATAATCGTGCCCGCGGACGTGCTGACGACCGAATACATAATAAAATTTAACGACATGGCTTTTTACGAGGCGTCGCTCGGCGAGCCGTACGCCTGCCTGCTATACGCCTTTAACGCCAACTTCCACACCGCGCCGCTTAAGCGAAACCACGAGCAGGGAATAAAGGAAGGCGGCTGCGCCGCGTTTTTGGGCGGCTGCGGGCCGATGGGCCAAGGCGGCGTCGAGCTCATGCTCAACATGGACCGGCGCCCCGCGTTTATCGCGGTGACCGACGTCGACAAAGACAGGCTCGAATACGCGAAAAAAGTTATCCCGCCGGAATACGCGAAAGCGCGCGGCGTTAGGCTCGAATACTTCGATTCGTCGGACGCCGCAAAATCGACCGCCGAGCTTAAAACAGCTACCGGAGGCGCGGGCTTCGACGACATATTCATCATGTGCCCGGTGGCCGCGGCAATTGCCCAGGCCGATTCGATTTGCGGGAAAAATTGCTGCATAAACTTTTTTTCCGGCCCGACGGACAAAAACCTGAGCGTTCCGGTCAACTTCTACGACGTCCACTATTACGGCAAGCGCATCATCGGCACGACTTCAAGCGGCGTCATAGACATGAAGGAGGCGATGCGAATGTCGGCGGAGCGACGCTTCCGCGCCGAGGTCATGGTCACGCACATAGGCGGCCTTAACGCGGCGCTTGGCGCGACGCGCGACCTTCCGAAGCTTAAGGGCGGCAAGAAGCTCATCTATTCGAACGCGGAGCTTGAGCTTACCGCGATCGCGGATTTTAAATTAAAGGGCGGCCCGCTTTTTTCCGGGCTCGGCGAAATCTGCGATAAAAACGGCGGCCTCTGGTGCGCCGAGGCCGAGAAGTTTTTGCTCGCCAACGCGCCGCCGGCAATTTGATTTATGCCGTAATATTTAACCGGGGCGTAAAGCAACGGAAACATTAGTTGGCAATCTTTCATAAAAAATATTTATGTTGACACGTGTAACTATAAAGGTATACTAACGTCAAATCGTTAAACGTTTAACGTCTCCGGCGAAGGTTTGCCCGGGGATTCACGGATCGCCGAATATAAATTGAGGACGGTGCGCCGCGCATGAATGCGATTACGAAAGACAGGTACGCGAGACGGCTGAGCTACGGCAAGAAATGGAAGCTGTGCCTCAAAAGACACTGGCCGCTCTACCTGCTTATTCTGATACCCTTCGCATGGGTCGTCGTGTTCAGCTACGTCCCGATGTACGGGATCGTCATGGCGTTCCAGGACTTCTCGATGAGGCTCGGCTATTTTAAAAGCCCGTTCGTGGGGTTCAAGCACTTCGCGAGGTTCTTCAGTTCGGGCCTCATATGGACGCTAGTCGGCAACACCGTGATTCTTAGCCTATACGGCATGATCGTCGGCTTCTTCACCCCGATAATCCTCGCGCTGATGATAAACGAGATACGCCAGCGCCTGTTCAAGAAGGCGTTCCAGATGATCGCCTACCTACCGTACTTCATATCGACCGTCATCGCGTTCGCGATACTAAACGCCTTCTTTTCGGGCAACGGCACGTTCAACCAGATACGCTCGCTTTTCGGGCTTAATTCGATAACCCTGATGGGTATAAAAAGCACGTTCAGGCACATGTACGTCTGGTCGGGCATCTGGACGGGCGTGGGATTCAGCTCGGTGCTCTACACCGCGACGCTGGCCAAGGTGGACCTCGAGCTTTACGAGGCCGCGGTGCTCGACGGCGCAAACCGGTTGCAAAAGATCTGGCACATCGACATCCCGTCTATAATGCCGACCATCACGATTTTGCTGATCATGAGCATGGGCGGGATACTCGGCGTCGGCTTCGAGAAGACGTACCTGATGCAGACGGGCCTCAACCTCGGCGTTTCGGAAGTCATATCCACCTACGTTTACAAAGTCAGCTTGCAAATGAACAACTTCAGCTTCGGGCAGGCGGTCAGCATCTTCAATTCGGTCGTCGCGCTGTTCTTCATAATATCGGCGAACACGATCGCGCGAAGAGTTTCCGAAAACAGTCTATGGTAGGGACTTCGGGCGGAAGGGGAATGAGATGAAGGTCAGGCGTTCCAACCGGATCAAGCAGACGCGGTTCGACACGGTGTTCGGGATAGTCAACATGGTTTTCGTTTGCGCGCTTTTAATTGTGTTTCTCTATCCGCTGCTAAACGTGGTCGCGGTTTCGTTCAGCTCATCCGACGCTTTCGCAAGCGGAAAGGTCTGGCTGCTCCCGGTCAAACCGACGCTCGAGTTTTACGACATGCTGCTGCGCATCCAGCAGATTTGGGTGGGTTACGGAAACTCCATCTTCTATACTGCCGCGGGGACTACGCTCGGGCTCGTGCTTACGGTCATGGCGGCGTACCCGCTTTCGCGCAAGTTCATGATGGGCCGCCGGTTTTTGATGACGGTCTTTTTAATAACTATGTTCTTCAGCGGCGGGCTGATACCGACGTTCGTCCTGGTTAAGAATTTGGGCATGTTCAATACGCGCGCGGCGCTTATCATCCCCGGAGCCGTGTCCATATGGCACATAATCCTCGCCCGCACCTACTTCATGAATTCGATCCCGCAGGAGCTCTACGACGCCGCCGAAATCGACGGCGCGAACGACTTGCGCCTGCTTTTCACGCTGCTGCTCCCGCTTTCAAAGCCCATACTCGCGGTGCTTTCGCTCTACAGCGCGGTCGGGATATGGAACAGCTACTTCAGCGCCCTGGTTTACCTTACGGACGCTTCCAAGTATCCGCTGCAGCTAGTGCTCCGCGACTACCTGACCGACCCGAAGAACATGGACGCGATGATGCGGCGGTTCGGTCTTATCGGAAGCCGCGACTCGGCGCTCGTATATTCGAAGCGCGACGTGCTCCGCTACGCGATCATCGTGGTTTCGTCGCTTCCCATGGTAATGCTGTACCCGTTTATCCAGCGCCACTTCGTCAAGGGCGTCATGCTCGGGTCGTTAAAAGGATAGAATACTTTCCGACGGGTAACGCGAAAGGGGTGTTTGCAAAAACAATAATGCAGCAAAATCAACGCAAAAATCCTTAAGGAGGAACACATGAAGCGCATTTTATGCATCTTACTTGCCCTCTCGCTTGTCGTCGCGGCTTTTGCCGCCTGCGGGGGCACAAGCGACAACAACTCGTCCGGCAACACGCCCACCCAGGCCGCGTCAAGCGGCGGCGACATATCGGGCGGCGACGCGGTTACCGACGACAGGCCTCTTCTGACTTATTCGACGGTCATCTGGGGCGTCATCGCCGACTTCGAGCAGCGCGCCTGCTGGGACGTGATCGAGGACAAGTTCAACATCAACTTCAAGTTCGAATTCGTCAGCGAGGACCTGTTCAACGAAAAGATAAACATAATGGTGCAAACCGACACGCTGCCGGACTTCGGCTGTTTCGGCGACAACCCCATCAGGCTCCACACCTGGGGCGACGAAGGTTTCCTAATGCCGCTTAACGACTTTATCGAAAACCAAGGGACGCACATCAGGGCAAAGTGGGCGACCTACCCGCAGTACAGGGAAGCCTGCACCGGCCCCAACGGCAAGATATACTGGCTCCCGCTCGTGCAGTTCGGCCGCACGCTGCAGTGCGACAACCATCTGTTCGTCAACCAAAGCTTCCTTAAAGAGCTTGGCATGGAAATGCCGACTACGACGGACGAATTCTACCGCTACCTCAGGGGAGTCAAGGACAACGACGTCAACGGCAACGGCGACATGAACGACGAAATCCCGCTCATATCGATGGAAACGATGTGGGCCGGCTTCTCGCTGTTCCATTCGAGGCTCGTCTCGGCGTTCACGCCGGTCACGATGTACGACATGCGCATAATCTCCGAGGACGGCATAGTATCCGCGTGGAAGGCCAGCGACGGCTTCCGCGAGGCGATGCGCTACCTCCGCCGCCTCTATGAAGAAGAGCTTTGGTACAACGAAGCCCTCGTTTGGGACCAGGCGACCCAATACGCGCTTACCGACATCGACCCCGACTACGTGACGATCGGCGCCGGCAACGGCATCCACGGCCACGCGGTCTGCAACTGGGAATCCACCCGCTGGCTTGACTACGAAGCTCTCGCCCCGCTTAACCTCGCGAACGGCGGAAGCAACCCGCGCACCCCGGGCGGCGTCGAAATCGGCTCGCAGATCAACGCGAAGTGCCCGAACCCCGAAAGGCTCTTCGAATTCCTCGACTGGATGGCTTCCGAGGAAGGCTCCTGGCTTGCGACGATGGGCATCGAAGGCATCGACTACCTGCCCGCGCAGCCCGGAGACTTGACCGTTAACGGCGACGTCGCGCTCGCGCGCCGCATGTACCCGGACGGCGCCCCCGACGATTTCATCCCAAGCACGATGGGCTTCAGCTGGCCGTGGTATTCGACCGCGATCTCAAGCAACCCGTACTGGTTCGACTTCACCGTCGGATACCAGTCCGCGTGGGACAAGTTCACGACCAACTACTACCTTGACCTCTACACTCCGGGAATGCTTCCGGCTAGCAGGTACTGGCCGCAGATACTGTACTACGACGACCCGGACCTCAACGACGAGATGGCGATATTAAACACAGACATGTGGAACACGATGGCGCTCGCCCAAAACGAGTTCGTCACCGGAGTCCGCGACGTGGAGAAGGACTGGGACGCGTACCTTGCCGAGCTCAACCGGATGGGTCTCCCGCGCTTCCTCGAAATCTCGCAGTTGGTATACAACAACAGCAAAGGCAAATAAAAGCAAACGCAACGACGGCGAAAAGGCGGGCCGAAAAAGGCCCGCCTTTTTTACGCTCAGACGGGGAGAGTTTATGGCGGCGACCATCAAGGACATCGGAAGGGAAGCCGGAGTTTCCGCGACGGCGGTCTCGAAGGTGCTTAACGGCAACTACGGCTCGGTGAGCGAGGCCACGAAGGAAAGGATCCTTCGCGCGGCGGACAGGCTGGGCTACGTGCCGAACAGGATCGCGAAGAGCCTGATCAACAAGCATTCGCATATGATCGGCTTCATCGTCCCGGACATTTCCAACCCGTTTTTCGCGGAGACGGCGAGGGGCATATCGGATTGCGCCGAAAAAAACGGCTACAAGCTCATCATTTGCAACACCGACAGCGACCCGAAGAAGGAGATCGGCATCGTGACCGCGCTTATCGAATACGCGGTCGACGGGGTGCTTTTCGCAGGGGACATGTTCGACATAGAGGGGATCACGAGGCTGCTTAACGAAAAAAACGTCAGCCACGTGGGGATCGGCAACTTCGGCTCGTCGATCGTGAAGCACCGGGTCTACATGAACGACTTCAAGGGCGCGAGGGAGATCGTCGATTATCTGGTCGGAATGGGGCATAAACAGATAGCGTTTATCGGAAGCACCCGCGACGATCAAGTGGAGAGATATTCGCGGTTCGCCGGCTACGTTTTGGCGATGGACACGCACTGCCTGCCGGTCGACAATAAAATAATTAAAATCGGCGAGTACCGCTACGAATACGGCTATGACGCGGCTTTGTCGCTAGTGAACGGCGGCGCCGGGTTTACCGCGGTCTTTTGCGCCAACGATTTGATCGCGTACGGCGCGGTGAAGGCGTTTAGGGAATCGGGGCTTCGGGTGCCCGGCGACGTATCGGTCGTGGGCTACGACGACATCTTTTTTTCGGCGTTCTTCGAGCCGGGGCTGACAACGGTAAGACAGCCTTCGTACGATTTCGGCGCCGAGGCGATGGAGATGCTGTCAAAAATTATCGGCGGCGACGCCGCGGTGGCGAATGAAATCCAGTACGAGCCCCAGATAATCGTGAGAGATTCGGTCGCGCGGGTAGGTTAGGCGCTAAATTAAATTTTCATTCCCTGGCTTTTACGGCAAGCAAAACCCCCTCCCCCACGCTGATTTCGGCATGTTCCCCGACGAACCGGTTGCTAAGGCCGCGCGTCTCGCCTGCGCGAAGCGTTTCGCTCTTTATGGGATATTTGAGCCCGCGCGTCGAGACGCCCCGCGCCTCCCCGTCAAACGGGAAAAGCGATATGTAGTCGTAACCTTCCCTGTTTACGGTTTCGCTCCCGGTTATAAAAAATACGCACGTCCTCTCGTCTTGCAGCCTGGCGCGGACGTTTTTTTGCATGGCGCCGTACATGGCGCAGACGTTAGCCGCCGCGTGGTCGAACCGCCCGCCGAGCGCGCCGAACGCGACGATTTCCGAAGCTCCAAGCGTTATCGCATGGTCGAGCGCCAGCGCGAAATCGGAATCGTCCTTGTCCGCCGGATACCGGATTATTTTTGCGCCGCCGCTTTCGTAATTCGCGAGCGGCCCCGGGTCGGCGGAATCCATGTCGCCGACCACGGAATCGGGCGCTACGCCGATCGCCTCGGCGTGGCGAAGCCCACCGTCGCAGGCGACTATTATTTGCGCGCGAGCGATTTCCCTTTTTAAAAACGCGTAGTCCCGGACGGGCCCGTTCGCGAGGATAAACGCCTTCAATTTGCCCTCCGCCTCCCAAACATAACGGCGCTTAGCGCCAAAAGCAGCTGCGACGGCGCGTAGAAACACCAGATCAGCCTATACGATACGAGCGAATAGCCTACCGGATATTTTGCGAACCTCGGGAGATTGTATAAAAACACGTTGACGTCGCATAGCGCGAAAAGCGCGAGCCCCGCGACGACAAGGATCCGGTTGCCGAAGCGCCCGCGGAAGCTTACGGTCAGGTTCATCATGAACAGGACCGCGTAAAAAAGCGAAACCGCCGCGATTTTATCCAAAAAGAATAAAAACGCAAGCAAAAAGGCGGCCGCGACCAAAAAAAGGCGCGCCGCTTTCTTATAGTCGGGCGCGCACGCGCGGAGTATGTAAAACGCGTGCGCGATACAAAAAATCGGGACGCCCGCCTTTTGGTCGTCGAACAGTATCAGAAAATAATCCGCCGCAAGCGTCGCGCCGAGGCCCGCGCATAAAAAAGCCCAGTCCTTTTTGGCCCGGGCCCATTTAAGCGTGCACAGCGCGATTATAAAACAGCACGCGATATACGAAAATTTTACGAAGTCAGGCAACGCCCGCGTTCCACGCTTCTATTATTTCGTCCCTTGACGTCGCGCTTCCCCTTTGCCTGTCGAACGTGAGGACGAGATGCGACTTGCCGTCCATCGAAGCGTTTTTTACGCAGCGCGCGAAATAATCGGAAAGCG
>Ga0123353_10014425_pt1 | contig 11392 bp, 6 predicted proteins | sample TergutLab28metaG_3_FD_92763 | JGI IMG/M metagenome (GOLD analysis project Ga0123353, IMG submission 92763) | Labiotermes labralis P3 segment gut microbial communities from Petit-Saut dam, French Guiana - Lab288 P3 | ecosystem: Host-associated > Arthropoda: Insects > Digestive system > Gut ... | reverse complement strand
TGGCAGCATGTCATAGGTATGGTATGTGTACTGTTTGTTGTGTTGAGTGTGTTGCACTGAACACAGTGGTGTGGCAGCATGTCATAGGAATGGTATGTGTACTGTTTGTTGTGTTGAGTGTGTTGCACTGAACACAGTGGTGTGGCAGCATGTCATAGGAATGGTATGTGTACTGTTTGTTGTGTTGAGTAAGTTGCACTGAACACAGTGGTGTGGCAGCATGTCATAGGTATGGTATGTGTACTGTTTGCTGTGTTGAGTGAGTCACACTGAACACAGTGGTGTGGCAGCATGTCATAGGTATGGTATGTGTACTGTTTGCTGTGTTGACTGAGTCACACTGAACACAGTGGTGTGGCAGTGTGTCATAGGTATGGTATGTGTACTGTTTGCTGTGTTGAGTGAGTCACACTGAACACAGTGGTGTGGCAGCATGACATAGGTATGGTATGTGTACTGTTTGCTGTATTAACCTAAATATAACTTGAGCTAGGCTCTAATGAAAGCTCCCTGATGATGCTCGTATACCGAAACATGCAGGAGCAAGCCAAGTGATTTTTAATGTAAATTTTAAAACCTTGTCAATTTTAATAAAGAGTGCATTTGTTGGCGCATGAACTTTGTCGATATCAAAATGCACGGTACAGTGGTAAAAATAAAAATAAAATTAAAAAATACATATCGATATTTGTATTTTCTTGCGTGGTTTACTTAACGTTTGTGTCAGCGAGTCAGACAGTGTAACGCCTTTGGTAGGATTACTGGTGAGTAAATAGGGAGCGGTTGACAACTAATCCAGCTCCTACCTTATAATTTACCTTGAAGGGCTGGGGAAAGCCACGAAAATTCATGACAGCAGGTGTCGCGGTCAAGACGCGAATCGGTCACCCGCCGAATATGAGTCTGGAGCGTTATTGTGTCACCTGCCTGCTCTGTCATGCTTAACTTACAACCGCAATTCCTTTACCAGATATTTATGAATGTTCGCGCCTGTTTGCACTTCTGTTCTTACATTCCCTGTCGGGACGGACTTAGTACAATTGTCCTTTAAATGAATGAACAGACTGTTCAGAGGTACAAACTTATATTTGACACTGCTGAGTGTGGGTACAGGGTATGCACATCTAGAGTCCATAATGAACATAATATACAGGGTTATTCGAAATGATTGTCGGAGTTTTAACAAATTATCATACACAATATACTTGAGTTAGGAGTATATGTGTTTTTTTATTTAATAGAACAACACTCCAAGTTTTTGTTACATACCTTACAGATGCTTTATATGTGAACCTTTGTGATTCTACAAACATCAAAACGATAATCGATAATCACCGCTGACATGCTACAAACAGTTTGGAACGAACTCGATTATCGTGTTGATGTTTGTAGAATCACAAAGGGTGCACATATAGAGCACCTGTAAGGTATGTAACAAACACTTGGAGTGTTGGTCTATTAAATAAAAAAGTACACTTATTCCTATCTCAAGTATATTGTGTATGTCAAGTTGTTTAAAACCCCCGACAATCGTTTCGAATAACCCTGTATTAGCTCACAACGTGGATTGGAGTCCTTTAGAAGCTTAGATTCATTTAGATAGCGAAAACAATTTTCTCGAATTGTCTCAGCTGTGGAAGAATTTGTTTTTGTTCTTATTTGTACGAAACATGACAAATAATAATAATAATAATAATAATAATAATAACAATAAAGTATATGATAACGATGTGGCATGTTGCAAACTCATTTCATCTTGCTTAGGCTAGGGAGATGTGACGGACTAATGTGACTGTTGTAATGATTCTTCGGCCTTTGCTGCATTTGAGGTTCACAGCGTGTGGATGCTGAAGTTTCAGGTACTCTGAAATGTTATGCTGTGTGACTGGCGTATTAAGATAACGGTTGACAGTGCCCACCTGACGTCAAGATGAAGGCGCGTTCGTTCGACACGTCGCTATAGGTTCAATTACTCGCTAAGCAGCGCGACTTTCCTGAAGACCACATTCTTCAACCTTCGGTGCCATACAAGGCTGGACACTTCTTGACCGACTCAAGACACTCTGCTCCAGGCCTACCAGCAAATCGTTGTCTACCATGAAGCTACTGGTCGTGATTTTATTTCCAGATCTCATTTATTTGATGTTGTGCGCCATGTTATTCTGCAATGCCCTCAGTCTCTATGCTTTCCTCAAGAAGTGGAAATCAAGTTTCACACCCATATTAACCTTTTGACGCCTAATGTCAACTATAGTGGTCGTATCGCACCGCTAACCTCTAAAGTTTCATTTTATATATTTATTCAACAAATATAGGTACTGAATATTTTAAACATGCTATATACTCTCCGTCTATTTCTCTTCAAAATGCAGTTTGTTTCATAATTCTAACATATTTGGTTCCTGTGTTATTCACATTTTATATACAGGGTGTGCTAAAATTTAAAAAAAATAATTCCGGCGCCAAAAGATTAAACGAGGCTTAATTTTTCGCTTTATGTGCATTGGGAAAGGAACAATTTACACCGGTGGTTAAACTGATTTTACGACTTTCATAACTCATTACGTTTACAGAGTGTTTTTCCAGCAGCTGAAGACTGTCAGTCTGCTCAGTTAAGGCGTCGGTAAAATGCGTACTGTCGTGAACCGCTTGAAATATGAAATCGTAAATTCAAACCCAGTTCAGAGAATGTATGTCCGCGTGTTTCTGTATTGTAAGTAAGCAAAAGATATTTGCAGTGCCATATAGGCATATCAGGCCTTCAGTTTTAGGCTTTTCACCCCGGATGGCAGGGTGTAACTCTGGTGTGGTCGGTCCATGTAGAACATGCGGTGGGCAAAGTGGCAATGAGTCAGGTGTTCCTTCGGGCACTTCGGCATTCCTCTGCCGATTGCCATTCCAACAATACCTCTTATCCGGCACCCGGAGCTGAGGCGTCATTACCAGCCGTCTTATAATTACCCAAATTTTAAAAGAAATAATAAAAGCAGAAGTTTCGCCATGGGCCTGTTTGTCATGTGAATTCTTAATTTAATTGACCAGAGGGCCTGATATGGGTTAGCCGAAGGAGAAGCTAAAGCCGGCAATTTTACTGCTGTTGCGGACTCCGAATTCTTTATCACCGTAATTAGATTGTGCCATAAATCTGTCCAGAGCCAGTTTAAAAATGCTGACCACTTATTAATTTTTCTATGAACCTATCATTCTTCCTGAAACTACGTGCAGTCGAATTTCATTTCGCAGTCTTGTTGACCCGTGGTGACCGGGCTGTTTCTGTTCACCGTGCGCGGTGAACCGAACCGTTCCGGGAAATGAGGAGCAGGAATCCGCTTGCAGCTGGTGGGCCGGGACTCGTACATGCAAGCATAACGTAAACTGCATTTAAAGCCACTGAATACAGGCGCTGACATTTTAGCGTGCTCGCAGTAAACATAACATGAGCTGAGACGATCAACTTTACGCGTAGTTGCGCGATTTAACTGACGTGCTGTCGGGAACTCCTACACAGGCTGGGGTAGAATTTGAATCCTGGCGTCGAAATACGTTTGTGTTCTGTTCTTTGTGTTGACCTGTTTAGGTAGAGGTTTAGCGACGGAACCACCTATCGTCCAAGGACAACTACGAAATGTCTAAACATGTTAATTATTCTATAAGTTAATTATAAATTGGAATAAGCCAGAGCGTTTAATCCGTAGAAGGCCAATAAGAGGAGTACATGCAACCTGTTGCTTTATGTTGATGTGGAATTCGGTGAACTACCTGAATCTAAAGAAATAACATATGCTGAGTTGTTACATCATGTGTATGTGGAACTTGGTAGGTACCTGAATGTAAAGAAAGGGCATATGATAAATTGTTGCTTTATGTGGACGTTGAACTTGGTAGGTACCTGAATAAAGTAAAGAACATATTCCAGGTTGTTATTTTATGTAGATGTGGAACTTGGTACGTACCAGAATATGACGAAAGAACATATGAAAGATTGTTACTGTATGTGAGCGTTGAACTTAGTAGGTACCTGAATGTGAAGAAAGGACATTGATAGATTGTTACTTTATGTGGATGTGGATCTTGGGACATGATAAATGGGCCCCTGTCAACACGGCACGGCGCGTCCTCTGGTTGCGGATGGAGGAACGTCCTCCAATGTGGAGAGTAGAACATATTGAATAAGCAGTCGCGGACAGCCGAAAAGGTGTGGTCCTCCAGCTTGTGGTTTGGGCAAGGTGCTAACAACTCCTCATCGTAAAAACGTGTCTTGTTACGAAATGTTCACACAGTAAGACTGGGACCTGGTCCGATGCTTTGGTACGACCTAAGCAACGGAAAAGGGACATGAGATTTGGTGCTTGGAATGTTAGGGGCAGTAAAGGGCTGGTTCACTTACAGCAGCAGCCAAGGAATTAGCAAGATATAAATTGGATTTAGTGGGTGTACAGAAGGTTAGGTTGGACAGGGGGGGGGGCACAGTAAGAGCAGGAAGTTTTAATTTTGTCTATGGAAAAGGAAACGAAAATCATCATTTGGGAACACGAGTTTTTGTACACCACAGAAATGTATCAGCAGCTAAGAGAGTAGAGTTCCTTAGCGATAGGGTGTCATATACGGTTCTGAGAGGTCTTTGGTGTAATATAATTGTTCTGAATGTGCTTGCACCAAGTGAGGAGAAAAGTGATGATTCAAAAGACAGGTTTATGAAGAACTAGAGCAATTTTTTTTATCCGTTTCCTACGTACCATATGAAAATTCTATTAGGAGATTTTAATGCAAAGCTGGAGAGAGAATATTTTCAAACCTACAATTGGGAATTAAATTCTACATAAGGATAGTAACGATAATGGGGTTAGAATAGTAAACTTTGCCACATCAGAAAACCTAGTTGTTAGGAGTACGATGTACCCGCACCGAAACCTTCATAAGTAAACCTGGACCTCTCTTGATGGGAAAAATCACAACCAGATTGTTCACATATCGATAGACAGGAGATGGCATTCGAGTGTACTAGATGTATGAAGTTCCAGGGGAGCTGACTGTGATACCGATGACTATCTGGTGGTTTTAAAAGTTAGGGAAAGACTGGCAGTAAGTAAACAATTAACACAGATGTTTGGTGGGGAAAGATTTAATCTCAGGAGGCTAAATGAGCTGAAGGTTAGGGAACAGTATCAGATTAAAATTACAAAGAGGTTTGCAGTTTTGGGGAACTTAAGTGACGACGTGGACATAAATTGGGCTTGGAGAGAGCATTAAAGAGAATATCAAAACCTCAGCTGGAGAGAGTCTAGCTTTGCACGAGTTGAAGCAACCTAAACCATAGTGTGATGAAAAATGTTTGGGGTTTTTTTTAGATAAAAGGAAGGAGGCTAAAATGCAGCGGTTACAGATCCAAGCCAAACCAATGTAGATAGTCTAAACAATGTCAGACGTGCAGCTAACAGAGCTTTCAGGATTGCTATCCAAAAATTTAAAGTTTAAGATATACAGAAACATAATTTTTCCTGCTTTTTTGTATGGGTGTGAAACGTGGTCTCTCACATTGAGGTAGGAACGTAGGTTAGGGGTGTTTGAGAGGGACGAGGTAATAGGAGAGTGAGAAGACTACGTAATGGGAGCTTAATGATCTGTACTCTTCACCTAATATTGTTCGGGTGATAAAATCGAGAAGAATGAGATCGGCGGGGCATGTAGCACTTATGGTGGAAAGGTGAGGCGCACACAGGGTTTTGGTGGGGAAACTTGAGGGAAAGATACCACTTGGAAGACCCAGGCGTAGATGGAAGGATAATATTAGGATGGATCTTCAGGAAGTGGGATGTGGAGGTATGGACTGGATCGATCTGGCTCAGGATAGGGACAGGTGGCGGGCACTTGTGAATGCGGTAATGAACTTTCGGGTTCCATAAAATACGGGGAATTTCTTGACTAGCTGAGAACTGGTCACCAACGCAAGAAGGGCTCTGCTCCATGGAGCAAGTAAGTAAGTGAAACCTGGTAGGTACCTGAATGTAAGGAAGAGACATATGACATATACGTGGCGTTCTATAAACAAACTGCTGGAGATAATAATATTTGAAGAAAGGGCAAATAACAGGAAGAATTACGCCTTCAGATGTGTGACGAATTTCGGACCTGTGCGTCACTGGTCTTTCGCTGCGACATTAATCAGTGTTACGTAACCAGTGTTTCTCTTCTGTATAAAATTAATAGTCTAATTTTTGTCCAAGGTTTATCTCTGAAAGAAGTGTGACGCAAGTTGGTACTTGACGTCAGTGACTTGGCGTCACTAAACTGATTTTATTGAACGCAAAAAAAATAACGCCTTCCAACATAATTCAGGTTGACGTCACGGAATGCCATGAAGAAACAAGGTGTTGGTGTATAGACTGTATCAAGTAGGTGCGTTGTCTGACGCTTGAAGCACAGTGGTTAGGTTACGCTACCGATGCATTATTGGCCACGCCAGAGAAAACCAACATGATGTGCCCGTTTCTGAATTTCTCTACGTTAAGAAAGCACGTGATTTTTCTGTGGTTAGAGCGAGAAATAACACAATTTTCTTCCTTTGTCTGTAGTAGCAGTTGACTATGTTTTGAGTGCTAATAGCACTTTGGGTTGTGATTTCAGATTAACCTTTTGGCGCCGGAATTATTTTTTTAATTTTAGCACACCTGTATATAAAATGTGAATAATACAGGAACCAAACACGTTAGAATTATGAAACAAACTGCATTTTGAAGAGAGAAAAAAAAACGGAGAGTATATATCATGTTTAAAATATTCAGTATCTATATTTGTTGAATAAATATATAGAATGCAACTTTTGAGGTTAGCGGTGCGGTACGACCACTATAGTTGACATTAGGCGTCAGAAGGTTAATATGCCTACCATTTTTAATATATACCGTGCGGTCCCTGTCTCATTTCACACAAAATGCTCTGTCTTTAATTATTCAAATTGTTTTGCTTAAATAATATTCACTTTTTGCATAAGGAATTCGCTAACATTTAAATGTTCAGCCACGTCGCTAAAAGGATAACAGCACATTTCAATTAGCAGTGTGTGTCCCCTATTTGGGCCAATGTCTTCCTTAGACTTCTCTCGTGACACAACGAAATAAGACTTGATTTTAATAAATTTATTTTTACCCCTAAAATCGAAGCAACACGTTTCTTGAAGGTGTCTTTACCTATCTGACTGCACTGTGTCACAGTCCAAAAGACTTCACACTTCAAACCTTGTACGAACCCACCATAGACGCATCTACGTATGGGTAAACAGAAGTCCAGAGTGGCTGAACTTACGATTTTACCGACGTGTTTATGGCTGTAAAAACACCAGTCAGATTTTAGGGCGCCATGTTTGAATTAATGTGTTATTTATATGTTTTTGTTATGTATATCTGCACATCTATGTAGTGTTTTTGTTGTGTATATGTACGTATGTACGGCCAAATCAGATATTTTATAAGTTTTAATACACAATTTACAAAAATATACCATACCATAGGGCCCGCAGTCAGTCCGAATTAGCCACTTCCGACATCAGATGAAACATATTTGTGCATCTACGGCACACCGGTAGCACAGTGGTTAAGGTGTTGTGCTACAAATCGGAAGGTCGCTGGTTCGATCCCAGCTGGTGTCATTGGAATTTTTCATTGACATAAAATCCTTCTGATCGCACTACGGCCCTGGGGTCGACTCAGCCTCTAACAGAAATAAGTACCAGGAGCATTTCCTGGGGGTAAAGGCGGCCGGTGCCTAAGGCTGACAACCTACCAGCATCCTGTGCCGTTGTCACGAAATCTGGGAACCTTAACTTCCTGGAACCCTCTGGGGCACTCCAGGCCTGTAACGGGACTGCTTTACCTTTACTATACGACATAATCTTAGAAGTGTGGCCAGGCGGTTCGTATTTGAATTTCATTGGGATAAAAAGTGCTAAGAAACCAAAATTCTCCTCCTCCCCCTTTCCTCACTCCCTCCAACTCGACAACAATAGTCCTGCGGGAGAAGATCTTTAAAAGCTTTCCTTTCATTCTGCCCAGCGAGATAACAAAGGCGCCCACACAGCGATAATGTGCAGCCCTCTGACGGAAGGAAGGACCTAGGGCCTTTGCTCGATGTAACGCCGTGACAACGGATAAAGAGCACTTGTCCTAGGATTGGTGCACTGTTGAATTCCGAAGGATTGCACGCCGTTTATATAATTTTCCACTAATTTCCTAAACCCTTTCAACACACTGTACAAATACAGACATTTCTCCTCCCCGAGATGGTGCATTTTATGGGATGGGAAGATTAGACTTCATATGTTTAAAATGTTAGAATTACATATTGATTCTAAATTTTCTTTTCCAAGATGACGGTTTCAGCAGATGGACAGCGTGACGTCACGTTAACAGGATTTTGTAATTACGTATCTTCGCCGTGTGGCGAACAATAAGACCCAGACACTTCATGCAAAATTTGCAGAAAGCTCAAATCTAATGGGAATCGACGCTCTGTCTTCGAATGTTTAGCACCTGGATCCTTCGAAAAGTCTGGAACTACCCACGCAACGACAACATGGTGTTCAGCAAGCTAGTTTATATTCCAAGTTATGGAGTATCATCTTACGTATATATAGAGTAGATTAATTTATGAAATCCAATTTGAAAAATAATTCCGTTTATTAAGCATATTATTCATATAATTCCAAATCAATGCGCTTAGAGTTACCAGATATACGATGTACTATCTCATAACACACAATCTCCTACATGTTTTGACCTAAGTAAGCCATCTTCAGGGAGAACCAAGTACGAAGGAAAACGATTACCTAAACATACGTATACATGTTTTGTTTCCTTTGTTGGACTACTTGATTCTCCCTAAAGATGACTTACTCATGTCGAAACACATACAAGATTGTATCCCATGAGATGATACAGTATATATTTATTATTGTAACTGTATTTAGTTGCATTTATATAAATACTATAAACTCTATTTTGGAAGTTGGGTGTTAAGCTGATTGACTTCACCCCAGAAAAACTCCTTCGTATCGCACTCCCATCAACGGGAAGGACATGGCCCGAAAAAGGGCAGAAACGCCATAAAAGAAGAACCCCTATGTTGGCAAGACATATGGCACCGAAGGTGAATTTTGGGAATCCGTTCGAAAAATTTTGTGTAATCGCGAGGGAAACCGAACGGGATCAGGACGGAACCCCGTCCTGATCCTGCTCGTAAGCTGCCAGCAAACCTGTATGACTTATACCATTGCTGCGTATACAGTGAAAAACTTCTGATGATGGACAGAGGAACTGTCCGAAACATGTAGAGTTTTATTCCAAAAATAAATTTGAGAAATTAGTGCATCTAGTTGGGTTTTATTATAAGAATTTATCACGATGCACGGTCACTTGAACGTTAAATATTTTAATGTAATCTTCTTTAAAGTACCGTTTGCGAAAGTCACCCCGTCCATATTCTGTATGCACTCTGTCTTTGTCCAAGCTACATGTCGTAGCCTTGACACCACCGCTCGAACAACACGGTGTGCCTTCGCTGTGTTTGCAGGACTATGTGTGCTCACTTTTGTAATTGAGATATCTTTGCTCTTCCGGGTTTTTAGGAAGCGGAAAGAGCGAAGACCTCAAGAACGCCGGGGCGGAACACTTTCCGGACTTCTGTATACTAACGTGTAAAACAGTGGAGTTTCTCACGTCTGTGATCATTAATACTACCATCTGCTATGATGTGGCACAGTATAGTTTGGTAGGAGATTACCGAAGTTTTGAGAAACTTGCTGCGCCGACCCTCAGGATCGTTCTCTCGTACCAAGTTTCCTTTCCGTCGTACATTACTTACTGTTTCCCCTCCTCGGCTTACGTCTTGAGTTTATCCGTAACGGACTGAACGAGACAGCAACTTTGGCGTTGCTCTCAGTTTTAGTAGCTTCTGCCCAAGACGAGAAACCACTCCATCGCATGAAGAAGGTTTATATGGCAGTCAAGGACATTTCAGTGATGCTTAGTATACGAATTACTGCACCGTCTGAACCCCTTAATGTGTCTCCAGGCATGTCGGTTCCTTCCTTCACCTTCGCTCGTCCTTGCAGCGCGTATTTTTATCCCACGCCTGATACGTATCCGAAACAGGAATGCACATGTGTGAATAAACATCAGCCGATTTCATGACAGCCGGATGTTATAATGACGTGATAAGATGCAAACATATTTACGCATGTTTTCGCATTTTATTAACTGTGGCCATTGTACATTTGTAAGTCAGCCTTCTACCCGATCTATAATGATCACTTTAATGATAATAGTTTAAATCACCGATACAAGCTGAAATTAATAAGCGCATTTTGTTGCTTATCTTTCCACAGCCTGGTGCTGTAAAGCCTGAAATACCGACATCTTTAAGTGAACAAGGAATAAATAAGTATGAAGGAACTATGTTAATGCACCGTGAACAGAATTCAGGACAAAATCACGATAGAAATTCTTTGAAATTGTGGCAAAATTCAAATCTTTGGGAACGGTTCTTAAGAAACCAAAATTGCATTCATGAAGAAACTAAGAGCAGACTGAACTGAGGTAAAACCTGGTACCATTCAGTCCATAATTTTTGTCTTCCATTAAAATATACATATCTATGATTTTGCCTGTTTTTTTTTTATTGTGGTGTAAAACTGGGCCTCAGGCATTGAAGGAGAAACTTAATCTGAGGCCCTTGAGAATAGGACACTGAGGAAGATATTTGGGTCTGAGAGGGACGACGTTATAGGTTACTCATAGAGACTGAATTTTTATGAGTTTCGTTCTCTGTGTTCCTCACCAAATATTATTCGGGCGATCAAATCCAGAAAAACGTGAGGGGCGGTGCATGTGGCACGAAAGGTGCATGTAGGGTTCGGTGGACAGACCTGAGGGAAAGAAACTACTAGGGAAACTTAGGTGTCCGGAAGCACACAGCATCATATTCCAAATGACAGAATTCCTTGGCTGGAGTGTAATGCCATATGAGGGGTTCATGTGGTCACGGTCGTGGACACTTTTGAAATCCTGGCATCCCTTCCATGCTCATAGCCAAGCAAACCAGACACTCTTTTTCTTAAGCTCACGGTTCCGTGCGTCTTAATTCAATGTTAATAAAAATCCAACCAGATGCAACAGTATGCAGACATTTATTTACTACAAAGTCACTCTACATATTTCGGGTGTCACAGCACCCACCATCAGGAGTACTAAAAACTGTAACCGCAACCTCCGGTACAGGTCATAATACTGGTACAGCTACTTCCCTCCGACGGGGCCACGTTGGAGGGAAGTAGCTGTACCAGTATTATGACCTGTACCGGAGGTTGCGGTTACAGTTTTTAGTACTCTTGATGATGGGT
>Ga0123353_10014424_pt1 | contig 11393 bp, 6 predicted proteins | sample TergutLab28metaG_3_FD_92763 | JGI IMG/M metagenome (GOLD analysis project Ga0123353, IMG submission 92763) | Labiotermes labralis P3 segment gut microbial communities from Petit-Saut dam, French Guiana - Lab288 P3 | ecosystem: Host-associated > Arthropoda: Insects > Digestive system > Gut ... | reverse complement strand
TTGCTCATGGATTAACCCGCCGCGAGCCGTGTTGATGAGAAAAGCGGACGGTTTCACTTGCATAAGAAATTCAGCGCCAACCACTTCCTTGTTTTCCGCCGTGAGTGGACAATGAAGCGAAATCACGTCGCTTTCCCGAGCCAGTTGGTTCAACGCAACGCATAAAACGGGGACGCCGTCAACGTCAATCGTTCCTTCTTTCAGTCGCGGACCGTAAGCGACGACGTTCATTCCGAACGCATGGGCAACCTTTGCGACCGAGCGGCCAATGGTTCCCAAGCCGATGATTCCGAATGTTTTACCGGCGAGTTCCAAAGGCGTTGCGTTCCAGAAGCAGAAATCCCGGTTCCTCGTCCAAGCCCCGGCGGCAACCTCGGCGTGATGTGACGCCAAATGAAACGAGAGGTTGAGAAGATGGGCAAACGTGCATTGCACGACCGAAGGGGTGCTGTACTTCGGAACGTTGGTGACGACGATATTGCGTTTTCGGGCGGCGTCGCAATCGACGACATTGATTCCTGTCGCAAGAATTCCGATGTACCGTAAATCGGGAAGCTGTTCCATTGTTTCAGCACTGAGAACCGTCTTGTTGGTAATCAAAGCGGTTGCACCCTGGGAGCGTGGGAGAACCGTTTCCGGACTCGAATCGTCGTACACGTTTAATTCGCCCTGAGCCGCGAACGCATTCCAACTCAGGTCGCCCGGATTCAAACAGTGGCCGTCAAGAACTACGATTTTCATGTTGAATGGAAAAAAGGGAAAAATGGTGGCGGATTTTCTGGATTCTAATACCGGGACCGTGTGGAGTATAGGGGCACCCTTTCCGGGAATTTTTTGTTGTTTCCCGGATGTTCTTTTGATGCACTTGTGATAGAATGGAAGGGTTGAAGTGTGTTGCTACTGATTCTATTGGAAAAAACAGGTGGAATCAGTGGCTCTGATTGATCGGTGAAATATTTTTCAGCCCTAACGAAGATCAAGGGACTTATGCCATGAAAGTAGGAGTAGGATACAGTGACAACCCTGACACGACCGAGGCGGGAGTGCAGGCGGCTCGAATAGCAGTCAACCAGACAGGGAGAAGTGATCCGTGTGACTTGGTATTGTTGTTTTCCACAGCCCGACATGACCAAAAGGTTTTACGTGATGCCGTAGCGTCCGTCGTCGGTGCTTCCGTGCCGATTTATGGCGGAGGAACGGCAGGGGTCATTACCAATGAATACTTCGGATACGCCGGTGACCAAATTGCCGCCGCCTGCCTCTGGTTGGACGGCGTTCGTTGCGATGTGCTCACCGAAGGGAACTTGAAGGACGGCGAAGAAAACGCCGGCATCCGCTTGGGACAACAGCTTGCCGCAATCGGAACGAAACCAGACTCGCCCGTGATCCTGTTTTATGACACGGTAGACATGTCGAACGGCTTCCGGATGATGATGGCAACCTGGCTTTTGGCCGGTCTCGAAAAAGGACTCGGCTTCTTCCCGGATCTGGCGGGGGTCGGTATGATCGGCGACCATTCCTGTAGCCCAACCGACCAATGGATTGGCGATAAAATCGGCCATTCGAACGCGATCGCCCTCGCTTTTTCGGGTGATATTCGTATGGACAGCGTAATCATGCACGGTTGTCGCCCCTCGACACAATACTACACGGTCACCAAATCGGTCGGACAGGTCATCCTTGAGATTAACGGCGAACCGGCGATTCCGTTCATCGACAAGTTGCTGGGTTCGACAATTTCGCCGGAACAATACCCGTTTTTCCTCATTTTCGGGATCAATCATGGAGACCGATGGGGGGAATACGACGAAGAGTATTACGCCAGCCGCTTGTGTCTGGCAATCGACAAGGCGAGCAACGGTATCGTCATGTTCGAGCCGGACATGGTTGAGGGAACGGAGTTCCAATTGATGTTCCGTTCTCTGGACCTTGATTACATGAAGCCGAGAATGAACAAGATTTTCGAGGAGCTTGGTGATCGGGAACCGGTCTTCGGCGTCTACATCGACTGTGCAGGGCGCAGTGCCGGCTACGGGGGGATCGACATGGAGGACGCGGTGGTCATTCAACAAACCGTTGCAGGTCGGGTTCCGGTGCTGGGGCTTTACAACGGGGTGGAGATTGCGCCGATCGGTGGTCGTCCGAGAGGTCTCGACTGGACCGGCGTTTTTTGCCTTTTCTCGCAAAGTAAAGACGGTAGTGGTATTGATTCCCGAAAAACCGCCTCAAAACCGGTCTGGGATACGAATGCCGCCCATTCCGGTTCCAAAGAAGTTCCTGTGGATGCAATCTTGCGAATCAGCGAACAAAACGCGGCGAAGGTTTTGGCTCTTGACACCAGTTCCACAGCGATACGCCTTGAACTGGAACAAAAACGCCGGGGGTTCAGTTTGCTCGCCGAACTGACGGTCTCCCTGCGACAGAACGCCGGTTATGAAAATGTTTTTATTCCCGTTGCCAAGCGGGTGAGTGCCGCGCTGAACATGCAACGCGCCATTGTCCTGGAAAAAAATAGCGGCGGTCTCTTTTCGCCGGTTGTTTTACAGGGGTATTCCGCCGAGGAAAAAGCCGCGTTTGCCGGACGGCATATTCACGTACCTCCCGAGTTGCTTGACCCGGACAATCCGGTGCTCGTCACCGGAACTGATCCGGCGGATCGGTTCCAAGACCTCCGGGAACTTTTGGGACTACCTTATTTTGTCTCTTCCCCGATTGTTTTACAAAATGAAGCTTTCGCAATTTTGATTACCGGACGATTGGTCGAGGCACCGCCTTATTTGATACGGCTGAATCCGGGGGATGTGGAAACGATTCAAGCTATTTGCGCACTTTTGGGGTCGGTCCTTGGACGGCAACGATTGGAAGCCGCCGAAGAGCGGAACCGGATTATGATTGACGCGATGCCGCTGAGTTGCACTTTCTGGGACGAGAACGGAACCCTGACCGATTGTAATCAGGCGGCACTGTCCCTCTTTGAGATACCGACGAAGGAAGAATTTGTCAAAAAATTTCTCTCGTTGGAACCTGAATTCCAGCCGGACGGCACCCGTTCCGCGGATGTCGGTGATGAACCTGTCAGGAGGGCGTTTGTGACCGGCTACGTCCAGTTCAACTGGATGCACCAGACGGCAAAGGGGGAACCGCTTCCGGTGGAAGCCACACTGTTTCGCGTTCCGAAGGGGGAAGGCTATACTGTGGTAGGCTACATGCGGGATCTGCGAGCCGAGGAAGCCGCCCTCTTGAAACAAAACGAGGCCAAAGAAATGGTCGAAAAATACTCAAGAGCGAAAAACGAATTCCTGGCATCCATCAGTCATGAAATCCGAACGCCGATGAACGCCATTGTGGCCATGGCGCATGTTGCCGAAGAAATCAAAGACATCAATGAAAACCACCAAAACCTCATCAATCAGGGAATGCGTTCGGTGAAGCTGTTGACGTCGGCCATTGAAACGATTTTGGATTTTTCCAAACTTGATTCCGGCCAGTTGTCGTTGGAGACCGGTCAATTATCCGTCCGGGATTTGGTGCAGGACCTCGACGAGATGGCACGTAAGGAGGCCGAGGAAAAATCCTTGTATTTACACACCGCAGTTGACTCCGATGTTCCTGTCGTATTACTGGGCGATTCCACACGACTCCAGCAAGCGTTGTTCAATATCGTGATGAACGCGGTAAAGTTTACCGAAACCGGCGGAGTGGACATTCGGGTTTTTCGCGACGACAATGTCATTCAGGATGGTAGGGTGGCACTCCTCTTCGAGGTCCGGGATACCGGTGTCGGTATCCGCGAGGAATATATGGTCGATCTGTTCAAGCCGATGTTTTCCGGTGATGCGACTTATACCCGAAAGTACGGTGGCATGGGAATGGGGCTTGCCGTAAGCAATAGTTTGGTCGCGCTGATGGGGGGGCGAATCACCTGTGAAAGCCGCTTGGGTGAGGGTTCTGTTTTTCGGCTGCACATCTCTCTGTCTTTACCGGAAGAGCAGACGACCGAAGTGAAAGAGACTCGGAAAACGACCGATACGGAGGCGTTGCGTGGATTGCGTGTCCTTGTCGCCGAAGACAACAAGATCAACCAAATGATTATGAAGGAATTGTTGTCCTCCGTCGGTATCAACGCGACGATCGCGGAGAACGGAATCAAAGCGTTGGAAAGATTGCATGAGGGAAGTTTCGATGTCGTCCTGATGGACATCCAGATGCCGGAGATGGACGGTTTGACGGCAACGGCGCAAATTCGTTCCGACTCCCGTTATGCCACCCTTCCGATTCTGGCGATGACCGCGAACGCCGGAGCGGACCATCTTGCGGAAAGCAAGGGTGCCGGAATGAATGACCACCTCACCAAACCCATTGTGGTGGAACAACTTTACAGTGCCTTAATCAAATGGGGCAATAGGAGTTAAAATGGAAGACAAAAATCAAACGACGCGTCGTGAGATGCTCAAGGCAACCGCTTGCGGAGCAGGCTTGTTGCTTTGCGGCGAACAAACCGGTTTTGCCCAGCCTTGGAGTGCCGGTCCTCCGGGAATACGATTGCCGCTTCCGATTGCGTCAGGCAACCCGTCGATCAAGCACCATCAAAACCGTTGCCGTCTTTGCGGTACCTGCCGGGAATTTTGCCGTAACGTAACGACCGTGTTCGGGCAAACCGTGCCGCAAGGCGAAGAAGGGTGCATCCATTGCGGGCAGTGCACGACCTTTTGCAGGCGGCTTGCGATTACGGAACAATTTCACTTTCCGGAGATTGCCAAGGCGATTGCCGATCCGAACAAAATCGTGATCGCGTCGACTTCTCCGGCGATTCGCGTCGCGCTTGGCGAGATGTTCCGGCTTGCGCCCGGTACGAACGTCGAGGGAAAAATCGTCGGTGCCCTGAAAAAGTTGGGAGTCAACCATGTTCTTGACACCACATTCGCCGCCGACCTGACCGTTATGGAAGAAACGGCGGAATTGCTGACGCGACTCGAGGAAAACAGTGCGAAAAGTCCGCTACCGATGTTCACGAGTTGCTGTCCGTCCTGGGTTCGTTTCGCGAAACTGTTTTATCCGCACCTTATGCCGAATATTTCGACCGTCAAAAGTCCGGTTCTGATGCAAGGGGCGTTGGTCAAAACCTGGTTTGCACAAAAAACGGGAATCGCTCCGGAACGAATCGTCCATATCGCCTTGACACCTTGTACGGCGAAGAAGGCGGAAATTCTGCTGCCCGACATGAACGCCGCCGGAATGTCGCACGGAAAACCGGAGATGCGCGACGTCGACTTCGCTTTGACTTGCCGTGAACTCGCCTATCTGCTCAATGACGCCAGAGTGAATTTTTCGCAAACACAGAACGCCCCTTACGACTCGCTCATGGGCGCAGGGAGCGGTGCCGGCATGATTTTCGGCAACACCGGCGGCGTCACGGAGGCGGTGCTTCGGACGGCGTACAAATTATTGAACGATAAAAATCCGCCTGCCGATTTTTTCAATCCACAGTCCGTTCGCGGTTTCGACAGCATACGGCAGGCGAGCGTCGACCTCGGCAAACGAAAACTCAACGTCGCAATCGCTCACGGCATCGGCAAGTCAAGATCGCTGTTGAATTTGATCCGAAGCGACGCGAAAAGATTCGATTTCGTCGAGGTGATGGCGTGCGGCGGCGGCTGCATCGGCGGCGGCGGTCAACCGATCAACTTCAACATGGACCCGACAAGATTACAGCAAGCCCGTATCAGTGCCTTGTACCAACGTGACACCCAGCAAAGAACGCGGCTCAGTTGCGACAACCCGGAAATCAAAGCGATTTACGACGAATTCCTCGGCGAACCGCTCGGCGAAATGTCCGAACGGCTACTCCACCGGACTTAATTGGTTTTCATTGGGGAGTGTTTGCCATTGAGGAACGGAAATCGCCCAAGGGAGCCTATATCTGCCGCCTCTATTCCGTTGGCGAACGACGAATTTGAGAACTCCGCTTCACTTGATTGCAAGGCACATTTGTATACAATTCGAGTGAAACAATAAAATGATGTTTGCTAATCAAAAAAAACAATTCAAGAAAAACCTTCGAGATTTTGCTGAAACACTGGATGTCGGTGTTTCAGTAACGGATCGTCAATGGGCCGTTAAAGGATTTATTGACGCTTTTCGGAATATTTACACCATTTCCGCCGACACGAAAATCGTATCGAAAATTTTCGAAATTCATCTTTTTCCCGTGATTCTCAATTTCGCTACGAAGTTCGGCTATCGAATCGTCTTGGCCGATCATCAGAATTACTATCCCGATATTACCTTTGTATCAGCGAAAAACGAATCGGTGAAATTTGCCGTTGATTTGAAAACGACTTATCGACTGCCGAAGTTCCCGACGTTTTGTAACGGTTTTACTCTCGGTTCTCACGGCAGTTACTTCAAAGAACGAGACAAGAAAAAAAATATCCAATTTCCGTACAATGATTACGCCGGACATTTTTGCCTTGGTGCCATCTATTCTCGTACCGATTCCGACAGCATTGACGAAACAAAGGTTTTCAACATCGACAAACTGAAATCTATTGTTTCGGTCATCAAGGACATTCAGTTTTTTGTTCGTGAAAAATGGGAGATTGCCTCCGATTCACAGGGAAGCGGTAACACCGCCAACATCGGCAGTATCGTTTTCATCCGGGACATTTTGAATGGAAACGGTGTTTTCAAAAAATTGGGAGAGCAGTGGTTCGACGATTACTGGATAAACTACGGCGAAATCACGGTGACTCGTGGAAGAAAACAACACAGAATTAAGAAACTGCGGGACTACCTGGAATTCAAGGGATGTGATCCCAGTCTTGCTTGTCCGATCAACCGACCGAGGGGGGGCGGGCAATGAACAAAATCCTCGTTCCTCCGATCAAGTGTCAGGGAATCAAGACAAAATTGGTGCCGTTAATAATGTCTTGTACGGCAAACGTCAAGTTCGAGAGGTGGATTGAACCGTTCATGGGATCCGGTGTCGTTGGCTTGAACGCACGCCGTCCCGTCGCTTTATTTGCCGACTTGAATCCTCATTCGATCCAATTTTATTCCGCAATCAAGACGGGAACGATTACACCGAAAATCGCAAGAAGTTTTCTTGAAGAAGAAGGAAGCCGGCTCGAAAAAATCGGTGAAAAGCACTATTATGACATCCGAGAGCGATTTAACGAAATCGGCTCATCTTTGGACTTCCTTTTTTTGTCACGGGCTTGCTTCAACGGGATGATTCGTTTTAACCGTAAGGGAAAATTCAATGTGCCGTTTTGTCGGAAACCGGAAAGGTTTGCGGCGGCTTATATCACGAAAATCGTTAATCAAATCGCGAGATTCCAAGAGGCAATCGGGTATTTCCAATGGAATTTTGTGTGCCAGGAATTCGTGAAAACAATTTTACAGGCGACCGCCGATGATTTGATTTATTGCGATCCGCCGTATTTGGGGCGACATGTCGATTATTTCGATTCGTGGACGGAAGACGACGAACAAAAGTTGTTTGACGCTCTCTCCGCAACGAAAGCGAGGTTCATCCTTTCAACGTGGCACAGCAATCAGTATCGGGAAAACCAAACGCTCAAAACACTGTGGAAACGGTTTGATCTTGTTACTCAAGAACACTTTTACCATATCGGAGCAAAAGAAAGTAATCGTGGTGCCGTGCTTGAGGCACTCGTAATGAACTTCGCTCCACCAAGAAAGAAAACGGAAAAGAAACAAACATTACAGCAGGTTTTATTCAAATAGAAGGCAACCCACCCAACACCGCCCGGTGTACGGCGGCGTAAAAACTATCCACCCCCTCAATGGACCGACCGACATTACTTTTATCGCAACGGGAAAACCGGCTTCGTCGCATTCGCGGCTGGGTCGGCGGTTTCGTGCTTTCCTGCGTGGCGAACGTGGCACTGTTGGCCGTTCTGGCGATCTTCGTTTTCATCGCTTGGAAGAGTTTTCTGTTTCTGACGACGACCGGCGGTGACGCTTCGCCGCCGCTTGCGGTGGAACCGACGATGTGGGAAAACATCTTCTCGCGTCTCAAGGAAATCCTCGGCTCGGCACAATGGCACCCTGAACGTGCCGACGCGCAATTCGGGATGCTGGCGATGCTCTACGGCTCCATTCTCGTAACCATTGGCGCCATGTGTCTTGCCGTGCCGATTGGTATCATGACGGCGGTGGTGTTAAGCGATATGGTGCCGTTTCAGGTCCGGCAATGGATCAAGCCGATCATGGAACTTTTGGCCGCGATTCCTTCGGTCGCGTTCGGATTTTTCGCAATCAAAGTCGTCGCTCCGTGGCTGCAAGACACGTTCGGTTTTCCGTCCGGCACCAACGCCTTGAACGCTTCACTGATTCTCGCAATCATGGCGGTGCCGACCATCGTGAGTGTCGCCGAGGACGCACTCAGCTCATTGGGACGCGAATTGCGTGAAGCGTCTTACGCACTCGGTTCGACGCGGTTCGAAACCTTGACGAAGGTGATTGTTCCCGCCGCACACAGTGGAATCCTGACGGCAATCGTTCTCGGCATGATGCGGGCGATCGGCGAAACGATGGTTGTCTGGATGGCCGCCGGCAACGCCTCCAACGTGCCGGTTCCCTGGTACGACGTCAACGCCGTGTTCGGTTCGTTTTTCGAAGCGGTGCGGACGATGACCGCGACGGTCGCCGCCGACATGGGGGAAACCTCCGCCGATTCGATTCATCGCAGTGCCTTGTTCGCCGTCGGATTTGTGCTACTGATATTCACGTTCGGCCTCAATTTGATTACCGAACATCTTTCGCACCGATTCAAATCCGGCATGGGCGATGTTTCTGGCGGCAAGCGTCGATTCGGCCTGAAATCCCTGTTCGCCCCGATCTTCGCGTGCGTATCGTTTCCGTTACGAAAAATTTCCGCCTGGAAAGACCACGCGATGCACGGCATCATCAAGCGGATCGGGCCGGCAAATCACTTGCGGATTCGCGTTGCGTATAACACCACATTCACCGGCCTCGGGTTCCTTTCCGTGTCGTTTCTCGCGGCGGTGCTGCTGATCGTTCTCGGCCCGCTCCTGGGGAACGGTCGTGAAGCGTTTCTCTTCCGGGAAACGGTCGAGCATCGGCTCTTTTTATGGAACAAATTTCAGCGCGGCGACGAAAAAACCGTGCTGGCCGAATTCGACCGCTGCATGGCCGCACGAAAACCGGTCTATGACACGCTGGAACGCTTCGCCTGGCTTGCCCCGGAACCGCTCCTTGAACGTGCCGCGAAAAACGACCGGGCGACCCGGGATGAAAGCTCGCAAGTCCTGGTCCGTTTGAAGCATGAACTTGAAGTCACGCCGTCCGAGGAGACCAAATCGATTTTAGCACAGAAAATCGACGATGAGGAAGCCCGCGGCAAGGAAATCGACCGGTCGTCCAGAAAACTATTGCGCACGTTCAAATCGCTGTGCGAATCGACCGAACCTGTCGTGTCATCGTTCAAGATCGGGGAATATGAGGTTCTCGTCGGAACCCCTTCGGAAAAGACGTTGATTTCCGCACAAAAATACATCGAATCGCTTCAGGCGGCGGACCTTGAGCTACGTGACACCCCGGTTCCCGCCGACGCTTCCAAGACATACGCCGGGGCGTTTCGGGAACTGCGGCACCGCATTCTCGGCAGCGACGGCAACGGCGGCTTGCTCGGCCCGGAAAATCGCATGGACATTGAACACCTGCCGCCGGAAATCCGTTACGGCACGCCGCACTGGATGATGTCACGACAATACTGCAAGGAACTCTTGCATGTAAAAGTCTGGCAACCGCAATACGATGCGGACGGCAACATCGCCCAAAATACTGAAACGACAATCGACCGGCGCGACCTGTTCGACGCCCCGGCTCTTGCGGACTTGCGGACGCTTCTCGACATTCTCGAAAACGATTTACCTGCGATGATGAACCCGAAATGGACCTTCTACTGGGGCTATTTCATCGATACGTCAACGCCGGGCCGCTTCCTCGGCGGCATCGGTCCCGAAATTGCAGGAACGCTTCTCGTTACGTTTTTCGCAATCCTGTTCGCACTCCCGATCGGCGTCGCGACGGCGGCGTACCTTGTCGAAACGTCGAAAGAAGGTTTCGTCACGAAAACGATCCGCATGGCGATCAACACGCTGGCCGGTGTACCGAGCATCGTCTTCGGCCTGTTCGGGCTGGCGGTTATCGTACATTATGTCACGGGCAGGCCGTGCATCCTGGCCGGTTCGTTGACATTGGCGTTGCTCGTTCTTCCGGTATTGATCCGGGCCGCCGAAGAGGCGATTCGGAGCGTACCGCAAACCTATCGGGAAGCGTCGCTCGGTCTGGGAGCGAGTACGGCGAGGTGTTTTTTCACCGTAACGCTTCCGGCGGCGTTACCGGGAATTTTGACGGGAACGATTTTGGCAATGAGCCGTGCTGCCGGGGAAACCGCGCCGCTTTTGTTTACGTGCGCCGTTGCGACCGGCGGGATTTCCAACTGGGCCAACCCGCTTTGGGAGCCGACGCCGGTGCTCTCCTACTCGGCTTACGACATCGCGGTCGGCGACCGGTTGGCGAACATGGTGCCATACAACCAATTCGGCCTCGTCGCGACGCTGATCCTGCTGGTTCTGCTCCTCAACCTCGCCGCCATCCTGTTGCGGGGACGGATTGCAAGAAAGTTAAGAGGAGGGTAAGATGAATGCCCTGAAAACCCAACACTTCTCTCGCTTTCACAATCAATTCGTTTACACTTTGAGTACCTTTAACATCATTTACGGAGACATGATATGGCTTTCACCTGGAATCCTACGCTCGAAACGGGGCATCCCGCAATTGATTCGCAGCATAAGGAGTTGATTAACGCGATCAACAACTTATTAGCGGCGTGTCAACAAGGTTTGGGGGCGGATAAGGTCGGCACAACCCTTGATTTTCTCGTTTCCTACACCAAGAGACATTTCGGCGAGGAAGAAGCGTTGCAACAGAAATCCAACTACCCGGATATTTCAAATCACCGCAATCTCCATGCGGCCTTCGTCAAGGTGATTATGGATTTGTCTGTAGAATTGAAGCAGGCCGGTCCCACGCCGGTGGTGATTAACAAAATCATTCGTAACGTCGGCGATTGGTTGATCAATCATATTCAGCAACAGGATGTCAAGGTGGCCGCTCACCTGAAAAAAGCCGGAACATGACCCGCCAAACAGAATTCCAATCCAATGTCTGAAAAAATGCTTTTACCGGTCAATCGCCTTATTTTGGGTGATAATCTGGAAATAATGAAAACGCTGGAAAACGAATCGGTCGATTTAATCTACCTTGATCCGCCGTTTTTCAGCAATCGACACTACGAGGTCATCTGGGGTGACGCGGGGGAAATTCGTAGTTTTGAAGAC
>Ga0123353_10014422_pt1 | contig 11393 bp, 8 predicted proteins | sample TergutLab28metaG_3_FD_92763 | JGI IMG/M metagenome (GOLD analysis project Ga0123353, IMG submission 92763) | Labiotermes labralis P3 segment gut microbial communities from Petit-Saut dam, French Guiana - Lab288 P3 | ecosystem: Host-associated > Arthropoda: Insects > Digestive system > Gut ... | reverse complement strand
GAACGAGGTCTTCTGATCACTTTCGATATCTCTGTCGATGATGATCGTCGGGATGCCGGCTTCGTAGATCTCTACGAGAATGGCTGTCTGAAGCGTGCCGTCGCCCGGCAGACACGCGATCAGGTCATAACCGCCGTCTTTGAACGTCGTCAGCATGTTCGTCTGGTCCACGTCGTCGATCGCGTTCTTTATCGTCCACTCGATTTCCGTGTCTCCGGCGACCGCGTCTTCCATTGACTGCTTAAGGGCAGCCTGCCATGCGTTGTTTGCCGGGGGCAGCGAGACCGCGACCCTCATAACTTCCGCAGGCGCAGGTGCGGCAGGTTCTGTGTCCGCTGCGGCAGGCGGCGTCTCGCTCGGCGCGGGGGCGGGAGCGTTGTTTCCGCATGCGGCGACCGCAAAGCACAGTACAGCCACGACTGCAAATACTAAAAACTTCTTCATTCTAATTCCTCCTCTAACTGTCTTTCTTTATCTACTTAATTCTATATATAAACAGGCTAAGTCCTGTTTACTACCTTATGCCGCGAGCCTGTTCTTCTGACCGATCTGCCCGAGCATCTGCAAAAGCACAGCGCCCAAAATAATAAGGCCTTTTACGGTTCCTGTCAAATAGGTCGATATATTCAGCTGGATCATTATATTCGATACGAAGAACAGCAGAATGGCGCCGAACACCGTTCCGTAGATCGCGCCGCGTCCGCCGGCGAGAGACGTGCCGCCCAAAAGGACCGCCGTGATAGCGTCAAACTCGTAGTTGAGGCCGGACGCCGTGGACGAAATGGAGACCATGCGTGACGTGTCGATGATGGCTCCGACCCCCGCGCAGGCCCCGACGATCACATAGGTGTATATCTTGATACGGTCGACGCTGATGCCGGAATACTTCGCGGAGTTTTCGTTGCAGCCCACGGAATAGACATATGTCCCGAACTTTGTCTTCATAAGCACGACCGTCAGGCCGACAGCCATGACGAGCAGCATGATGAAAGGAACCGGCATGACGATGGTGCCGGCGTCGGTCGTGATGTTCCCCGTGCCGATGCTGCGGAAAACCTGGTCGTCCTTATCGCCTGTAATGGTTGAACCGTTGCAAAAATACGTCGTGAGCGATCGCGCGATAATGCCCGTCGCGAGCGTCGTAATGAAAGGCGGCATCTTCAGCTTTGTGATGATAAGGCCGTTTGCGAAACCAAACCCGATGCCTACGGCGACGGCGGCAAGCATAGACAGGACGAGGGGGAATTGTCCCGAGCCCTGCATGAATATCAATACCGTGCCCGCCGTGGAAAGCACCGAACCGCTCGAGAGGTCGATACCGCCGGAGATGATAACGAAGGTCATGCCGAGGGAAATGATGCCGACTGTCGAGGCGTTTCGGAATATGGTCGTCATATTATTCCATGTGGTGAAATTGCCCCTTGTCAGTATACCGACGGCGAGTGTGATGCCGAGAAAAACAAATATGATGCCGAACCGGGACCAGAGCTCCCCGAAGGTCCATTTGCCTTTTTCGTTTGGCAGCGCGTTTTGCGGAATCGCGATCATGATCTTTCAGTCCTCCTGCTTACACCGCGTCAGATACGCCCGACGCGTAACGCATAATGTCTTCTTCGTTCCTGTCTTCTTTAGTCAGCTCGGTCATAACGACGCCTTCGTGCATGACGATCACGCGCTGACAAATACTGAGTACCTCCGTCAAATCGGAAGATATAATGATGATGGTTTTACCTTCTGCCGCCAGGCCCATGATGATATTGTAGATTTCTTCCCTGGCGCCGACGTCTATGCCGCGCGTGGGCTCGTCGAGGATCAGTATGTCGGAATCCACGAGCAGCCATTTCGCGAGCACGATCTTTTGCTGGTTGCCTCCCGAAAGGTTCCCGGACATCTGTGTTTGAGAGTGGCATTTTATATTAAGGCGCTCTATCATATTCGCGGTGTTCTGGCTTCGTTTCACGGTGTGATTCCACCCGCCCCGGTCTTTTACCTGATTTATGATATTGACGTTTTCCCGGATGCTCCTTATAAGGAACAGGCCTGTCTTTTGACGGTCTTCCGTGGCGAAGCCTATTCCCATTTTGATCGCTTCCTGCGGACGTCCGACCTGGACGGGTTTTCCTTTCAGCAGCACTTCGCCCTTCTCGGATTTTCTGATACCGAAGAGAAACTCCATGAGTTCGGTGCGGCCGGCGCCGACGAGGCCGCTGAAGCCGACGATCTCGCCTTTTCTGGCTTTAAAACTCACATCCTTCAAGAATAAGTCCGACACGCCCCTGACCTCCACCGTCACGTCGTCTTCGTCGCCTGTGAAGTCGTCGGCGATCGACGATTTGACCTCCCGGCCGACCATAAGGCTTGCGATCTCCTGCTCGCTTACGTCCGACACGTCAGTCACGGTGACAAGCGTTCCGTCGCGGAGTATCGTGAGTCTGTCGCATATTTCTTTTATTTCCTTGAGCCTGTGCGAGATGTAAATGATACCCATGCCTTCCTTCGAAAGCCGCCTTATAAGGTCGAACAGTATGGTCGTCTCTTTTTGCGTGAGCATGGCCGTAGGCTCGTCCATAATGATGACTTTTACGTTAAACGAAATAGCTTTGGCTATCTCGACCATTTGTTTCTGCGCGATCCTTAGGTTGTTTACCTTCTCCGTGGGGCTGATGCTTTGCCCGAGCATCGACAAAAGCTTTTGCGCCTCTTCGTTCATCTTCTTGGAATCGACGAGGCCCATCTTCGTAAGAGGTTCGCGCGTCAGGAATATATTCTGGGCGACCGTAAGGTACTCCATGAGGTTGAGCTCCTGGTGTATCATCGAGACGCCCATCCTTTGCATGTCGAGCGGCGTTCTGCGCCGTGTGTCGAGCTCCGCGCCTTCAAGATAAATCTCTCCGCCGTCGTCGGTGTAGACGGCGGCTAGTATTTTCATGAGCGTAGACTTCCCTGCGCCGTTTTCGCCGCAAAGACCCATCACCTCTCCGCTCTCAATTGAAAAATCGACTTTGGAAAGCACTTCCACGCCAAAGAAACTCTTTGATATTTGCTTCATCTCAACTAAGCATGTCATGCCAAAAATCTCCTAAAAAAGTATTATACCTAAACTGATTATTATGTGCAACGCAAGACCCAAAATACGCAGCCGCATTTATTATTGTTTCGAAGTATGCTATTGTATTATCATCTTAGAGCATAGAGGTGATCACATGGAAAAAGCAAAACTCGTCCCATTATATTTTAAAGCCGCAAACGAACGGGAACTTGGAGAGTTCAACGCTCAAATAGAGCAGCTGAAGTCCCTGTACGGCGACGTCGCCGAAATAATGCAGCCGGCGTGCGTCGGAGAGCCGATCCCGGAGGAATGCGACGCGATCGTGTTCCCGCAGCTCATCGGAGCGGCGTTCTCTGATTCGGACAAACTGGCTTCGTACGGCCTTCCGATGATAGCGCTCACGTCGAGGTTCGGTACCGTCGAGATGTGGGACTGGGAGATAGTCACGTACCTGCGTGAAAAAGGCATGGAGGTCTTTTCGCCTTATACGATCGAGCTCGCGAAGGTCGCGATCCGCTCGCTGTCCGTTAAGAAAGCCATGAAGAGAGGCACGAAGTTCCTTATGTTTCAGGACAGCCCCGGGGAAGGGATGCAGGCCTATATATTCAAGAGGTTTTTCTGGTGGGAGCAGGAGTGTACGGAAAGGCTTGAAAAGACATTCGGCGTAAAGCTCATCTACCGCAGTTACAAGGAATTGAACGAAAGGGCTGAGAAGATCCCGGACGAAGAGGCGTACGCGCTTTGGAAGGAATGGGACGTGCCCGCTGACGGGGAGCTTTCGGACGCCGCTGTCCTCGGCGCAGTGAAGCTGTATATCGCGGTGAAAGAGGTCATAGCAGAGGTCGGAGGCGTGGAGGGCGTAGGCGCGAACTGCCTGAACGAATCCTTCAACTCGAAGACGACGCCGTGCCTCGCGTGGAACGAGATATTCGAAAGAGACGACATCATCTTCGCGTGCGAGGGCGATACGCTCACGATGATCAGCACGTATATCCTGTACCGGTCGCTCGTGCAGCCCGTGATGATGACGAACCTCTATCCCTTCCTCGTAGGCATGGCCGCGCTCGCGCACGAAAAAATCGACAAATTCCCGGATATTGAAGACCCTGACAATCACGCGCTCGGCGTGCATTGCGGCTACTTCGGGTTTGCTCCCGAAAGCTTTTGCTCTAAATGGGCTATGCGCCCGAAGGTGCTCGGGATAGTTGACGAAAACGCGCATATGATAGATTGCGAATTCCCGAAAGGCCCCGTCACGCTCGCAAAGATCTATCCCGATTTAAAACGCTTTTCCGTCATCGAGGCGGAGATCACGGACTATGTGAAGTATCCCGGAAGCGATTGCCGCAACGGGGCGCTTATCCGATGGAAAAACGGGCACGATATCATGGAGCACCTTTGCTCCCATCACTCGCTCATAGTGCTCGGAAACCAAAAACCCGCGCTCACGGCCGTCGCGAAGACGTTTGGATTTGAGCTCGTTTCGTTGTGATTTTTTTGAATCGATATAGAACCGGATCGCGAAGGAGGTAAAAAAATGAAAGTTGGCATCGACAGTTATTGTTATCACAGGTTTTTCGGCGAGGTCTACCCTGACCAGAAAGAGCCCGAAAAGAAGATGACGATGGAGGATTTTTTAAAGAGGGCATATGAAATAGGCGCCGAAGCGGTATCCCTCGAAACATGTTTTCTGCCGAGCCTCGAACCTGACTATCTTAAAGGATTGAAACCGGTGCTCGACGAATACGGTTTTGACCGCGTCTTCGCCTGGGGGCATCCCGACGGGCTTGAACGGGGACTGAACCCCGAGGCGTTTGAAGAAGTGAAACAGCTTATACCGCGCGCGCAGCTCATCGGCGCGGGCGTCATGCGCGTCACGGGCTCGAGCCTTATGTTCCGTCATGAAGACCATCAGGAACAGCTGAAGAGGCTCGCGGCGCAGTTCAAAGAGTGTATGCCTATCGCAAACGACAGCGGCGTAAAGCTTGCGGTAGAAAACCATATTGACTTCACGGCGGACGAAATACTGCAGCTGCTCGAAATGGTTGACGATAAGAATTTCGGGGTCAATTTCGACACGGGGAATTTCTTAAGGCTTCTCGACGACCCGGTATCCGGCATGGAAAAACTCGCGCCCTATGTGTTCGCGACACATTGCAAGGACTTGATGGTCGACGCGAACGTCGACCCGCGCGAATGGTACTTCTTCGCGGGGGTGCCCGTAGGGCAGGGTCTCGTAAACAACATGAAACTCGCAGAATACCTCGCGAAAGCGGACTACCTTGGATTCCTCGCCGTCGAAATAGACCATCCCCATACAGACTGGACCGGCTACGAGGACGAAGCCGTAAGTATCAGCGTAAAAGAAATGAAACGGATCCGCGACGCCGTCGCAAATATCTGAGCAGGGAGGTCACAGTCATGAAAAAGAAGTTGAATATAGGTATTGTCGGCAGCGGTTTCATGGGCCGCGCGCACAGCTTTGCGTGGAAGAACATGGGACGTTTCTTCGACACGGATTATGAGCCGGTACTGAAAGCGGTGGCGGCCGAGAGCGACCTGAAAAGCCTGGCCGACGCTTTTGCCGAAAAGCAGGGATGGGAAGAGGTCGTATTGGATTGGGAAGACCTTGTCAAAAGAGACGACATCGACGTCATCGATATCTGCTGCCCCACCTGGCTGCATCACGACGTCTTCGTCGCGGCCGCTGAAAACGGCAAGCATATCTTCTGCGAAAAACCCGCCGCGATCTCTTATAAAGAAGCGAAAGAAATGGCGGAGGCCGCGGATAAGGCCGGCATCGTGAATTATCTGAACCACAACTACCGCCGCGTGCCGGCGATCGCGTACGCGAAAAAACTCATAGACGAAGGGCGGCTCGGGACTATATACCACTGGCGTGGCGCCTATCTGCAGGACTGGGTCATGAGCCCCGACTTCCCACTCACCTGGCATTTCAAAATAGAGAAAGCGGGCGGCGGGCCGCACTTCGACCTGAACTCGCATATGGTGGACCTTGCCCGTTTCCTTGTCGGCGACGTCGCCGCCGTAACCGGTATGAGCAAAACGTTCATCAAAGAGAGACCGCTCCCCGGAATGACCGCCGGCACGTTTTCGGCCGGCGGCGACCAGTCCGCTTCGGAGAAGGGCCCCGTTACGATAGATGATGCGTGTTTCTTCGTCGCGGACTTCGATAACGGCGCGCTCGGCAGTTTCGACTCTACGCGTTTTGGCGCAGGCAGAAAGAACTGGAACGATTTCGAGATCTACGGCAGTAAGGGGGGCGTCAAATTCAATTTCGAGGACATGAACATCCTATACTTCCTCGATCTCGACGACCCGTCGGCGGAGCAGGGCTACAAACGCATATCCGTTACGACGGGCGACCATCCGTACGCGGGAGCGTGGTGGGGGCCGGGGCACATACTGGGCTATGAAAACACCTTCTTCCACGCGACGTCAGATTTTTTAAACGCCATATCCTGCGGCGGCGGGGTCACGCCGAACATTCACGACGGAGCTGCCTGCATAAAGGTGCTTGAGGCTGTTGTAAAATCGGTAGAAGAGAAACGCGTTGTGGAAGTAAGGGAGATAGTCTGACCGGCTCAACGGAAATATGTTAAAAGATCAAGCAAATAATATGACAGCGTACGACGCGGCGGCGCTGATCGACGTCAGCGCGGTTAGGACGCACAATACGATAAGCGATATAGAAGAGTGCGTTAACTATGCCAAAAAGTATCGTTTTATCAATGTGCACAGCCTGCCGTGCTTCACGAAGTTCGTGGCAGGGCTTTTGGCAAACGAGGAAGATATATTTGTCGGAGCGCCCGTCGGTTTTCCGTCCGGAGGGCACGCGACACAAACAAAACTGCTGGAAGCGAAACAGCTTATAGAAGACGGCGTGGACGAGATGGATATCGTCATGAACGTCGGCAAATTCCGAAGCGGCGAGTACGGCTATGTCTTGAACGAGCTGAAAGAGATCATAGACATCACGCCGGAAAAAGTCCTTATAAAAGTGATCATCGAGCTGAACTGCCTGGGCGACGACGAAATAGAACAGGCATGCGGGATAGTGGCCGCGAGCGGCGCCGATTTTTTAAAGACAGGAACCGGCTGGATACCCGGCGCCGTGAATATCGGGCGGATAAGGAAGATCAAGGAAATACTCAGAGGCAGGGTAAAAGTGAAAGCGGCCGGCGGTATCCGTACGCGGGAGGAATTTGACGCGCTTTTGGCTTTGGGCGTTGAAAGGTTTGGGATCAACACAAAATCTGCAGTAGAGATCGTCGAGTCCTTTTCGTTGACAGCCGACGAAGGGTAGCTGAGAAAAACGAGGTATGACATGAGCTATAAGGAAACTTTACTTAAGCCGGTAAAAATAGGGAACCGCGTCTGTAAAAACAGGTTTTTCGCTCAGCCGATGGAGTGCACGGACGCGGACGACGACGGCAACCCGACCGAGCTGACTTACCGCCGCTATGAGAATCTGTTCAAAGGCGGGTGGGGGCTTGTCGACCTGGAGGCGATATCGATCACGCAGGAAAGCAGGTCGCGCAAAAACCAATTATTGATACAAAAGCAAAACGCGCCTGCTTTGGAAAAGTTTATAAAGCATCTGAAAGAGATCAATAAGGATATATTGATAGTTTTTCAGCTGACGCATTCGGGCGAGCTCAGCAATACGGATTTTTCCAGAAGGGTCACGGTTTGCCCGTCCTATACATACGGAGGGGATCTTTTGTCCGAGGAAGACGTGGACAAGATCATGGACGATTTTGTGCTTGCGGCGAAAATCGCGCATGACGTGGGCGCTGACGGCATCGACATGAAGCTTTGCCACGGTTATCTCGGCTCGCAGATACTAAGGCCGTTTAATACCCGCAAGTGGAAATACGGCGGGAGCTGGGAGAACCGCAGCAGGTTCGCGTTCGACCTGCAGGAGAGGATATTAAAAGCCGTAAACGATCCCGGCTTTCTTATCGGATCCAAGATATCTGTATGGGAGGGCTTTCCGGGCGGGTTCGGCTCGGAAGGGCCCGATTCGCCGATACTCGACCTGACCGAGCCTTTGGCTCTCGTCAAGGGGCTGGAGGAGCGCGGGGCGCAGTACATCGTGCAGTCCGCGGGCAGTCCGTCTATCACGGTATCGCTTACGCAAGCGGAAAAAAGCCACCCGTACATCGCGTACCTTCATCCTACGTTCCAAAAAGCGTTCAATGAAGTGTTGAAACCCGAAACCGTGCTGGTCGGTTCCAATTATTCCGTTTGGGAAAACGGCAACAAACAATTACAAATGGTGGATCCGAAAGACAACACGATGTTTAAAGTGGGCGCGAAAAACATCGAACGCGGGATCGTGGACATGATCGCTCTCGGCAGGCAGTCGTTCGCGGATCCCCTGCTGCCAAATAAGTTGGCGGAAGGTAAGGAAGAAGACATAAAATTCTGCACCCTGTGCGACAACTGTCTCGAACTGTTGATTCGTCAGGAAAAGATCGGATGCTGCACGTACAACCCGTTTTACACTAAGGCATTGCAGGGCGTCCGCGAAAAATTCGGAAGGCTGACGCAAAACCACACGTGATATGGGTAATGAACCATTGATGAAAAAGCTACATTAATAGTGTATGATAAATCAAAGCTTTGCTATTGGTGTTCGGGGACGTTTGCGTATATGTTCGTAAATAAAAACGGGGGGAAAGAAAAATGATTAAATCCTATTCGGCTTTTACAAGTGAGATCGATGACGTTGAGCTGGCAATATCGGAAATACTTGAACAACTTGAGCCTGAAAAAAACTGTCTGAAATACACTGTGGCTGTCGTCGCTTGTTACTATGAGTTTGCCTCAAGCGGTATTATCGCGGAACTATACAAAAGGCTCGATTTCCCGATAATCGGCACCACTTCAACGGTGATCTCTACGAATCGCGGCTTTGGGCAGCTGGATTTTTCGATCCTTATGATCACTTCCGACGACGCCGTACTGACCGCTGCGTGTTCGGATTCGCTCGCGGACGGGCTCGAAGGGCCGTTTAAGAAAATGTATCAGGAAGCGCTCGAGGGACACGCTGAGGAGCCTAAACTGATCCTGGGCGCCGCGCCGTTGATGCTGAGTTACGCGGGCGACCACTATGTCGAAGCGCTCAGCAAAGTATCGGACGGAGTCCCGCATTTTGGCACTCTCGCGATAGACAATACTCTGGATTATTCGGAAAGCTACGTAATATTTAACGACAGGGTCGAAAAAGACGTCTATGGAATCATTGTAGCAAGCGGGAATATCAATCCCAAGTTCCTGTATGCCTCTTTTTCGTCCAATTTCATTCTCGCCCAGACAGCCACGATCACAAAGACAGAAGGGAATCTGCTACAGGAAATAGACGGGGCGCCGACCATAGACTATATGGAGAAGATGGGGCTTGCCGAAAACGGAAAGGTGAGCAATATCCTTCATGCTGTGCCTTTCGTGCTTGATTATGACGGAGAAGGCATTCCCGTATCGAGAGTCATCCTCGCGTGGGACGAAAACGGTTACGGGGTATGCGGCGGGCTGATGCCCGAAGGCACCAAGTTCAGCCTGGGCACGTGGGACAAAGCCGACGTTCTCGGGACTACGGTCCGCACTATAGAGGATATTCTGCTGAACGAGGACGTCAGTACGCTGATACTTTATTCATGTCTCGCGCGAAGCTATGCTTTGGGGACGGATATTTTGGCGGAAACAGAAAAAATAAAGGATACTATCGCTACGAGGATCCCGTATATATTCTCGTATTCGGGGGGAGAAATCTGCCCCGTGAGGGACGAGGCGAATTCGAATAGTTTTCATAACAATACAGTTATCGCGTGCGCGTTTTAAAACGCGGCGCCTGCAGCCGGGGGTGGGTTTTTGAGTAATGATTCCGACTTGATTTACTATGGAAATCTGGTCGAAGAAAACAAAAAACTGAATATCGAAATCAAGAAGCTGCATCGTCAGCTAAATTTGGCAAACGACAATATGCGGAAGTACAAAAGCGTGACTACCGCTATGGAAAACCTCAGCGCGATCATCGCCGCTGAAAAATCCCAACAGGAAAAACAGCTGCAGGTGATAATGGACAACTCGCCGGATATTATCTTCCTGCTCGACCGGGCGCTGAATTTGATAATAGCTTCTCAAAGTTTTTTGACCCTCACCGGGTTGCCCGGTTTCGGCTCTGTTCATACAAATTCTTTCAGGCATGTCTTTTGTAAGTTCGCGGATGAATCGATAATTGAAAACATGGAGAAAACTTTCAGAAAAGCGCTTGAAACGAAAGAGGGCCTGTCTTTTGACGAAAACCTGTATATCGATACGGCAGAAGAAGTGCGAAATTTTTCGGTCAACGTAGTGCCTTTCGCTTACAGCGGGGACGCGATCGTCGGGCTGTTAGTGGATTTTCACGATATAACAGAGCATACGAAATTGGAACAGCGGACAAAAGCCGCGCTGGACGAGGCGAGAGCGGCCAGCAAATCCAAAAGCGAGTTTCTCGCGAATATGAGCCATGAAATACGTACTCCTATGAACGCGATCATAGGAATGACTCATATCGGTACGTCAGCGACGGACATAGAACAAAAGAACTACAGTCTCGCGAAGATCAACGACGCCTCGAAACACCTGCTGGGCGTTATCAACGATATTTTGGATATGTCAAAAATTGAAGCCGGGAAATTTGACCTTTCGTACGCGGAATTTGATCTTGACAAATTGTTCCAGCAGATCGCCAACGTGGTCAACTTCTCACTGAAAGACAAGAAGCAAAAATTCGCCATATATATAGACAGAGAGATACCGCAGTTTTTGATCGGAGACGACCAGCGCCTGGCTCAGGTAATAACAAATCTCGTCAGCAACGCGATAAAGTTCACGCCTGACAGCGGGTCGATAAAAATCAACACATACTTCCTTGGCGAGGAAGACGGCATTTGTACGATAAAAATCTCGGTGACGGACAACGGGATAGGAATAAGCCGGAAACACCAGGCCGACCTCTTCCATGCTTTCACTCAAGCCGAGACGCACACGGCGAGAAAATACGGGGGGACCGGCCTCGGGCTGCCTATATCAAAAAGCATCATTGAGCTTATGGGCGGTGATATATGGGTCGAATCCGAACTCGGGAAAGGCTCCGCCTTTAATTTTACTTTTAAAGCCAGGCGGGGGGAAACGCGGGAACAATTACTAAGCGCTCCGAAATCGTCACTGGAAAACCTGCGCGTTTTGATCGTTGACGAAGACGCGTCCGTATCGGAAGATATCAAAGGAATCATTGACGGGTTCGGCATATCCTGCGACATAGCCGCGTGCG
>Ga0123353_10014420_pt1 | contig 11394 bp, 8 predicted proteins | sample TergutLab28metaG_3_FD_92763 | JGI IMG/M metagenome (GOLD analysis project Ga0123353, IMG submission 92763) | Labiotermes labralis P3 segment gut microbial communities from Petit-Saut dam, French Guiana - Lab288 P3 | ecosystem: Host-associated > Arthropoda: Insects > Digestive system > Gut ... | reverse complement strand
CATCGGACTGTTTTACATTTCTGCACGCCAACTCATGCTCCAGAAATCTTCTGATGGGCGGCATGCTTTCTTCATCTACGGGAAACATGAAGCAGTTGTACCTGCATTTTTGAAGCTGCGTACCGCCTAATATGAAAACATTGCCGCCGCATTTCGAGTTGCATTTCGGCGGACTTAAAAAGCGCTTGCATGAAGGCGCTTTCTCAATGGACTTTTTCATTCCTTCGGGCAATGATTCCAGAAAATCTGTATACTTACCCACATTATCGCCGTATATGCGTATTACAAGCCCGGTTTTGCGGAACACGAAATTCATAACGACCAGTTTGCTTTTCACGTGCTGATACGAAGCGACATACCCGTTTTTTGCCGTTGCCAGCTTGAACTTGCAGCCGTTTTGAAGCATATTCTCATGTATTTCCCGTACAAAATCCTGATTATACGGCTCAACATCGATCAGGAAATCCTCGAAAACCAATCCGTCAACAGGCATATATAGACCCTTTCCTCCCATAAAAATGTTTATCAGCCTATGCCCGCCTATTGTTTCTTTGTGATTTCGATGTACCCCTCGTCCGCGTTGACAAGCACCATATCGCCTGTTTCAATATACTCGAGAATGTCTTCCTCGAAACCCGCTATCATAGGCACATGGGCCTGCAGTGCGAGCCCGACCATTAGCGGGCTGCTTTTCATATAGATAAAAGCCGCGGGCTTCGCGCCGGATCCATACATCCGAATGCCGCCCGAACCGCGCGGCGAGTAGAATACCAGAACTTTGTCTGTGTAAGGGACCCTGAACAGCGGGTGATTGCGCTCGGTCGTATATCCGCGTTCCGGCTTCACATTTGTAAAACCCTGTATATATTTCCCGGCGACCAGCGCTTCCGCTTCGACTATTCCCGGATATTCACAACGACCGTAAATACGTTTCTTTTCCATGACTCACCTCCACACGCCGCGCCACTTGCCGGTGATCGCAGCGTCAATGCAATCGTCCTGTGATCCATAACACACCTGCAACCGATCATCGTCGTCGGGGTAGCAGCCTGTAATATAATTCGCCTGTTTGGCTGTGTCGACAGCTACGTTGCGCACACCAACCGGAACTGCGCCCATTGATGCAAGGCACGCCCCTGACATCAGGTGAGCTCCGGCCTTTTTAAAAATATCGTTGTAACCCAGCTCATTGGAAGGCCCGTACAGCCAGGGAGCTGTCATGATCCACAGCGGAACTTTGCATTTTTTCCCGTCAAGCTTGACGGAAAGCCGCATAAGGTCGACGATATTCAGGTGCGGGCACCCGAGGTATACAAGATCCACATCGTCCGTCGTATGATAATTCAGTATATCATACGTCTTACGGAGCGCGCCCTCGTCGATCGTTATTTGATCGCGGAAAGGCTTGCCGCCGGTCGCATGTTCGATCGTCGGCGCTTCCGGCGTTATCCCCGGTAAATGGTACATGCGCACCGCGCCGCCGGTCGCGACCGCGGAGTTGAATTTCTGGTATTGCGTTGTCGTCGGTCTTACGGTGTTCAAAACAACGGGAACCTCGACGTCAACCGCCTCGCCAAGCGCGAAGCCGTATACATCGAACTCCATATCAGTGCTGATCGTTCTGGAACACTCGATAAGAACCGTGCCTAAGCGGTTTTCAGTTATATGCATATCATAATACGGCGCTTTTCCCAGCAGGCAGGTCGCAAATGTGCCGTCAAAATTCGTCCTCGCACCAAGCGTGGCGTTGCAGTACGGCATTTGGCTGCTCTCGAACCATGAACAGTGCTGTCCAACGCTGGGCAGATACGACATGACCAGATAATTCGCGCAGGAAAAGGTTGACATAAGACCCATTTTGCGCAGGATCCTGAAAATGTCCTCATGCATGGCTTTCTCATGGAACACGGGGTCGTCCTGGCGCATATCCGGATTCTTCTGGGCGCACACATTGCATTGTTCCCAGCCATGGATCGGCGACTGTTCGTAGAACGGCACTTTATCCGCGAATGTAGGTATCGCGAATCTTCCGCCATTGTCCGCAAACTCGGCCAACTCGTCTTCGGTGATCAGGTAAAAATTACTGAGGTCAAGACCGGGCGTGTGCATATCGCCGGTGCCGTCAAGGTCGATAAGGCGATCCGCTCCTGCGATCCGGCACATTTCAACCAGGAACTGCATACATTTCTGCTTGACGACGCCTTCGTCGCCCTGGAGCATTCGTTTTTCCGCGTCTGTTAAGTCTGGCATAGACAGCATTTTTTCTCCTCCCAAAAATATCGGTAACAACTCATGTGCGTATAACTAAATCAAAACTATGTTGCCGGGTTGTGAGCAAAGCACAAGATAGTCTGCCTTTCAACTGTTTACAACTACTCGTCAAAATGCAACTTGACTCCGTTCGCCACCAGGCGTTCCTGAAGCTCGGCAACGTTTGTTTTCGTGAAATCTCCGCCCAGGGCCGCCGCGACGCCGGCAGCCTCGCCTGTAACCGCGCAGCCAGGAATTACGCGGGTTATGTCCCACATTTTGTCGGTTACAGAAATGTCGCGCCCGGCGGCGAGAAGATTTGTCACTTCATTGCCGTAGAGAGTCCCAAAGGGTATTTCATACGCGGGCCCCCTCTTTCGCCAGTCCCCCGTCATCCCGATACTGTCAATAAAATACTTCTTATCTTCTGTATCATCCAAAGTATAAACTCCGGAAAGCCGGCGTGACATCCTGACAAGCGGTATAGTAGATATCGTTACCGGCAGATATGTCTCGTCTTTTGCGTGGAATTTGCTGATGTCTTCAAACATTTTCTCGTGCGCCGCAATCACCGCACGGCTGAGCTCGTCTCCATCGACGCCCGAGAAACGCAGGTTCCCGTCAAGGCTCTCGACCATGACGGCTTCATATTGCTTGCCATCGGTCGTACCGGCGTCATCCGGGCCGCGCCCCGGTATGACGTCCGCAAGCCCAAACATTTTCAGCGATACCTTGCCGCCCTGGATATAGTAATACCAACTGGCAAGCCCGTTGCCTCCGGAGTGCAGCACCGTTTTTGCGCCCGCCAGATGGCAGACGTCGGCGTCGCCCGTGCAGTCGATCACAGATGCTACGGAAATTGCGGAACGCCCGGACTTGTTTTCGACAATTACGTGACTGATTGCGCCGTTTTTTTTCGAAACCGAGCAAACAAGCGTGCCGTAAAGTATCGTCACTCCAAGCTTTAGCAATACCGCTTCCGCCCTGAGCGCGAAAAGATGCGGATTGAACTGGGTGACATAGCGGCTTTTTTTGCGGGCTTCCAGGCTTCCGCCGTTAAGCCATGCATCCGGATAATTCGCTTCGGCGCCGTGTTCTATCGACAGCTTTAAGAGCTCTTCGCCGATCCCGTATACCAGTTGGTTGCCCTCGCCGTCGCAAAGAGGCAGGTATATCGTTACCAGCCCCAGCGTCGCCATTCCGCCGAGCGCATACTCCCGCTCGACGAGCGTTACCCTTTTTCCTCCCCTGGCGGCAGCCATAGCGGCGGAGATACCTGCAATGCCCCCGCCGGCGACGAGGACGTCGCAGGACGACATTACATCTATATTGCGCTCCGGCTCGACGATAACATTTCTCATACTCCTTACCCTCCCGAAGTCTTTAACGTAGTTTCGCTCTGCAAATATTCCCTATGTTTCTTGCATATCATAAACCGGCGTGATATAATCCAAAACAGTGATCAGGCAGTAATCATTGTATCACAATGCTATGGGAACGCAAGATAATTTCGAAACGGGGAAAGGGATGGTTGATAGTATGGCAGAGTATCGCAGTAATAAGTTCAACTCCCCTATACGCAGGTCTATGTGGTTGAGTCTTGGCTTGAGCGATGAGGATATGCTTCGCCCAAAGATTGCGATCATCAACTCTTCTTCCAATCTCGCGATATGTTTTTCCCATCTTGACGAGATCGCAAAGTTTGCGGCGAAGGAGATATATAAAGCAGGCGGCGTTTCATTCGAGATCAGGACTGTCGCGCCTTCTGATTTTATGTATTTCGGGCATAGCGGCGGATTCATCCAGGCCAGCCGCGACCTGATTACAAATGATGTGGAGTCAAGCGTCGAAGGCGCGATGCTGGACGGTATCCTTTGCCTTGCCTCCTGCGACAAAACTCTGCCGGGCCAACTCATGGCTGCGGCGCGGACAAATCTCCCGGCTATCGTAGTAGCTTGCGGCTACCAGCCTTGCGGAACATATAAAGGCGAACACTTCGATATAGAGGATCTATGGCAGCATTTCGGCCATTACCAAATGGGCAAGATCTCCGACGAGGAAATGCGCGAGATGAGCGAGGCGGCAATAAAAGGGCCCGGCGTTTGCCAGGGGCTCGGTACTGCCAACACTATGCATATTGCGTGTGAGGCGCTCGGATTTGCTCTGCCGGGAACGACTCCGGTCCTCGCCAACAGCCCAAAAATGTGGGATGCGGTTGCCGCGGCATGCCGCCGTGTCGTTGAGCTTGTCAACGAAGACGTCAAGCCGCGCGATCTCCTGACGCCCGGCGCGTTTGAAAACTGCGTTAAAACGGTGCTCGCAATGTCGGGCTCGACTAACTCGATCAAACATTTGCAGGCGATCGCCAAGGAAGCAAAAACAGATATCGATGTGTTTGGGATGTTCGACAGGTTTGCGGACGATATACCGCTGCTCACGGCGGTGCGCCCGAACGGGAAGTATTCCATCGACGACATGGAAGCCGCCGGCGGCACGCTGGCGCTGATGAAACAACTCGAGAGCAAATTATCGCTTGACGAAATGACGATAAGCGGCAATACTGTGCGCGAAAACCTTGCGGCTGCCGAAATCATCGACAGCGAGATCATACGCCCCGCTGACAATGCGTTCAATTACAGGCCGTCGATCTTCCTGGCAAAAGGAAACCTGGCGTCGAGTTTCGGCGTGATAAAACTCCAGATCGACGACAGCTATAAACCGAGCTGCTTTACAGGCCCGGCAAAGGTCTTTACAGAGCCCGACAAGGCGACCGAAGCGATCCGCGAGGGAAGGATCGTCAGGGGCGACGTAGTTGTACTCACCGGTCTGGGTTTGACGGGTACTCCCGGCATGGGCGGGCCCAGCGGGCTGATTTTTGCCCTTGACGGGATGGGCCTCGGAAGCGACGTAGCCATTGTCACAGACGGCCACGCTTCGGGGCTCTGCAATCTTGCCTTAATGGTCATCGACGTTACGCCGGAAGCTGCCGCCGGAGGCGTGATCGGCCTGGTGCGCGACGGCGACATCATCACAATAGACGCTCCAAACCGCGTACTCAGCGTCGACGTCAGCGACGAAGAACTCGAGGAGCGGCGGAAGACCGCGCCGGATTACTACAAGCGCGGCGAAGAGGGCTGGCTGAAAATATTCCAGGAGCGTGTGCGCCCGATCAACGAAGGCGCCGTCATCTTTTAGCCTGACACATATCAACCCGGTTTCAACCTTGTGGGATTCTGGGATCTCACAGGGCGGAAAATAGAATGAAACACAATCGGCCCGGTTTCAACCTTGTGGGATCCTTGAAACCTGCGGGGTTGGAAAACAAAATGAAAAAGGAGTATCAGTATGAAATTCAAGAAAATTGCAGCATTATCTTTGGTGCTGGTCATGTCGCTGGCAATGCTGACCGCATGCAACGGCGGAGGGCAGTCTCAACAGCCGGCGTCACCGTCACAGTCAGAGCAGCCGCCACCGCCGTCGCAGTCAGCGCCGCCATCGGCGTCGGCCCCTGCTGCCTCCGGAGGTACAATCGGTTATGTGACAGACGAAGTAGACCATTACGCCCGCGATTCCTATCACTTTATTTACTTCAACTACAGACCGGCAAATATCATATACCAGGTTCTGGACGCGCTTGATCAGCTTGGTAAAAAGTTTAACTTCACAGTCGAGCAGCTAACCGCCGAGGGCGACGCCGACCGCTATATATCGGACCTTCAAACGATCCTGCTCAGGGAGCCGGACGGGTTGGTTATCGACATCACTATGGAGTTATCGTCACGCGTCTCTGAGATTCTCAGGGAGAGCAATACCCCGGCGATATGTATCTTCAACAAGCCCATCGACGCAGATGGCGTAAACCTTGTCCCCGCCCTCGTCCTCAATCAGGTCCAGAACGGAATCACGCAGATGAAATTCCTTGAAAGCGTCTACAAGGATTACTGGGGCGATATCGACCGCAGCAAAATCAACCTCCTCATAATGGACTGGTCTGCAAACCTTGATCTTTCCGCGCGCGGGGAAGGGGCTTTACAGGAGTTCGAGAGGCTGTTCCCCGGAAACACGCACTTCTATGGCGACACATCGCATGACACAATCTCCGCCGAAGTCGGCTTCAGCGTAGCAACCAGTATACTCTCCGCAAACCCCAACGTGGAGTACTGGTTCATCGTCTCAACTGTTGAGGACGTTGCTCTGGGCGTCGGCCGCGCGGTCGAAGCCCTTAACATGACAACAGACAAGGTCCTTGCGACTTCATCCGGCGCCGCGATCCTCCCGGGCGAATGGGAAGCCGGTTATGACGGCGTCTGGATAGCAAACTACTCGGCGCCTCCGGTCATGTACGCCGGCTATGCCGCTTTCGGCCTCATCGCGATGGCGGACGGCAGAGCCACAATGGACAATCTCTGGATCGATGAAATCGACCCGGGCGACAAGGCCACATGTTTGGTGCTGCCGGCAGAAATGATGACGATCAAAAACTTCAGTACATATATAGCGGACATAGCCGCCCGTTTCGGTATCTAATCTGTAGCCGGAGTATCAGATACGCCGGGCAATTTTGCACATTGTCCGGCGTATCGCCGAATATCCGTTGGGAGGGCGGTACATGACAGCTCGACGCCTTAAAAACATTTTCAAATCCAAAGAGTTTCTTCTGGCTTTGATCGCAGCCATAGTCATCATAGTCTTCAGGCTGATAAACGTCCACTTCCTGAGCCCCGGAAGCCTGAGCGGAAAAATGCAGGATATGAGCATCACCGGGATAATCGCTATCGGGATGGGCATATTGCTCATAGGCGGCGACATTGATCTGTCGACGAGCGACGTCTGCCTTTTCAGCGGCGTTCTATGCGCCCTGCTGATCAAAGCCGGGATACCGTGGGCATACGCTATGGTCTTGACGCTGTTTACGGGAGGCTGCGTAGGGGCAATCAACGCGTTTCTCGTATTAAAAGTCAAAATGATGTCATTTATCGCGACAATTGCCGTGGGGACAGTCCTTAGGGGGATAACCCTCTCCCTGACAAGCGCGCAAAATGTGCCTGTGCCGGTCGAATCATTCTGGTGGGGCGGCAGGACATTTTTCAGCGTTCTTCCCATTCCTTTCGTAATCATGGCGCTTCTGATGATCCTGTACCAGTTCATGCTTAGCAACACAAGGTTCGGGCGCAATATCTACCTTGTCGGGGGCAACATAACGGCGGCAAGGCTGACAGGGGTCAATCCCAACAGGATCCGCACAGTGCTTTTTATCAACAGCGGCATACTCGCTTCGCTGGCCGGTATTGTGCTGACCTCGAGGCTGCAGTCTGCAAACCCGAATACTCTGGCTGAACACCAGATCAACGCGCTAACGGCCATAATCCTCGGCGGCATCGCGTTCACAGGAGGCTCCGGCGGGATGGTAGGCTGCTTTATCGGCGTGGTCCTTTTCAGCTTCTTCACCAGTGGTTTGACCTCGCTTGCGCTTGATGCTTTCTGGACGCTCTTCGCGTCCGGAGGTTTGCTCATCATCGCACTGGCTGTGGATTTCTTTAACGAGCGTTCGAGGGAGAGGATGCTCAATGCGCATGCAAAAATTGCCGCGAATGCAATAAAGGCGGATAAGGTATGAGCAATTATTTAGAGTTTACCGGTATCAACAAGATATATCCGGGCGTCAAGGCACTGGATGATATATCTTTTCGCGCCGAAAGCGGGCGGGTACTCGCGCTCCTCGGTGAAAACGGCGCGGGCAAGAGCACGCTGCTTCGGATACTGAGCGGCGACATCCGCCCCGATTCGGGAACGATCACGCTTAACGGCGAGGAAAAGGTATTTACATCACCCTATCAGGCGATTCAGGCAGGCGTCAGCGTTATTTATCAGGAGCGTCAGATCGTCCCCGCGCTTTCTGTCAAGGAAAACGTATTCTCCGGCGGCCTGACGACAACCACGCTCGGAACGATCGACAAGAGCGCGCTCCGGCGCAAGACGGATGAGATACTAAAGATATTCAAACTCCCTATCGACCCGGACGAACTTGTCGGAAGGCTGTCGGTCGCGCACCAGCAGATGGTCGAAGTAATGAAGGCATACAGGCGCGACTCGGATATTATATGCTTTGACGAACCGACGGCGCCGCTGACGGACTCTGAGATAAACATTCTGTTCGATATCATCCTGCAACTCAAGCAGGAAGGGAAAATAATAATCTACGTGTCCCACCGCCTGGCTGAAATCTTTAAAATCACAGACGATATCGTCGTCTTGAAAGACGGCAAGCTTGTCAAGACGTTCAAGACCGGGGAGACGAACGAACAGGAACTCATCAAAGCAATGATCGGAAGGGACGTCGGGGACACATACGCAAACCTTGTTCGCAACGAACAAGCCGGCGATCTGCTGCTCGAGGTCAATAATGTATGCACCGACATCCTCAACGATATAAGTTTCACAGTTTCCCGGGGGGAAGTCCTCGGCCTTGCGGGTCTTATAGGCGCCGGCAGGACGGAGGTCGCGCGCGCTATTTTCGGCGCGGACCATATCAAGTCGGGCGAGATTATCTTTGAGGGGAAACATGTGAAATTCAAGGAGCCGAAAGACGCCATAAAAGCCGGGATAGCCCTTTGCCCGGAAGACCGCAAGGAACAGGGGTTGCTGCTGTTCCGGCCTGTTCGCGAGAACATCACGATTCCGATACTGAAACAGATCAGCGACTGGATTTTCCTCGACCGTAAGAAAGAAGCCGCAGTCACCAATGAAGCAGTAGCCAAGTTTACCATTCGGACGCCGAGCATCGGGAAGCTCGTGCGCGAGCTTTCCGGCGGAAACCAGCAGAAAGTCATTCTGGGCAGATGGACGAACTCGCAGATCCCGACAAAGCTGCTGATACTGGACGAGCCGACAAAGGGGATCGACGTCGGTACAAAAGCGGAGATTTACCAGATGGTGTGCGACTTCGCGCGCGCCGGTCTAGCGGTGATATTCATCTCATCGGAGCTCACCGAAGTCATAAATGTCGCCGACAGGATCATTGTAATGCATAACGGCCACATTACCGGCAGTCTCATGCGGGAGGAAGCGACGGAAGAGAACGTCCTTTCCCTTGCCATGTTAGCGTAGGGGGGTGAAGAGAGATGGAAAAACTATCGTTGTTTCAGAGGATCATCCGCATAAGGATCGTCATAATGTTTTTTCTGCTGTTGATTCTGATCATAGCATTCGCGATTCTGGCGACTCCGAACAATAGCGTTGTGGAAGTCTTCGAGGGCAAAAGTATCTTTCTGCAACTGAAAATCGTTACAAGGATAATCGATGCGATGCCGCTCACGATGCTTCTCACTACAGGTATCACATTGCTGATGATCTCAGGTAAGCTCGACCTGTCGACAGGCGCCAACGGTACGATGTGCGCCATGCTTCTGGCATATGTCGTGCGTGACGGGATGCCGCTCGTACCCGCTATTTTCCTGGCATTGGTGATCGGAGTGCTGATAGGCTTTATAAACGCCGCGCTTGTCAATGAATTGCGTGTAGCCCCGTTTATCGGAACGCTGGCTACAAGCTCGATCGCCACGGGTTTTACGTACTTCATAGCGAACAGGAGGGCGATCGACGTTGTCCACCCGTTCATGAAGCAGTTCGGGAGAATGATGCTGTGGGGATATGTGCCGGTCGCGACCATATTCGCCGCCGTGCTGATGATAATCGCGGGTATTGTGCTGCACAGGACACGGCTTGGGCGGATAATATATATCGCAGGCGGGAACCCGCAGGCAGCAATGCTGTCCGGCATCAATCACAAGAAGGTGTCGTATATACTGTTCATGATATGCGGGCTGTTCTCCGCAATCGCAGGGATCGTGTTCATCGCGCGCCAGCAGTCGGCAAGCATGACGGGCATAACAGCAGCGCGTTTCGAGGGTATCACGGCGGCGGTGCTCGGAGGCATCGCATTCGGCGGCGGGTCCGGAGGCATGGCGGGCGCGTTTGTCGGGCTTGTGGTCCTCAACACGTTCAACACCGGCTTGACTATCGTAGGCCTCAACCCGGCTATCCAGAGGATAGCAACGGGTTTGCTGCTAATCTTTGCGCTCACCCTTGACTTCCTCCAGAAACAGCAAAACGAAAAAATAGTCGCGAGCTGATACCAAAGGCTACGCAACTAATAATAATAATCAACTGCCGCCCGCGGATCGAAATTCGCGGGCGGCAATATATGTGTCTTTATCTCTTACGTCCCCGGCCTCATAGGCTGGTAATCGCAGGGAAGCCCGGATTGGCATTTGCCGCAGCCGTAGCGCGGGGCAAGTTTTTCACACGCCTTGCGAATGAACGCGCCGCACTTTTCGTGGTCCTTGCCATGCCTGTCCTTGTAGTGAGCCTGCGCTTGGCACCTGCGGATACACGCGCCGCAACGGTTGCAGTATCCAAGCCAGTCGTCGTAATCGCGGATATCAGGCTCGACCTCCCAGTCTGTGACAACGCTCACCAGCCTCCCCGCGCATCCGGCTCTTGAAATAAAGTTCGTTGACATCCCGAATGTACCGAGGCCGGTCACAACGCCGACATGGCGTTCCGACCAATTGGATGAAAACGGCGGGACATGCTCCGTACCGGGCTCGGCTTTTCTGTTGATTTGCATTACAAATTTTTCCTCGGTATATGGTGTAACGGCTTTATAGCCTTCCGCGATAAGCGTATCACGGATTTTTTCGCCGAGCGCCAATAAAAACCGCTGGCCGTCGACACGCGTGTATACCCACTCTATTGCCGGTTCGACGGGGTCTTTCTTGTTTGCCTCGACTGTTGCATGCTCAAACGGTAAAAAAACAGATATGACCGATTTTGCGCCTGGCAGCCAGTCTTCCGGCATAAGGTGATGCTCTCCCACCACACCGGGCCGCTTGATCTCCGCAAACCACGGATCGTCAGCCCGCGCTATTGCGTAGATAGGGCGTCTGTAAAACCGCATGCCTGCAAGTCCACTGTCTTGGTCGGCGCCGAGCATATTTCCGTTAATGCCATGGGGATTGAGATCGTTCCTTGCATAATTACCGCTTGTCGCATCCCCGCTAAATGAGTTTAAAGCATCCGGCGAGCCTTTTATAACAACGAAGTTTAACGGTGAATCATCGCTGAAATCTTCCAACAGTGTTG
>Ga0123353_10014419_pt1 | contig 11394 bp, 9 predicted proteins | sample TergutLab28metaG_3_FD_92763 | JGI IMG/M metagenome (GOLD analysis project Ga0123353, IMG submission 92763) | Labiotermes labralis P3 segment gut microbial communities from Petit-Saut dam, French Guiana - Lab288 P3 | ecosystem: Host-associated > Arthropoda: Insects > Digestive system > Gut ... | reverse complement strand
ACCATGTGGTCCCTGGGCAACGAGGCCGGCGGCTGGCACTGCCAGGACGCCTGCTACGCCTTTCTCCACGCCGTGCACCCGGAGATCCCCGTGCACTACGAGGGCGCCTGCCGCACGCCCGTGTTCGGCTACGACGTCTACAGCGAGATGTATACCCACCACGACAAGGTGCAAAAAATTGGCGCGGGGGAAATCGAGGAGCCGGAAATCCGCGGGCGGCCCTTCTTCCTGTGCGAATACTGCCACGCCATGGGCAACGGCCCCGGGGCCCTGGAGGAGTATTGGGAGATGTTCTACGCCCACGAGAATCTCATGGGCGGCTGCATCTGGGAATGGGCGGATCATGCCGTCTGGCACGAGGACGGCCCCTACCAGTATACTTACGGCGGCGACCACGGCGAGTGCCTCCACGACGGCAACTTCTGCGTGGACGGCCTGGTCTACCCGGACCGTACCCCCCATACCGGGGCCTGGGCGATGAAGAACGTCTACAGGCCCGTTCGCGCGAAATACGAGGACGGCATACTGATTCTCACCAACACGAACCGCTTCGCCGGTGCGGCTTTCACATTGGAGTGGGCGCTGCGCAAAAACGGGGAGGCGGCGGTGGTTGGCACGCCCGCGTTCGATATACCGGCGCTGCAAAGCGAGTCATATGAACTGAACCTGCCTGTGTTGGAGCCAAATGCGGAGTATCATCTTGATTTATACTATCACTTCGGCGGCGAGCCTGATTTCGAGCAGATCGCCCTGCAAGAGCAGTACATCGAAGAAGAAATCACTTCATCCATTGATATTAGCGAAATCCTGCAAACCCTCAGGCCCAACTTCCTGCGCGCCTGGATCGACAACGACAACTGGCGCAACTGGATGTCCAAGGAGTACGCCCCGCAGAACCTGATCGTACAGGAGGACGGCATTTACGCCGACGACGAAAAGCAGTTCTCGATGGAGATTATCACGGAAGAACTGCCGGGCGGCGCCGTGAAAGTCACGGCAAAACTCATCCCGGCGGAGGATCTCTTCGAGACCCTGCAAATCCCCCGCTTCGGCGTGACCCTCGAACTGCCCCGTGCCTGGGAGAACGTGCGCTACTACGGCCTGGGCGAGCGCGAAAACCTGCCGGACATGACGGCACAGGCGAAGATGGGCGTCTACGCAACCACGGTGTCCGCCATGCATGAGCCCTATATTTATCCCCAGGATAACGGCAACCACGGCCAGTGCCGCTGGCTGGAGATCACCGACGCCGAAGGCCATGGCCTGCGCATTACCAACGCCCCGGGCGCCTTCAGCTTCAGCGCGCATCACTATACCCAGGAAAACCTTGAGGCCGCGAAACACCAGGAGGACCTGCGCGACGAGGGCCTGATCTTCCTCTCCATCGACGGCTTCGTGCGCGGCAGCGGCACCAGCTCCTGCGGGCCGGACGCCCTGGAAAAATACCGCATCGACATCTCGCGGGGCCTGAAATTTTCGTTTGTGGTTATGGGGATTTAGAGAAGAACCCCCCTGCGATTTCTGCGAAAGCACTTTTCCCCCTACTGAGGGGATTCTGACGAAAGGGCAAATGTGCTGCGTTCAACGAAGAAAGGCTGTGGCGCTGTCAAAATCCCCCCTGTAGGGGGGAAGGGAGCAGCGTCTTCCGCAGGAGACGCTAGCGACCAGGGGGGTTAAAAAAATGTAGAAAGGAAACCTGACCATGAAGAAAAAGTTGCTTATTCTCGGCGCGGTTGTGCTGGCCCTGGCCCTGCTCCTGGGCGGGGCATATCTCTATGCGAGGAGCGCGAAGCCCTTTCATACCGGTGACCTGACCGGCTATGCTGTCGACTACCCCTACGAGGGCCGGGAAATCCAGCCCATGCACATCCGGGATACCGGCGAGTTCGTCATCCTGAAATTTACGGACATGCATTTCACCACCGGCAAGGGCTTGCGGGACTCCAAAATCCTTGCCAGTATGGAGGCCGCCCTGGAGCAGGCCCGGCCCGATCTGGCGGTCATCACCGGGGATGTGCTGGAGGGGTGGAACAGCCTGCTGTTTTACGACGCGCGCGGGGCGCTGGATGCCCTCGCCGAAGTGTTCGAGGGCAGGAAGCAGCCCTGGGCCTACATGCCAGGCAACCACGATAATGAGGGCTACCTGGGCACGGCGGAAGACTTCGCCGCTTATCTGGCAGCCAACTATGCGTATTGTATCCTCTCCAACGAGCCGGGCCTCACCGGCGCGACGCAGTACGCCATCCCGCTGCTGGATGCCGGCGGCGGCACAGCCCACAAGCTGCTCTTCATGGACTCCCTCTCATACGAGGAAGTCGAAAACGGCGAGTGGTGGCAGGAAAGCATGAAGCCCGACCAGGTGGGCTGGCTCGCGGCGCAGCTGATGGTGCTGAAAGAAGAGGCTCCCGCGGCCCGCGCCAGCGTTTTCTTCCACTTTGAAACGCCTGCCCTCGCCGAGGCCACAGAGCCGGACAATTGGAATGTATGGTCGCCCGCGGGCAATGCGGCCATCGATGACGTCATGCGCAGGGCGGGCAACGTGGGCCTGCTGAGCACCGGCCACTGGCACCAGACCCACTGCGCCTTCCAGGATGGCATGTACTACCATGTCACGCGCAATCCCGGCGCGTCGGTGATCACGATCTGCCCAACGAATGAGAACCCGCAAAATATGTATCGTATTGAGGAGATTGAGTGTTGATGAAAAAGAAGATTCTCATTCCCGTCAGCATCGTGCTGGCCCTGGCCCTGCTGCTGGGCGGTGCGGTCGCCTATGTGCTGACGCAAAAGCCCTTCCATACCGGCGACCTGACCGGCACGGCGGCGCAGTATCCCTATGCGGGCCGGGAAATCCAGCCCATGCAGGTGCGGGATACCGGCGAGTTCGTCATTTTGCAGTTCGCGGATACGCACTTTGCCACCGGCAAGGGCAAGGATGCCCAAACCCTGGCCGCCATGGAGGCCGCTGTGGCCCGCATCAAGCCAGACCTGGTGGTCATCGCCGGGGATATGCTGGAGGGGCGCAACAGCCTGCTGCATTACGACAAGCGCGGGGCCCTCAATGCCGTGGCCGCGCTGTTCGAGGGCAGAAAGCAGCCATGGGCCTATGTGCCGGGGAACAACGACTGCGAGTATTTCGGCACCAGCGAGGACGTGGCGGCTCACCTGGCGCAAAATTACGAATACTGCGCCGTGTCTAACGAGCCGGGCCTGACGGGGGCCACGCAATACGCCATCCCATTGCTCTACGCCGACGGCAGCGTGGCACACGAGCTGCTCTTCATGGACTCCCTGGGCCGCGACCCCGAGACGAACTACATCACCTATGGCTACTTTAAGCAGGACCAGGCGGACTGGCTGAAAGGGCGGTTGATGGCCCTGAGGGAAAACGCACCTCTGGCCCGGGCCAGCGTATTTTTTCACGGGAACACCCCCGCCTTCAGCGACGCCATACCGGATGTCTGGCGCAACACCGAGGGCAGCATCGTCGTGGACGAAGCCATGGAAGCCGTCGGCAATGTGGGGCTTGTGAGCATCGGCCATATCCACCCGCCCGAAAACTGGCTCGCCTTTTTGGGCCACACGTACTACCAGGTGGTGCGCTCCTCCGGCTATTTCAGCACGAAAACCCCCGGCGGGGCGATGATCACCATCTACCCGGGCGACGGCAATCCGCAGCGGCAATACAGCTTTGAAGAGGTGGTATTCTAAATGCGGGATAGGCGCGGGCGCAAAAAGTACGCCTACAGGGGCTGCGGCTGCGGCCCCCTTGTGCTGATATTCATCCTGCTGTTGGTGGCGGCGGGCAGCGCGCGCAAACATGAAGCGCCCTTGGTGGTTGCCCACCGGGGCGGCGCCGCCTCGGCCCCGGAAAACACCCTGCCCGCCTACCAAAAAGCCCTGGCCATGGGGGCGCGGGGCGTGGAGTGCGACGTATTCCTCACCCTGGACGGCGCGGTGGTGCTCTCCCACGATTCCACCATCGACCGTTGCTCCGACGGCACGGGGCGCATCGGCGAAATGACCCTGGCGCAGCTGCGGGAATACGACTACGGCGTGTGGTTCGGCGCGCAGTTTGCGGGAACGCGGATCCCCACGCTGGAGGAGTTCCTGGATACCGTCCAAAGCGCGGAGCTGATTCTGATCGAGTTCAAAACCGCTGAGCGTGATATCGTGCCCAAATCGGTGGAGGCCGTGCGGGCACGGGGCCTGCTGGAGCGCACGGTGTTCCACAGTTTCGACCTGGACGCCCTCGCTGCCGTCAAGGAGGCCGACCCCAATGCCGCCGCCGGGTACCTCTACAACCCGGGTAGCACGCATAACAGAACCATCAATAAGGATCCCGCCGCGTTTTGCGCGCGGCACAACATCGATGCCCTGCACCCCCAGTTCGCCGCCGCGACCTCGGGCCTGGTGCGGCGCTGCGCGAGGGCGGGCATTGACGTGCGGGTGTGGACCGTGAACAACGGCGTCTTTTTGGCGGGCAGCTGCGCCCAGGGGGTGAGTGCCGTGATCACGGACGTGCCGGAAAAGGCCTTCAAGGCGGCGAAATACCCGGCGGTGCTGCGGGGGCTGTGCGGCGTTGTGTCCAACGCTGCGGGCCTGCTGGGGCTACTGTTCGCGTAAAAGAAAAATCAGCCGCCCGGCGCGAAACCGGGCGGCTCAGCTTTTTTGTTTACTCATATCATCTTGCGTTTCGTCAAAACGATGTGGCTGACAGCCGCCGCGCAGACCGCCGCCGCGCACAGGATCACCGCCGTGCCCATCTGCGCGCGCAGATATACCTGGACGAAAAGGGTGAACGACCCGCTGTACGCCACCAGGCACAGCCAGGGCGCTTTGCTGTTCCAGAACGGCCAGTACCACGTGAGCGCGTCCATCTTGTTGAGAAGCACCTCTACATATAAAGCAAACGCACCCAGGCAGAAGGGGATCCATACCTTCAGCGGTATGAACAGGAAGGTGTCCGCGTGGTTCGCCGGGAGGGTGAGCCCGCAGACGGCGGCGGCGATCCCGAACATGAAGGAGATCTCCGCGTTGAGGCCGATGTAGATGGTATAGGCGCTATTGTGGCCCGGGGTGCACCAGAGCGGGGCTTTTTTCGTGAAGTAGTAGATGAGCGCGTTGAACTGCTCCCACATGAACTCCAGCGCCCAGTACCCGATGCACAGCAGCAGCAGCTTCCAGTCGGACCGCGCCGCGATCTGTCCGTAAATGTAGAACACGCAGGCCAGCAGCGGGATGATATGCCACTGGAAGCTCTTCTTGCCCTTCCGCATGTTCTGCAGGGCAACATGGGGATACGCCAGATTCACGTCGGTGATCCCTTTTGCGCGCATGACTTCCAGGGCGGCTTCCTGAAGCTGCCGGTTGACATTTTCACTGTTCATAGCATCGCTCTCCTTTACAAACAAATACAAACAGGGGCGGTTTTCATGCCGCCCCCACAGGATGGGTTATTTCGCTTCCGCCAAGCCGCCGCCGTTGGTGGACGTGATGGCCGCTGCTTTCACCAAGGCCTGCACGTCGGTCATGAGCTCCGCCGCCGTGGAGCGCACCAGCAGGGTGGAGTCGTTGATGGCGATCCAGGCGAGGACGTCCTGGCCGGTGAGCTTGCGGGTGGCCGCCTGTCGGATCTCGGGCATAACGTCCTCCCTGGCCACTTTGGCGATGACCTCCTGGTCCACGATCTTCAGCACCGCCATCAGGCGCAGGCCGGCTTCGGGGTCGCTCAGGGCCACTACGCCTAGGGCGTCCAGGGCCTCCTTCTTCTTCAGGAACTTGAACAGCTGCTCAACGGCCTTTTTGCGCACGATGGGCTCGGCGTCGCCGGAGCTGGATCCCGCCAGCGCGGGGATGTCCGTCAGGTGCTTGATGGCCGCCCGGCGCACGTAGCTCTTCTGGTCGTCCAATGCATAGGGGATCAGCCACTGCTGCAGTTCCGCCTGGTCGTAGCCCTCGCCCAGGAGGATCTGCCGCCCCAGCCGCTCCACGACCATGTAGCGCAGGTACCACACATCGGCAGCCAGCCCGTTAGCCGCCAGGGTTTCCAGGGCCCGGGGCTGGCAGTCCATCTCCACAAGGCCATCCATGATGAGCTTTTCCGCCATTTCCTGCTGCCTTGCCAGGGCGCGCAGCTCTTCCCGTTTGCGCGCCTTTTCCTCTTCCTCCCTGCGCAGGCGGTCGTCTTCCGCCAGCCGCTGCTGCCGCTGCTGTTCTTCCATCGAAACGTCTTCGGTGTAGGTTTTTTTCGCCATTATCAATCATTCCTTTCCAAATTTGTCATATTATGTACCGGGAAATCCATTGTACAGGGTCTTTCATGGCTTGTCAAGATAAATTGCGCAATTCGCAAATAATTCCAATCAGACAAAATCCGGTGTGTACAGGCTATTCAATGAAAGCGTCCGCATTTATCAAAATGAAGTCCCTCATTTCCCGGAAAAACGCCTCGCCTGCCGCCTCTTTTTGGGATTGCCACTGCGCGTCCAGGGCGTCTATGGTTTCGCATATCAGGGAAGTCGTCTCGTTGCGCTCGTCGAAGGCGTCGAACTCCTGCCGGAAAATATCGGCGGAGGGCCCGTCCAGAAAGCGCAGCACGGCCTCCAGGGCGGCGTCAGTGAGGGGCGGGCCGTTGGCCTTGAAAAAGCCGCTGAGGGCCTCGCGGCCGTCCTGGACGATATAGCCCAGGGCATAGACATGCCGCTGGAGCTCCGGCAGGGCGTCATAGGCGGCCCGCAGGTCCTTTTCGTCCTCCAGCCGCGCCTGTATGCGGGCGCACAGCCCCTCAAGGAGCCGTTCCGGCGGCGCATCGGCGAGCTGCTGCCGCGTGGGAGCCTCGAACTCCCTGCGCAGGGCGCGCTCGCGTTCCAGACCGGCGATGAGGGCGTCCCGCTTCGCGCGGCGCTTTTTGGCGGAGCGCATGGCCAGGACCCATAGCACGATGCAGGCAGCCACCGCGGCCAGCAGGATCATGTACAGCGTGGGGTACTCCTGAATAGATTGCAGGAACATAGGCGGCTCCTTTTCTTAGGCTTTACCACCCCGGCCTGTGGTCACCCCTCCACGGAGGGGAATTATCCGCTTTCCGCAGGCGGTTGACATTCCCCTCCGTGGAGGGTGGCCGCAGGCCGGGGTGGTACTTATCACGAATACAAATAATCAAAATAACTCTGCGTATCCTCGTGCTCGTTCTGGTGCCGGAACACCGTGAGCGCCAGGCCGAGGGTGAGGTAGAGGCTCAGGTTCGCCGAGCCGCCGGCGCTGAAAAACGGCAGGGTGATGCCGGTGACAGGCAGCAGCTTGAGGCACACGCCGATGTTGACGATGGCCTGCGCGCTGATCATCAACGCCACGCCGGTGCACACCAGCCGGGCGCGTAAATTCCGGGTGTGGCGGCTGACGCTGATCAGGCGGACGACGACCAAGGCCAGCAGCAGCAGCACGGCCAAGGCGCCCAGGAACCCTAGCTGCTCCCCCGCGGCGGAGAAAATCATGTCGGTTTCGTGCACGGGCACGTGCACGCTGCCCTTGAACAGCCCTTTCCCGAACAACTGCCCCGAGCCGATGGCGTTCACCCCCTGCTGCTGCTGGTAGATGAAGAAGATGTAGTCCTCCTCCGAAAGCCAGTGGGGCAGGTAGACCGCATAAACCCGGTTCTTCTGGAAATCGCTCATGAAACGCACCCAGACCAGGGGCAGGGCCGCGCCGCCCAGGGCCAGCAGCGCCGCGAACCAGCGCAGCTTCAGGCCCGCGATGAAAAGCATGCCCATGGAGACGAACAGGAACACCAGCGCGCTGCCCAGGTCGCCGGTTATCGCCACCAGGCCGAATGGAACCAGGATGTGCAGCCCCAAAAACAGGATGGCCTTCAGCTTATTGATGCGCTCGCGCTCCCGGTGCAGGTGCCAGGTGAAGGAGACGATATAGCCCAGCTTCAACAGCTCCGACGGCTGGAATGTGATGGGAGGGGTACCAGTGCCCGGGATGGGCAGCCAGCGTACGGCGTCGCCGCGCTCGGGGTTGACCGCTATGCCGACCCCGGGGATCAGCAGCAGCAGCATCAGCAGCAGGCAGCCCGCCGCGATGATATACCAGAAGCGCAGCAGCAGCTCGTAATCGACGAAGCTCATGAGCAATGCCGCCAGAAGGCCGATGCCTAGGCCTGCGGCCATCATGAAGACGTCATTAGAAAACAGGCCGAAGCGCAGCTTGTCTGCCGCCGCGTCGCGGGTGACAGAGTGCACCAGCAACAGCCCAAAGGCGGAAGCGCACAGGCACAAGAAGATGGTGAGCCAGTCGGTGCCCGCCAAGATTCCGCTCTTCCCCGGGCGCATGATGCTTTCCTGCTTCGCGCGGTATTTAGCCAAAAAAATCCCCCTAACACCGGAATACTACAGCTTGTACCTAGTATAGCCGATATTGGAGGAAATTTCAAGTAAAAGTTGTCCTTACGAATACAGAATCTGCTCGGGCGTATAGTACGTGATCTTCGAGGCGACGCGGTCCACCAGGACGGGGAAGCCGGTTTCCGTTCGCCGGATGGTTTTGTTGTGCACCTTCAAAAAGCTTCTCTCCTCGCCGGAGATGATGTCCGGGGCGATGCGCCGGATGGAAGCGATCGCATCGTTCAAAACCTCGCCGATCGCCTGGTAGAGCGCCGCCAGCCGGTCCTCCGGGATCTTCGCCAGCAGACAGTGCGGCGAAATCCGGGCGGCCCAGAGGATCTCGTCCGCATAGGCGTTGCCGATCCCCTTCACGACGCCCTGGTCGATCAGGAAGGCCTTCACGTTCATCAGGGGTTTTTTGCGCGCGGCGGCCAGAAAATACTGCAAGGTGAACCCGTCCGCCAGAGCGTCCGGGGCCCTGCCGGGTTTGGGGTTATATTTGATGGTGCAAAGGCGCCCCATGTCGCTGAAGACGAGGGTCTCCCGCTCAAAGGCCAGGGAAAAAATCTTGTGCCGGATCGCGCCCGCCGCTTCCCGCGCGGCGATGGAAATCCTGCCGTTGAGCATCAGGTGCGCCGCGAGAGCCTTTCCGGTGCCGAAATCGAAAAAGAGCTCCTTCCCCACGCGCTCTATGCCCAGCAGTTCCCTGCCGGCCAGCTCGCTCATGAGAAATTCCTGCGGCGTGATCACCTTCGCAGGGTTGAACACCTCGAGGCCCACAAGCCGCTTCGAGGTCAACTGCTTATATATATTGCCTTTGTAGACTTCCAGGTCGGGTAATTCGGGCATGAGAATTTCCTTTCAATTCACACCAACCCCATCGCGTCCACATATTCGTAGCCCAGCGCTTCCGCCACGCCCCGGTTCGTTATATGGCCCTTATAGGTGTTCAGCCCCAGGCGCAGTTCCCGGTCATCGCGAATCAGGGTTTCGATGTCAGACGAGAGAATGCGCTTCATATATTGGATCGTCATGCCGGTCAGGGCGAAGGTGGAGGTGCGGGGCACCGCGCCGGGCATGTTCCCCACGGAGTAGTGGATAATCCCGTGCTTTTCGTAGGCGGGGTTCTCGTGGGTCGATACCCTGTCCACCGTCTCGATGCTGCCGCCCTGGTCGATGGCCACGTCCACGATCACCGAGCCGGGGGCCATGGATTTCACCATCTCCTCGGTCACCAGGCAGGGGGCCTTCGCGCCGGGCACCAGCACCGCGCCGATGAGCAGGTCTGCCTTCTTCACGGCGGCGGCGATGTTGTAGGCGCTGCTCATGAGGGTGGTGACCTTGCCGCCGAAGATGTCGTCGATGTACATCAGGCGCTTGCGGGAGATATCCAGCACGGTGACCCGCGCGCCCATCCACGAGGCCATTTTCGCGGCGTTGAGCCCCACGATGCCGCCCCCCAGGATCACCACCTCGGCGGGCGCGACGCCCGGTACCCCGCCCAAAACAAGGCCCTTGCCGCCGTTGTCCTTCTGCAGCAGTACGCAGCCGATCTGGATGGACATGCGCCCGGCCACCTCGCTCATAGGGGTGAGCAGGGGCAGCGCGCCGTCCTCGGTCTGCACGGTCTCGTAGGCGAAGGCGGTGATTTTCTTCTCCCGCAGGAACTGCGCCTGGGGCTGATCCGCCGCCAGGTGCAGGTAGGTGAACAGCGTCTGCCCTTCATGGAAATACCCGTATTCCGAAGGCACCGGCTCCTTGACCTTGCATATGATATCCGCCTCGTCGAACAGGGCGGCTTTATCGGCGCAAAGCTCGGCCCCCGCCTTCACATAGTCCTCGTCGGGGATGCCGCTGCCCAGGCCCGCACTGGCTTCTATGAGAACTCTATGGCCCATTCTGACGATTTCATGGACGCCATCGGGCACCATGGCCACGCGGTTCTCGTGGTTCTTGATCTCCTTTGGAACACCTACGACCATTTGTTCATTCCTTTCTTCAGAAAAAATGAAAGTATAATAGGTATTCTACCAAAAAAATAAATGAAATGCAAGCTTTTTCTGAAAAAATTTCTTTGTGGTTTGGGCGATTCTGACGGCAGCCGAAAGCCCGTATGTAATTCAGGTAGAGCCTGCGGATACTGTCAGGATCGCCCCCCTGGGGGCGATGTCGCGCAGCGACAGAGGGGGTAGAGTGCTCACCCAACCCGCCCGATCATCTCCACCGGGATACCCTCATAGCCCGGCAGCTCCCAATAGTTCCGGCCCCGGGTTAGAGTGTATTGCGCGTTGGGTTCCAGGGTATTGAAGCGCAGCACGCTGTCGGCGTAGCCCGGCTTGTTCCCCACGAACACGTTGCCCGTGATCTCGCTCAGGGCCGGGTTGGCGGCGAAGGCGGGGTCCTCGATGTCCGCGAAATCCGAGGAGACGGCGGCCAGCCTGGGGAACGCCGCCTTCCAGATCTCCGTCTGGTAGGGGGAGGCCCACAGCTCCTGCCACTGGGGGCCGTTTTCCGCCGCATGGAAGTACCAACTGGAGGTCCCCAGGGCGCTGACGCGGGTGCGGTCGTCATAGTTGACGGGCCGTCCGGCGTTCACGACCACGTTGCCCGTCACCTTTAAATCCCGCCCGCTGATAGCGATGGCCGTGCCGGGCACGTTCACCAGCAGGTTGTTCAAAACAGCGACGCCCGAAAGCCCGTCGTCCAGATAAATGCCGCAGGGCCTGAAGTGCTCGCCGCCCAGGTTATAGATGGCGTTGCAGCGGATCTCCGTGCCGTAGGCGCTGAACCAGCTGCGGCCGTTGTAGATCGCCCCCGCGTCGTGGGTGAGCAGGCAGACGTCGTGGATGAGGTTGTACTCGAGCACGTTGTTGTTGCCGCCGAAGAACATGGCGCTGTGTGGGCTGTTGTAGATCTCGTTGTGGGCGGCCAGGTTGCCCGTGCCGTAGACGTTCACCCCGCCCTGGTAGGTCATGACGACCTCGGGCCAGTCGTGCACCAGGTTGTT
>Ga0123353_10014417_pt1 | contig 11394 bp, 8 predicted proteins | sample TergutLab28metaG_3_FD_92763 | JGI IMG/M metagenome (GOLD analysis project Ga0123353, IMG submission 92763) | Labiotermes labralis P3 segment gut microbial communities from Petit-Saut dam, French Guiana - Lab288 P3 | ecosystem: Host-associated > Arthropoda: Insects > Digestive system > Gut ... | reverse complement strand
CGGCATTCGATCCCGTCCCGAATCCACGTGGTGCGATGTTCCACGTGGTGCCACCGCAATCCCCCTCGTTGCCGATGTAGCAGGGAAGCACCGGTGGGGGAATAGGAATTCATACCGTGCCGAGTGCGCCCAAAACCGGAATTCCGCCCCACTTGGCACTCAACTTTGAAGTTAAAAGTCAACTGCATCGGAACTGCGCCAAAACTATCGCCAACATGGGCGCAAGTGAGGCGTAACTGACTCCAACTCCCCGCATCACTGCGTCACAAGACGGCTCAAACTGGGCTGAAAATAGCGCGTAAAGTTAAATGCCCCCGCCGCCAAAAGTACCCCCCCGGCGAGAGAGATGGGGGTGGGATCGCACCGAGATGGCACCGCGTCATTTCGTACCAAGTAATCACGGATTGCGATATTTACCGGTGTTTATCGCAATGTTTGTTTTTTCCCATGCTACGCACCATGCAGTTTTGCGGTTTTGCGAATTTTTGACCCCCGAAAAACCGGCACTTTTGCGAATTTTCGGACTCCATTTTTCGCCCGTTTCTGCGAGAGTATCTGCTCTGCTTGCATCGGACACAAGTGGCGACAATAGCAAAATATGAGCATCCATGCTCGACGTTTTTGTTCCGTTGGGTCGATCCATCGAGCAACGGCGACGCAGTGTACTCGAATTTTCAACTTTGGGCAAGAGCGGTTTTTGCGCACTTCAACTTTTAAGTTCGTGGTTGAAAAATAATTCAATAATTCACGTAGGGGGTATACGTATATGCCAGTCAAAGGGTAAATTTGACGAATAGGGGTAGGGGGGTGTGAACTGATGAATTATTATAGATATGAGTAATAATATAAGTGATATTATGCTATAAATATCAGTCTTTTCTCCGATAAAAATACTTCACAAATAATTCACGTCGAGCGTGAATTATTGTGAACTATTTTTAACTTTGAAGTTGTTTTGCACTTTGAAGTTCGAATAATTCACGTTGCCGGTGAACGATTTGTAACTTTGAAGTTACCCGAAACTACTTTGAAGTTGACAGAGTTGTTAAGATTTAGCCGGATGATGACTTTTTCTTTTTGACGAGGACGTAGAACACTGCATACTTTTGGCTTCCTTCTTTCTGCCGTCGTTCTTCCCTGATGACTCCGGCATCTTTCAGATTGGCGATGATGTCGTCTCGTCGGCGTTTTTCGAGCCGTTGAAACTTTCGAGTAAACATTGATTGCTCACATTGTCCACCGCACTCTTCGAAGTATCGCACGATTTCCTTTTGCTGCCGGTCAAATTCACTGTCGGCAACATGGCTTTTTGCAATATAGACTTTGCGTTTGATGAGGTAGGATACGAGTTCATAAGCCCATTGTGCGGCGTTTTGGTCAACGACCGGATTTTCCTTGTCAATGGAACAAGCGTAAACCAGAGCGAATTGTCTTGCCTGCTGCTGACTTCTTCCCCAGAGAGCATCTTTAACGCGGTTTTTCTCGTTTTGAATTGTGTCCTGAATGTTATGGAACTGATCGAATATTTCCTCCGCTTCGCTTGTAACGGGAACAACGATTGGTTGCGGAATTTCCTGATTGATATTTTCGGCTCGTTTTTCGAGCCACCAGTTCGTTGTATCAAGAATGTTTTCTGGAATGGGAAGTTGTTCGGTTTGTTTTCTTCTTTTTGCACTGTCGTTGCCTTCAAATATCATGAGTCTGCCGAGTAGCCCGTCTGTGAGAGCGGACACGGAGAAGGCATTGTATAGCGTTTCCTTTTCGGCAGTTCCATAGAGAACGAGGCATGGCTGCTGGATAGTGGGGAGCGAATTTTTCTGGTCTGCACGGACGTGCGGGAAAAAGATAGAATCTGCGGATGTGTAGAGTCGCATAAGTGTTGTCGGAATTCCTACTCGGAACGAGTCATTTGAAAAAGTGGGCAATTCCTTTCCCATTTCATCCCAAAGCCAGAGCAATGCACCGTGATTGATACCGAGATAACGTATTAAAGCAGGTTCGGAAGCGACTCCTTCGATCACGAATTGCAACGGCTTGTAATGTTTGTTTTTGTAGGCGTGAATATTTTCCAGTTGGGTGAAAACTTTTTTGATGACTTCACGTCCCTTGTCTTTGCCGGAGGAGGAACGTCCTGCAACAATGATGTAGGGATTGGTTCGGATGCCAGTGGGGTCTTTGACATTTTGAGCGCATAACAAGGCTTGCAAAGCAAGAGCAACGGCGAGTGAATAGGTTGGTTGCTCGACATGCGAAACGGAATTCACGTATTGTGCAAAATCATTGACGAACCCCGGAACGTTGAGTAAATGCGCTGGAAAGTTTTCAGAACAATCGTCGTTCTCCTCATCACCTTCGCCGTCCTCGTCCTCTTTGCGGGGCGGATCGGTAATAAATTCGTTCAGTTCAACGGGTTCGGTGACAAGGGCATCACCATAGCCTTGCCCTGCGAGTTCTTTCGTTGCGGCGGAGAAATCCCCGCCGTGTTCGAGTGTTGCATAGACGGCGAAGTAACTGTATGTCTTGTCTGATTCAAAAGGATGGCTATTCGTTGAGAATGGATAAAAAACGGGCGGTGTAATATGCAGATAAGCCGAATGTCCGTCATTGGTGCCGGGACGTTGCCATTTTTCGTCGTTGTCCCCCCTTTGTCCCACGTATTTCCAGCCGTGTTTTTGAAGAATCTCCCGAATGAAACCGATACCATTTTCGTTGAGTGCATCGCCGGGACGAGTGCCGGTCATTGGTAGCGGAGCGGAACGTTTTGGCGATAGCGGCGGTGATGGAGACAGTTCTTGGTACTCATTGCATCCCCATGCCAGTTCAAAAAGCGTATCCGCCTCGCTCTCTTTGAGGACAGGAATGTGTTGAAAATCCGATTGAATCAATTCGTAACCCGGTGTGGGAGCGCAAAGAAACAGTTTGCCCTCACCCAACGTTTCGATCAGCGTTTTACCATCGGCATCCCTTGCGAGTTTCTGTTCGACCTTCATCTCCGATTCGGTGCGGAAGATAACGTGGTATCCGCCGGATTGCGACGTTTCGATGACAAGGCGGTCAAAAAGTTCTTTGGGACATTTCGTTTTGAACGCCTCAAATGCTTTTCCCTTTTGATCGAAGTCTATCACGCGTAAATTGCCGGAAACCACACCGCACACGATACAGAGCGCATCGGCAAACCACCGCTTCCATTCTTCTACTGTTGGAAGGCGATATTGGTACTCCTTCCACGTCGCAAAAGAGGGCATTTTGCGTTTTTTAACGGCTGGCAGCGCACAAAGACCTGCTTGAATGTATTGAATCGCTACTTCCTTGATGGTCAAAATGGCACCTCCTCCGTTGGTTCGGTGATCAGTTCACGGTCTAAAAAATGTTCGCAAGCAAGCTCTTCGCCAAAAAGCCCCGTCGCATGTGGGCAATCGCCTTTATAGAACAAACCGCAATCGCCGCAAACTTTTGGCAACTCATAATCGGTCTCCGGTAGAGTAGGCTTTTCAGTGAAGTCATGCTCAATAACATCTTGAAAATGCTGCCCCGACGTTTTGATGACTGTCAAACGTGTCGGAGCGGCAAGGTAGCCGCCATTGGCGTAATGCAGGGCTTCGTCAACGGTCGTCGGCGGTTGGATATTGCAATGCTGCTTCCACCAAGGGACGAATTTCGTTGACCACGCCCAGCCTTTGTGTTCGGGGCAGACCCATTTGGAGACGAACTCATTGAATCCAACGCGGTACTCAATTCGCAGTGTCGGCGGATCGTCGGGCGTACCATTCTTTTTATAATGCTTGGAGTAACTGATGTCTTGCACGTCGTAGAGAATTTCTGTCTTTTGTCCCGACAGGATGCCCTCATTGCTCGCTTTGTCCGCTAATTTGGAAACCGATTCGGGAATGGGGAAAATGTAACCGCAACTGGCGCATCGGGAGATGCTAATCGGTAAAATCGTGTGGCATTCGGGACATTCCCGGATGGGGGCATCGCCTCCTTTGCCGCCGCCGTGTTGGATTTTGATGTTGATCGCATCAATGCACCCATGCCGCTGGATGTTGCTGCCATGGTCGAGAACAAGACAGTCGGTTTTGCCCGGTGCGTTTCTGCTTCCTCTGCCAACCATCTGCACGTAAAGACCGGGGGAGAGTGTCGGACGTGCCAACACAATACAATCAATGTTCGGAGCGTCAAACCCCGTCGTCAAAACATTCACATTGACGAGCCAGCGGAGCGGCTGGACGCGTCCTAGCAATCCGGTCGGTTTGTCTTGAAAACGTGCAATCAGTTCTGCCCGCTCGTGCGACGGAGTCTCGCCGGTAATCAAGCCCACCGATTGATCCGAAAAACGAGCGAACTCTTTTTGGAAAAATGTCGCCTGTGCAACGTCACAACAGAAAATAATGATTTTGTTCCGGTCTTTGGTGTTTTTGAAGATGTCCACAAAGATCGAATGGACGGCGGCTTCGGTCGAAAAACGTTCCGCAACCTCTTCGCTGCGGAATTCACCGTTCCGAACACGAATGTCAGAGCAATCAATTTTCGTAGCCGGGACTCTGGTATGAATGCGGCACAGAAAGCCTTCGTTGATGAGTTCCTTGATCCCTTTATCATAGCAGACGTGATTGAGCAGATTCTCCGGTTTGCAGATCAAGCCGCTGGTCATCCGGTAGGGCGTTGCCGTAAAGCCGATGAGCCGGACATTCGGATTGACAATTTTTGCCTCTTTGAGGAATGTCCGGTACATTCCTTCGCCGGACTCCGGCACCAAATGAACCTCGTCGATCAAAATGAGGTCGAATGCTCCGAGTTCACAGGCTCTTTCATAGACCGATTGAATTCCGGCAACGATCACCGGCTCTTTGGTTTGCCGTGATTTCAGACCGGCGGAATAGATTCCAAAATCCACGTCGGGAGTGAGCCGGTGCAATTTGTCGGCGTTCTGTTGTAATAATTCCTTCACGTGGGCAAGGATGAGCACACGCCCTCCCCAGTGTAGCACAGCGTCGGAGCAGATGCGGGCGATCACCAAAGATTTGCCGGAACCGGTTGGCAGGACAACACAGGGATTATCCTCTCGGTTTTGCAAATGTTCATAAACAGCATGAACGGCTTCTTCTTGATAGGGGCGGAGTATCATCGGAGGAAAAGTGGGAATGGGGAGGGTTAGTCAAAAATGCAACGGAGTGCATCGTAAAGGATTCGCTGATCCTCTTTTTTTGGAAATGCATCTCGAAAAGTATCAATGACATCGCTGAGTTGCGGGTCAAGCGGATATTGAAATTTGACGACGACGAGTCCTTCTTCGGGGGCTTCCGTCGTGGCAACGGTCTTTTTTCGAGACTTGTATTTGGCGGGACGGATTTTGCCGTCTTTGCCCGTAGCGGGTTGCCCGATTTCTTTCAAAGCAGCATGGATTGTCTTTTCTCCTCGCTCGACCTGTTCGATGATTTCTGATGGGGCTTCACGGCGCAGTTGTGCTGCATTGTCAACGTGACGTTCTGAAACGGCGAACATTTTTGCGGCTTTTGCCCTAGAAATTTCGGGGGCAGAGGGCAAGGCGCAAATTTGCGCCTTGCTCCCATCCTCACTCGGTCGAATGCCGCCGTGTTGCATGTTTGCCAACTTTTCGGCGACCATTGCTCGCTGTGAAGCGTCAAGATGCCGCCGGTGTAGATTTTGGGATAAAACGAGTCCTAACGGATCGTCGCCGGGATACACGATTGTTTCCGGTTCGATGCCCAGCATCTCGCAAATCCTATACCGGTTCCTGCCGTCAAGGACTTTGCCCTGATAGAGGATAATTTTGTTGATTTGCCCGTTTGCGTCCATGTCGGCACGCAATGCTTTCAGTTCTTCCCCATCAAGCATCGGAAAGATGCTTGCAAGTTCGTGAAATTCGTAATGAGTCATGATTGGTCTCCTTCTTCTTGAAATAGATTGTTATTGTTCTCCATTGATTCGTTCATACAAAATTCTCCAAGCGGTAGCGGCACAGAGCGGGACTTGGGCATTACCAAGTCCTCTAATCCGCTCCAGCCGATGGGAAATCCCATCAACCACTCTGTCCAACGGGGATTCAATTTCCCACCACTCCCGGCTACCATACCCCGGCGTTCCGCCGGAGTAATCAGTCCTTTGCCCATCAAGTCCTTCAATTTCTGATAACTTCCCGACCCGCCGCACATGCCGCCGGTTCTCGGTGTCGGGAACATGCATACCCACGCCGCCAGCGGCACTCCCGCTCGCCGATACTGGCATGGGTTGGTTCGATTGAGCGCATCCTGCGCTCTCGGCGTTGGAATCATTCGTCTCGTCGTTTCGCTTCGAGGATTCGCCGGACTCGTGTTCCAGTCCCAGCATGGAGTCTCGCCGCTCATCAGCACTTGCTCTTCGAGCGAACCCGGCGGCACGGTTTTTCTGCCGGTGGCATTCCGCGCTTTCCGCCGCTTCTCCCACGCCGCCTCCGACCGGGAACGCTGGACGACCGTTGGCGTGTGCCAGAATCCAGCAGCGTTTTCGGTAGTGCGGTGCGCCAACGTCGGACGCGCCCAGCACACACCATTCCGCATCGTACCCGATGCTGGAAAGGGTTTGGAGTATTTCTTCGAAAAACCAAACAAATCCGGTTCCTCCCAAAACCCTCCCGCATTGTTCGCACTTCCTCTGCCCCTCTTGTTGAGGGCGTGCATTTGTTGTTTCAGATTCTCTGCCTGGTCTTGTATCTGTTTTGTCCAGATTGTTTTGTGTTTGCGGAGTGCGGCTAAACGTTTGATAAGTTCCGCTTGCGCTTGTTTCAGTATTAAAAACGGTTCTATTTGTTCGATCAACTTTTCCGCACAATCCCCTGTTATACGCCACTGTATCTGGTCTTCCCATTTTGGATTCGTCTTCTGCGGCATCTCGTAAATAGTCCCACCAAGTTCTTGCTGAATAATCGTCAGCACTTGTCTCGCTTTGATTGACATCGCTATTTGAATTGAGGCTTGGTATGATACGTTTCTCGCTTTCTTGTGCGTTGGTTTCCTCTTGCCTTTCATGGAACAAATTCGTATGCACCCCTCGCCGTCCACTAGACCAGCCACATACGCAAGTTTCACATCTTGTTCGGAGCAACTGCGGGACGTTTTCGAGAAAAACGAATTTGGGTTGCACTTCTTGTATGATGCGAATGGTTTCCCCAAACATGTTTCGTTCGTCGTCGGCTCCGAGTTGTTTTCCGGCACTACTGAACGGTTGGCAAGGAAATCCTCCCGATACCACGTCAACAACGCCTCGCCATCGTCGTCCGTCAAATGTTCGCACGTCATCCCATATCGGAAAGGGTGGAAGGTCTCCGTCGTTTTGTCGCCGCACGAGAACTGCTCGACAGTACGCATCGAGTTCAACCGCGCAGACAACGTGGTGTCCACAAAGCATGTGCCCAAGTATTCCGCCACCAATGCCGCCGAAAAGTTCCATGACATAAAGTTGTCTCCTATCGTTTTTCATCTCTGTGTTAATTCCAAAATAATGATCACTCCCACAAACAACACCAAGCCGAGGACGAATGGCAACCAAAGTGGTGTTGTAACCCACCACCATGACCAGTCAATCACGCCGCAAAGTTTCAGCGTTAGGAAAATCAAAAAAACGCCGACCAATAAAAATTGTCCCAGTGTTGAATCTTGTTTCTCACTCGTCTGCTATCTCCTCGCTTACGCGATGTCTAAATAGGGTTGTGCATGTTGAACCCTCGCTTCTGCCATTGCACAGTAATCAGGAGAGAGTTCGATTCCGATATACTGACGTTTCAAATTTTTCGCTGCGACAGCCGTCGTGCCGCTCCCGATGAATGGGTCTAAAATGATTTCTGCGTCCGTTGACCGGATAATGCGGTCAGGCAAGTCCACCGGAAAAGGGGCGGGATGTTTGTTTTTGGTGTCTTGATTGATTCTCCATACATCACCAGCACCATTGGCTTTCGGCAGCAGACTAAAATCTGGTTTTGCAATCACATAGATCACCTCATACGTGGGGACAAAAAAACGATTGTTAAAGTTCACACCGCCTGCCCGTTGCCAAATAATGATCTGCCGAACCGGCAAACCATCAACAATATCTGCCCTGTCTTGTAACAGTCCCTTCTGCACTCGCCATTTATGGTTGTAGAAAATCGCACCATCGTCTTTCAAGAGCCGCATCATTTCCGTTAGGCATTCCCTTTGCCATTGGACGTATTCTTCATGAGGCATGCAATCGTCATGATGAGAATAGCCGTGCCGCAACGGAGGATTTTTCCATCTCCGACTGCCGTCCAAAATCCCATGCCCGCTCGTATTACGGAGGTTGTACGGCGGGGACGTGATTATCAAGTCCACCGAAGCGTCGGGAATGTTCCGCATGACTTCGAGGCAATCGCCGCAAATGATCCGGTTGAGGTAAGGAATAATGGTCATTTCTATCAATCAAAAAACTCTTTCGTTTCAATCATCTCCCGCACTACGGGAAATCATTTTTTGTGTTCGGCATACGCTTGTTTGATCCTCTGACAAGCAACGTCAAAATACTGTCGCTCTTTTTCAATGCCGATGAACCGGCGATTGTTCTGTAGTGCTGCAACGCCCGTCGTACCACTGCCCATGAACGGATCGATGACAATGTCGCCCTCGTCAGAGTACGATTTCACCAGAAATTCCATGAGTGCCAGCGGCTTTTGCGTCGGGTGTTGTCCCGGATGCTTGCTCTTATCGCTGTCGAATGGCAATACGCTGCACGGATGCAATGTGCCGTCCGACACGCTTCTGTACCGACCTTCGCAGGTATAAATACCACTGCGAAGATTGTTTACTTTGATTCCCGCACGACCGCCCGGACTTTTTTGCGGATTGTATGTCGCCACATCACGAAAGCCCGGTTGACCGAACACCATAATCGACTCATGATTCCGTAGTGGCATCTTGTTAGCATTCAAAAAGCCGACTTTGTTATTCTTGAGCCAAATCAAGTCATACCGATACCACTTGCGATTGCTGTTGACTAAATCGACGGTAAACCTGCCGCATCCGAAAAGAACACAATTTGCCGTCGGCTTTGTCTTGCATGCCACGATTTCCCAAAAATGGTCAAGCGGCAATGCTACGTCCCAATTGCAAGCGGTAATCCCAAATGGTGGGTCGCTGATGAGTGCGTCGGCGTTGATTTTCAGATTCGGTAGAATCTCAAAGCAATCGCCAAGGTACAACGTGCTGTGTGGAGCGGATGCTCCTCCAATAGTTATTCTGTCCATAGTTGTCCGTTCTCCGTTAGCAGTTCCTTCTTTTCAATCATTTCCCGCACTTCGGGAAATTGGTTTTCGTACTCCGCGTATGCCTGTTCGATTCGTTTGCAGGCTGTCAAAAAGTATTCTGGTTTTTGTTCGATTCCGATAAATGCTCTTCCCATCTGGATTGCTGCAATGCCCGTCGTGCCGCTTCCCATGTAGGGATCACAAACGATGTTTCCTGCACCCTTCGGTAATTCCGAAATGCAAAACCGCATCACGGCAACAGGCTTTTGTGTTGGGTGAACTTTTTGTATTCTGCTGCCGTTGCTTGTAAATCCCGTATTGAAGTCAGGGATGTATTCAATGATCCGAGCGTTCCCGTCGAAGTTGCAGTAACATAATTCCAGTTCTGCAAACGAGCGACGATAGTGTGTTGCCCCTTTGAACCACACGATCCACTTGCGACTCGGCGGTAGATTGGCAAAATAGTTCCCGCCGAAAAACATCGCCGGAACATTCAACTCCAACAGGAACGTCAAGTCGGGTGCTTCGTCATCCCAATCAACGTCTTGGTAAATTGCCTTTGCCGCCCACGTTCCGCCGCTGTGCAGGTTGCGTGCTTTTATCGTTGCCCGCTGTTTTTTATTCCATATCTTTCCAAAGGCATCCCAAGACCGGTTGAGTACCTTTGCAAGCCCGTAAGGTGGATCGGTGACGATGCTGTCGAATTGCAAGCCGCCGATAATCTCTCGACAATCGCCGAGGTACAACGTGCTGTTTCCGATAGTTACTTTATCCATACTTCCTCCTTGCATCTGCCTCATTGCAAAAATGAGTTTCATCGTTCCATCGCTCTATCAGTTCAATCCGTTCTTCACACGGAATCTTGCACAAATCGCACCAGTCCCGCTCGCCGCGTTTTTCGTCCAAGTCGCAATCGCAAATAGGACACTTGCCGCTTGCGATCATGTCGTAGACGTATTCCCACGTTGCAAACCGTCCGAGTTCGACATTACAGCGAGGACAAACAATATCCCCCTTGCCTTTGGTGCATGAGGCTTCAAACTGCTCTAGAATCGATGGCGGTGTATCATCTGCTTCGATGGTGTCGAACCAAAAATACGGCTGATCAATTTCAAGCAGTGCATCGAGGTAGCACACAACCCATTCCCGATAGACGGAATAATAGTTGGTGAAGACGATGCTCTTGCTGAACACGAAACGTTCCGGCAAAACAACAATCCAACCTTTGCGGTGACGTTTCCAGCATAAGAGCGGTATTTTTCCAATGCTTACGGCATCGTCTGTCGCTTGCTTCAAAAACTTGTCCAACAATGCGGATTGGTCGAGCAGGTCAACGTCCTTGTTAACGGACTTGCTCTCGACCGAAAATCGGAATCCGTCAGGGACGTTCAAGTCGCCTGTGTACACTTCCTTTGCCTTGTCGTCGAGTTTGACCTGCTTTGGTCTCGCTCCAGACGACACACCGACGCGTGTAAATGGCAAACCAAACCGCTTGGTCAGTATTTTTGTGAGTTCAAGTTCCGCCGCATTGCCTTTTCTTTTCGAGTTAATTCTTTTGCGCTTCATGTTTGGTCCTCTCATGTTTTCGTATCAAGTGCTTGTCTGAAAATGCCGAGTCCGCCTTCGTGTTTCCGTTCAAGGAATCCATTCAGGGAGTCCATTCAAGCCATCAGGCGGACTCGGTTTCTGTCGATCACCCCTTTTTCCAAGGTGGAGTCGCGGGTTTTGCCGATGCTGCCGCTGGCTCTTTCGGCGTATTGAAGGCAGGGTCAATCTTGGTGATCTCGTTATTGATGCCCTCGACCTGCTTGCCGTTCCGATTGGTATACGTGTTTTTCTTACACGCAACCGTAATGAGAACGGCAATGTTGCGGAGAGCGTCTTCGTCTCTGGGTTCGAGATTCCCGATAGCGTCCAAGTAACGCTTCATGTGGCTTCGACCGATGGCAACGGCTTCGTCGCTCTGGTTCGCCATGTTGAAACGATGTGTCACGGTACGCCCTTCGTACTGTCCCTCGATGACCGTGAACACAAGTTCCCAAAACCATCCGGTATTGTTCTTGTTGTGTTTACGAGCCGCCGAAGTCGCAACGGCTTTGTACGTGCCGTTCGGAATCGGTTCCTGCCGCCCCTCAAATGAT
>Ga0123353_10014416_pt1 | contig 11394 bp, 8 predicted proteins | sample TergutLab28metaG_3_FD_92763 | JGI IMG/M metagenome (GOLD analysis project Ga0123353, IMG submission 92763) | Labiotermes labralis P3 segment gut microbial communities from Petit-Saut dam, French Guiana - Lab288 P3 | ecosystem: Host-associated > Arthropoda: Insects > Digestive system > Gut ... | reverse complement strand
CTTGAGGGTTCTAGATCACACACAACGGCGCATCACAGTCGGTAGGACTCCTCTGGACGAGTGATCAGCTCGTCGCAGAGACCTCTACCTGACAACACACAACACTCACAACAGACAGACATACATGCCCCCGGTGGGATTCGAACCCACGATCTCAGTAGGCGAGCGGCCGCAGACCTACGCCTTAGACCGCCCTGCCACTGGGACCGGCACCAACTGCTGATTACTGCTGCCATTTCTGACCCTATTTGTAAGTAACACAAACTATGATAAGTGCTAACGAATACAATGACAGCACATCAAGCGTCAGCATCGTATATGTAGACGGTTTTGCACTTTTTAAACACTTTTCCCGGTTCATTTGTTTGTGCAATTTATCAACGTAACTTTTCCACTGTACAAAAATGGAATCCCACGCAGCTGTAGATAAATTATTTTCAACCTATACCCACTCACGCGATCACAACATTTACAGAATAAAGAAAGTTCCTGTAACTCTCATCACCTGACATTTGTCATTCGTAATTAACACCCACAGCAGACCCGGTCAGCTGCCCGGTCGCCAACCTACAAATGGGGACTTAGACGTCACTGGGATAATCGGAAATAAGATGCTGGTGAACTCAAAAGTTCCAATTTTTTTAAATAGTTTGTTGACCGTGCATACTGGTATGATCCTTGTAAATAACCAACTTGACATACAATTTTTCATGTATGTTTATTTCTATTTTGTTCATGTTTCGGGCAGCCATGTGTCCATCATCAGGAGAATTATTGTATCAATGCGATACTTGGTTTATATCACTCTGTGTAGATGACTGTCTGGTATGGGGTGACCGTCTGGTATGCAGGAGCATATGCTCCTGCATACCAGACGGTCATCTACACAGAGTGACATAAACCAGGTGTCGCATTGATACAATAATTCTCCTGATGATGGGCACATGGCTGCCTGAATCATGTAGAGAATAGAAATAAACATACATGAAAAATTGCGAGTCAATTTGGTTATTTACAAGGACCAGATTTCCTAACTCGAAAAAAAAATCCCCCTAAAATTATATGCAACTTGAGCATGCTACCTCACAAAGTTTCGCCAGTCCTGTCTGAGACCGAAAGTGTTTAAAGAATATCGGTTTGAAAAAGCACCAAATTAGCCTGCCCTGGACGTCAGCATGCCTCGGGACGGCCCTGTTGCACACAACGGCATCAAGCAGTCACAGTACAGAATTCAGTTAAGCTACTTACATTACCTGACTTCCCTCTGAAGGTAAACTTGTCACAAAGACAACAAAGGATCACAATTAACGGTAACAGTTACAACAGTTCGTGTGTGTAATACAATTACTTGCGAAGGGTCATGACAGCGCAGTCGGTATACTGACTGGGCCATGGGCTCAGCCACTTGGGGGTTTGAATTCTGGCGGACGCAGAGGGGAAAGGTCGTCTCTTCTCCAAAAGGTCCACGCTCTGGGGCCCAACCAGCCTCTTATTCAACGGTACCAGGGCTCTTGCCGGGGTCGTGTAGCGGCCAGAGCGTGAAGTTGACCACTCACATTCTTCTAAGTTCTGAGGTTCAGAAGAAGTGGAGCTATTCCTTCATTCCCCTTGTATACGTTCGTGGCGGTTACAGGAACAATTGAGCTTTTAAATTACTTGTGTATTTCTCGGGGTTTTCGATAAGGTATAAAGTTTTGTTAATCTCACCAAAGAATAATGCGAGAGTAACTCTGCTTATGCATACCTCTCTAATGGGCGCACTGGGACTGGGGTTGTCTGGGCTCTGGGGGCTTCTTGTAGGAGACGGAGGCGGAGACTGTAGTTTCGGAGATGGAGACTTGGCCAATGAAGTTGGTCCCATACCTGAGAACAAAAACAAAGCAGTAACGCAATAAAAGGTACCGAACACCAGAACACCGATCTTCACCAGATGTCGAAGCAATTTTTTATATACATGGGTCCGTGCATCGTGAATCGAATTTAATAACTGTCCAACTAGATGTGACTTATTCAGTTTATTACATTTCTGTAGGCAGCTCTACATATTTCGGGTGTTGACACCCATCATCAGGAGCTCGTACAGCTGTAAATACAGCTTCTGGTACTGATTAACCGGATCTACTACCATCCGTACGAATCAGTTCCAACTCAACAACGAAAGCGGATGGTAGTAGATCCGGTTAATCAATACCAGAAGCTGTATTTACAGTTGTACGAATTCCTGATGATGGGTGTCTACACCCGAAACATGTAGAGCTGCCTACAGTAATATAATAAACTGAATAAGTCGCATCTTGTTGGAAAATTGTTAAATTCGATGTCAAAGCAACTTCAGCGTGACGCCATTAAGGTCGTCACTTCTGTGACCACAGATTTTAGGTCACAGAACAATTAGCATTTTGTGTGACACTGCCTTGTGTAGTAAAGTACAGTAAAGTTTGCCCTATAACGGGCCACGAATGCCCATAGGGGGAGTAGAGGTATAGATCTACTCTTTCTTTAAACTCGGCGCTAGATGGGGTGGGTTGTCAACGCCACGCCCCGGCCGCTTAACCCCCGGGAAAGACATGGTACCCATTGTAAAGGAGGCTGTGTCGTTCCCAAGGCCGGTAGAGACGGGTAAGGAAAATTTCGCCCCCACCGAGATTCGATCCCCGGACCGTCCAGCCCGTAGCGAGTCGCTATACCGACTGATCTAACGCGGCCCACGCCTTTTTGTAATACGTAGAACAATAACCATTTAAAAGTTTCGAGACATTCTCTTCAATTGTTGTGTGAAGATAGAAAAATAGTTTAATTAAAATATCAAGTACCAAATATCAGCAACTAAGCAGCGCCAAAACAGTAACACCTATTAATAATCTTAGTACATCGTATGGTCTAGCCGTGACTTTCTGGTGCACGAGCATTATAAGTTTCTAAAAAAATCCTTTATACACTCGTCCTTCACCCTCTTCATTCCTATCCTTGATTCGTTTCGTGTCTCTGCTTTCTTCCTTCCGTCCACCGAGTTCCTCTCCCTTCCCTTTCATTTGTCAATCCTATCCTCATTCCTCTCCTCCCTTCTTCCTCCCTCTCCTTCACGTTAATACAATTCATGTTGTGTCGCCATCTGTCAGCACTTCAAGTTACTACGTCCTCCGCTAATCCAATTCATGTTGTGTCTCCATCTGTCAGACACTTCAAGTTACTACGTCCTCCGCTAATACAATTCATGCTGTGTCGCCATCTTTCAGACACTTCAAGTTACTAGGTCCTCCGCGTCAACAAACGTACAAGAATTTGCCTTTTCTATGCAAGAGTTGATTTCTACAACTTTTGACCCTTAGGGGAAAGCGGGCGTTTGGCGAAGAAGTGCACTTCACTTAGTCAGCTGTCGATATTCACGCCAAGAAGAAGCGTCATTTGTCAAGTTGCTGTGCTTACTTACAAGTGTGTTTGACTTAACCGCCAAATTTGGAGTAAAATAAACTGTAGCTACCAAGATTTGAGACAGCTACTGTTATGATCGATACTGCCCGACTTTATACAGATATAAGTGAAAACAGATTAACAACGTCAAAAAACACACAACTTTATAAAAATAATAAGTTAACCAACTACATGTTTCGAACCTCTAGGTGGTCATCTTCAAGCTGATATTTGGAACATATTAGGAAAAACGTTTCAAATATCAGCCTGAAGATGACCCCTAGCGTGTCGAAACATGTAATTGGTTAACTTATTACTTTTATAAAGCTGTGCGTTTTTGACGGTTGTTAATCTGTCTTTATTTATTCTTCAACACATCGGGATGGATAAAGTTAAGATTTATACAGGAAGTTCAGTTCGAACCCGGTCGTACTGATTCTCTACGAATCAAGATGTGCACTGTGACGAAGTTCCGAATCCGCCTTCGAGCTGTGGGCGGACAAGGACAGCCGTTCTCAAACGGCACGTTCTTACCCCAGCTGGATACTAAATGCTTTTCCGTAGTTTCTGACGCTTTGGCACCTAACACTGTGCAGCTGCGGCCATCACGCGATGAAGCTTGTCAAGCTCGCGAAAGAGACTTCGTGGATTTGAAGCATCCATGTATTTTAAGAGGGACATTTCAAGTCTCCGCCGAATTTAATTACTCGTGCACTTGTGAAGGAAAATTGGTCGTCTGGCACTTTACATGAAGACCTAATCACGTTTCATTGTTGCCAGGCCACATTACATCACCATAAAAGTGCTCTCTCAAGTGAAATGTTATTGGGCTCCTAGGATAACCGGTAAGGAATAAACGTTACGCGAACGCCGCACAATGTTACGTCATACTTATATCGAATACCTTGATACGTACTGACAGACAACAGAGGTTACACTCTGTACATCTCAGAATATCCTGGCGTACAGTTTAAAAATTGTCTGGAAAATAGCCGGAAGCCTTAAGCAGCAAAAATTAATATCTGTGTTATTCAAGTGCGCAGCGATGGCTCAGTCGGCATAGCGACTCGCGACGAGCTCAGTGATCCAGGGATCAAATCCCGGTAGGGGAGGCGAAATATTCCGCACACCTGTCCAAACCGTGCCTGGGGCCCACTCAGCCTTCCTGCACAATGGGTACCGCATATATTTACCGGAGGTAAAGTGGCCGGGGCGTGGCGTTGACCACTCATCCCAATCTAGCACCGAGGTTAAAGAAATAGTACAGCCATACCTCTACTTCGCGCCTGGGGCTTCATGGCCTATTCTAGAGTGTCACTCAAAACATTTGGTTCTGTATATATAGTAAGTGTGGTTCCCAGGGCCATGTGCTGGTTTCGTAACTCCGAACAACCCCACATCTTTCGTATAAACCGCGTTCAGCTGTCACCGTGAAAGACACGCCCGATATTAATCGTCTACAGTAAACATGGAGGATGTACATAGTTTACAGCAGCATAGGACATGTTATAAATGACCGTAACAGGACACTCTCAACAAAAAGGCAACTTCAGTTTCGCACTGCCCGGTAGATGCACGACAATGAACTGCAGAATGGAATGAATGGGAAGCGTAACGAAGAGCTATACCCATTTCTGTTCCCCCAACCCACACCGACTAAGCCTTCTAATTCCATCTGAAAACTACCGAGCGTAGATTAGAAGCTTCGAGAACTAAATAAATACTCAAATCACTGATTATATAGGACTTCTACGATTTTGAAACTGTCTCGAAATTATACAGGGTGTGTCTATAATGCTTGGACAAGTTTCAAGTGCGAGTTCTTGAAATAAAAACAAAAACAAAATGAAGATAAGTTCATACAAGCTTGTGTCCTGAAATGAGCTGTTTTTGAGTTTAATTGAAAGACCGCATTCAACAACACATACGCTGAGTAACATTTTATTTATTGTTGACATAATACATTTGCAATATACGCTCCCAGTTCAGTAACTGTTTAGTTTTTATCGCGTATCGAGCCACAGTTCACAACAAATGCCCAAAAATCTTCCACCTGAATCAATTCAGGCATGGACATGTCTGATCACGGACTGTCGCACCCTTTCAAAGGTACCGGAGCAGTTGCTAGGGTTTTGACAGGCATAAAATTGTGTTTGTTAAGTGTTTCTTATCGTTTACTAAGTCACAATTCAAAACACGTGTCCACAATGACACCTATCTGAATCAATGCACACATGACCACGTCTGATCATGGACTGTCGCACCTTTCTAAGGTCCCGGGGCAGTTTCTAGCGTTTTGACAAGCATAAAATTGTGTTTGTTAAGTGTTTCTTATTGTTTATTAAGTCACAATTCACTACAAATACCCCAAATATCCTCTGTCTAAATCGATTAACTGATGGACATGTCTGAACAAATACTGGTGCATCCTTTCAGAGGCCCGGGGCGGTTGCGAGTCGTTTGACAGACACGAAATTGTGTTGGTGAAATGTCTATTTATTTTTCAATACAGTCGAATGAACTACGGTTTGAAGTGTCCCCACAGGTACAAAGCTAAAGGACGAAGGTCGTGTGAACGTTGGGGCCGTTCCTCGAATATTATATGTCTGCGGGCGTATATTGATATGAACTGTTTTCCTTGTATTTGTTGGGTAACTCACTCCTGAGTTTTGTCCAAGAATTTTACATGCATCCTGCACGAATCTTCAATAAAATACCAACATTTTACATCACCTAATATACAAACAATTCCATTACAGGCCTACACAGGCCCAGAGGGTTCCAGGAGGTTGAGGCTCCCATATTTTAAGACAAACGGCACATGAAGGTGGTAAGGTTGTCAATCGTAAGCACCGGCCGCCTTTAACCCCCAGAAAATATTCCTGGTACTCATTTCTGTTAGAGGCTGAGTCGACCCCAGGACCATAATGCGGCCGGAAGGATTATGTCAATAAAAATTTCCGATGACACCATCGGGGATCGAACCCGCGAACTTCCGGCTTGCAGCGCAGTGCCTCAAACAAATTCGCCAACGCGTGTCCCACCAAATGTATATCAATTCCATATTAATTTATTTCAGAACATTTCGAAAATGTTTCGGCGCACAGTGGATCATCTTACCATCTTCAGGGAAACATGCGATTATAACAGTGGGAATTACGGAGAATTTTTATCATTTGTGATGTACATTCCAAAAGTTGGAATTAAAATTAAACTTCTGCATCAAAAAGTCCCTTAATTGGAACCGGATTTCACAAAAGATAAATGACCTAAAGAAGCAGGTCTTTCTGCAAAGTTCCTTTCAAAATCGTAAGGTAGCTGAATATACTCGTTCATCTACCAATTTGCTAATTACAAATAAGTATGTTAGCTTCCGCACCTTTCAAGGACGCTTTATAAACATTTTAGTATTTACTATGACGTAACTGGTCCTACTCACCATTCCTCTTTTTGCTGTTGGCAACAATATCTCCCATGAACTCCTTGTTTTTCTGAAACCAGAAATAAAAATGCACATATATATTATGAACTAATCCAAACAGCAAACTCTGCTAGAATTCATACAGCAATGAAAATACAAAATGTAAATATATATTATGAACTAATCCAAACAGCAAACTCTGCTAGAATTCACACACCAACATAAATACAAAATGTAAATATATATTATGAACTAATCCAAACAGCAAACTCTGCTAGAATTCACACACCAACATAAATACAAAATGTAAACATATATTATGAACTAATCCAAACAGCAAAATCTGCTAGAATTCACACAGCAACAAAAATACAAAATGTAAATATATATTATGAACCAATCCAAACAACAAACTCTTCACACAGCAACAAAAATACAAAATGTAAATATATATTATGAACTACTCCAAACAGCAAACTCTGTTAGAATTCATACAGCAACAAAAACACAAAATGTAAATATATATTATAAACTAGTCCAAACAGCAAAATCTGTTAGAATTCATACACCGAACATTCAGTTAGCTGAAGTAATTATTCGAAGTGCCAACTGTTTAGAGTAACGTAGGGAATTTACGTAGTATGCTGCATGACAACACTTCAGGGTCATTTTTTACGTTTGTCCAATCACTTCGACAACAATGAAGCTTAGGGAAACAAAACAGTCAATGTACGTATAACGTAACTTTAAGGTGCGTTCGTGCAACCATTGTTGCAGAGGAAAAGCGATTAGAATTACATATTCTGTGTTTTGTAGCCTTTGGCATCCAGCATGCGCCACATTGTCATCTTTAGCCTGTCGGGCTCTACAATATTTTTACACTTTATCTCAACAACGGCATGATTTTCGAAAAACAACGTTATTGAACATTTTAATTGTGTGTTTTGACGCCCTGTACATCGTTTGTCTGAAACATTTCTCATTCTGATAAGAAATGAGCGATATGTGATATAAAATGTATATTGATCCTCATGCAAAGCGCCTGTTATTCTTGTCAGATTTCAATCAAACTTGAATTTTCTCGGGAGATTTTCGAAAAAATGCGCAAATATAAAACTTCATGAAAATACGTCTATTGGGAGCCGAGTTGTTCCATGCGGACAGACGGACAAGCAGACGGACATGAAACTTAATAGTCATGTATAATAAAATTAATTATACACATCAGCACTACCTTTTTTATTTATACATAAGGCTACATGTTTCGACCCATCGGTCGGTCATCTTCAGGCCTACTTAATAGTCACTTTTCGCAATTTTGCGAAAGCGCCTAAAAAGTGTACCAAACGCAAAATTGTGTTTTAGTTTTGAGCACATATTTCGTTCGAAAGTTTTCTCGCTCCGACAAACACTTGACGAGTTACGCCAAAAATGCGCGCAAAACGCAAGTCAGTCGTCATGAGCCGTATCCCTTACTTTTATCCGACTTTTAAATAAAACTGGAATTTATCCACAATATTTCGTAAAGCTGTCCTATGTAACGTTTCATAAAAATCCGTTCGGCGATTCTTGATTTGTTACAGACGGATAAACGGCTGTGAGGGACGGACAGACAGCCAGGGCGGTGCTAGTTTGTGTATTTTTGTAACTAACGAATTTCAGTGATACAATCACTAGCAGTGTAGCTGTTTAGGGACAAACACACTTTGTGACCGACCGCCATATAATTCACGTATTTTCATGAACGTTGTCACGATCGTCCTGCCACACCATCACATTCCTTGTGACGATGTGGCAGTATTAAAATGCACGAACAGGGATGGACACCCCTATCACAGGGAACGGTATTCGCCGGAAATGTCACGAAAATCAACCAATTCACTAGAAATGATGGGTGGACGAATCTGATATATGCACATATACATGCATACATACATACATACATACATAATACATATGCACATTGACACACATAAATGCCTACATGTATAAAACACACACACACACACACACACATACATACATACATACACACATATGCAGACACACGTACATACATACATACATACACACATATATGCATTCATACCTACATACACACATAAATACATAATACATACACGTACATTCATACATACATACACACATAAATACATAATACATACACAAATACATACACACATCCATACATACATGTATACATAATACATACACACATACATATATACATACATACATACATACATACATACATACATAAATACATAATACATACACAAATACATACATACATACATGTATACATAATACATACACACATACATACATTCATACATTTTATACATACATACATGTATACATAATACATACACACATAAATACATACATACATAATACATACTCACATACAGACACGTATAAATAAATACATACATACAAAAACAAATACATAATACTTATATACATTCATAAATAAATTAATAAGTAAACACATAAATAAATACATACATAAATACATAATACATACCCTGTGTTTTATTACAAACAAGGATACAATTTGTACCGTAATTTCGAGCACATATAATTTCTCAGGCCATTTTATTTCTTGATACTGGATACTTAATTAATTAAGATGTTAATTTATCACAACCACAAAGCCGTCACTGCAGGTATTACTGCTGACGTCACTGCAGGTACTACTGCTGACGTCACTGCAGGTACTACTGCTAACGCCCCGACAGGTGCGCTGCAGAAATTACTGTTAATTGTATGTCATCATACAGTAGAGGAAAGGCCTTCAAAATGCCGCAAAGTATGTGTGACCCTCGCTTGTATGATGACTTGATAACATGATAACATGATAACCCTGCCAATGTTTGGTAATGTCAAGTAGCTACAAAAACTGTGAAGCTCCCATCACGATGTTTTCTCCAGATGATCCTAATATTTTTAAGGACCTAATATCTGATCCGACGTAAAATTTCTGTAATTCAACAAATCAGCGTCTCTTTCCTTTCTACCGCTTTAAGTCTAACAAGTTACAAACTCGTGTCTGTCAGTTGCCAAAGAATTATCTCTTTCCCACAGCTCACAAGAAATTCCAACATATTAAGCGATACCCCAAGATGCCACACTACTACAGAAACAGAAGTAGCGCTGAGTGACCAAGTGGGGTAAATCTACCAGGTTTACCGTGACAGCTTCTGCCTTGTTAGGCCTCTAAATCTGCCATGAAATTAGGCACGTACCCCACGCTAATTTGGGTGGACCTATCCTATAAACCAGGGGTCTCCAACTCGCAGCTCGCCGTGTTGCATTATGCGGACCGCGGCCGAATTTATAAGTTCTGTACATATCATAAGAATTAAACAATAATTTAGGCGGTTGGGTATTGCACTTACTGTTATGTTTCCACGTGTGGCCCGCAAACCAGCCCACAACACACACACACACACACACACACACACACACTTCGCGCTGCTCCGTGTCTGTCTACTCAACACGTTCGCTAACATTCAACTGATGTGCACGAATCCCAGCTCTCAGCTCTCCCCCGATTCACACAGTTCACAGAGGACTGCAGGATGCTACTACAGAAGAGGGGCGGGGGTGGGTCGGTGTTCGAGCGTCTTTATTCCCTCAGTTGATGAGAAATGTCTCCGTGGCCTCAGTGTAGTGTCATACAAAACAAGACCCAGCAATTACAGATACCGACTGCAGAGTTCACAGTTGACCTTGGCAGTTATTTGTCCTGGCGAACGGCGAACGTCCCTTGTTTGTTACCCGTAACCGATGTGTTCCCGTTACAAATGTGTCTGACAGAAGAGAAGTCGTGTTTTGTACGTGAGATAATACAGTTATTGTGTGCATTGTGCTATGAGATCAGAGTTTTGAATGCCTTTGACTTTAGGCTTCTTATAAACGAAAAATAAATTACATTATGCAGTGACAGAGGCCTTTATGTTTCTGTATCTTACCCTGGACCGTCTTCGCGAGTGTAAAGGGACTCTACCCAAGCTGTGAATGTCAACTGCATTCTCCTCAGTAGGGACATTACATAGGACACTCCTGTTCTCTAAGACTGCCCTGAAAACCTGTATATTCCGTAGTCCCGGAGGGAGCAGGAACAGCGTAATCGGTACGGGCTGAACTAAAGAAAAATCGGGGTTCGATCGCCGGTAAGCATAAGAGGGGTTTCTCTATTTCAAGGGCGTGGACTTATCTGGGACCCCACCTACTGAATGGGTACTAGGAGGTACGGCGGCCGAGGCGTAAAACTGACCATTGACCTGCATCTAACAGCGATATTAAGAGGGATGGAACTATACCTCCACGCCCCCATGCAGTGCACAGGGACGAATATTATATAGCTATCTAAAATACGCAACTTTCACGGCGTAAATAAACCACACGACACGACACGACATGACAGCTACATGTCTGAGTTTAATACAACAAACGAAAACAAATTACAATTACGCTACTCAATTATTACACCAACCACTGCACATATATAAAATTTATAAAATTTACACATTAAAACATTAAAAACGCTCCGACAT
>Ga0123353_10014415_pt1 | contig 11395 bp, 4 predicted proteins | sample TergutLab28metaG_3_FD_92763 | JGI IMG/M metagenome (GOLD analysis project Ga0123353, IMG submission 92763) | Labiotermes labralis P3 segment gut microbial communities from Petit-Saut dam, French Guiana - Lab288 P3 | ecosystem: Host-associated > Arthropoda: Insects > Digestive system > Gut ... | reverse complement strand
GTAGTTTCTCCACTCCCTTTTTATCTCCTCCCTCTTAGACCCAAATATTCTCCTCAGCACCCTGTTCTCAAACACCCTCAGCCTACGCTCCTCCTCAATGTGAGAGACCAAATTTCACACCCGTACAAAACAACACGCAAAATTATAGTTCTGTATATCTTGATCTTTAAATTTTTGGATAGCAAACTGTATGACAAAATATTCTGCACCGAAGGATAGTAACATTCCCTGACTTCAATCTGCTCTAAATTTCTTGCTGAATAGAAATTTAATTCGTTAAGCTTGTTCCCAAATATTGGAATTCTTCCACCCTTTCAAAGGAACTGTTCTCAATCTATTTATTATGAATTCTTCTTACCTTCTATTCTCGAGACATGACCGTGTACTTAGTTGTATCAGAATTTACTTCTAGTCCAATCTCCTTAATAAAAACTACCTGCGTTTTTCTTTATAGTATGTACGCTTCCTCCAAATACATGTGTATTAACATCATCATCATAAACCAGAAGTTTATGTGTATCATTTAATTTCAATCCACCCTGGTTTACCTGAACCCTCGTAATGGCGTACTCTAAAGCAAAGTTGAAAAGCAATGGCGATAGAGCATCTCCTTCTTTCAAACCATTCCTAATAGGAAACATGTCAGAGAGATGCTTGCCTACCCGGACTCTGCTATATGTGTAATTTATACACACTTTTATTAGCCTTAAGAGTTTCATGGGGATATCAAAATAAATGAGAATATTACACAAGTCCTCCCTCGTAACTGAGTCTATGAAACCTGATGCACTGCTTCGTTGTATTCCCATATCTTCTCAAGTATTTGACGAATGCAGAATATATGATCAGCTGTTGCTTCGAAATCCATATTGATGATCCCCAATAATTTCCTCTGCATATGGAGTTAACCTTGACAGCAGGATGTTGGATAAAATTTTGTACGTAGTTGGCAAAAGTGATAGGCCCCTATAATTACTACAGTCTGTTTTGTCGCCCTTCTTATAGATAGGTACAATGATCGACTCCTTCAACTCATCAGGCTCCTTGTTCCAAATAGCAGTAAGTTTATGGAACTCGTAGCGAATTGTTCTAACCCCTCCCTTAATTAATTTGCTGGGATTTGATAAATACCTGGTGATTTGTGAATTTTTAGCTTTTCAATAGCCAACTCAAACTCAAACGCACTTGGCTCCGGCACCAGTGGTTCTGTTGTGTGTATTTCTGTTGGCCCAACGCCATTAACCCCAGGTACAAAGCCATAAGGATTAAAATCTACAAATTATAACCTTGTCCATTGTTTTGTATTGCTGTGGAATTGCATGAAGACCCTGCTCTAGATCTTCGAGAATACGGTTGTGAGGAAAATATTTTAACGTAAGAGGGAAGGAAGTGACAAGAGCCTGAATGAATTGCTGTATGAGAGGGTGGTAAAATTTAATTCTTATTAAAACTGCTGGTACCATCATGTGAAGGAATGAAAAGTTGGGTAGTATGCAGCACACATTGGAAATATAAAAACCCAACCGCCCCCCGCTCGGAACCCTCGAGTGAAAGATATAATTTGGAAGATTAAGACCCAGCTGAAACGATAGTTTTAAAAAGGCGTTTTATAAAATTTGGATGTGAAAACGTGTAATTCTTTTGGTTCTGGGTAGGAAAGAATATTAGATTTTGGTGACAATGAAAGCTATTAGCCTTGAATTTTTTGAACATTTAATTGGATGTCAGTGTCCAAAGAGCTCCGCTGCATTGAATGTTTGCCTCACAGTTGTTCATGTTGTGATCTTAGTTGTTCCAAAACTGGCACATTCTGGCTCTTCGATCCTATCACAAGAGATAAGCTGAAAGAAACTCAGAATTTACTAGTAGGACAACTTCTTGATTTGAGGTACTTTTTGTTGTTCTGTTCCCCATTTACTTCAAAATGTTGGATTTTTCGTAAGTCGTATGTTATTGAACGATGATGTCGGTTACTACTTTTCAAATTGTCGCCTCAGATGGTAGCTGAATGCCAAATGATATACTCGGAAGTACATCCCCATGCCAGTTCGCCCACCACCGATCTCGCATGGGCTGGCCCTGCTTCTTCTGTTCCAATTGGGTAGTTACCCCACATTATAACCTTTTTCAAGATGAAGCTTGTGTGGAACAATGTCAGATGTGGATGAGATGAGGGATATTTTCGCGTGGTCTTATCGAAGTGAAAAGTCCAGGCACAGAAGAAATAATATTAGTACAAATGTCCTTGGGTAATATTCGTGTTATCTGTTTTTCAAGTATAGAAATCTGCGAAAAGAAAAGAACTTCTATTCCTTATTTTGAAGTCTCGGGCTACCTTACCTGCGATACCACAACGCAAATTTTGCTCAATATAATGGCTTGTATTGTAGTTAAAGGCAGAGACACAAGTTGTCATTTAGCTGAAGATACAATCGTACTTTACGCTAGCGATTTTTACGCATTTGGGGCCGTGCAAACTTCTTTGTTTCTCATTTGTTATAAACAGGGAAGAAGATTAACCTAGTTCATTCTGCGCCACTCTTCGTGTTTGATAGTCGTTTATCTGGTCAGTAAATGAATTGTTTTTATAGAATGGAGGAGTCCATAGCGGAATTCAAGAAACCTAGCTTTTGGGCACTTGTATGAAAGAGAGTGAACTCATTGCACACCTGCTTCATTTCCCCTGTCCTGTTTGATATTGTTTCCATTACACGCTGATGGCTCATGAAATTTTCTTCCCGTCAATAATTTTTGTGCATTTATTTTTTTTACAAAAAACTTGATATGAGCGCCCTCTTATTATTTCAGTAATATTACCTTCACAATATCAAACCAAGATTAATATATGTAGTGTTTTATTTCTTCGTTATTCTTCTACTTTATGTGACGTTCTTAGTCTCTATGCCCTCTTTCCCATATGATTATGATAGGGCAGTAGTGCTGTGTTAGGCTATTTCACACTGTCACACTGCACCTCGCCTGTTAAAGTCAAATCCTCTTTGTGAACAAAAAGTGTTTAGCGTTAATGAAACCCGAAACTGACACAGTACCTGAAAATGAAAATTCTTTCTCCGTCCGTTTTAAGTCACAGCCAAAGTTTGACATAACGTTTAACGTGCAACTAATGTGTAGACGTTTATAAATGCCTGGTATAAAAACAACAAGGAAGCATCGTTAGGGGAAACTATTCGTTTACATAACAAGGTATTTAGTTACGTGAGGTTCTGCATTGTGAGGATAATACAGTGTAGGGAGCCACGGCAAGCTGGGTATACAGCTGCGGTGGAAAGAGGAAAGACACTTTTACTGAATTCTGATGGAAAAGTCTCTTCGAAGAAGGGTAATTGGAATATCGCCAAGAGACGGGAATAACACTAAAATGGATAACACTAAAATGGATCACGTCGCTGGTGGAAAAGTTGTGAAAAATAGGACTTTTATTGATCTGTCTTAGGATAATGTCAAATTGAGTGCGTTGGTGTTGGTGGTGTTTTGAAGCTCTGGATACTGTGACTAAAACGTTTTGCGTGGGTCAAATGATTGGCTGGTTAGTTAGATGGTTTACGTGACTTCCGTTCAGATCCATTATTGAATCATAGATTTTGATATCAGAAGTGAGTTTATTCTTTATGGAAATTTTGGTTGTCAGGGGCTGTTATATGTGAATGTGTTAAACTAAATGTGACATTAATATAGCAGGATATTTCTCTCACAATCCTTTTATAACACCATCGTCCGATTTGCAAATGGATTTTAAAACTTAATTTGGCACGTTTTGAAAAGAATTAATGCCGATAGTTCGCACTTTTTCCTATGGCTGTGTGCTGTGAACAGTGCATTCACATATCCTACACGCTTTCAGTCAGACATCACAACCAGTGCCACTCGCAGGACACCTTGCACTGTGTGACTGTTTTCTCTCACAGAACAACATTGAAATACAAATGCATAATACTTTAGTATCGTGGCCTATTTATATTTTAAAACTGTAATATAAAACAGCATATTTCAAAACTTCGGCACTTAAAGTCATATTGGAGAAAACAACCTTTAGAACCCTAATGAACTGAACTTGTAATTAAAGTACTAAATCCAGAAAGCGTCAGTAAAGTAACAGTCACTTGCACACTCACGCAATCCTCAGTCCTTTACGGAATATGAAAGTTGCATTGCGATGCTCACAGTGAAAGAACTTTGGTCTCCGTCCTAAGTCTTACGGTTTCAGTAGGCATCAAATTACCACATTTCATTAACGCGTCTTTTCTTGTTCTTCAAAATGGCCCCTTCCCTGAATGCTTTCCGATCAAATTTTGTATCAATTTCTCCTCACGCTTAATGAACCAATGTATATTAATACCCAATATTTCTTTGCCTTACGTTCTTAAATAATCTTCTTATTTCAGTTCATTTTTTTATGTTCTTTGATAAAAGTCACTGCTCCAGTGAGAACTGTCCTGCCTATTAAACTGTTGCAAGATTGACATAAATCTACAGAATTATTTACCTGTTTTAACCTTCAGCAGCTCTGCACTGTTTTCAGTTACAATGCAGTCACTGCAGTTAATCTTTACATGGACCGTCTCTGTTGGTATAATAGTCGTCTGTTTTATCACACGCAATAAGCTACTTGCGACCGTTTATTGCCTGGCAACTAGTTTCGACTTCGTATATAGGTCATCGTCAGGACTGTTATACAAGAAAATGAATGTAAAGAGAAATTAAATGTCACGAGGTAGGAGATCTACACTGTGTGTCATTAAAATGCATTTATAAAGGAACAGGGTTAACGACCTACTGAGGGAATTTAAGCCTCGGCCACAGGAAATCGAATTTGAGGTAAAATGCAAGGTTCCTGCTGGATACGGGCCGAGACTTTGCTGTGCACCAAGTATCATTGCTTTCGCAGTATTGAACAGTAAATGGTCGTCCTGTGTGGACCATATGTTTGGGGGTGCAGATGTGACGAGAATGGCCAGATAGCCCAAATTTCAATTGCTGTGGCCGCGGGTTGTATTTTCTGTACATTTCATATTTAGGTCTTCTGGCATCTCACGCTGTGCTGATTGGTCAATAGCTTTCTGTGCACCACATGTGCTTGGTAATTTGTGTAGCATAAGCGTAATTATACTGTAGCTGAACGTGTAAATAGAACGGCAATCGTGCAGAGGGCAGAGATGTGACTGCCACCAGTGCAGACAGACATCGTATCGTCACCGACAGTGCAGACTGATATAACCCCACGGCCGAACCTGAACGTGCACACGGGCTTCCTTTCACTTCTGTAGTCGCCGACAAGTGGTCAGTAAGGTTTCTTTGTTTTCAGAAGTTCCGGAACTTATGGCCCTCAGGACGTATATTGTGACGACATATTCCATTATTTTCGTCACTTCCTGTTGGAAATAAGGCTCTGTGTAGTACTGCAGGACTGAACGTCACCATTTAATAATTATTTGGTTATTACAATTTGGAATTGCATAAATATAACGTTTTGAAAGATTTATATGCAAGACAGTGGTGAATGATCGGGAATAAACGACCGCCAATATTTTGAGATTATTTCATTTGCGTTGCTCAAGGGACGCGTAGAAAGCAATGCCTTTGACTAACTGTCTTATGAAACTGCTGGCAATAACTGAAAATATTTACATATAAGCCAAATACCGACATTCAATAGAATTAAAGGACAGTCGAAACAGCTTTATTGTATGTCGAATTGTTAAGTGACTACATGTTTCGATCTTGTAACCAGATCAACACCAGACTCGTGCAAAAGTAACCAAATGCCGACGTTACAGTTGGAGGCATGTGGGAAGTTGCTAAGCTTCGCGACCCGAAAGTAATATCCCTCAGTGCAGCAAAATTCTATTGGTGGAAGACGAAGTTTGGCTTGTGTCCAGAAATGCAAAGAAAAGAAAAACGCTTGAAGATACGAGGCAAAACGTACAGTAAAGTGGTGTTGCCTTGCCAGAATGGCTGCATGCAGCTGAGCGTAAGTCTGTTTGTTTTGAAAACAGAGCCTTCGGTATTAGTTTCATAGCCATGCTGATTTTTTAAACATGCGGTCTGCCACACTAAGTAAAGCGGTGTCACATTTAGCTTGCACCGAAATGGGTGTTGCGCTCGTCAAATATAAATCATACTGACGCGTTTCGGCTGGAGCAACAAATCCTCAGTGTCTTAATTACTTACTTACTTACATTCTCCTTGGAGCAGAGTCCTTATTGAGAAGCTTACCAATTTTCAGCTAGTCAAGAAATACCCCGCATTTTATGGAACCAGAAGTTTCATTACAGCATTAAGTAGTGCCAGTCACCTGTCCCTATCCTGAGCCACCTCGATCCAGTCCGTACCTCCACATCCCACTCTCTGAAAATCCAACTTAACATTATCCTCCCATCTAAGCCTGGGTCTCTCAAGTGGTTTCTTTCCCTCAGGTTTCTCCCCCACACTCTGTATACGCCTCTTCTCTCCCAATACGTGCTACATGCCCTGCCCATATAATTCTTCTCGATTTTATTACCCGAACAATATTGGGTGAGCAGTACATAACATGTAGCTCCTCATTATGTGGTTTTCTCCATAACTCAGTGTCTACAAATTGTAACTAAAAATATATCTGGTCATTATTCGTGGACATGTAATCATAAAGGATGACAAAAGTATTATAAAGTATGTGTACTTGTTTGACCAGTAGCGATTAGTATTAATATTAAAATACATTATTTATTCTTGCCTACCTGAACTAATAATACTTGTTTTACTCCTGTTCATGTTGAATACGTGTCTTCCATTCTCATTTATTGATCCTGGGATCTGGACTTTTTGCTTTGTGTTGCACTTGTCTTAAGGTGCTTGCTGTGAATTCATGCTGGTACTATGTTCACAACGACGAAGTATCTAATTTGTATGAGAAATGAGTAATAACTAAGGTTTTCTAGCCTGGGGAATTTTATGTAAAGCATTTTTTTTTTCGGTAGCCCGTAGTGCCTGTAGTACGGAAAAGACGCAATAGAAGAAGCGAGACAAGCCAGACATCATTATGCAGCAGATCAGTTGTGTAAGAGATGTGATGCTGGAAACTGAGTCCCGCGGAGAGGTTTGTCGTACAGTTTCACTTTTTATGGGCAAAATGTATTCTTTAAATGAATTTAAATAGCGGTTGTTAAATGTGTGTGATGTGGGCGTAAACTGAGTGCAGAATATCAGAAAAGTTTTGCAGGGATTTCGAAAATGAATGAAAGAACGTCCATGTTTAATGCATGTAAGAGCCGTATTTTCTAGACTGACAGAATTTTTAATCTCGTGTTAAAACGGGGAAAATGTATCAATGTGCTTTGTGGTTATGAAAGAAACAGCGATATTTGAGTGGAATAAATGAGTTATATTTAAAGCTGTAGTAGATTTTTATGTACTTTTTAGGCGCGTTCGCAAAATGGCGAAAAAGACTTTTAACTGTATCATGCCTGTCTGTCCGTCCGTCCTCTTTGAACAACTCGGCTCCCACTGGGTAGATTTTTATAGAATTTCGTATTTTAGTACATTTTCGAAAAGCTGTCAAAAAAGTTCAAGTTTCATTAAAATATGAAAAGAATAAGGGCTACTTTACATTGAAACTTATGTACATTTACGACAGTTTCTCCTTCAGTTCTTCTTAGAATAAGAAACCTTTCAAACAAAGTGTGTAGAAAAAATCAAAACTCGTATTTTATGTTGAATAACTTTATTTTCGAAAGTCGTTTCGTTTATGCGATAATGTGGAAAAAATACGGTGCATCAAGACAGGCCACAGATGGCAATATTCTGGATAAGTAAGGCTACATACAAGCACTCAGAATGTTTGATACCTTATTGCCCTTCCACGGCAACAATCGTTACGAGATAGCACACCAATATTAGGTTTAAAAGTACATTACGTGCAGTGTTATGGCTTGGCTAACATTACTTGTCTTGAAAGGAAGATTTTAAGGGAACATTACGGCCCCAGTTGTGTCAGTGGAGTGTGGAGTGTAATGGTAAACTGTACAGCTTATACAAAGAGCCAAACATAGTGAAAATTATTTAACTAGCTAGACTGAAATGGTTATGACACATAGCGTGGATGGAGGGTAATGTACCTTCCATGAAGACAACCTTCTCTCAACCAGAAGGTAGGAGGAAGGAAGGAAGACGTAGAGTAAGGTGGCTAGATTCAGTATTGAAAGATCTTAAGACCTTGTAAGTGTGGAAGGAAATACGAGATAAGGAACTGTGGAGTGAAACCATCAGCGAGGCCAAAGCACCAGTGGATGTAGCGCCAAAGAAGAAGAAAAAGAAGAAGAAGAGGAAGAAGAAGGGGAAGAGGAAGAAGAAGAGGAGGAAGAAGAAGAAGAGGAAGAAGAAGAAGAGGAAGAAGAAGGAGGAGGAGGAGGAAGAGGAGAAGGAGGAGAAGGAGAAGAGGAAGAAGAGTAAGGAGAAGGAGGAGGAGGAGAAGGAGAGGAGAAGGATGAGAAGGAGGGGGAGGGGAAGAAAAAGAAGGGGAGGAGGAGGAGGAGAAAGGATGAGCAGAAGAAGGAGGAGGAGGAGGAGAAGAAGAAGAAGAAGAAGAAGAAGAAGAAAGGAGGAGCAGAAGAAGGAGGAGGAGGAGAAGGAGACAGAGAAGAAGAAGAAGAAGACGAAGGAGGAGGAGGAGGAGGAGAAGAAGAAGAAGAAGAAGAAGAAGAAGAACCTTAATATAGAACATCTTCCATAGTTCCACTTGTTGTTTGCAGTTTTACGTTCGTTTTTTACATGTTCTTGAGGACACAATATGTAGTATTACTTGTGAAGTGTTAGCGTGAATGTTTTTAACATATCCTTGTACGTAGTGGTGTGTGCATACAAGGCTGTACTGCTCTGCATACCAGCTTCTGAAGACGACGTATAAGGGCTACGATTGATGTGTATTGGTTGTGAAATATTTGTACCGAATCCGCATAGAATTTAAATTTACATTAATGTTGAGAGTAATTACTGTTTGAAAAGTACGAGGCAGTACACAGCCTGCATTGAGCGACTCCTAGGATCATCTTTTTTCAATTGTTTTCTAAAACTGTTGTCGGGTTTTTACAGCCTTAATGCGCCTGTTTCATATTTTGAGGGTACCCAGTTTGAATCGCGGGTTCGATTCCCGATGGTGCCACTGGAACTTTTCATTGACATAATCCGCAATGTGGTCCTGGGTTCAACTGAGCCTCGAACAGAAATGAGCACCAGAAATATTTTCTAGGGAGGTAAAGGTGGCCGGTAAATACGACTGACAAACCTACCACTTTCACCTGCCGATTGTCTTGAAATCTGGGAACCTCATCTTCCTGGAACCCTGAGGGCCTGTCCAGAATGTACAGCAATTGCTGTAACTTCACTATCTTGCTCTACCAATTTCGAATTCCGAAAATGAACCAGCAGGATCGTTCTTTTTTGTTTTTATTACGGGTCTCAGGATTTTTTTTATGGTACAGGAACACATCGATTACTGTGAGTTAGTTCGCGGGCCGCACCTGCCTAAATAATTTTGAAATTTTAAATGTGGGCGCAGGGCACAAAATAAATCTGGCGGTTCGTTGGCTTGAGACCCACGGTTATATCAGTTATAGTACTCAGACTGTCCCAACTACATCTTCCTGAATCCATCAGCTCCAAACATTCCAGCACACTTCGTTAAGTGAAATGTATGCCTAAGACAGTTCTCCTCTCCAGATCGTGTAGACATTTTCTGAGTCCAACGAGCCCCCTGTGCAATGGGAAGTGGGTGCCAATTCTTTGGGAGTAAAACGGACGGAGCGTGATGTTGACCACTCACCACTCATTAAAATGAATGAAATTATATGACTGTACCCCCTGTGCGCGTAATTACATTAACAGGGGCAACTTGCAACTTCAAGTTTTCAGATAGACATGAATAGACCGTTAGTAACTGGACAGCAGTGCTGAAGGCAACGTTATATTTAGCTGTGAAAATGTTAGCGTTCTTTTCTGCGAAGAACTTACGTCTTGTGATTAAAATGAGCAAGGCACTGACGTCATTTAGTTTTTTAAACTAAGGCATTTCATTGAAGCATTTATAAATTTAAGGTTATAAATGAGGAAACTTCTTTAGCAGAGGGCGATGCCAAAGGGTTTTCACTTTAAAGTTGACCATTCCCTGCAATTCGGATCAATGTACATTGACGTCAAAGGGTGCCTGCATCCAATTGAATCGAAATGTGACAGGAAATTTCCCCAAGGACTGGTAGCTGCGCTGCTTTGGCGGCCAGTATGAGGTGTCACGTTTTGCAGACTAATGTAACCAATTACTCCGAAGCCTTTGTACCTGTTTACCCAATAAGCCACTGTCTTGGAGGTCGTGTAATTGTGATTCTATCACTAGCCAAGGCAAACGTGTTTTCATCAACTTCGAATTGTTCAGGCCGAATCTGACGTCATAGACCGCTTATTCAAAGCGCGCTGAGGCGGTTTTTCCCCCCGTAGGTTAAATTGGAAGGAGCATAAAAGATGGCTACTTATCTACGTCAGGTGCAGAGGTTAAGAATGAGTGGCGCCGCTGCCTTCATTCCCCCATATTTGTTAATGACGTGCTTGGGGACCGCTCTGATGTACTTTGCTGCCAGAATATACATACGTGTCGAATTTCTGTATCCATCAAGTTTCCTGAGATGAAGAGAGCTGCGCTCTTCTGGGTTATTACGCAGCGAGTAGTGGTACATGTCTTACCGACATTTCGGGACAACCTATCGGTACCATCTTCAAGGACCAAGACGCCTGAGATCACAATACCCGAAATGATGTATTGAGGATGACTGTCCAGAAGCTCCGAGTCTCGTTAAATCATCTTTTGACAGGATACCGAAATTTACTCACCATACATTTGATGCTCGATTCTATGGCTAGGGTGAATGTGCGCTGGGATCTGAGAGTCCTGAATGTGGTGACGTCATGCGCTTCTTCCTCTAAAAAAAATTTTCTGAAGGAAAGTTTCAAAGCAATTTCTAACGGTGCTTTAAATTGCTTAACACGGCCAAATGTAAGGCATTTATTGCCTTATCAAATTATCGTGAACAAAATTGGACAATCCTGGCCTCTTGCATATGCTTGTGCTTTAGCCCCAGTAATAGGAAGTAACTTGTATAAGAAGTAACACTGAAGTTCCGGTCGGCAACCCTCCTTAAAGCCTAAAGATGTACGTGCGTTTGTTACGGCTTTTTAGCACGGTACGGAATTGCTCCGGGTCTCAGATTAGAGCTGTCCGGTCGGAGGTGTTGCAGATTATTAAGTAAGGTCATTGTTTGTCCTTTAAGGCTGGTTTTATTGAACAGTTGGTCCACAGTACGACGCTGGATAAGGTCACTAAATTTTCAATCTGATTTGCTTCTCAGAATTC
>Ga0123353_10014414_pt1 | contig 11395 bp, 11 predicted proteins | sample TergutLab28metaG_3_FD_92763 | JGI IMG/M metagenome (GOLD analysis project Ga0123353, IMG submission 92763) | Labiotermes labralis P3 segment gut microbial communities from Petit-Saut dam, French Guiana - Lab288 P3 | ecosystem: Host-associated > Arthropoda: Insects > Digestive system > Gut ... | reverse complement strand
TTTTTTCACACCATAATGCGTATTTAGATTTCTTTTTTGGCTTTGGTTTAACAATAGCTACTCTGTTCTTTTTTCCGTTTAATGTTGTAGTCTGTTCCATAGCATATATTTTATTTATTGTTATTGTTATAATTCAACGGCAAAAATACATTTTTCTTGTTTATTCATTAATCCCTTTGGCAAATTCTTTTTAATGCCTTGCTCTACCCCTCTGTTGGTTCTTTTTGTACTGATTGCACCTATTTCGTTACCTTTTTTGCCTTTAGATGCCAAAAAAATAACTCTACGGATTGAAAAAAACAATGATTTTAGGCTATAATTCTATGTCAAAGAATAGTACGTTAAACATATTGATAAAAATGTGTGTGTGAGGCTGTCTGCTGAAATTGACTATCAACATTTTTTTTCATTTTATTTTGAATGTGTTAAATTCTACTTTGAATAAATATTTTTTTTAACAGAAAAGGATTACATTTATGTGTCCATATTTCACGGTGTTTTTATCTACGCTTTGCAGATTTATTAAATGATATAATACAGAACTTATACTGCAAAGCATTTGACGTTCTCCCGAACTCATATCCTTAAAATACACAAGTTCGCTTGTTTTAATTTTTTTTAAACGAATAACGTAACACCCATGAACACAGCGGATATTTTGAAAAACAAAAAACGAATAACTTGAAATTATTAAAATGAATAATCTAACAGACTTCACAAAGACCTTTAAAAAGGTTGATGATTGGCAAGAATTTGTCAAGAATAATTTTGATAGAAATTCCGGCTCATATTCTTCTGTAACTGTAACTGAAATTGAAGTTCATTATAAAAAACAGATATTTCGTTACCCTACAAAAATAGTTTTTGAATATGGCTATGTGAAAACTCAAAAAAACATCATAAAAAATGAAAGATTACTTAATAATAAACAAGTTAAGGTTGTTGAAAAACAGCAAATTATTCCACTCGGACTTTATAAAAGAGATAAAGAATTTTCCGGAGATATTTCTCAAATAATTACAGATATTCTGGATAACAACAAAATAGAAAGCGGTAGTTTTTCAGGTGACTTGTTAACTCCCAATGACAATCCTTTTTATAGCATTGACTCAAAGCAACAATGGTCTTCCTATCTTTTAGTCTTGAAAAAAGAAAACAAACTTTATGAGAAAGATACTAATTGCGAAGAGATTAATTTTCTAAATGATATTCTTGATGATTATGGCATTCACTATAGTTTTGAAAACTCTCTTCAGGATCATGTTTTGGTTATATTTCCGATGCCTTTTTTAAAAATAGTAGAAAATAGAATTCGGAAAGAAAAGGACAATAAAGACATTGATGAATATCTTTTTCTTGTTATAGAATTTAATTTACTTCCTTTTTTCTTCACATCACAAGTGAAAATTGAAATTGATGGTTTAATCAAAGATTTAAAAGGCGAAACTATTTATCAAAAAACGAAAATAATAAAATGTGATAAAGCAAAATATCAGACTGTTGACATTGTCCCCAAACAGCAATCAAAAATCGGTTATGCTGAATTTGCCGTGAAAATAAATGGAGCAGTAGTAGATAAATTTTCAGGGTACTATTTCTGCGCCTTTGTCTATCAGCGATGAAAATATTCGACTTTTTGTAGCTTCCAAAATCAGTTGGATACGCTCACAACAAAATAAATTTGCCAAACAATTACGCCACAGCGAGCGGGAATTTGTATCCGGCGAGACCATTTACATTTGGGGTAAACAATATTATTTGCAGGTAGAATACAGCTATAAAGCCAACAATTTTCTACTTGAAGGAGAAAAAGCAATTTTAACTGTCCGCAAAGAGAGCACGGCAAAACAACGTGAAAATTACGTAAATGAAGTTTTGCGAAAATATTTGAAAAACGAAATTATCCGCCTGCTTCCTGTTTGGGAGCAAAAAACAGGTCTGCAATGTAAACGATGGCTCGTAAAATATATGAAAACCAGTTGGGGAACATACAGTCATAGAACAGGAACGATTTCATTAAATCTGCAACTTGCTCACAAGCCGGTAGAGTGCTTAGAATTTATTATCGTTCATGAACTCGGACACATAATACATCGCAATCATGGAAAGGGTTTTATAGCTTATATGGATACATATTTACCCTATTGGCGTGAGACTAAAAACAAACTTAATACCTTAACGTTGGATTATATTGATGAATAAAAGGAATTATACGGTTAAAAACAAGGATATTATGCCCTCACCTCAAAATATAAAATACAAAAACAATATACACCAATGAACCCAAAAAACAAAAACAATAAACTCCAAATTCGCAATAGCACCGCCGAGTTTCTAATATTTACAAAACAAGCAGGAGCAGAAGATATTGAAGTACGGCTTCAAGACGGAACGATATGGCTACAAAGTTTATAATGTTGCAAAATATATCATTAACTTAAACGTTATTTTTTTCTAATCATTCATTTTATGGAAAATATCAACGAATACACTCCTTACGAGAACCCATTTGAAGAGAACAAACGCCCCGGATTCCTTACCTTTTTATGTATCCTTACTTTTATAGGCTCAGGCTTTTCTCTGCTTTCCAATTTACTTATGCCGATGTTTGCCCCTATGCTTTTCGAATTATTGCAAGGCTCTTCAGCTGCATCCATGCCAGGTGTTCTTGATACTTACGAGCAAATGGTAGCAACACCGATTTGGAAATTCTATTTAACAGCCATCTTTTGCGCTACTTCTATTCTCGGTGCAATTTATATGCTGAAAATGAAAAAAATAGGATTTCATTTTTATGCCGTTTCACAATTAGCAATTTTAGCAATCAGTCAGTTTCTTTTTGGTGGAAGTTTACAGCCTAAAATATCAGATATTGTTATAACATTGTTATTTATTGGGCTGTATGCCATCTATTATAAAAGATTTACGGGTTTAGAGCCGGAACAATTAGAAGGATAATATTAATAAAACATAATTTATGATGAACAACATTTTAAACCTCAACCCGAAACGGGTATTTTTTTATTTTAAAGAAATTTGTAAAATACCGCATCCATCTAAAAAAGAAGAAAAAATGGTTGCATGGTTGCTCGAAACAGGCAAAGCACTATGTTTGGAAACCAAGCGCGATAAAATTGGCAATGTGTTGATTTCAAAACCTGCAACAAAAGGAAAAGAAAAAGTTACACCCGTTATTTTTCAAAGCCATGTGGACATGGTATGCGAAAAAAATAACGATACACCGTTTAATTTCGACACAGATGCCATTGAACCTTATATAGACGGCGAATGGCTCAAAGCAAAAGGCACTACTTTGGGTGCTGATGATGGCATTGGTGTTGCCATTCAACTCGCATTGCTGGAAGCAAAAGATATTGAACATGGTCCTGTTGAATGTTTATTTACCGTAGATGAAGAAACCGGCTTAACCGGTGCTTTTAACTTGGAATCGGGATTTATGAAAGGTAAAATGTTGCTGAATTTAGATTCGGAAGATGAAGGTGAATTTTTTATCGGATGTGCAGGCGGAAAAGATACAACAGCCACATTAGAAATTGAATGGGAAGACAAACTGCCGAAAGATTATATGGCTTACAACATCTATGTGAAAGGTTTACAGGGCGGGCACTCAGGAGATGACATAAACAAAGGACGTGGAAACGCTGTAAAACTCTTGAACCGCATTTTGTGGAACGCTTATCAGGATTACGACCTCTTCATTGCAGATATTGACGCGGGAAATTTGCGCAACGCTATTGCTAGAGAAGGACGTGCACATATCATCATTCCAAAGGCAAAACAAAAACAATTTGAAAACTATCTGAAAGAGATCGATAAAACATATAAGCACGAGTTGCGTGTTACCGATTCGGGAGTTGCCGTAACTTTTGAAGAAACAAAAATGCCGAAGAAGATTTTGAATGAACTGTTGCAGATAGATTTGATGAATGCAATCTATATTTGTCCACATGGGGTATTGGCAATGTCGCAAGATATACCGAATTTTGTGGAAACTTCTACAAATTTGGCATCTATTAAGTTTAAAGATGGACAGATTCGCATTACTACAAGCCAGCGCAGCTCGTTGGAGTCTAAAAAACAAGATGCTGTTGACATGGTTTCGGCTTCGTTTTTTACTATTGGCGCTGAAGAGGTAGAGAGTGGCGACGGATATCCCGGCTGGACTCCAAACCCTGATTCGGAAGTGCTGAAAGTGTTAGTGCAAGCCTATCACAACCTGTTCAAAAAAGAACCGGAAGTAAAAGCAATCCACGCAGGGTTAGAGTGCGGACTCTTCTCTGAAAAATACCCGGGCTTAGATATGGTTTCCTACGGACCCACTCTTCGAGGTGTTCATTCTCCCGATGAAAAACTTAAAATTGATACAGTTCAACAAGTGTGGGATTTGACAGTAGAGTTTTTGAGGATACTGAAATAGACTTTTGGAAACCATTAACACGACAAGATTAAGGGTTCTCCGCCACTTTTTCATAATGCGAAAGGAAAAATATTTAACTGAAAAACAGCGCGATAGGTTTTTTTTTTAAAAAAAGTGGGTTTACCTCTTGACAAATGCATTTTCATAACGTATATTTGCGGTGCATTATTAACTAAATTTTACTACTATGTCTGGAGTGAACAAAGTCATTCTTATTGGCCGTTTGGGCAAGGATCCCGAAATGCGTGCCTTTGAAAACAACGTAAAAAAAGCTACTTTTCCGTTGGCAACCTCTGAATTTCGTAAAGATAAAGAGGGCAACAAAATTGAAGTAACCGAATGGCACAACATTGTTTGTTGGCGCAATTTGGCTGAAATTTCCGAACAGTTCCTTATCAAAGGGAAGATGATTTATTTGGAAGGTAAAATCAGAACCCGAAACTGGGAAGAAAACGGTGTAAAAAAGTACTATACCGAAATTGAGGCTAACACGTTAACTATGTTGGGGAGCAAAGAGGAAAATAAAGCTACAGAAACGCAAGTTCCTAACCTCCGTCCTCCGGTGACTGAAAAAGTTCCGGAAACTATCGAGCCTGATTTTGCAGATGACCTGCCTTTTTAACAGGATTTTTTGTTGAAATGGGCTTAGAATTCTAACCACAAAGTACACACAAAAATTTATTGCAAAAAGCGATGAGGGCTTTGTTTGTTCGTTTTTTAACTTACGTCCTTTGTGTATTCATGGTGTTCTTTGTGGTTAAAAATTCTATTTTCGCGCATTAAAAAGAAACACTATATGAGATTTCGTACCGAGCTCCCTATTCCTAAATTCCCGTTTCAAATCTCCTATCAGGATCATATTTTGCTGCTCGGCTCTTGCTTTTCTGATAATATTGGAACGTTTTTAACTAAGAATCGGTTTTTTGCGCTTTCTAACCCATTTGGCACACTTTTTAACCCTGTTTCTATTGCCAATGTTATTAAGATGACATTGAACCCAACACTGTTCTCAAACGACTATCGCTACTTTTTTGATCATCGCTACATTAGTTTTGCACATCATGGTTCATTCTCACACTCAGATGAAAATCAATTTTTAACACAAATAAAACAACAATGGCAAATTACTAAAACCTTTATAGAAAAAGCCGGTTATATCTTTATAACTTTCGGAACAGCATATTGTTACAGATTTTTAGAAAGAAATTTGGTGGTAGCAAACTGCCATAAAATTCCCAATACTCAATTTGAAAAATTTCGACTTACAATAGCGGAAACAGTACAGATTTATCAAGAAATAGTGCAACAACTCAAGCAACTCAACCCTTCATTGAGGATAATTTTTACAGTTAGTCCGGTGCGCCACTTAGGAGATGGATTCCATGAAAACCAAATTAGCAAGTCTGTTCTGCATCTTTCTATTGAACAATTAACAGATGAAAAGAGCTGTTTTTATTTTCCTGCCTACGAAATTTTGATGGACGATTTGCGTGACTACCGGTTTTATGCAGACGACTTGTGCCACCCTGGAGAAAATGCTGTGCAATATATTGAGAATATTTTTGCAGATACCTTTTTCACACAAGAAACCAAAGAGAAACAAAAAAAGATTGAAAGAGAGAATAAATGTTTAAACCACAAGCCATTAAAATGAATTTAGAAGATATTTTTCATCCTTTTTCCGATGAAGAGTTTGAAAAACACGCTTTGGCACTTTTTTACTATCAATATGAAAAAAACGAAACCTATCGTTCTTTTTGTAATATGTTGAAAATTAATATAAGAAATATTACAACATTAACACAAATTCCATTTTTACCAATTTCATTTTTCAAAACACATCGAGTAAAAACGGGTGATTTTGAGCCTGAAATAGAATTTTTGAGCAGTGGAACTACGGGAGATGAGACTTCAAGGCATTTTGTAAAAACTCTCAAACTTTACGAAAGTTCATTTTTGCAATCCTTTGAGTATTTTTACGGCAACTCACACAATTACTGCTTTTTAGCGCTATTACCAAACTATGTGGAACAAAAAAAATCTTCATTAATTTACATGATGAATCGCTTGATTGTCGGCTCAAAATATGCCGAAAGCGGCTTTTATCTGTACAATCATAAAGAACTGTTTGAAAAATTATCCACATTAAAAGAAAAAAAAATAAAAACTATTTTATTTGGAGTTTCTTTTGCTTTATTGGATTTTGTCGAAAATTTTACCGGCTCTTTTCCAGATTTAATAGTTTTTGAGACGGGCGGCATGAAAGGTCGTCGTCCTGAAATGGTAAAAAGTGAGCTGCATCAAATTTTATGCAACGCTTTTAATGTAAAACATATTCATTCCGAGTACGGAATGTGCGAATTGTTGTCTCAGGCGTATAGTTTTGGGCAGAATCTATTTGTTACCCCTCCATGGATGAAACTTTTACTTCGCGACGAAAAAGACCCTCTTCATTGCAGCATGGATCTTAATACAGGTGCTATCAATGTTGTTGATTTTGCCAATCTCCACTCTTGTGCTTTCGTTGCTACAGATGATTTGGGAAAAAGAGCTGCCAATGGAATGATAGAAATCTTGGGACGATTAGATGCTACACAGATAAGAGGGTGCAATTTGATGTATAGCGTTAAATAGTATTTTTTGTTTATAAAACAGCCCTTTTTGTTAAAAGAAATTTACTATATTCGCCGCCGAAAATTCATTAACATAAAACCCTAATAGTATGAACAATCAATTATTTCACTTCAAACAACCGCTCAACGAGCCTATCAATTCTTATGCGCCCGGAACCTCTGAACGTGTCGCTTTACAAGCCGAATTGGAAAGACAATATAACCAGGTGATAGAGATTCCTCTAATTATTGGAGGAAAAGAGGTTAAAACCGGTAAAATGGGGCAGGTAGTTATGCCCACCGAGCACAGGCATGTGCTGGCAAATTATCACCAAGTTACGGAAAAAGAGGTTAAAATGGCAATAGATGCCGCTATGGCTGCCAAAAAACAATGGGAAGATATGCCATGGGTAGAGCGCGCCTCTATTATGATGAAAGCCGCCGAACTTCTCTCTAAAAAATATCGCTATTTAATCGGCGCTGCTACTATGCTAGGACAGGGTAAAAGCCCCTTCCAAGCCGAAATTGATACCCCTTGTGAAGCTATTGATTTTCTGCGCTTTAACTCTTACTTCGCTTCCTTAATCTATTCTCAACAACCAGTTTCCGATAATTCTGTAATTAATAGAATGGAATACAGACCGTTAGAAGGCTTTGTATATGCTATCACTCCGTTCAACTTCACTGCAATTGCTGCCAATTTGAACGTTGCCCCTGTATTAATGGGCAATGTAACTCTTTGGAAACCGGCTACTACCGCCATTTTATCAAACTATTATTTAATGTTGTTGTATAAAGAAGCCGGCATCCCTGATGGTGTTATCAATTTCTTGCCCGGAAGCGGCAGTACCATAAGTAATGTGGTTTTCAATTCTCCCGACTTTGCAGGAGTGCATTTCACAGGGAGCACTGAAGTTTTCAATGCGTTTTGGAAAACCATAGGCAATAATATCAACAATTATAAAACCTATCCTAAAATTGTGGGTGAAACCGGCGGAAAAGACTTTATTTTTGCACACCACTCTGCCGACGCTCGCGAATTAGCAGTAGCACTTCTACGTGGAGCTTTTGAATATCAAGGACAGAAATGCTCGGCTGCCTCTCGCGCCTATATCCCCAAATCACTGTGGAATGAAACCCTTAACCATCTGAAAGAGATGATGAAAACAGTGAAAATGGGCTGTGTGCGCGATTTCTCTAACTTCATCAATGCGGTAATTGACGAGAAAGCATTCAACAGTATTATAGGCTATATTGACAGGGCTAAAGCTTCTCCCGACGCAGAAATAGTATTGGGCGGTGATTATGATGGATCGGTGGGATATTTTATTAACCCCACTGTTATCTTAGCAAAAACTCCGGATTATGAGTCTATGGTAGATGAAATTTTTGGACCTGTTTTGACAGTATATATCTATGACGACAATAAATATGAAGAAACGTTGAAATTGTGCGATGAAACCTCCGCTTATGCACTTACTGGCTCTATTTTTGCCAGAGATCGCTATGCGTTGAACTTTGCAATGAACACGTTGCGTTATTCGGCGGGTAACTTCTACCTCAACGACAAATGTACCGGTGCAGTGGTGGGGAACCAACCATTTGGCGGCGCACGTGCTTCCGGTACGAATGACAAAGCTGGCAGCGAACTGAACCTATACAGGTGGATCAGCCCCAGAACAATTAAGGAAACTCTAGTTCCTCCGGTAAATTACGAATATCCTTTCTTAGGATAATTATCTTCTTATCAGAAAAAGAACCTCATATCTTCCACCCATTTCTGAATAATATCTTCCTGTCGCGAGGAATCTTTAAGTTCTTCGCACAGGATTTTTTTAGCGACTTCTATGGAGAGATTTGCAATTTCGTTTTTTATTTCGGTAATGGCTTTCAATTTCTCGCTTTCAATAGCTGCGCGGGTTTCCGCCATCATGACATTGGCTTCTTTTTCGCGGCGAAGCTTAGCTTCATCATTTATATGTTCTACCATTTTACGGGCATCAATTAAAATCTTATCCCGCTCATTTTTAGCTTCTACTAACAACTGTTGGTGCTCTGATTTCAGGTTTTTCATCTCCTGTCGCACTTGCTCAGCTTCTGTAAGTTGCTTTTGTATAAACTGTTCCCTATTATCAATCATTTTAATGATTTGGGGCCAGGCATATTTTGCCAAAACAAAAAACAAAACGCCGAAACCTATCAGCATCCAAAATAAAAGTCCAAATGAGGGGGTAATAAGTTGCATTGCATGGTTTTTTCAGATGGCGAAAGTATAAAAATCAGCAACTAAAACGCAAATCCGAAATCTATGGAAATGCGTAGTGTTACCTCATTGGTTAATCCACTATACAGCGCTCCAAGAGCCGTGTTGAATACGAATCCTTTTTTGGTTACAAGTTGATATCCAATGTTCGGATTGGCAATAAATCCGGCGCCTTCATAAACAATTACTCCTGCAAGGGCATTAAGAAAAAGACCGCTTTTTTGACGGTGTGTTGCAGGAACAGCTTCGATTCCTGTCATGAAAGCAAACCCCATTCCTAAACCGGATACTCCAAAAAAATCTACTTCTACTGGAATGCCAAATTTAGGAGTAAGATAGCGAGCATACTGTATATCTATTTCGAACATCCCTTGTATGGCTGCAATAATCGTTGCAAGGGGCTTCAATCTCACAACATTTGAAAATACCTTTTCTTGGGGTTTGATATTGTCTGCATTTGTATTGACAGTAAAATTAGGTTGGGCAGTGTTCGTTTTTGATTCATCAAAATATTCAACAGTCCCATTTTCAAACGTGATGGATTTAATTTTTGCTTTGGAAAGAAAATAGGCAGTCTCATCTTGGTCGTTATAAAGTGCGTACTTGATAACAGCCTCATAAATTTTTAAAATTTTGGCTTCAATAACCTTATCTTCCTGAGTAACAATAATATCTTGAGCAAGCAAACAAGCTGAAAAGCTTAAAAATAAAAAAAATAGAACTAATTTTTTCATAAAAAATAAAATTAAAAATTATGCCACAAAAATATAAATTATTCCTTTACCCTTCATGTCTTACTGTGGTGTGCCTCAATCATGCGCCATAGATGTATGCGGTCCTTGCCGCGAATGTTATGCTCATGAGACGGATATACAAAATAGTTTAGCAAGATTCCTTCTTTCACTGCTTTTTCCAAAAGTTCCAATGAATGTTGCTGTATTACTACATCATCTAAACCGCCGTGAAAAATCAGTGTGTTGGCTTTAATTTTATTTACTTTATTAATAATAGATGCTTTGGTGTAACCGTCAGGGTTCTCTTCGGGGGTGTCCATATAGCGCTCGCCGTAATAGATTTCGTACCACTTCCAATCTACAACCGGTCCGCCCAAAGTAGCCGATGCAAACAAATCTGGATGTTCTGTAATGAGTGTCAGTACCATGAAAGCGCCGTAGCTCCAGCCATCTATACATATCCTATTTTCATCTATATAAGGCAAAGATTTTAAATAGTTTATGCCACAAACTTGATCTTCTGTTTCGCAAACTCCCAAGCGCCGGTGTATGTTTTTTTCAAACTCCCGTCCGCGGTTTGCTGTGCCCCGATTGTCTAATGTGAAAACGATATAACCTTGTTGTGCCATGTAGTACAAAAAACCTCCTCCCGACATGAATGTATGGGTAACCATTTGCGAATGTGGTCCGCCATACACATACAAAAACACCGGATACTTTTTGCCCGGGTCAAAATCGGGAGGCAAAATTTTACGGTAATATAAATCTATTCCTTCTGTATTTTGAATTTTCCCAATAGATGCTTTTCCCAAATCAATTTCACTGTAAGGATTTTTAGAATTTAATAACGTGTTCAAAATCTTTCCTTTACTATTGCGTAATGTAATCTCCCTAGGGGTTGTTAAGTTGTTAAAATCATCAATAAAATAATTGAAATCAGATGAAAAATTAGGGTTGTGTGTGCCGGATTCCGGGGTTAAAGCGGTTATGGTTCCTTTTTTCAAATGAACACTAAAAACATTTCTGTCCGTAGGGTTTGGATATGCTGCGGTAAAAAATAGACTTTCCTGTTTTTCATCTAATCCTAAGAGTTTAATTACATCAAAATTTCCTGTAGTAATCTGTTTAATAAGCGTTCCTGTTTTACTATAAAGATAGAGGTGTGAAAAACCATCTCGGTCGCTTTTCCAAATAAAATTGCAGTTATTCAGGAAAAAAATGGGGATGGAAGGCTCTACCCAACGCGGGTCATGCTCTTCTAACAAAATGCGAATTTTATTACCAGTAATAACATCATATTCAATAAGTTTTGCATGGTCTTGTGCCCGATTCAAATGAGTAATAAAAA
>Ga0123353_10014413_pt1 | contig 11395 bp, 1 predicted proteins | sample TergutLab28metaG_3_FD_92763 | JGI IMG/M metagenome (GOLD analysis project Ga0123353, IMG submission 92763) | Labiotermes labralis P3 segment gut microbial communities from Petit-Saut dam, French Guiana - Lab288 P3 | ecosystem: Host-associated > Arthropoda: Insects > Digestive system > Gut ... | reverse complement strand
CACGAACAGCAGCTGCTCCCATACCCAATCCAGCAGCCCATCCAGGTTGTTCACGATGAACTCCGCGTACTTCTCGTCCAGCAGCCACTTCAGCGACGCGTCGATCTCCGTCACCGCCACGGCTCCAGGCGCCGCGCTGTAGTCGATCGGCTCAGGGTCTCCAGGATCCTCGTTCCACGGGCCGTTCAATAACTTTTTAAGAATGACATTGATGAGATCCTGGACTGAGCTGTCAAGCTCCTCATCCATCAGGATAGCCAGGAGTTGATAGAGGAACTCCAACTGCTTCACTTCAATATAGGAAGCTTTGTCGGCTTGGTCTGTCCCTGTATAATCTATGGTATTGATACCCACAGTGTCGAACGGGTTCGGGAACAGCTCGATCGTGCCGACGATCAGGTTCAAGAGCAGCTCCATGAGGGTGTTGCCGCCGAACTCGGCGCTCAGGGCATCCGCCAGCACGCCGTCGATCAGCCCGCCCAGGTTCGCTAGGTCAAGATCCTCCGGCAGAATGTCGCCCAACACGCCCTGGAACATCGTGACGATCGCCGCGATCGGCGTGAGCAGGTTGTTGATCGCCTGGGCCAGCAGGCTCTCCGGATTCCTGTCAAGCGCAACCTCCGCGGCCAATGTCGCCTCGGCCACTTGCACGGCCGCTTTCGCGTCCTCCACGGCCTGCTGCAAGGTCAAATTATCTTCGTCCAGCGCAAGCGCTGCTTCCTCATCCGCCAACAGCGCCAGAGCATTGTCCAAAGCCAGCTGCGCGGCTACCTGTGCCTGGCTTGGGCCCTGTGCCGCGAGCACGGCCGCCTTCGCGTCCTCCACATCCTGCAGCAGATCCGCGTCTTCCGGATCTCCCTCAAGGGCCAGCAGCGCCGCGTCCAGAAGCGCCTGCGCGTCCCGTTGATTCTGGCTCGGTCCGGGGGCGATGAAGTACGCCACGTTCGGCAGCACCCTGAGCAGGGTGTCCACCGGCCTGCTCGCGAACGCGCCCAGCAGATACAGGAGCGGGTCGATGATGGCCGCAAGCAACTGCCCGGGGCTGGCGCCGTCAAGGTCGTCAGTCAGCGAACTGAGATAACCCTCTTCGATGCAGTCCTCCGGATCCGTGTGCGTCGCGCATTCCCTTACGCAGCTCGCATTGCAAAGGCTCAGGTCGCCCGCATGCACCGGGCATTCAAACACACAGGCGTTCAGGTCGGCGCCAAGCGCCATCAGGATGGGAAGCAGGCCCGTTTTGTAGCCCTCCCCGCCGTCGATGACCAGGAAGCCCGTGCTCTCATTTGTAAAGTCCACCGGGAGCGGTATATAGTTACCCGGATCCCAGCCCTGGGACACTTCCACGTTGAGCAAGCGGATACTGTCTCCCGTCAGGAGCACGCCCAGCAAGGGGATCAGCGGCGCGAGCAGGACGGCCAGGGCATCCATGAAGGAATCTTTGTCCGTGACGATCACCTGAAGCGCTTCCTCCTTTGTAAGCGTGGTCAGGTAATCCTCGATATCTGGTACCGGCGTAGAGTTTTCTATGGCGTCCGCCAAATCCGCCGCATACTCCGCCAGTTTTTCAGCGTTGCCCGAGTAAGCGGTGAAGAGATCGATCATTCCTGTGATATCCAGCGAAGCGCCGTCTCCGACCACAATCAGCTGTTTGAGGATTTCAAACAGGTCCAGGCCCTCCAGGCCCGGGATTTCGAGGCCCCCGAGACCGCCCACCACGCTGCCAAGCAGCCCCACGATCAGGGAGAGGGTGGTCTGATTGAACAGTTCTGTGCTCAGGATCTTGTTGACGGTGGCCTCCAGGCTCGTCTCCAGTGTGATATCCAAGCCCGTCGCGCCGAACAGCATGCCTTCCAGGAAGTCCTTCAGCGGCTTTTCGGTATCTTTATTTTCCAGGAAGATCAGGTGCTCCCACGCCCACTCGAACACCGGATCCGCATTGTCAAGCAGGAATTGGGCGTACCGGGGATCCGGGAACGTGCCTATCGTCGGCATCACTGCGGGCGGCGCCTTGCCGTAATCGATCGGGCCGGCTTTGTTCGTCTTGGATTCCCTGTCCCATACGTTGAACAGCTCGAACAAACCGGCCGCACCCAACATACCAACCGTCAGGCCGTCCGCGATCTCGATATTGAACGCGTCCAGGACCACCAGCAGCTTCGTGAGCAGGTCGGCCATCTTCACATCGACGTAATTCACGCCGTCTTCGATGCCCAGCGCAAACAGGTAATCCAGATAATCCCCATCATAGAAGGGCTTCTTCAGCGCTGCTATGATCCTGCCCAGATCGCCGTCGTCCATGGTGGAAGCATAGCCTGGGAGAGCCTTGATCTGGGTCAGTGTCAGCCCGGCCAGGTCGCTCGCCTGCGTAATGACTGTCCCGTCAATCAGCGCGGTGACGATAGCGGAGTACGGTGCGAGCGCGGCGCCTGCGCCGAGCGCTCCCAGATCCGTGAGATCCACGATATCGCCCATGATAAACATGTTGAGGGAGAAGTCGTCCACCAGGCCTGCCAGCAGGTCGGCCAGCATGCCGTCCAGGAAGTCTCCCAGACCCCTGTCGTCCTCGCCGAGCAGGCTGGAGAGCAGGCCGCCCAGCAGGTTCGAGAGGTCGGCGCCGCCCAGAAGCTCGCCCAAAGGCCCTTCGGAACCGAGGAGGCCGTTGTCGAAATTATTCTTCTCCCACAGGTAGTTCCAGTAATTGTCCCAATCCTTGAAATCGCCTTCCAGCTTGGCCAGCCCATACTCGTCAGACGCCCTAAAGGCCCTATGGGAGGGGAAGCTCAGCACGAAGGCATCCGTAATTCCAAGGAGCTCCGTATCGTCCGGCTTCTCCACTACCGTGGGGCCAAGCTGCGCCAGCAGCACGGTCAGCGGGTAGAGGAGATTGTCGATGGCCTGCAGGATCAGCGACTTGTTCTCAACGACGCCGTCGTCGGGATCGGAATCCAGCTTTTCGTCGCTGAGGAAGTAGGCCAGGTTCGGCACCACGCGCAGCAGGGTCTGCACCGGCGCCGCGGCCAGGGAGTCAAGCAGGAAGAGGATCGGCTTGAGAACAGCCTCGATCTGCTTCGCCCCGCTCGCGGCCTTGAATTCATCATAGGAGGTGAGCACATCCTCGGTCGCGAAGCCCGGCACCGCCGCGCCGACGCCCAGGAAGATGGGCAGCAGGGCAGTCTCATAGCCGTTGTAGCCGTAGACGCGCAGGAAGGCGTGGTCGTCGCCGATCACGGCCTGGTCAAGAGCGGGATACTCGTCGATGTGACCCGGGCCGCCGGGGGTACCGGGAATGTTATTCTTCTTCATGTCATCATGCCTGAGCAGCAGCAGGTTGCTCCCCGACAGGAACACGCGCAGCACCGGCACGAAGCGGTCGAGCAGGCCGGTCAGCAAGGCCATGAAGTCGTCCCTGTTTTCGATCGCCGCCAGCACCGGCAGCTGCTCGCCCGGGTTGGTGCCGGCGTAATCCGCTACCTCCCCAAGGAACTTCTCGATCGGATACAGCATCCAGCCGATATCCAGCGGCGTTGCGCCGTCGGCCGCGAGAGCCGCGTACTCGTCCGCGGCCGCTTCCGCGGCAGCGTTCCAGTCGGCCGTCACCGCGCCCGGGTGCTTATCCAGATAATCCGCCTCCGGGTTATTCGCCTTCCAATACGCGATATAGTCCGCTCTCTCCCCCACGCCGATCGCAGCCGCCCGTGTCGCGTCATGCACGAAGATCAGCTTGGCAAGCAGCTGCGTGATGGGCACGTCGTCGGGGATGATATCAATCATGAGATCGCCGAGAGGCAAGGAGGTCTTGGGTATCGTCAGCTCGCCCAGCAGGTCCTTCACGCCCAGGAGCATCCCCAGGAGGCTCACGAATTGGGCTTGCAGGGACTCTGTAGCCCAGATGGTGTTGATGGTCCCCCCCAGGGTTTCCTCGATCGTGATACCGGAGATATAGTCGCCCAGGAGCTCCTCGAGCAGCCCCTCCAGCATCCCCTTGATCCCATCCATGTTGACGATCTCGCGCCAGGCCCATTCCAGAACGGTGTCCACGTTGTCCACCAGGTACTGCGCGTGGGACGGCCGGTACCACTCCGGGAGATCATGCGATGCATCGAAGATCATGCCGTCTGGCTTCGTCACCGTATCCCTGATATACGGGTCAGGGAAGTTGGTATCGTCATACTGGCCGTAGTCGATCTTCGTCGGGGGGTCAAACTTCTTGTATTGGATCAGCTTGGTGATGCCCACCATGCCCATGTCGTAGATCAGGTCCAGCAGGCCGAGCTGGTCAAGCAGGGTGAACAGCAGCGCCGCTCTGTCAACCGACTCCGTCTTCAGGTACGCCGTATGCGTGTCGTAGTCCTCTCCGTGGTAGGGAGGGGTGGGGCCGCTGTCCTTGTCCACGACATCGCCTAGCAGGAAGCCGCGCAGGTTCAGCTTGAGCTCCAGGCCAAGCGGCAGCTCCAGCTCGCCTAGCAGGCCGTCCATCAGGCCATCCACCAGGGCGTCCAGGTTGATGTTGAGGGGCAGCAGGTTCTCAGGGTCGATCACGCCGTCGAGCCATTCAGGCAGCTCGAGGGTGCTCAACAGGCCGCTGATCAGAGGCGAGATGTCCAAAATAGGACGCAGGGTATCCAGCAGGACATACAGCGGCTGGAGCAGGTTGTTCAGGCTCTGCATCAGCGGGCTGCCGGGGGCGCTGCCGGGATCCGGGTCGGTGAGGAAGTACATCAGGTTCGGCAGGACGGAAAGCAGGGTTTCGACCGGCTTGTCGAACAGCTTGTAGAGCGCGTCCGTGAGCGGGTACAGGATATTGGCCAGCGAGGAGTTATCCTGCTGATCCTTCCTGCGGTTCCAGCGCGCCAGCTCCTCCGGGTCTGTGGGCATCGGGGGCATATAGCCCTCGGGGATACCCAGCGGCCTTGTGATGGCCCCCACCAGGTGCTTCAGGCCCTTCTGGAAGCCGTCGCCGCCGAGGATTTTCACCAGGCCCGAGTTGTCGCCGATGTTGACCAGATCCAGCTGCTTGTTGTCCAGCAGGACGTCGAGAATCTGGCCCAGGGGGTCAAGGAGGTCAATCAGTTCGGCGAAGAAGTCTTCGACGCTGTTGACGTTGTCCGCGAAATACTCGCCGATTTTGTCCAGATAGGTTTCAAGGTCGTCTTCGTAATCCCTGCCGTCAAGCAGCCCGCCGTCCTCATAGTCCTTCTTCAGCGGCCTGGAGAGGCCCAGCAGCAGGAAGGCCTTCAGGTCCGCCTCGTAGGCCGCGTCGGCGGCGGCCTCATTGGCGTAGCCCCCGGAACCGACCGCATACTTGGCGTCGTCACGGTCAGGCCTGACCTTATTCGCGTCGGGCGCCAGGGGATAGTCGAGGAAGCGGGTCAGCTTCAGCTTCTTCCCGTCGATGCGGATGAGCATCTCGACCAGGCTCAGCAGGTCGATATTGAGGTCCTCGTTGTCGATCAGCGTGAGGATCAGATCCTGGATCCCCTTCACCATGCCGACGCTCATGGTGCCGTCGAACATGGGCGCGATGATCTCCCGAATGGCGACGGGGAACGGCTTGCCCGTGAGCGCCTCCCAGAGGACATTGATCAGGATATCGGCGTTATCCACCAGGTATTGCGCGTCCAGCTTGGCCATATCGCTGCCGTTGGGGGTTTCGGGATACATGCCGTCCCACCACGGCGGCCAGACCGGCGACACCGGGCGGGTCACTGTCTTATAGATCACGTCCGGGGTCTCGTACTCCCGCGGGAGCACAAGCTCCAGCAAGGCGGCGATCTCCTCGTTCGTGTCCTTCGTGGGCAGCAGCGCCTTCGAAAGCTCCACGCCCTCTATCAGGTTATCCAGGTCAAAGCCGTCGAGCGTGTCCAGCAGCTCCGGCACGTAGCCCAGGACCGTCTGCAGCAGCTCGTGCATCACGTCCGGCTTGTTGGCCTTGATATACAGGCGCTTCGGGTTGCCGGCGTTACCGTCCGTAACATAAGGGTTGGTAAGGCTGCCGGTACCGCCGCTGATGTTGCCCACCAAACCGGACGCATTCCTTGGCGCGTCCGAGGTGCCGCCCGGGGTCCAGCGCCTGGTTTCCAGGCCGGTGTTGGGGCTGTAGCCGCTGCTGGACAGCAGCGTGCCCAGGGAGCTGATGCGGCCCCAGTTGATATACAGCGGCAGGTCGCCCAGCAGGACGTCGAGATCCAGCATGGCATCTATGTCAAGGTCGTCGAAAAGCTCCTTGTTAAGGTCAACCTTCTCGTGTACATTCAGGTCTACAAGATTGCCAACGATACCATTTAAGGGCCCCAACATGCCGCCTTTGAAATTGACGTCTACATCCACATAGATCACAAGATCATCCAGAAGCTCCCCAATCCGCTTGAAGTTCAGCGCGTACGCGAGGTTGGGCAGCAGGTTTAGAATCTCGGTCACCGGGCGTTCGGCCACTCTGTCAACGAATTCATAAATGGGGTCCAGCAGCGAGTCCACCATGTTGCGGGCCATGCTTCTGATCTGGGCGTTGGTGGGGTAGTAATTTGCGTTGGTCCAATCATAAAATACGCGTCCTACCGCCTGCAGCTGCTTAATCGTATTGATCTTGCTGATGTCCTCGCCCAGCAGCGCCTCGTAAATGGGGGTCAAAATCTGCGCAAGGCCGATGAAACCGGACACCGTCAACTCCATATCGATCGGGGTGTTTGCCGATTCCCCACTGCCATCAATCGCAAAGGGCGTGCGGGCCATCGCGGCGGAGGCGCGGAACAGCTTCACATTGTTGCCCAGGAACAGCGCGTTCATCAGCGGCCAGACGGCGGCCAGCAGGTTGGATACGGCGTCAAAGAAGCGCTCCTCCCTGCTCTCGCCGGCGCCGGGGTCGGCAGACGTTATTTTGGTACGGGGTATGGTGCCGTCGATGGTGTCGATATACCAGGGCAGGTAGAACTCCCAGTCGCCCGCGCCTTCGTTCTTTTCCGCGTTCCATCGATAGAGCCTGGAGGACCTGTGCTGCGACCAGGCCTCGGTGGGGTAGCCCCGCTCCGCAAAGGCTTTGTTGTTGCCGCGGCCGGAGAAGTTGTTTGAATTGAGGCCGGGAACGCCTGTGCCGTTGGGGTAATTTTTGTAATACCAGTAGTTACCACTCGGCCCCCTGCGCCATTCATAGCCCTGATCGGATGTTGTAATCTTAGAAAGCAAGTCGTACACAGGCTTAAACTTCACTTGGTCGATCACCTTCGCGACAAGGTCCGGGTATAGCTTGATCTGGCTGAAGGTCTGGTTCCTTACGTTGCCGGGCGCGGTCTCTCTGAAGGTTCGGGGACCCTCGCCCTGGCCCTCATTTTTATTCACTGTGATGTCGCCGCCCTCATATTCCGTCAAGCCCCAAAGGTGATCGCCAAGGCGGGCCTGAGGGCTGACTATCGTAGGAATGGAAAGCCCTTGCTCCAAGCCATGAACTTCTTTAATCAAGGTATCCACCATGACATTTTTTTCGAACACTTCCAGCAGCATGGGCATGAGCATGCCGAAGATGGCGTTCATGGTGGCGTCGGTATAGAGCACGTTGCCCAGGATGGCGTCGACCAGGGTGCGCAGGTTGGCGCTGTTGCCCAGGTCGCCGATCATATCGCCCAGCGCGCCGTCCGCGGCGAGCATTTGCAGCAGGGGCAGGAAGTTGCCGCCGCTGCCCAGCACGTAGTCCAGGCGGTCGATGAGGGCGTTCATGGCGGCGTCGTCGTTGTTCTCGTAGCGCGCGTTGCCGTAGGGGTTACTGGCCGTGAGCGGCAGGGGCACCAGGGGCTTCGGCGGCAGGTCGAACATGGCGGTCTGGTCCACGCCCGGCTTGCCCGAGGCCGTACCGTGAATCCAGGGCGTGCCCCAATAGAGAGCCTGCCGGCCGGCTGTGACGCCCACGTCGGCGTATTGATGCCCGGGCACGAAGTCGTTGCTGGGCTTGCCGCCCGACATCGTCCACGCGTTGCGCGCGGGCGGGCCCCAGAAGGACTGCACGTAGAAGTCCATCGGGTGGGCGAGGTAATATTCGATCTCCGCCGGCAGCTGGAGCAGCCACCAGATATCGTACAGCACATGGTCGCTGTCCTTGGAGGGCTGGCCGGTGTAGCCGGCGTAGCCGAGGCTGGTGCGCTCGTCGCCGGGGAGGCCCTGTAGGAAATCGACCATGGCCTTGATCTCGCCGCCGGTATCGAGCGCCTTGATGGCGCTTTTCAGCGCGCCGTAGTTATCGATGTTGACGTAGAACTGGCCGCCGCGGTTGTGCCACGGGTAGGCCCGGCTGGTGTTCTGGGCCGTATTGGAGTTGAACACCTTCAGCACGAGGGATTCCACGTAAGTGGTCACGCGCGTGGCCATCACGTCCACGATGTGGCGGTAGGTCGGCTCGACCACCAGCGAAGCGAAGGTGTCGGTGCCATCGAAGCCATAGATTTCATCCCAGAGCAGCTTGCCCGACTCCGCGCCGTACTTGCCGGCCAGGGCGATCGCCGCCGCGCTGCTCCGGTTGTAGTATTCGGTGCGGTTGGCCAGATATTCGTTAAACGGGGGGTTGGGCGCGTTGGGGTGCGCCGTCTGGCCGGAGCTCAGCAGGTTCATGAGCTGCTGGTTGCTGTAGCCATTGAGCACCGCGGGATTGGCCAGCAGGCCCACGAAGTAATTCCGGAAGCCGTACCAGCTGTTCTCGCTCCAGTCCTCGCCCCAGCGGTAGGTCACCTCGTCGAAAATTTGCTGCTTGCGGCCTTCGTCAGTGCCGTTAAACGCGTGATCAAGGTCGTACCACCTGCTGCCGCTCGGGCTGATATAGCCGTAGGCGAAGCCAGGGTAGGCGTTGTCCTTGTTATTGATGACATAGTCGATGATTGCGCTCTGCCCGGCGGGAGGATACAATGTCCTGTAATCTTCGTTCTGTTTCCCCACCCACTGCTCGAAGTAGAGGATCTGGTTGTAGTAGTATTCGAGCGCTTCGTCGGGGAGCCAATAGTCGCTGTCGCCGAAGGGGCCTTTCTCCGCGCCCGGGTCAGCCGGGTCGTAGGCATCCCAGAAACGGGACCAGAGCCCGCCGTTGTCGCCGCCGCCAGGCTCGTTGGGGTTCACGCCGAGGTGGGGGTTTTTGCTGTGCTCGAGCAGCTCGTCGATGGCGTCGCGCACGTCCCAGGCTTCCCACAGCATGACGATCCAGTTCAGGTTGCCCAGGAAGCTCTCCTGCTTGCCGATGCTGCTATCGTCGAGCACATAGCCGCCGTTGTAGTTCGCGGCCGCGGTCACCAGGTCCTGCCATTTCGTCGTATAGGCGTGGTCATAGATATTCTTCAGGTGCATGTGCTTGATGCTCGCCACGGCGTACAGCTTGTACAGGGCGTCCAGGCCCTCGGCGTCGTCGATGGTCATGTTGTACGCGCCGCGCGGGTCGTCGAAGTAGGTTTCCTCGACATCCGTCATGAAGATGCTGGTGGGCGTATTGGGGATGACGCCATTGTCGGGGGCGTGGAAGTAGTTCGCCAGGCCCCACAGCTCGTCATACACCTCAATCAGGCTCGTCACCAGGTCGTAGTATTCCTTGACCTTCAGGTAGGGCGGCAGGCCATACGCGTTCAGGACGGGATCTACGTCGGCGCTGTTGAACACGTCGAGCACTGTGGGGACAGACCCATTGTTATAGAGCAGGGAGCCCAGCTTAAGTACCAGGGTCTCCAGCTCCGGCTTGGTCATGTTATAGATGTCGCCTATGGTCAGGGGCTGCCAGCTGCCGACGTTTTTCATCATCGCGTCGCGGTAGCGGTCCAGCAGGGACTTGTAGGTGGCGGTCTGCGTGGCGCCCACAGTGGTGCTGGCGACCCTGACCGTATCGCTTCTGTACTCATAGTCGGTATATTGGGTGCAGGTGTGGGTGTTGCCGCAGCCGGCTCCGCTGCAGCTCGTCATATTAGTGGGCTGGATCCTGAGCGCCCACAATACGCTGTAGCTCTTGAACAGATCAGAGGGGATCTGGTCCACGGCGGCAGCGTTGTTGTTGGCGCCCGCTTTTTTGAGGTTGGCCGTTTCCGCCGCGCCGATCAGCGCCTCTATGTCGGAGCGGGTGATCGAAACGCCGACGTCCCTTTTCATAGCCGGGCCGTTGTCGCGGTCCGCCGCAGCGCTTGTATTGGTGACGTACTGACTGGTAGAATGCACGCCATATTGGTTGTCATTGCCGTGGTTATGGTTTACATTCCTTCGAAACCCAGCCAGGTGCCCCGTAGTCAGGCCGCCTATGAACTCCGCCGGGAAGCCATAAGTGGTGGGCAAGGCCGTACCCGAGACAGTATTTCCGATGGCTTGCGCCATTTCGAACACCGCTTCGGATGCGCCCGCCTTCGTCGAAATCGAGCTGTTGAGCACAAAGCCCAGGTACATGTTGGCGTCACCACCGGAAAAGCTCTGAGTCGAGTTCCACGGCGAGGCGCCGGGGCTGGCGCTGGGCAGGCTGCTGTCGTAGTAAGTCAGCGCGTCAGCGTAGCTTGCGCCCGCCGCCGATGGCGTCAGCGGCAGCGCGGTGAGGACCATAACGATGCTCATGAGCACGCTAATGGCCTTCTTGGTGAGTTTCTTCGTGTTTTGCATGGGATCCCCTCCATTTCATTGACTGAAACAATCGGTTTGCTTGCATAGAAAACCCTTCCCGCCTAATTAGACGGAGACAGTATTATGATAGCATCTTTATGTGCTGTTGTCAACGATAGAATGAGGCGCGGTGTATTTTTGTCTATTGTGTTAAATAATCGCGTCCAGTTTGTGCATTTTGCATAAAGAGAAAAAAGAGGCGGAATCAAAAAACCACCCCGGCATGGCCGAGGCGGCTTTTTTGCTTGCGGCGGCAGCTGCGCGCGTCAATAGACCGGGCGGGCACCGAATAAAAATTCAAAGAATTTAACGATGGCGCCGATGACCGGGACGTCGCGCAGAGTTCCCCAGAAAGCCAAGGGGAAGTCCTGGAAGTTCCGAGTCAGGTAGTACCATGTGTCCCATGGATCCCTAAACTTCTCCAGGAAAGCGTCCAGCCAGTTGTTCATACATTACACCTCCTTCCTTACCGCAAACTATGTTAGCTCTATTCACTATTTATCATTATAACTTTCATTATTGATTATTGCCTTATTGCTGCGCCGTGACCCACATGGCCGGGCGCACGCCCCTGTCGTAGTAATTCACGCCGCTGCCCGTATGGCCCAGGCTCCCGTCATTGGTCACCACGGCGGCCAGGGTGTCCTTCATCCCCGGCGAGCGCAGCCACCACCAGGCGGCGTTCCCGTCCGGGCCGCGGGCCGCCCGCGCGGCGCTGTCCGGGAAATAGAGCTCCGCCTCCTCCAGCGAGAGCAGGAAGACGCGGTCCGTGGTATCCCCGCCGGCCTTGACATTGTAT
>Ga0123353_10014412_pt1 | contig 11395 bp, 14 predicted proteins | sample TergutLab28metaG_3_FD_92763 | JGI IMG/M metagenome (GOLD analysis project Ga0123353, IMG submission 92763) | Labiotermes labralis P3 segment gut microbial communities from Petit-Saut dam, French Guiana - Lab288 P3 | ecosystem: Host-associated > Arthropoda: Insects > Digestive system > Gut ... | reverse complement strand
GATTCCCCGTGCGCCGCGCAGAGCCGAGCCGCGCAGGATGTGCAGCAGCACAGTTTCGGCGTTGTCGCCCGCGGTGTGCGCGGTCAGAATATAATCGCATTCACCGCTGTCCAGCGCGCCGTCAAACGCCTTGTAGCGCGCATCGCGGGCGCGCTGTTCGATGTTGCCGTTCTTAGAAACCTTGACTGTCTGCGTACGGCAGAGCACGCCGATGGTTTGGCAGTAATCTCGGACAAAGGCGCACTCGGCCGCCGATTCCGGGCGCAGACCGTGGTCGATGTTGATGACGGTCAGCGGATTGCTTAATTCCGCGGCGCACGCGTGCAGCATGACCATAGAGTCGATGCCGCCGCTAACCGCAAGTCCCAGGCGCGCGCGCGCCGGGAGGATAGATTTATTCAGCAGAGAACGCATCACAGCGCGTCAGCGGATGAGGAAGCGCACCAGCAGGATGATCGCGCCGGCAAGCATTAGGCCCATGGCGACCACATTCAGCTTGCTGCCCGTCTTTTTGATGTAGGCGTCTTTCGGGTCCGTTTCTGTCTCAGACGGCGGCGCGAAGTCGTCCGCGTCCGTCGGCACGGGAGCTTTGTCCGCCGTGTCCGTGACCGTTGGGCGTGCGCCGTTGGATTTTATCGCGCCTTTATACTTGCGCATATTGACAAACGTAACCGCCGCGCCCGCGGCAAACAATACTCCGGCAGCGGGCAGCGCGAGCGCGAGCGGAAATTTGCTCTCCTTCGCCATAGGAAGGAGATTCAGTACCGCGAATAAGATAAACAGCAGCGTGTGCGAGATCAGCCGAAGCGTCAATTGCTCGGGATAGGTTGCCGGGGCGGACATATCGTCGCTCTTCTGCTTCTGCGCCGCGCCCGCTTTTTTGATCGGTTGGTTGCCTTTTTGTTTTTTTAACGCCATTTTTTCCTCACCGTATGATCATTAATTTTTATATTATATCATATCGGACGGAAAAAGCGAATATAATATGACCAGTATGGAAGCATCGAAAACACACACACTGCATTTGGACGGCAGAGAAAAGCTCGCTGTGACCGGACTGGAGGAAGTCGTCAGCTCGAACGCATCCGGGCTGGTGCTCAAGACGTGCGCCGGGACCATTACGGTGACAGGCGCGGGAATCAACATTACCCGCTTGAGCCTGGACGAGGGCGTAGCGGTTGCCGAGGGCAGCTTCGATTCGTTCAAGTACTCGGATAGCTCTAAGGCGCGCGGGCTTGCGGGGAAATTGTTTAAATAACCATGTTCGCGCTGTCGCAGCTGATCCATTTTCTCCTTTGGGCGCTTGCGGGCGCCGTTTTTTTTGGCGTATGCGAGGCATTGTACCTCGTCAAATATGCGAATTCATTTCGATTCTCTGTCACCGCGGTTTGCGACGCGGTTTTTTGCGCGCTGCTGGTTTTGACCGTCATTGTTACGGCGCGCTTTCTTTCATACGGGGCGATCTATTACTATTCGGTTTTGGGCTTTTTGGCCGGCGCGCTCGCGGAACGATTGACAATCCGCAAATATTTTGTCGTTCCCTTGATTGCAAAGATCTCCGGATTGTATTATAATATCCTCAAACGGTTCCGCAATACGATGCAAAAAATAAGGATTAAGAAGGAGAAGGAGATCGAAAAATAAATTCAGTTAGAATTTATTCCGAACTTCCCTTAAAAAACATGACGCAGGAACAAAGGGTAAAAGCGATACAAATAGGCGTTTTCGCGAGCGTGCTGCTCGGGGTCATATTGGTTATTTCGCTGATTCTCAATGTTATCGCACTCGCGCAAGCCACGAATGAACGCGGTGAAAAGCAAAGGTTTTTCCGGGCGTTAGAGGCCGAGAACGCGCGTCTGGAAGCGGAAGCGGAGTTCAAATCGACCGACCGCTGGATCCAAAAATACGCGCGCGAGTATCAAGGAATGACCTATGAAGGTGAAAAAAAATACGAGGATTAAGGAACCCGCTTTAGCAGTTTCCATAAGATTTAGCAGAGATATCCGTGTTGCATGATCTATTAGGTGGTTTACCTACGGGAACAGAGGAGAAGTTCGAGGCATATTTCCGGTTTCTTGCCGAGTACGGCGCGGTGCACAACATCACGGCGGTGCTGGACCGCGAAGGCGTGTACGAGCGGCATTTTAAGGACAGCCTTGCGCTGCTGCCCTTCGTTCCGCGCGGCGCGTCTGTGCTCGACGTGGGCAGCGGCGCGGGCTTTCCCGGCGTCCCCCTCAAAATCTGTCGTCCGGATATCAAACTCGTTGCGCTGGAAAGCGCGCGGAAGAAAACGGATTTTTTACGCGAGCTGGCCGGGATGCTTGACGCAGAATACGAGGTGGTGCAGTCGCGCGCCGAGGATTACAAGGCGCCCGAAAGCTTCGATGTCGCCGTTGCGCGCGCAGTCGCGCCCGCGCGGACGCTCGCCGAATATTTGCTTCCGTTTGTACGGGTTGACGGATCCGCGGTCATGATGAAGTCGGGGGATGCGGAGATTGAGCTTGCCGAAGCCGAACGCGCCGTATGTTTGCTCGGCGGCGGCAAAATCGAGACGCACCGCTATGAGAACAGCGGCGCGATACGGTTGATTGCCGTGATCCAAAAAATCAAGGCGACGCCGCCGGGCTATCCGCGCGGCCAAAACAAGCCGCGGTTAAAACCGCTGTAAACAGATGACAAATGACAGATAGGGGATAGGCGAGGGTTGCCCTGCGGTATGATTATTTGACCGAATATGAAGAAAAATAAAGCAAAAATGAATACGTTCGGCTTTGATACGATCGCGGCCGCCGCGACGGCGCCGGGCGTGGGCGCGGTCGCAATCGTCCGCATCAGCGGCAAGGACAGCTTGTGTATCGCGCGGAAAATTTTCCGCGCGCCGGGCGATGTCGGGCCCCGCGTCATGCGGCTGGGCGCGATTGACTGCGGCGGTTTTACCGAAAAAGGGTTTTTGATATATTTCTCCGCGCCGGATTCGTATACCGGCGAGGATGTGGTTGAGCTGCAATTCCACGGCGGCGTGTTTTCGGTTTCGGCGGTATTGGAAGCGCTTATCCGGAACGGTGCGCGGGCCGCCGCGCCGGGCGAATTTACCCGCCGGGCTTTTTTAAACGGCAAAATGGACCTAACGGCCGCCGAGGGTGTAGCCGACATGATCAACGCCGGCACAGAGGCGGAGGCGCGCGCGGCTTCGTCGCTGATGTCGTCTGGGCTCAATCGGTTTTTGCAAGGGATTTTTGATACGCTCGCGGATATTTGCGCCGAGCTGGAAGTCTGTATCGACTACCCCGAGGAGGACATCGAAGCGCTGTCCGCCGCCTCCGCCCACGCCCGGTTGAACGACGCGTTGTCCGTTGTGCGCGGCGCGCTCGACGGGTACGAACGGGGCAAATACGTCAAGACGGGCGTCAACGTCGCGCTTGCGGGGCGTGTCAACGTCGGCAAGTCATCTTTGCTGAACCGGCTTGCGGGCTTTGACCGCGCCATTGTTTCGGACACGCCCGGCACCACGCGCGATACGGTAACGGAGACGGTGTCCATCAACGGCGTCAAGTTCAACATCATTGACACGGCGGGCCTGCGCGCGCCGGGCGATGGTATTGAAGAGCTTGGGATCGGCCGCGCGTACCGGGCGATGGAAGACGCGGACATCATCGCGGCCGTATCCGACGGAGACGGGAACGAGGGCGATTTTACGGTGTACGGCGACAAGGTAATCCGCGTCCGCAACAAGATGGACTTATGGCCCGCGCCGCCCGGCTATATCGGCGTAAGCGCGCTTACGGGCGACACAAGCGCGCTTAGGGACGCGCTGTATCGGAAAATATTTGGAGAGGGCGCGTTCTTATCCGACGTCACGGTTACGTCGGCGCGGCACGCCGAAGCCCTGCAACGCTGTGTTCGTGCGCTGAAAAATGCGCTCCAAACGACGGAGAGCGAGCTGATCGCCACCGATGTCAAAGAGGCGATGAACGCGATCGGCGAAATCACCGGGAGCACTGCGTCCGAAGCCGTGATTGATAGAATCTTCTCAAATTTTTGCGTGGGGAAATAAGCGTGGTTTATTTTGTGGCGACGCCGATCGGGAATATGAGTGAGCTGACGCCGCGAGCGGCCGAGGTGCTGGGCGCGGTGTCCGTCATTTTTTGCGAGGATACCGCGCATTCGCGGCCGCTGCTTGCCCGTTTCGGGATCAAAAAACCGCTCAAATCTTACCACAAATTCAACGAGCGCTCGCGGCTTGGTGAGGTTATTGAGGCGGCGCGGGCGCCGGGCGGTGCGGCGGTCATTTCGGACGCCGGGATGCCGGGCATCAGCGATCCGGGCTCCATCCTGGTCAATGCGCTGATCCAAGAGGGGATTCCGTACACCGTGATCAGCGGCGCGTGCGCGCTGGTCAACGCGGCGGTTTTATCCGGCATGTGCGGCGCGGGCTTCCGGTTCGTTGGGTTTTTGCCCGAGGCGAGCAAGGAACGCGCGGCGATGCTGGAAGAACTCTCGTTCTCGTCCGTGCCCGTAATTTTTTATTGCGCGCCGCACGATGTGGACAAGACTGCGGCGGACATCTTAGCCGCGTTCGGAGACCGCCGTATATGCTTTGCGCGCGAGCTGACCAAGCTGCACGAGCAGGTGATATTCGGGTCGCTTGCGCAGGGGTACCCGGGCGAGAAGCGCGGCGAATTTGTACTTGTGGTTACGGGCGCGCCCGAAGTTTCGCTGAACATGCTGACGATTGAGGAGCACCTCAAGCACTACATGGCCGCCGGCATGGATGGAAAAACGGCGGTCAAACGCGTCGCGTCCGACCGCAAGGCGGAAAAGAACGAGATATATCAGGAGTATATAAAACTGACGCAGTTTCGCGAAAAATGAGCGTCGGCAGAATCTAAGATGATCGTTTTTAAAGAATTGTATGAAAAATTGGTTCAAGAAAGCGGGCGGACCGACCTGCCCGATCTTTCCCATCTCGGCTGCCTGTTTAACCCCAAACAGCATTATGAGGAAGCGGTCAAAATCAATCATACACGGGAAATGCGTTTTTCCGTAGAATCGACATCCAACGGGCAGCGCATCGTCGTCCCGCGTGACAAACCGCTTGCGGCAAACAGCGAAAGCGTCTCGCGTATGAACGCGAACAGGGACAGCGTAGACGTTCTGAGTCACATCGGGTCGTCCTCCAAAAGATTGACATATGCGTTGCTCGCGCCCGCTTTTACGGGCCAATTTTTGGACGACGTTACGCCGGATAAGCTCCGACCAGCCTTAAAAGCATTGGGTTTTGACGGGGTTGTCGAGGTCGCCTTGTTCGCGGACATTCTGACGCTCAAAGAGGCGATAGAGTTTAATCGCAACATCGTTTTAGATCATCATTTTCATATCGCAAGCTGTTGTTGTCCGATGTGGATCGCTATGATCCGCAAGGTATATTCCACGCTTGTGCCGTATATGCCGGCCTCTGTTTCGCCGATGATCGCGGGCGGACGGCTGATCAAGCAGCTTTTTCCGGATGCCATAACCGTATTTATCGGTCCGTGCATCGCAAAAAAAGCTGAAGCAAAGGAGCCGGATATTGCGGGAGCGGTCGATTATGTTTTGACCTTCAAGGAAATACAAGATATTTTCGACGCGTTCGGAATCAACCCCGCGGATTTTAACGGCCGGGATAAAGACCACTCGTCGTATGCGGGCAGGATTTACGCGCGCAGGCAGGGCGTCAGCGAGGCGGTCGAGGCGACGCTGAACCGCATCAACCCGGATCATAAAATCGGCATACGCACCAAACACGCGGACGGTGTCGCGGCCTGTAAAGAAATGATCAATAATCTTTTGAAGGGCGGCAGTAAAGCCAATTTCTTTGAGGGCATGGGCTGCGTCGGCGGCTGCATCGGCGGCCCGAAATCCTGTCTGCCCGCCGAAGTCAGCGAGGTAAAAATCGAAGAATACAGCCGGTCAGCCCACTACCGCACGCCGATCGATAATCCGTATGTGATCGAGCTGCTGCACCGGATCGGCATCGACAACGAGGAACAGCTTTTATCAAGCGAATTATTGATCCGGAGATTTTAGCGGGAATCCGCTGTAGGCAGAGATTTTCTAGTGGGGAAGCATTCATCACGGCTATATCCACTTGCATACCAGGCATGAAACAATGACGCCGGTGATTAGGGCGATGATCGCCACGGGCAGGCCGTAGCGCAGTTTTTTAACCTTGGTATTGGCAAAATACAGCGCGGCGACGTAAAAAACCGTGTCGCTGCTGCCCACGATCACGCAGGCGCAGCGGGCGATATACGAGTCCGGCCCGTGCGTTTTGATGATTTCGCTGACGAGGGCGGTGCTGCCCGAGCCGGTAAACGGGCGCAGGATGATCAGCTCCGTCAGTTCCTTGGGAATTCCGATCCGGAGCAGGGCGGGCGCGACGAACTCGGCCAGATGCAGGCTAATCCCGCTCGTCCGCATCAGCCTTACGGCGATCAGCATGGCGGCGAGGTAAGGGAACACGCTGGCCGTCAATTCGACCGCGCCGCTTGCGCCTCGCGTGAACTCGCGGTAGGACGGGATTTTCCGGCAGGTTGCCGCGATGAACACGATCAAGAATATCGCGGGAATGACGTAATCGGTTATTCTATTCATCCTTTTTTTTCTTAAATACCCGTTCGCATACCTTGCACAGCGCGACGCCGACGGCGGTGGCGGTCACCGAGGCGATCAATGTGGGAAAGAGGATGTCTGAGGCGGACATACTGCCCTCGGACGCGCGCAGGCCGATCATCGTGGTGGGCAGAAGCTGAAGCGAGGTCGAATTGATGACCATCAGCATGATCATCGCCGCGCTCGCCTGCGCCCGACCCCCGTCCATGCTTTCCATCGCCTTGATGCCCATCGGCGTGGCGGCGTTGCCCATGCCTAGCATATTTGCCGATATGTTCATGGCCAAATATCCGTACGTTTCTTCCGTTTGCTTGCCGAACAGAAACCGGATCGGGCGCTTGAGCAGCTTGGCGAGCAGTCCGTTGAGCCCCGCCGCTTCCGCTACGCGTAAGAGCCCGAGCCAGATCGCGTACAGCGCGAGCAGAGACAGCGAAAGCCGCACCGCATCGTTCGCGCCCGCCACTGCGGCGGGCAGCATCTTGGACGGATCGGTCAGCATAAAGATCGCGCACGCCGCAAGCACGGCCGCGGGAAACACCTTATTCATATATCCCTTATTGTTTTTCTTAATACCCCGTTCGAGCCGATAGCCGCGGCTGCCAGCTTTGCGATGAACAAAGCGCGGGGAGATGATGTCGCATACTTAGTCTTCAAAAGCAAGCAAAAGGCGGTCAATGCTCATCAAAGCATTGGCATGAGTGGGGACTGCTATATGGTATTCAAATGCCCGGGTAATATAGTATTCATTCGCGAAGCGCATTGCAAATTTTTGCGTGATTCGGATATGTGTGTTATAATGAACGTAATGATTAATCGGGAGAGATATATATGAAATGCAAACAATGCGGCGCGCTTAATAGCGACAGAAACCAAAAGTGTTATAATTGCGATAATGTTTTAACTTTATACAATGAAAATGAGGGTATTGATAACAATGCTGGCAGAACGGGTGGATTTACTATATTTATTTTTTTGCTTTGTTGGTTTTAACCGTAATACTAATTTATCGTAAACATATTGTGGAAAATTTTAATCACAATAGGCGCAATGATAGGAGTTTGTGCATATAGTCAATCGCTTTGATGGGCCGTGTAATTGCAGGAGATATTCTTTATTGTATTTTGTTGGATGTTGAGTGACTTTTTGTTTTTCATTTTATAAAAACATATTGACAATCGTATCATAATTATGGTACATTTTATGTATCATTTTGGAGGTGCCGGGAATGGCGAGAATCATACCGATCCGGGATTTGAGAAAGGGCGCGGAAATATCCGAGTTTGTGCGTTTGAGCGGCGAGCCGATTTTTGTTACCCGCAACGGTTACGGGGATATGGTCATCATGAGTATGGACGCATACGAAAAGAATTTTGCCGAGAACGCGATCTATGCGGAGGTGATGGCATCGGTGGAGCAAATCAAAAACGGCTCAAAATCCAAACCCGCGTCGGAAGTTTTTACAAGGCTAGAGGCAAAATATGTCAGGCAATAGCTATATGGTTAAAATCGCGCCCTTGGGCGAAGCGGATCTGGAAAGCATATACGTCTATTTTTTTGCGGAATTGCAAGAGAAAGAAATTGCGGACAAGGTTACAAATCTGCTCAAAGCTTCGATCCTTGGGCTTAGCGATATGCCGAAATCCCATCCGCTGGCGCAGGAGTCGCGTTTGCGCAAAAAGGGCATACACAAGTTGATTTGCGAGAATTATGTAATTCCATTCTTGATAGATGAAAAAGACAAGGTTGTTTTTGTAGTCCGTGTGTTTCACGGGAAAATGAATTATCAAAAGTATTTGTAAAACAAGGCAAGGAAATTGACTTTTGTCCAAAAAATGTGATACAATCCCTACACTTTAGAGGAGATGCTATGAATATTTGGCACGACATCGACTCCAAGCGTATTACGCCGACCGATTTTATCGCGGTCATCGAAATCGCCAAGGGCATGAACAAAAAATACGAGCTGGACAAGGCGACGGGCAGGCTGATTCTGGACCGCATTCTGTACGGCTCGTCGCATTACCCGCAAAACTACGGGTTTATTCCGCTCACCTACGCCGAGGACAACGACCCGCTGGACGTGTTGATTTTGTCGAGCGAAAGCATCGATCCGTATACGCTGGTGCGCTGTTTTCCGATCGGCGCGCTCAACATGACCGACAACGGCGAAATCGACACCAAAATCATCGCGATACCGTTCAAGGACCCGTACTACAATTCGTACAAAACACTGGACGACCTGCCGCCGCACCTCAAGGGCGTCATTGACAACTTCTTTTCCACCTACAAAATGCTGGAAGGGTTATCCACCGCGGTGCACGAATTTATCAGCCTCGCCGAAGCCGAAGCGATCATCGCGAAGAGTATTAAGGCGTATAACGAGTATTTTAAGCGCGGTTAGCGCGAAGGATTATTCATCGCCTAATTCGCGCTACGATTGCCGCGCCGCCGACGAGCCGACAACCGCTTGCGGTTGCCGGGTTTGCGAAAAGCAAAACCGGGAGAGACGAGGGTCATGTACGTCAAATGTACACTCCCTTCGGCGGCGCGGCACCTGTTGCACCCCGAGCACCCAAAAAGTCAAAGGCTTTTTGGAAACCCGTGCGGCGCGACCAATCTTCGCGAATTTTTATGACGAACAGATAGCAGGTATAACATCATGAAAAATAAGTTTTACATCACCACGCCGATCTATTACACCAGCGGAAACTGGCATCTGGGGCACTGCTACACCACCGTGGCGTGCGACGCGCTCGCCCGCTGGCACCGTGCGGTCGGGGACGACGTGTTTTACCTCACAGGCACGGACGAGCACGGCGAGAAAGTGCAGGCCGAGGCCGCGAAAGCGGGCAAGACGCCCAAGCAGTTTGCGGACGGTTTGGTCGGGCAAATCAAGGATTTGTGGAGACTGCTGAACATTTCGTACGACGGCTTTATCCGTACGACCGACGAGGCGCACAAGAAGTCCGTGCAGGCGATCTTTACCCGGCTGTACGAGCAGGGCGACATCTACAAATCCGAATACGAGGGGCTTTACTGCACGCCGTGCGAGGCGTTCTGGACCGAGTTCCAAGCGGTGGACGGCAAGTGTCCGGATTGCGGCAGGCCGGTCGCTAAGACGCGGGAGGAGAGTTACTTTTTCCGTCTCAGTAAATACGCCGGGCAGGTGCGCAAGCTGCTGACCGAGACGGACTTTCTGGAGCCCGCGTCCCGCGTCAACGAGATGGTTAATTTTATCGACCAAGGGCTTAACGATCTGGCCGTTTCGCGTACCACCGTCAAGTGGGGCATTCCCGTGCCGTTTGATACCAAGCACGTCATCTACGTTTGGCTGGACGCGCTCAGCAATTACATCACCGCAAGAGGTTATGACGGTATCACAAAGGAGAGCCTCGGAGAGGCGTGGCCCGCAGACTTGCATATGGTGGGTAAGGAGATCGTGCGTTTTCACGCGGTCATTTGGCCCGCACTGCTGATGGCCATGGGACTGCCCGTGCCCAAAAAGTGCTTCGGGCACGGCTGGCTGCTGCTGAGCGGCGGCAAAATGTCCAAATCCAAGGGCAACGTCGTCGATCCGTTCGCGCTGGTCAGCCGCTACGGGCTGGACGCCGTGCGCTACTACCTGTTGCGCGAGGTGCCGTTCGGCTCGGACGGCGTGTATTCGCTGGAAGCGTTCGTCACCCGGATCAACAACGATTTGGTCAACGATCTCGGCAATCTGGTTTCGCGTACTACGCAGATGATCGGCAACTTCGCGGGCGGAATCGTGCCCGCGCCGGGGCTGCAGACAGACGCGGACCGCGAACTCGTTTCGATCGCGAAGGGGTTGTACGGCGCGGTGGCGGGCGAACTCAAAGCCCTGCGCATCAACCGCGCGCTGGAGGAGATCTTCAAGCTGGTACAGCGCGCCAACAAATACATCGACGACACGATGCCGTGGAAGCTGAACAAGAACGGCGATACAGAACGGCTGAATACCGTGCTGTACAACCTCGCCGAATCCATACGCGTCAGCGCGGTGTTTTTGTCGCCGTTTATCACCGAGGTCGCGGACAGAATTTTTAGGCAGATTGAGGTGGAGCCGCAGAATCGGACGCTGGCGAGCGCGCAAAAGTTCGGCTCGCTGGGGCGCGTCAGAGCTGCCAAGGGTGAGAACCTGTTCCCGAGGCTGAAAATCGAGGACGAGCTGAAGTTTTTTGACGAAAGTCAAAAAACAGATGGGTGTGACGAGTTGGGAATTAGGAATGAAGGTCAATTAAATAACAGCAACTACCCCGCCGGCTCCGCTGTCACCCCTCCGAAGGAGGGGAATAGCCATGTCGCAGACAATAGCAATATGGATAAAGGTAACGAACCGAATTTGTCATCTGTCATCTGTCATCTGTCATCTGTTAAACCCGAGATCGACATTGATACTTTCTTCAAAACCGATTTGCGCACGGCGCGCGTCGTCTCGTGCGTGAAAGTCGAGGGCAGCGACAAGCTGCATAGGCTGGAATTGGACGTCGGTGACGGAAGGCCGCGCACCGTGGTCAGCGGCATCGCCAAATATTATACAGCCGAAGAAATGATCGGTAAGAGCGTCGTGCTGGTTGCCAATCTCAAGCCCGCCAAATTGCGCGGGATCGTCAGCGAGGGTATGATCCTTTGCGCTGCGGAGGGCGACAGGGTCGTGCTGGTCACGCCCGAGCAGGCGGTGCCTCCGGGCAGCGAAGTCCGGTGAAAAAGCAAAGTTTGTTATGAG
>Ga0123353_10014411_pt1 | contig 11396 bp, 10 predicted proteins | sample TergutLab28metaG_3_FD_92763 | JGI IMG/M metagenome (GOLD analysis project Ga0123353, IMG submission 92763) | Labiotermes labralis P3 segment gut microbial communities from Petit-Saut dam, French Guiana - Lab288 P3 | ecosystem: Host-associated > Arthropoda: Insects > Digestive system > Gut ... | reverse complement strand
TACACTCGACGATTTAGTGCCTACGGCGTACGTTAAAAAACTCAACGGCAATCAAAACGACCTGTTTATCACCGTTGAGGAAAGGTATTCTGACGGATCGGTTAGGTACGTCAACGCCGAGATCAGGATCAACAATAATGCGGCGGGAACTTACAAGGTCGGCGAATATATGGTATACGTCGATACGAAAGGGAACACTCAAATACGCGAAATATACATCATCTAATCATTAAAAACCATCATGTTTGAATGATACCCGAATGATTAAGCCCACGCGCTGAAAATTCGGGTATTATTTTTAACAAGAAGCGGTAGTTTTCCGGCGTTGTTGGATTTCGCCTGAAAGGTTTTCCCACAGATAGTACAGCGTTTCGACGTCTCATCCCGAGACAGTTCCGCTTTCAACGATTAACCCTCTTTGTCCTCTGCCAGCACCCACCGAAAAATTGCAAATATGCAGTACTTTTGATAAAATGCGAGAACAACGGCAATGGGGTTACGCCATGTTTTTGACCGGCACACCCGGAGAGCGCATTGGAGATTTGAGGATAAACGAAGAGCTACCTTAAAGAGAACTGGGAAAACTCATCGAGATCGCTTCATCACCGAGATCGTACGATTAGCGTTGGCGTACATACCGGAGAAGAGGCCACGCACATCAATGACAATAACACGGAGCCATATAAGAATCCCATCGAGCAAATCATTATCCATATGGGTTAGCAAGAGCAACCTGTCGAAGTTACCGGCTTCGGGCCGACTCGACCCTAAGCAGTAATAATTGAGTTTCATGTGTTTCCATATTGTGTTAGTATTGTTTTCACCGTTGAGAGCAAAGTATTGAGGCATCATAGCGAATTTATATTTGTATTAGGTGTGGAATGAGAAATTGGGATAAAACAATAAAACCACCAATGTCTATATGTCCGGAAAAATATTGCTTCCTCTGGTATGAAGGTAAATGTGGTGAAGCATATCCTTTAATAATAGCTATGATTGTATTCGTAAACCACGGTGTCAATCCAATGCACAAGATTGGTATGAACCTTGCGAATCAGAACTTCGTCGGGACGGATTACCAGACGATTACTTTATTTGCCCACATAACAAAAGGAAAATTTTAGAGAAAAGGACGGGGGTAAAGTGTATAAACTAATTTTAATAATGGTGGTTATTTTTTTTATACTTACGGGCTGCGGTAACAGCTCTAATAAGAATAACGAGTTAAATATAAAAAATGAACCGGTAACAGAAGAAAGCTCTATCGAAAAATGCGAATTGCCCGAAATCATTACCGTTGGAGTAGAATCTGAAAATGAAGCTGAAGTAGATAGTAGAACATATTACTTTATAACCCCCTATTTTCGTTTATGGGAAGTTAATGATGATGGGGAAAACAGATGGCAGTATGAAATTACAAAACCCTATTCCAATAGTGTTGTTTTTACAGGAGCGCATTATCGCCAACCTACGATTACGCATATCGCGGGAAACGTGGTTCGTGTTTCTTGTCCATACGGTTCAAATAGTAATGAACTTAGATATTATGATACACAAAATGAAGTAGCTTCGGAGTGTTTTCTATGGCCTTATTTTTGTGTCAATCCTGAATTTGTGGAAGATTACTCAACAGGAGATTTAAAAGCATTAATCGTTTATTCTGATTATTGTGACAAACGTAATAAAAAACTTACAATAATAAGCAGTATATTTGACGACAGCTTTTATTTGGAAATAGAAGAAGATTTTTATTCTGCGTCTGCAATGGGAATATATAATGCTATTTTCTTAAATGAAAATGAATTGTTTATTGAATATTTTATTTTTGAAAATGATGAACAAATAAACAAACGCGCTATTATCATCTTTGATAATGACGGTTATGAATACAGGGAATTTCCGGGTTAACAGGAAGCAGAAAAAGAAGGGCTGTCGTAAGAACCATGCAGCAAATTTACAACAACTCCTCTATAAGAATACTCAGGCTAATAGGAACGGTGAGGACAATCATCAGAAAATTGCCCTCACCTGAACCTGTTCGCCATTAACTTGCTACTCGACTGTTATTGGATGTTGAATACTCCGATGTTTGAACCGTTGCCCTTTATATTGTATGTAAGTGTAAGTCCCGCAAGGTCATGGCCGGCACTAAATACATACTTGCCGCTCAGATTAGCATTGTTGCCATTCAGATTTATAATGTATGTTGCGACATCGATTGTCCCGTCAGGGTTACTTGCCTTGACACTGAATGTCAGTGCCCAAATATTACTGTTTTTCGATGTTTCGGTAATGCTGATAAATCTGGCATCAGAGAAGCTAATAACCGCATCGCTATCAACCATCCTTATTTCTCGGATTTGGTCGTTTCCCTTGGTGTCTACATAAACCTTAAAGCCATGTACATCGTATGTTGCCGCAGCGTTGTTGTTGATTTTGAACGTTTCGATATAATACTTTGTGTAAACAGTAATTCCGCCGTTCAAGAACGCATCCTTTACTGTAATTGTCAAATCATTTTGATTGCCGTTCAGCTTCTCAACAACAGCAGACGGTATTGCCGTAACAATATCGTAATTGTATGAATTGACATCAGCTAATGCCTGAAGCTCAGCCCAATTGACTACGCCGTCTTCAAAGCCGGACAATGTTCCTGTCACCCTATAGAGACCCTCGCGGGATGAATTGAAGGTGGGGCTTGCTGCATTCCACGTAACGTTAGCACTGCCTGTTCCGCCGCCGATATACTCGACATCAATAGTCGTCGGAAGATATGCTGCAAGCCCTGCTAAGTTTGTAAAAGTTCCGGGTTTAACAAGAATAGGTTCCGACAGATTAGCTGAAGCTATCTGTATGGGACGCTCCGCCGAATCTTTTCCAAAGACGGAATCCACATAGTCGAGAGCTGCAATAGTATCTTGTTGAATCTGAGCTATTGCTGTAGCTTCTTTAACTTTATAGTCAGGGCTAGCCAAGTAAGGAGTACCTATTTTGCCGCCGAGCATTATGTTGCCTGCAGACTTAACGGCTTCGATGTACCATCGACTCCAGTCCGCGATAGCCTTAAGCTCCCTATTGTAGCTGCTTGCAGCCTGGGAATTGCTTGGGTTTGCAATCATCCATGCGTTATGTCTCACGGTGTTCGCCTTTTCCCAATCTATTCGGTCACTCCAGCCCTTCATTACCTGATCTATCGTATCTGCAGCCTCATATTCCCCTGCGTTAGCCATTTGATAGGCTACCGTTGCGGCAACAGTGCCGACTGACCTCAGCTCATTCACGCTCATCTTGTCGAGAGTGTCACAGGAAGAGTGATACACATAGTCCGTGAAGTGCCATGTAAGCAAAGCCGGGATAAAGGCCCCCACCCTCGAAAGAGCACCTGTTACAAACGGTTCGTGATCGGATCCCCCCTCATATGGGTTGAAATCTACTTCGAATTTGGGGCTGTGCCGTTTCACATCCAAACCTGATTGCAAGTACAAGTCATTCAGGAAAAATCCCGGGTAATTGTTACTTGGCGTTGAAGCTGTACTGGTGCCCCCGGTCCAGAGTGAGAACTTGTCGGGCTCGCGGACAAATACGCTGTAATTCAAAGGAAGGTTGGCTTGCCCCGGGAAAGTGAAGTTACCATACCGATAGCGGAGGTTTGCGTCGACAGGACTCCTTGCAATATTGGACGGGTCAGGAGTCTTCTCTATTAGCATATACCCACCGGTCTTCATCGGGTCGTGGCCCGTCATATCCAAGTCTATGGAACCCTTAATGTTCAGGAATTCGCCCATGTATTTTGTGAGCCAGTTCTCAGTCATATAGATTTCGTCGCCCCATACAAATGTTATAGTTCTCTCAGGCCTTGCGATCTTTCCGGTATCAATCATTTCCTTAAGTTTCGTAGCTATTTCGAATCCCATGGCGACGCCCGATGCGTTGTCGCCAGCGCCCGGCTCCTGCAGGTGGGCGGGAATATAAACCCTCTCTTCGGGTTTTGTCGAACCCTGGATCTCGGCTACGAGTATACGTCTCGGCTTGTCTGTCGCATATGTCCCTAATGCGGCTATTTCTACTACGATATCGCCCTCACTGAGGAGCGCTGTTAATGCGTCGTACTGATCTAGTGAAAAATGGAGAAGAACCGGAAGATTAGGGCTAGGTTCATTCCAAGCGGCGTTGACGGCGTAACCCGCTGTACCATAAGGCACATAATCGGTGTACCAGCGCTCGCCATCAATTAATGGCATGTGGTAGTTAGCTGCATCACTCACTCTGCATAAGGCGGCAATTGCTCCGACATTCCTCGCGTATGTGATTACATTGGCGCTTCCGGCAGTGGAGGTAAGAAGCACTTTCCCTTCCAGTTCTGAAGCCGGTATGCCGGCTGAATTAGTGAGTAAGCCTCCGCTGCTTGCGATATTGCCAACGAAGACAACGTTGCCTTGCTTTGACCCTGCGGCTATGTTCTGCTCAACGGTTTTGCCCTCGTCGGTGTAGGCGAAGAAAGCCCCCCAGAATGGCATATGGCAACGTGTTTGCATCGCTTGCATCCTATAATAGTCCTCTGATCCAGGGGTTTTAAGCGAATCTATAAGCCACTCCGCCGTTATATCCTGCGGGTAATATATAGATGTTGTGTCGATGCAGTCGGCGACAAATTCAACCGTATCGACGCAAAGATCGATAACGTCCTGCGACAATGGAGATGTCAAGTCCGGTGCTGCCCTCCTGAACGAGGAGATACCGCTGTAGGGATCCGTTTTAGGTGGCGACACCGCCGGAGTATTTCCTGATATGGTCGGTCCTGTCAGTATTTTGAGAGATACATATTGCGGGTTCCATTCATATACTAAGTTCATGTTACCGGAACGCCAGGTGTTACCCTCTGTGTCCGTCTGGAACCATACGCTATCGCCCCTGTTGTTGGCAGTGCTTCTCTCGCCGGGGTTAAACCCCTTGTTTATCAGTCCGTCGTAGAGATATTCCATCATTTCATCTAAGCATCTGCCTGACGAAGTACGCCACCCCCTGTAGATATGCGCCAGGTTGTACAGAGAATTTTCCCCGCTTATGGCATCCCAGAATTTGTCGGTGACTTCACCCAACGAATAGTTCGCTGCATCGGCAGTAGAAGATGTGTTGCTTGCACTTGATGTAATCGTCATTGTGAATATCAGCATTAATACAAGAGCTAAAGATAAGCTTTTTTTCATTTTCTTAACACTCCTCATTCAAATTTTGCCACGTTTCTTCTGAAGTTGTGGCTCTTCATTTTCAACTGACTTGTTTACGCAAAGTAGTGCAGCGAAGCTGCCCATTTACCGCGCATGGGCGATGTTTTCCCCCTTCTTTGCTTATTTTATCAGTTGTCCGTTCATTGTCAATAAACATTTGGTATTAAATGCTAAAAGGTCCTGTATGGGATTCACTGTTTACATTTTATTTGCAGATGAGTAATTGCTTAACAGCTGCAATTATGATAAGACCAAATAGTTCTGAAAGAACACATGTCAATTCTGAAAAAGTACAATTCTGAAAAAGTACATTGCGCATTATTTTTAGAATATGTTATAATTGATTGAAAGTTGCGGACGTTTTGTTGTCCGAAAAAGGCTTGACGACCCTTTTGTAAAACATCACTAAAATAATATAGGAGAAACCCAATCATGAAACAGTTATTATGTGATATTTGCGGTGGTAAATTGATAATGTCTGATGATAGGCAGTCGTCACAATGCGAAAATTGCGGCGTTGAATACTCATTAAATGCCATGAAGGACATGATTGCTTCTTTTGAGACTGTGGAACTCAGGGTGAAGGGAGTATCTACAGCGCAGTCTTTGGTGGACTATGCTTATTCGTTTATAGATATCAATATAGTTGAGGCTGAATCGCAGTTTAAAGAAGCATTAAAAATCGATCCAAAGTGCACAATTGCATGGAAAGGTTTATTTGATTGTCAGGCAAGAAAACTGGAACGTTTCCATGATAGCCCATATCCGTATAAATATATAGACATAACTATTGATAACAAAATGATAAAACTGCAAACACACATAAGGGACCATTGTGGTAAAGCAATCATTTTTTTTCATGGGTTTCTTGAATATGATGTTAGTGTTACTGTTAATGACAAATATGGATTTATGGATTGTGATTTAAACAGCATTAATGTGTATTATAATACACATAAACACGGAAATGAGTGGGAAGGTATTGTCTTTGAAGGGAACAAAGCGCATATTTACATTAATAATGCATTAAAATACGCTACTCCGGATAAAAAATCCGAGTATTCGCAAATTGAGTATGATTTTTTTAATCAAGATCTTGATTTAGTGAAAAAAGCCGTTTTGTTTTGTAAAGAGAATGTTTTACAGATAGATCGTGTGTTAGAGGAGGTTGGTAGCGCCACAGTAGAAAAAACAGTTAATGCAGCTAATGAAGAAGAAAGCTGCAAACAGGAAAAATTAAAGCAAAGCTTAGACTGGAAAGAGAGAGGCTTGTGTACAGAATGTGGAGGGAAATTTAAATGGAGTAAATGGCGTTCAGATTTTTATGAAGGCCATATTAGGGAAAAAGAGTGTAGTGTTTGCGGAAACATATCTTCAACAAGTGATGAAGAGCGTAAACAATGGGAAGATCAAGTCTTATGTAGTTATTGCGGTGGCAGGTTAAGTTTATTTGGTAAAAAAGATTATGAGGGACATTGGTACACGTGCAAATCCTGTGGACGGAGAAATAATTTAGGGGATTAGTACACGAAAATTGAAATTCTTAATGGAGGAGTGAATCTGAATGAGAGAAAAACCATATAAAATATTTGTAAGCCATTCTATCGCTGAACTTGAAATTGCAGAGACTGTGTGCAATTGTTTAAATAACGCTTTTGGCTTAGACAAAGTAAATTTTACATATAGCAGCAAGGGGTTATATGGTGGAATGAACTGGCGCCAAAAAATACACGAGCAGTTAAACGATTGTGAAGCCGGTCTGTTCCTTTTTACTCCACAATATATTGAATCTCCATGGTCAATTGCCGAGTACGCCGTATTTTGGATTCAGGATAAAAACAGATATCTCTTTACATTAGGAAATGCTGATTATAAAAAAATATTCGGAATTGTGGATGAAAATATTCAAATCGAAGACATAACAAACAGGGAAAAAACAAGGAATTTTTTTGATGCAATCAATTCAATCGTAAACCCTGACGATGACGATACACCTGCCCCATATAATCACCTTGATAGTTTTATAAAGAAATGTACTGAAGCATATGAAAAATGTGAACAAAAAAGGACAGGAAGAGATACGGCGAGATATAGTTATTTGAAAGACCACACGAGTATTGAATACTCTATAAACGAAGACAAAAAAAACTTAAAGGCAACAATAGTCAAAACGCTTGGATTACGCTGTTTAAGCGAAAATTTACCTTATATAAATGTTTTTAAAGACACGCTACCGACACTGTGCAGTCAATGTATCAAAGACGGCGACTGCGAAATAACTGCACGAGTAGCTGATACTACGGAAGAAACCTCACTGCGCGTTAGCAAACCCCACAAATGTCAATTTCGAGTGAATTTCAATCCTGTACTGAGAAAGGAACAAGAAATTGAAATCGAAGTAAAAGTAGTGATACCCGCATATAGAGTTGCAACTTTTGAAGAGTGCCTTAATAATATGAAATCAAGTAGAGTTACCCTTGCGGAACAATCTAACATATATACAATAAGCGAACAGACAAATAATTTTTTGTACGAGATTATCTTTCCTATTAACTACTCTATACAAGATAAACCGCCAATTGCTAAAAGCAGGAAAGAGACTAACGCCCCATTTAAGGAAGATGAAGCTGAGACAAAGCTATTACAACAAGAAAGCGGTTGGGAGCGAAAAAATTCTCAGTGGCAGATTAAATTCGAAAGAAATAATCCACAAATTGGGATGTCGTATTATTTTTCTTGGGTTCCGCCAAATGAATCAGATATATAAAAAGGAAAGGATGATATTAATATGCAAGTATTTGATCGTAGTGGCAATACTGCCAATCTGGAAGAGTTTGCAGGAACAGAAACGGGCAACATCACAGGCAATGGAACGAAAGGTGGGATTTCTGTGCGTGTTGAGTCGTCAACATACATTTCTGTAACGGGAGAGGTCTACTCAACAAGTCGGGAAAGAGCACTAAAATGCTCCACACCGGAATACTATAATTATGCCAAAAAGCTCTTTTCTGAGCGAAGTATTAATGCTTTTTTCTAATCTCTGCCGTTCATACTAGCGGGTCATCAAGCCTTTTTCTGCCCAAAAATTTAATGGGCTCGATTTTAAAACCGCAATGGTCAAGAAGAACACCGAAGTCGGTGTTCTTCGGATACAACCCACCAACCGCCACCGTTAACATAGCCATATTTTTCCATGAAAGGTTCCAGAGAATCATATAAAGCTGCTGATGGCTTTGGCTTAGACTCTCCGTCCTCCATCAAGGAGAAAACTTTTTCCGAAAGCTCCGAAAATAGGGCATGCCATTCGTCGTAAGTGTTTTGCTCTGCTGATAGAGCGGTCTCCGTCAGTCCAACAAGATTTATTTTAAGATAAGCTGCTTTATTGTAGGCTTGTGCGAGTGCAATAGCCAAGTCATTATTTGTGTTGTTATCACATACCCATTTTCGGATTTCATTTGGATTTTTACCTATCGTGGTTTGAGGAATAAACTCTTCATTATACAACCATCTTCCGTCAAGCATAACGTGTTTAGCATAATATTCGCGACATTCTTTTAGGTCTTGATCTGTTTCTATTTTCCCATGCTTTCGATAATTTTCTCTTGAACGGTTTAAGCTCAACCAATTTGCGCCGCCAGCATAATCAGGTTCATTTCGCTGAAGCAGATCATCTTCCCAATCACACACAGGGCATATTTCATATCCGCCTTCTTCGGATAATGACATAGACCCGCAGCAAGGGCAAGCAACAGGACCGTGGACATTCAGATATTTACATTTGTCACATTCATCATACGCCTCACCGGAATAACATCGGTCATCACCACATTGCGGGCAGACAATATACCGTTCTCCATCGGCGAGGAGGTAATCAAACATATCCATTTCATAAGCAACAGGCGAGGGGAGTTCTCCGTTATCATCACTTGTTAAAAGGAAATATCCTTTGCCGTTGATAGCAACTGTACCTGATGCTCCATATTCCTTTCCATCCGTAAGCGAATAAACGCCTTTTGATTTTCTCCCGATGAATTTAACAAGCATAGTATACCCCCATAATCAATAAAGGACTACAATCATATCTATTCGTCAAATTCGATACTGTCGTAAGAACCGTGCAGCAAATTTATTAGATATACCGCCTTTTCTCCACGCTGGGATAATTCCTCACCATCAGCTTTCAAAACTTCCTCCGCTTCGATTTCAAAGCACATTCGAATAAGGTGATTTGCAGTTTCTGTATCGCATTTTAGAGTACGTACGCCTTGCATGTCTATTTCAAGATCATCTTGAAGGAACGTGGCATCGGCGTCATCAATATTAACAATAACATCTTCGGGAGATGTCCGAAGTCTGACAACAGATAAAATCACCCCTTCCCCCGCTTCTTCGTCTATGGCAACTATGCTGCCATCTTTTTCATAATAATGAATCAATCATTTTCTCCCTGTCACGATTCACAATCTCTTTTTCAATTGTTGCATGAACCGCATCATTCACGTTTTTGAAAACACACTCTTTTCACAGTAACAATAGTATATTACTTGTGGGCATATGTGAATTTCAGCAATGTCTCATTTGGGTTAAGTTTTCTTTAACATGGTTTTACTGTATAGTGACAGAATTTTAGTCGAAGAATGACTGGCTGATGAAAGCAATTCTCTCTTCCCAAAAACGATTTAATTCAAGCCACCACTTTTTTGATACCTCACCCAAATCATTTATCAGTACATCCTTTTTATCCCAGTCCGGAAAGCTCTCCAAATAGCCTACCGTTGCAAGTTCTCCAATTATCAGGCAATCGGATAAATGCAGTTTTTCAATAAAGTCAAGCCCTCTTTCGTAGGTATTTCTATCACCTTTTTTATATGCGAGTTTCAAAAAATCAACAAATCTTCCAGCGATATAGTACTGACTATCCAAGTCCTCCAAGGCGTCCCATTCTTTCAAGACAAGTAGAAAAGATGGAAATTCAGCAAATAGTTTTTCGTTAACCGTTTCATAATTCATATTGACCTTGTTTCTAACAACTCGTTATACATTTCTGATGTAACAGACCGAAGCAAGTATAATGTTGTTGCGTTGGAGAAAACGCCTTTGGAAAAGCGGTATTGCAGAAAGAACATTTCATCTTCCCATGCTTCCGATAAGGCGTATATGCCACGCGCCACACGATAGCTGTGATTTGTGTTAATAACTTTGTACTAACGCAATTTGCTCACCATCGATCTGAAAATTTACGCTTTACATTATAACAAAGTATAGCGCGAATGTTCAATGCTTTCATATCATAAGTAGGCAAATCGTTATGAACAGAAGTGGTGGACGGCATCTCTCAGAAACACGGCGCAACCGGGAGAGATTTTGTCGTAATACTCCGTAAAGCGCGGGTCGTCTACATACATCTGCGACACGCCAATATGAGCTTCTTTACTGTACTTATCCCAAAAGAAGCAGAGCCAGCGCTTATGAAGCTCAAATGCTTGCTTTGCAAGCTCGCCATGCGGGTCGCCCTGCTTAACCGCCGTTTTTAGAGTATCATTCAGTTCTGACGTCAGCCGCTCAACTTCGGCATATTGCTCTTTCGTCATACTTTTTACTTTTGCATTTGAATGGTCAATGGTTGAATCACCATATTTTGTACGGATTTCATTGCCATACTTTTGTTCATTATCATCTATTAGCTTCTGCTTGAAACCCTCGAATTTTTCAAAGTCCGTCATTTCGGTTTCCCCTTTCATTGCACGGATACTCTTTTCTACGTTCATTATCAATACATCAATGCGTTCACGTTTGCTATGGAGCATGTCAAGGTGGCTTAACAGGGCGGCTTGTACGTCAAAGTTTTTCCCGGACAGGATGCGCCCTATCTCCGCAAGCTCAACGCCAAGTTCGCGGTAGAACATGATTTGCTGAAGACGGTTTATCTCTTCCTGTCCATATATACGATAGCCGTTTGAACTAACCCTCAACGGCGACAGCAGGCCGCACTCATCATAAAAGCGGAGCGTTCGGGTACTCACGCCCGCCATGCTTGCGAGTTTATTTATGGTGTATTCCATACGTCAATTCCTCTTTATACAATCAGTATAAACCTTTACGTTACGTTAATGTCAACATCTTTTTTTAGAAAAGAAAAAAAGCATGATTCTTAATGTGAACCATGCT
>Ga0123353_10014409_pt1 | contig 11396 bp, 5 predicted proteins | sample TergutLab28metaG_3_FD_92763 | JGI IMG/M metagenome (GOLD analysis project Ga0123353, IMG submission 92763) | Labiotermes labralis P3 segment gut microbial communities from Petit-Saut dam, French Guiana - Lab288 P3 | ecosystem: Host-associated > Arthropoda: Insects > Digestive system > Gut ... | reverse complement strand
CTACATACGGACCTTATTGTGTAATGTAATTTCTAAGTAATGTAATTCCTTGGTGAGCTGGTACCAGCTCACCAAGGAATTACATTACTTAGAAATTACATTACACAATAAGGTCCGTATGTAGAGATCTCTGCACCACGTGTGCGCACAATGTATATAGTAGGACCTTAATTTCTCTTGAAGACAACCTGAAGATGGCCAGTAAAGGTCGAAACATGTAGTTGTCTAGTGTAGCCATTAAACATCTTAATTGACATAGTTGTGTTTGACTACATACCCTTTCCAATTTTCACATACACAACGGGGATGACACACTTCCAACTTGTGTTGAATGTGTTACGTTCGGCTGTGGAACACAAGCAAGGGAATTGTTGGTTCTCAGACATGCCAAAACTCGAGCCTCCTGACGTCACGACTACATGGGTTCGAGATTATTATGATAATGGAAGTTCATTCCTTCACACAGTGACAAAAATTTAATCAGTATTTCTAGAATTATTGTGCAGCAGCGCCGCCTAGTGCTGTCTATAATCTGTTACAGCTGTGGTGTTCAGGTAACACTAGGCTTCGACAGTCGTAGGCTTATGTAATAGACATTTATTTACAAAGTCTGTCCCATATATACTTTGCAGACCTTTGTCTGTTAGCTTTGCCATGTCTGTCCGCCTGTCTTTCTGCCCGAAACATCACGGGGACTGTCGAAAGAATTTTTACCTTTTTTAAATGCTGATATTGGAATTTTGACTAAATTCTGTTGACACGTACCACTTTTGATTAAAATTGAAGAATTGAGTAATATTTTAAATAAAAAATACCATGAGCTTACGCAGGCATATAGAATGTACTTGCCGCCTTGTTTGCTGGAGTGAGTAACGGTTTTGAAAGGGTTGCAGGGAGAAGCAGAGAGCACGTGTTCTATCCAAAAAACCTTCTCCTTAAGCGCTGCGCATTTTGAGGTAATTAAAAGAAATGTAACAAGTGCACTAAATGTGTTGTTCTGTGCCTGCAGTTCGTAACTCATTAGTTTGCCTTTCCGTATTTGCTTCTTTTTTTTCTACACATTTTCCTCTTCTACATATTATAAGCCTGTTCACCCTGTTTTACTGTCCTCTATTATCGTGAATTACGCTTCCCCCTCTTCCTTTCTTTTTATCTCCTGTATATTACATTCTCGTCGTTTTTGCACTCCTTCATTATGATCGTAAATTACTCTTGTATTCGCCCCTCTCTTAACTTACTTTTTTCTTTCTTCCGTTATTTATACCTGTCACTCTATTTTTGTCTTTCCCTCTACTTTTCTCCTTTCTTTTAGTGTGAGAATTAAGCTTATTTGTTTATATCCCTTCGCCGGCTTCACAAGATACTTTGTCCCATAGCCTTGGCACTGTGCGTTGTATGTCACAACGTGTGTTAGGATTCTGATGTCAGTGACGGATTTGATGCTTTTAGCTTAATTGGCCTTAACTGTTCTTTTTACTTCGACAGTCGTCGTGGAGTTTTATTTCCGTTCTTGTATATTTCTTTAAAAGTTTGTGATAAAATAAGGACTTGGATGATAATTTCGTGAGAGCCTGGATAGTTCAGTAGGATTAGTTATCTAGGTTACGGACTGGACATACGAGAGTTCAAATACCGTCAGGGTCAAGAGGTTCTTCTTTTCTCCAAAGGAGGCTGGGTGAACTATAGGGCCAATCTGGGCGATTGGCCCTTTAGTTCATCCAGCCTCCTTTTCAGTGGGGACAGGTATTCTTTCGCGTGGGAAGCGGCCGGGGCCTGATGTTGACAACTCACCTTCACATATTGCCAAGCGTAAGAATGAGAGGAGCTGTGTCCCAATTCCCCCTGTATGCCTTCATGGCCTGAATAGAAACAACTCCACCTTTATCTGTTCGTGAAATAAGCGCAACACGTCGTGTGTCTGCCATTTAAATTTCGCTTGTTTAGTTCCTCATGGTTCCGAGATTTCGTAATTCTTCAAAAATTTTGTTTCAATCAAAATAAGGTCACCTCTTGAGAGTTTTTCACCAGCTGCAGCACATCGGTGCAGCGTTTCTGTTAACATAGTAGGAGGTATGGCGATATGTGAAGTTAATGTAAGAGAAAACTTAAATTAAAATTTAAAAAGTATTAAACAAGTCTGAAGGATTTTAAATTTTTACTATTCAAAAAGTACAAACGGCCAAATCAAAAAGTCAGTAGACCGGCAACACGTGTGTGGCGATGGAAATACATACATATTTTTCCGAAAAGCAGAGAGACGTAGAGCCACCTGGGAGATTTATGTATTGACGGGATATTATGTTAAAATTGACGCTGCATAAATTGAGTATGAGGGTGGACACTGTAGTCACATGACTAAGAATAAGGCTAAATCGTGGATTCTTATCAGAAGGGATTCACAAACTTTGAAAAAATATAGAAGCCACCTCAAAATTCTAGTCACCAGAAGGGTGGCACCAAGTAAATTACATACTGGGTAACCACAAATGTTGGGCAGCAATGCACAGAAATTCATCGCTAGCGCGAACTGGTAACCGTTGATGTGTGCTGCACTGCCTATGAATATGGTAACTAAGTTGCGAGGTCTGTAAAAGTGCTAGGAAACTTTTCGTCTTGTTTATTAACGTCACTCACTTACGAAATTTGTGTGAACTGAAAGTAAAATAAAGAGATAGTAAAAAATACTTTATTCTGATAGGAAGTTATATTTGGAATGTAAATACATTACGTCTCTGCTCCTCGCTCCTGACGCTGAGAGCTTTGTCAGAGCAGACGCTGTCACAAAGACAAGTGTTGAATTAATACTCATGTCTGTGACTCAGATCAGCGACGGATGGAGCCCCGAGTGATTCGACTTCTTTTAAGTTCAGTCCCTTGTGTCAAGTCAAGTGTTTACCACTCCCGGCAGTCTCCCTCAAGACTCCGACGGTATTCACGATTCTTAAAGCTCTGCTGACTCATCAGGCAGCCATTACTTATAGAATGTAGTTACTGGCAAAGGGGAGACAAAACATTTGGTTCCCAATCTAGACGTAGTTGCTGCGAATTCTGAGATTCTGAAGTAAAGCGCCTTAATACATTTAGTCACCATTTCTTCACTAATTGTTGGACACACGCCCAACTGAATTGTTGTGACATAAAGTGCTTTCCTGTAGAGTAAATAATTATTTTTTTTTTTTGCGTAGACAGTGAAGGGACTCGATCGGCTGAAACATTATACAATATTTCTGTCACTGAAGGTCAGCGAGTTTTTTTCAATAGTATTTGATTATTAAAATTTATAAATCTAGGATTTCTGGAAGTATTGGCTCGTCGTGTTTGACTTTACTCTCCGCACCGTCCAACCACAACCTCTTTGCTGCCCTAACAAAATTTAATGCAGCAGAGTTCTACTTGAGAATCGAACAGTTCCTTAGTTAGTAAAAAAGTCTCGAATTCTGTGGAACCACAGGGTTCATTACCGCGTTCACAAGAGCCCTCCACCTGTTCCTGTCCTGAACCATACCGTTCTCTGCTGTCCTAACTGTGATGAAAATGCCGACTTAAATCGAGCATGTGTTATGGTTCAGATCGCAGTCTGACAGTCAAGCATAGTTCGTGTCAAACGTTCACGCAATGAAGGAAGAATATAGCAGATTTAATTTAATGAATTCTCTTAGCCGGTCAATAATTCTGTATATCTTACAGTATCAAATGTTTCATCGTGATATTCTTTTTCTGCTTCGCACCACTCTCTTGAACCCGTTACAACCAACACAGGCCCGTTTTAATATTATCCCTACATCTAGAGCGAGGTTCCTGAGTTGGTCTCTTAACCACAACTTTGAAACCAAAATTTTTCATGAACTTCCTATCTTCCCATACGTTCCATATTCCCTTCCAGTATCGCACTGCCTGGTTCAACAAGATTCTGACGCTTTGCGAAGGGTGAATGTAAAAGGTATAATGTGGCAAACGGGAAATTCTCGTTGAGCGCAGCACAACTATCTATCTGTATTTAAAAGCAATACAAATGGCTAAATGTTTCGACCCTGCTTTGTGTGAGAAGCAGACAATGAAAATATTCTGAAGGGATGTTTGATAGAGGGAAATTTTTAGGGTATATTAAATATATCCTTCGTATCAAACTTTCCCAAAGATGGGTAAAAAAGGTGGCCAAAATATGCGGAGGGTTTACGACGTTTATATTGTAGTAAATTCACATAACTCCAAATGGAATCGCTTGTTTGATTCTCATAGTTCGTTGGAGTGTATTTAATTGCGTGACCTGATAATGATCCAGAATCAGAGTAGAACGATGTAGACATTTAGACTGTTTTCAATACGGATATTTGTGTTTACGGTGAACTACAGTTTATCATTGGGCGCATTACTTGTTAATTACACAGTGGCATGTTGCGCTACAAGATTACAAATTATAATCCTGCTCAGTCTCTGTTGCTGACTCACGTTTAGTCATTCTCGTGAGCGCCCTGTTCTTAGAAACATCCCTATTATTACAAATTCATTATATTATATTATATTATATTATATTATATTATATTATATTATATTATATTATATTATGCCAGATGTAGTTTGCACACCTCTTGTCTGGAACTCTAGAGTCCTTATTTAGGAACGTTGCACAACACACAATGTAAGAGCAGTAGGACCGCCATAACCAACATTGTTCTGAAGATGTTCTGAATATCTGTTATGATAGCCGACACTTGGATCCGATGCCGGGGTCTCTTTGGTATGGACTGTAAGGTAACTGACTTCTCTTTTAATATACCTCATTGCTGTGAGTAAATATTATTGGCGAACTAGGGCCAGTTAGATTCGTCGCGCTAACAATCATAAGTCATCGTTGCATGTAAGAAGGGTATAATATCCAGTTTTATCTGATTTTTACCCTCGAAATTCTCCGATCCACCCAGGAGCGAAAAGTCGAGTGTCGCAACGTGAGGTCTAAAGGGAGGGGATTCTCCGGGGATACATCGACCTGTGTCAGTGCGAGTCAGTGTCACTGCTGGTATAGTTCACATGTGTTGTGCGCTGTTCAATACAAGCGTTCATGTTAAAATGAAACGTATCTCGTTATAAAGATCACTGTCCTTTGGAATCTAACGCCATCCAGCGTGGAACAAAGACGCTGCTACATGCCAGTATTTCCGAGATGATCTTCAAAAAGTTGATTTTTCTACCTGAATGAACGGCGTAATATTAAAAAAATAAAAACTTATCTGAATGTTCATCGACTAGAGAAGTTACTAAGTCGTTCTGTTGTGAATTGTGCAGAACTGTATCTATTTTCCCAGGCTACGATCCTCTGTGTTCCAACGCCATACAATTACTACATCATTAAGTCCATAATTTGTTAAATGTTCTTGCAATATTGTTTTCCATGAGACGGTACTGACAACATGTCCTCGTGAAATTTCGTAATATGCATTTAATCGGTATGTAACAGTAAGCGAAGGGTATAGGTTCAGGATTGCTGAAAACAAATAGCTGAGAATAATTTTTGTATCTAAGAGAGGGGACGTAAAACATGGACGGAGAAAATTACTTACCGAGGTGCTACTTGAGTTTTAATCAACGAATTTTTATCAGAAACTTGAAATGAGGGATAATGGAACGGGCGGCGTAGTTACGTGCATGAATGTGATGAGATTTGTGTAAAAAAATTGTAATAGGAAAACTGAAGGGGGGGGGGGGAAGGAAAAAATTCACATTTGTGATTGACAATAAAAATTAGTTGTGTTTTGACTGAACCAAATCTTAGAAAATTAAGGGAAAGAGGTTACTTTGGAGACATAGACATAGACGTAGACATAGACATAGACACAGACATAGACATAGACAATATACATAGACATAGACAATAGACATAGACATAGTCATAGACGTAGACAATAGACATAGACATAGACATAGACATAGACATAGACATAGACGTAGATATAGAAGTAGACATAGACATAGACATAGATTTTAAGATTAATTTTACAGCATGTCTTACACAACCATGACCTGGACTACTGTTATATTCATCTCGCTCAGTTTAGGTTTATAACTTGGTATTTTGAGCACAGTACAGCTCATTAGTGAGTTAGGTAGCTAGCTAGTTAGTTAGTCAAACCTTATGCAACGTAATGTAATCTCTAGGCTTTCAAAGTTTAAGTAACTTCATCCACATTTCTGTCACTTCCTCTCTCTTAGATCAAACATTTCTCCCAAGCAGTTATTTCACTGCGATCCTGAATTCATTCACAAAGTGAAAGACTATTACTTCACAAGAAGCAATTTGTTTTGTGAAAATACTTGTAGTGGGCGAATTTTACCACAAATTTAAAAACTTTTGGTTTACCTAAATATCACTATTTTGTTTTTCATGTACTTAAGGACAGCCCTGACCATAAACATGTGTTCTGGCACATTTTCTCGTCATGACGTCGGATCTGTAACAACGTAATACGAAAGACAAATCTGTTGCAGCTGAAGAAGCACATCATTTAAGTCTTTGGTTGAGACATCGTCATGAAAAGGGATGTTCCCACAAAAGAAGTAATCCTGAGGGATACTTCGTTTTCCTCGCCGTACTTTCCCATTTCCACAATGTTATATCCTTGCTCTTACCCCGTGTAAACCCCATGGAGCTTGGGCCCTCTAGGGAATACTACCCATCCACCCTCTGTTGCCCTTCGCATCACCAAGTCTCTTTTATGAGAATAGACAGGCAGACAAGTAGGTGAAATAAAACTTACGCTCAGAGCAGAAATCTGTTCAAAGTACGGGGGCACAGTTTAGCGTTTTCTGTGAAAATGACGTTCTGGAAAGATTTCCTCTTAGACCAACATTTTATTTCCAGTAGTTGAATCATTCACCCACTTGAAGTTTAGTTAAAAGGAAATGCCAATTTGAATGACTTAGGAGTAGATGAGAGGATAATATTCCACTCATTCTCAAAGTGAATGGGGATGTGCTGATATGCACCGGGTTAAACTGTTTTAGGATATGCTTCTGAGGCGGGATTTTGAGGAAAAGGGAATAAATTTTCTAGATTCAGGAAAAGGTTAGAAATCTGTTGGTAAGTTAAGATACTGTCAGCGTCTTACTTATAACTTTACTTTGTGGAGCAGTTAAGTGAGGCGTGGATGGGAGACTTTAATAAAATGAATCATGAATGAATGGTCTGTGGTATTGTGGATTGGGCTGAACAGTTTCTTGAGGAGTATGATGTGCAGAATTTGGCTTATACAATTGTAACGTTGCAGTTCCCTAAAACACTGAATCGTTTTATATTTATTGGACCGTGCATCATGTTGATAGTTGAATAAAGAGAGACCAACTTGATGTTACTTGTTTTATTATTTCATTATTTACTGCTCAACATGTTTCGGATGTATTAACATCCGAAACATGTTGAGCATTAAATAATGAAATATAAAAGCAAGTAACATCAAGTTGGTCTCTCTTTATTCAACTGGATCATTTCTTAAGCAACTGAAGAACTAATAGCTTCTTAAGAATGACCTTCATTTTCATGTTAACTACGGAGTTTAGAGTTTTACTTGAAATGTTCAGATATTTGCTTGTGCAAAAATTTACTGATTTAAGAAGTTTTTCACAAAATCCCATCAGATGACTTTACTTTGCGTGATGTCCTTCCCCACAGCACTGACGAATATCTTCTCTACAGCGGGAGAACGCCCGTGGTGTTATATTCAGGGTTCCTGTCTTGCGCTGTTGTTACAGCAATTGCCGCGAGATTACGATAAATTGGATTCTTATATCAGTTTTTCCTTAAATGAAACGTATTAATTAAACAATTTCATTCCAGTGTTTTATCACCTACCTTCAGTAACATACAATAAAGAAACTACACAAGAAAATTTAAAAAAAATTTACATTGTAATTGCTAGATAACGATTAGTACGTGTTATACAATTTGCGAAACAATACAAATTTAAAATATATATAACCATTTTTTAATTTTTAAATCATTTATTTAAATACTTGAAGATGGTCAGTACGACCGAAACATGTGGGAGGTATTGACAGGATTAATAAAATTTTTGTGGTTGCCGGCAGCAGGTACTTTAATATTAATATTATCTTCATTAACATAATAATTATAGCTACGATTGTATCGAAATGGTAGTGGTAAGAACTGTAAGTACGTTGCATGTGTTCTAGTGACCATTAGAAAAAGGAGACTTAAGGCAAAGGGGAAAGAAAAGCATTGGATATAGGAGGCAACTTGCAGTATTTAGGTGTCATGACGACCTGCTACACTGGCTGTCCAGTACGGCATAATGGACACGTGGACATAGCATTGTCATTTGTCTTGAACACGCATATGAGCGCAGACTGTGCAACCTTTGCATTTGTTACGTTTGGAAGAGAAGTGCTGCGGGTAACATCCTTCGTCATAGAAGACTTGTTAGCTCGTTTTATTAAAACGTTTAACCTCTCAGGTTCCTTTACGTAATTAAACAAACATATAAATCCTGACCCATACGGTTAAAACACATTTCACCTACATTTAGATTCGTGTTATATAGAAAAGCAGTTCTTCGACCTGAAAAGTGCAGGAAACCCGTTAACACAGGACGTGGGGGAAGTGAATAATCTTCATATTAAAGGAAGTAGAAAATGCAGTAACTACTGTGTTTTAAAGGGTTAAAAATATTCCGAGTAGGGGTTTTTTCCCTTGTAGCGCTTCGACCCCATTCCGGGTCATCACCTCCCCTTACGAGGCTTCGCGATCACTCTCGTGGGACACACCACATTCCGTAGGACTCCCCTGGACGAGTGATTCCGCATACGTTACGTTAGTTAACTCGGTGTAGCTGCTGTTATCACAGGTACTACGATGCGATAGGACACGGTCGCACCCGGGCCCAGTGCTTGTTGGTACATCCTGCCTTCATGAAGCAAAATGTTACTGTAAGCATTACTTCATTTGGTTATCACAATCTACACTATAAATACAGAACGTAAAACAAGAACGCAATAGTATATATATGTATAAATATAAATGGATTGTTCAGGACTATTTCAGTTACAGCCTTTTTTGATAATAGGTTTTTGTAGTTGTCAAACAGGAAAATAAAGTTATATATGTATTGGTTACGTATACTTGGGAACGTTGTGGCTACATACGTTTGGCAACGTACTGCCTGCGCGTGCTTTGAAACCTACTGGCTACGTATGTTGGGAAACGTGTTGGCTACGATGCCTGGAAACTTACTCGCTGCGTATGCTTGGAGACAAGAAGCTGCATGGCGCAATGTAGAGTTGTCGGTATATAGGGTCCGTTGTAGGCGAAATGAATAATCATGTGGCTACTGCGGGAAAAAACCAAATTACTCTGGCAAACGCCTGTCCCAGTACCCCTTTGTCCACCACAAATCCCATGTGAACTATTTTGAGATCAAACCCGTGCCTTCGCAGTGTGTGTGGCCGGCGGTAACGGCCTGAGCCATGACAAGGCGTAAAGAGCAATTATGATCGAATAGTAAAGTACTCAATAAGGATGTGGTAATTCTTGACAGTGATTCGCCGAATCGTTTGGAAATAGCAGTTATTTAAATTTGTTTAAGTTACAATTAGTACTCATTATCATCATCATCATCATCATCAATCCGCAGTCTGTCTAACGACAGATCCACAGCGAGTTCTCCAGACAGCGCGATCTAGTGCTCCCACAGCGAGTTCTCCAGACAGCGCGATCTAGTGCTCCCACAGCGAGTTCTCCAGACAGCGCGATCTAGTGCTCCTACAGCGAGTTCTCCAGACAGCGCGATCTAGTGCTCCCACAGCGAGTTCTCCAGACAGCGCGATCTAGTGCTCCCACAGCGAGTTCTCCAGACAGCGCTATCTAGTGCTCCCACAGCGAGTTCTCCAGACAGCGCTATCTAGTGCTCCCACATTCCATAACTTCCGTAACTTTTCGTTTTCCTCAAAGTCATCCAGCAGTTCCCCTACATCTTCTTCCTCATCTTCCTTTCCCTTCCATCTTTCCTTCAATAACGTGTTTTAGAAGGCAGTTCCTACGCAAGATGTGATCAATTTATTTAACCTTTCCTCACTTTATATTATGTAATACTTCATTTTCCACATGATCAGTTCTTCTGCAGCACCTCTACTCTGACTACTGAATCATACAGTTGCAAACTGCAGCACGTTGCCTGTCACATCCTTATACGTCAGTGGAGTACAGTCTAACGGTGATGTTTGAAATGCGCAAGGCTTAAAGAGCATCGAATGTTGTGGGAGTGTCCTCATGGAAAGATGTGTAAATAAATTTCTTTTTAGATATATAGGCCTGTACGAGCTGCCATCTCGGCTACGTGTATTGCACCTGAGTAAAACTCGCGATTACCGGTATTCCCTGCCAAGATCCGAGCCGGCTGATCCAGAATCTCTCCGAATCTTCACGGTAGCATTGTACGTGACTTTACTTTAACTTTATGCCTAGGATTTTACATTTTGCCAGGGAGCTTGAGTAATTAAAACCAAAGATGTTAAATTTAAAAATTTAATTGCGTTCTTTTTGGCTTTTGGTTTTGAACTTTTGTTTGCCCTCTACCCTCAACAAAAGCCAATCTTTTCCACTGCCTTTTTATTTCATACTTCTTTTAATTTTGTTCTTTTTTCAGGAAAGATTCTTAAAGGAAGTCTGACGACAGAAATAAAATTGCAAAAAGTCGGCTAATAGTTAGACGACGCTAATTGTAATTAGATGCCATTTTTCTACGTGGAACTTTCTAAACTTAACTTTTCCAAATTCCAACCACCCGACTTGTTATTTGTGCTGGTGCTTTAGAGTCACATCGAAGTCCCGGAGCGCAGCACCTGTCAACGAACGTCGCGGTGTTGAACGATGAACATTCCTGTCTCAGTCCGTAGGTCCCAATTTCGAGCACCGGTCTAGGGACAGACTGTCATAACTGATATATTCATTTTTTTTCAGTCCCTTGAGATAGTTGTTGGGTAATGCTTTGACAAGTCGCGCAAACATCCTCTCTCATTTCTTCTATTAATTATTAACATATTTAACATTTTATAAAATTTAAAGTTATTGTCAAAAATAAATATATCAAGGATTAAAACACCGTTGTTGTTATTGTACTTGTTCTTGTTGTTGTTTTGTGGTGGTTGTGCTGTTGTGTAGTGTTGTTGTTGTTGTTCTTTTTCTTACTATTATTATTATTCTTGTTCTTGTTCTTTTTCTTGTTTGTGGTGGTGGTGGTGGTGGTGTTGCTGTTGTTGGTGTTATTATTATTGTTGTTGTTGTACTTGTTCTTGTTGTTTTGTGGTGGTTGTGCTGTTGTGTAGTATTGTTGTTGTTCTTCTTCTTGTTCTTGTTATTCTTATTCTTCTTGTTCTTGTTTTTTCTCTTG
>Ga0123353_10014408_pt1 | contig 11397 bp, 3 predicted proteins | sample TergutLab28metaG_3_FD_92763 | JGI IMG/M metagenome (GOLD analysis project Ga0123353, IMG submission 92763) | Labiotermes labralis P3 segment gut microbial communities from Petit-Saut dam, French Guiana - Lab288 P3 | ecosystem: Host-associated > Arthropoda: Insects > Digestive system > Gut ... | reverse complement strand
TTAAATTTACCGACCACCGAAAACGTGCAGCTTAAGCTTAGCAATTGACAGTAATGTTGAGTGAAACACCTCTTATCTCTCTATCTCTTGGAATATATGCAGTATCAAGTAAAACAAACAAACAAACTGATAAATTCCAGCAATAACAATTAATATTCTTCATTGTTTTTCTCGGTTTGTCGAGACCAGCGCGTGGACAGTGTCTTGAAATAGACCACAATTGCCTGTCTCCTTCTGACTGCCATAATACTCAACTTTTGTCTTCATCAGCATCCCTTCACCTTTGCCGCTGCACGTCAACCACTGGCTTCCAGAATCGTTATAAAATACCTTAAAGATAAAGGCAGTGATTCAAAATTCTACTCCATCTTATTCTAAACCACGTAAATTCAGTAGGTGAAGCAACACCGCAAAATAAGCGGAATGAATAAAAAATCTAGACGTGGCATAACACTGATCCACAAAGTACAACAGTGAATGGAACACTAGGCTGGGCATCCCCAGTCTGGCACAAGTTAAGTCAGAGAACAGTTTTCTACCACATGAGTCGCGGTGTCTTCGAGTAACAGACTCTTACCACATGTTACTGCCACAACTGCTAGTTCGCACATCCCCTAACACATCATAAAACTTGGACTCGATCCCAACTTTTATTGAAATGTTGAAGAATTTATAAGCTCTTCCGTACGCAAACACACATGGCTGGCAGCGTCATGTCAGTGAGTGTCCTTGCTAGTGAAATATGACTAGCAGTATCTGCGGCAAACAAGACAGCGCTACATCTTGATCAGCACTCTGCATGCTACGAACAAGGTATGTCGCTGCAAAGTGTTCTACTTCCCCACACATGTCATTATAAGCGTAAAGAAACTTGTCCTGCCATCTAGTGACACTATACGCCAATCACTTGCAGAATTTAGCAAAGTGGATTTGTAAGGAAGCATGGGAGAACCTATTCTATATAAACACGCAAAATAGGTGGAAAATATTAGCATCAAAAGACTTCATAAGGACCCCCTGATTAATTCGGTAATTCGGAAAACATTCCAGTAAGTTCAGGGATTACGTATTATCCAATTTACTGCACTGTATATCCATTCGCTTCAAGAAAAACAACATAACTGATACTGCATAGCGACTGCCGCCACGTTAGTGCTGAGGTGCGTCTTCCACGTAACATTTCCGCTGTGCTCAGTTTCGGAACGCCCACGCCAAATTTACGCATAGGCAATTGGCACAACACAAATATCAGCGGACTTTGTGATGGATTCTGAGAAGCGTCAATTCCGTAAATATTTATTGCCGTGTCAGTAAATAAAGGCCGCAAGAAAATTTTTTAACCTAATTCAGATGAAGTTGATGAAAAATTCTGGGTATAACACGGAAATAAGTACGTAATTTATAGAGGTCATGTAGTATTGTTAGAAGATTTAAATCTAGCAGGCTACATACGACAGGCTGAACATAGCCTAGGAATGCGGGAGACGAAACCGTGCTAGGGAAGTCTCTTGTAAAACGCCTACTTGCACGGGTAAAAAAGTTGGAAAATGACTTTAAAATACCTCGCAAGTAGACGGGTTGTCTGGATGGAAATTTGATAAACCTGGCTCGGAATCGTGTATCATGAGGAGCTTTGTCGAATCTTTGGGTTCTGCTACCATAATGCAACTGACGTGTATTGTCGCATGAGATGCATTACTTAGCCTGTTTCTTGATACGTAGCATTTGTTATGAATGAGAGGACAGTTGTCTTCAATTGCGCCTTTGGGAACAAACCTGTGCCAGTAATAAGCCTGTACGCATAATAAGCCTGTGCCTGTAATAAGCCTCTGCCCGTAATAAGCCTGTGCCTGTAATAAGCCTGTGCCCGTAATAAGCCTGTGCCCATAATAAGCCTGTGCCCGTAATAAGCCTGTGCCCATAATAAGCCTGTGCCAGTAATTACTCTCGAAACAACTTTATAGAATTTCTTGAAACTTGTTACGAAAACCGGGCAATGAGAACCGCACAAACGTATTGCTAAAATTATGAAATCATAAATATAACAAAACGACTTCCGTACCAACTTCTGAGTTTAGATTGGCATTGGTGGCATGTGATATGGGAGTCTGAAATTTGATGTGTAAATATGTCTCTAAACACGCGAGCGTAAAGCGCTTTGTAGAACGTTACGTAGCTGTATGTAATTTCCGCAAAACCCTTATTAAGCTTGCCGATTGATGCAGAAGCATTTCAGACAACCAAGTGATATATTGGACGCAGACTTGTCGTGATGTTTGCTGTGTCCATACAATACATATGTGACAGCTACAAATATGTTTGACAGTACGAAACTGTCAAACATATCTGATCCAGTGTGATTTGGAAATATTGCTTTCCTTCACTTACAGAAGTGTGACTTTGTCAGTTACTTCTTTTACTGTCATTTTGAATCTTCTGTAGGAACCGATATGGCATAGGTACAGGTTTTTCCCACGGTTCCTTTTCACCCTGCAGTCAGATTTACAGTATGCGTGTCTGTGTCTATGTGTCTGTATCTGTCTGTGTCTATGTGTCTGTATCTGTGTCTCTGTCTATGTGTCTGTGTCTATGTATCTGTCTATGTGTCTGTGTCTATGTATCTGTGTCTGTGTATGCGTCTGTGTCTATGTGTCTGTGTCTGTCTGTATCTGTGTCTGTGTCCATGTAAGTGACCTACAGGATCTGTCCTCGGAAGGAGTCTCCTTACGACTGCTCGCATCCAAAATGTATTGTACTCAGTCACTTCTCATTTCCTACAACTGGTATCAGCGAGTGCAAATAATACTTTTGAGGGGCGAATCCCATGAATTTACCAAGAGGGTTGATGTGGGTGTATATCGTGCTATAGGGTCTGCATAGTACTGAATGAAAATGCTAAATAGAACGACAATGGGGAGAAGAGTCCGAGTGCAAACGTGAAGGGTGAATTCACAATGAGTTATTGCCTCTTGACCTGCTCAATTGTGTTATGCCAACTAACAGAGAGAAGGGTGCCCCCCTCATGGTGATATGCTATATTTTCGGAAATCACCCATATGTTCGTATATATGTCGGCCAACCTGTGTTTTCGTCACCAGAAGCTATACTACTAGCCTGTGTTCTAGTTAAACAAATGATATAACTTTAAATGTAGACTAATATTCTACAGTACTAAATTTCTCGAGAAGCTATTAATAGCTCAGGAAGCCAAGAAAGTCTCTGCCTGGTAAGGAATACGAAGGATCTTTACCATTTTAACAGCAGCCCGCAACTAGCCTTTTCCCCGATCAGAATCGCTCAAATCCGGAACCTCATATATTACTTATTTGAAACTTTTCAATATTATCTTCGAATTTACGGCGTGTTTTCGGAATTATTCCTTTCTTTTAGGGTTAGCTACCAAAATCTTGCGTGAATTCCCATTCACTCTCACTCGTGCTCAAAGCTTTGTCTAACTTGTTTCCCTTACTTGCATCATTCTGAACGAAGTCATTAACAACGATTATAAATCATAAAGCTCATAGTTCTGCATTTTTCTATGATGTGTCACTATTCTTCCATTTCATGTCCAAATATTTTCCTCAGCAAGATATTTTGTAAGTTCTTGTCCCAGTGTGAGGCAATTGCCGTTATGAGTGCTTCAGTATTTATGCTTTAGGTAGAGTGGAGTTTTTTGAGCCGAAAAGTAGCAAGTATTTGCCATATTTATTCTTCTCTTAATTTCTTTGAGAAGGTTTAGTATCGTTCATTAACACGTGAACATTTCCACAGTTTCAAAGGATGGGTCGATTTGAGACATAGAAGAATAATCTCACATCATGGACATGTTAAAGCTGTACATGACATCCTTTCCCTAACAAACATTTCATAGTAAGAGCTGACATGCTTTCCGAATGATGTATGAAAAATCCTTACTGTAACGGATTATTATTTCCTGCTGTTTCAGTGCCACTATTTTTCCAACTAATCTAATTTAGCCTTATACCTTATTTCAGTTTACTAACCTACAGAGACACCAGACATTCCAGTTTATACCACACCTCATGTCCGTGCTATGTAGTTCCCTACTATGCGTTCAAGTCCAATGAAATATATACGGTAGGGAATTTTTAGCCGTACGCCCATCTCTTACGCTGAGGGCCCAAGCTTGGTCTGCTGTCCGCCTTGGCGTATTCATTATGTTCACAGGTACCGGCCACAACTTCATCCTGTCTTCTCTGTCTACAACCAGAAGCGTGCTATGACGCGTTAACAAGATACCCACTTAATATGAAATGATAATACAAGTAATAATAGTAATAATAATAAATATATAAGACCAGCAGCAATAATTGGAACAACAAAAATAGGCTGTGTGATTTAAATTTAAGTGATATAAAATGAACAAGTGAGGCAAAATCTTAAGGTATTTACATCGCGCTAAATATTAGCAAATTTAATATTATCACCTGTTAGCTGGTGTCTAATTTAACGTGTATCAAAACCAAAAGACTTCTCCTTGATCAATTGACTACTGCCTGGTAAGTGACTTAACGTGGAACATAACGTAACGGCAATAAAACCTGTACTCCATTACTATGGCATTAGACGTAAGCCTACATTTAGCGATGCAGGTATGACAGATTTCGACTGAGATATTTTAAAATTAAGTAAAAGTGAAAGAGATATTGAATGGCTCTGTAGATGGAAGTTAAGATATATCTCCAATGATATCCGGAATATTAATTTAAGTAAGACTCTCCCTCGGCCTTCAAAACCCCTGACTGTCTTCGATTTGTGATTATCTTACCATCTTTTTAATGTCTGCATTTGAAACAGTGTCGATTAATAAAGCACAAACAGTGGATAATAGACATCAACATGTGTACACTTGGGGTGACCACATTCACTTCATTATTTACACTGCTGTTAGCCCCACTGTCACATTCAGGGTCTTTTGACAGTGCGTTTGTTTGAAAGAGACACGTGTTGAGGGTCACCATTCAGGTGACATCGTCAGCGCTGGTGCGATTTCATTTCGAGTTAACCGCATCCAAATAGACGCGTGTTCAAAGCCAGGACTCAGTTATTATGCATGTTATTGAGACCGGATCGGACAAGCTGTGTGTCGAGCTATAAGTTACCGCTAAGTTAGTCTGCATAGATCTCATATTGAACATGCTTACAGGCCTGAACTGAGAACTTCCTGTTGCACGTAGCCTTTTCAAACAACATCAGTTTCGAAGATTCGGGTTTTATGGAATATTACACCGTGTCAGTTGACAGGCTAAATTAGTGCAGGTTACCGAGGTTTCGAAGGATCGCAGTGCATCCATTTCATTGTCGTGTTGTCCAGTCTTTCTCGGAGTGCTTGACCCTGAAGATTGTGTTGCTACCGTCCATCTCGGAACATCGACAACCATTAATCGACACAGCAAAACTTCCCAGAACATCAGCATTCTAAATTTGAAAATTTTTAAAACCCTCATTTTGTATTGATGTCCATTCTCTTCTTACTTCCTAACCTTTACATTCAAAGATCCATTTAAACTCCCGGCTCACAAAGACCGTCTCACTATATACTTTACTTCCCTTGGCCTGAGACATCACCTTCTTGTGTTCAACAAACATTAGGTTATACGTCTGCGTATTATTTGCGTCTTAACGTTTTAGGTGAGAAGTCCAAAGAGAATCGATTGTGTTTTGAAGTGCAGCAGACATTTTCAGGATTTACTGTGCTGTTTATTTCTTCGTGAATATAATTTTGATTTCTTACAGTTATTGCCAGATATTTCAAATTTGCCATATTTTCGAATAATTTATTATCTGCTTATAATGATGTTGCAGTCCAATTGTAGCAAGTGTTTTGCGGTGATCCACAGTTGTCATACTTAAGCTTCTTCATTGCCTCCAGTCCACATATCTGGATATGGTACTGTACTGCGGTTTGCGGCCGGGCCCGATGTTAGGATGTGGGCTTGGGATTAGTAACAATTAGCACGGCAGCTGCATTCAGTAGTGCTGTGTGACCCCGACGCTTCAGGCTACACCGCGACCACAGGAATACAGATCTGTCCACGGGAATCGCCTTTTTTTCTTGAAATACATTTTCGAGTTTTTGTGTCATTGTTCAGTTAGAAATACAGTGCGCTATCACAACAAAATCCTGTGACAGGTGCAACACATTCACAGTAACTTACTGAGCCTGGCGTTTCAACGCCTTTTCTACGACATTTCACATTTTGTCCATATTCTCAGTTACGATTGTCCAGTCCATAGTTCATTGAAGACTATTAGATATATAATATTGGTCGTGCATCTACGCTGGAGTATCGCAAGTGCTAATGACAGTATGTGATTTTATTTACAAGTGTCAAAAGACAGAAACTGTGTGCAATGTGGTGCAGGTACCAAGATGTCTACTATAGACAAGTGGAAGACACCATTCAGTAAACATTGTGGACATCAGGAGCAGTAACAGCGACACAACACTAACTGAGACGGAGTTGCTACAGTGTATTTCACTCGATTAATGCTTGCAACCATTCAGTTCTGAATCACGTATCTGCGGTATCGTGGCATATTTGGCCATGCTATGTTTCAGGCACTTACTCACCGCCATCAAAACAAATAGTCCAGGGCTCAGTTTCAGACCAGCCTGTGTGGTATTTGTGGTGGACAGAGTGGTTCTAGAATAGGTTTGTCTTCGAGTAACTCCATCTTCCCCTGTCACTATTACACCAGCTGTGTTCCATACGCATTCATTTATCTATCACCGACTCTGTATGACTTTCGCAGTTGATATCGTCGTTAAATGCTCGTAAAATGCCCACAAAAAAATTTCGTGTCGTGTAAATTATAGACAGTAGTTCTTTGCCTGATTAACTCCTGAAAATGGAGACATGTTTTCCTAAAGGCAGTTAACTGTTTGCCACTAGACAAGGCGTCATATGCTAGAATATTAGTCTTTATTAGCACCTTTGTTATTTATCGGTTGTGCATGGCTGTGAAGTTAAGGAGGTAAAATAGTTTGGACGTGCTTGAGATTGGGGTGTTGAGAACACTTGAAACCCTGTGACAACAGGATCGTAGAATTCGGAAACAGTTTGTGTGTTTGGATTCTTAGACATGCTGGACAATAAAGGAATAAGAATTCTCTTCACAATAGGTGGAAGAGATATTTCTCTTGCCCACACACTGGATGCCGATGGCTATTTATGCCGGGGCGTGAAGTTGACCACTCACCTCCATCTAGTACGAACGTTAAGAATTCGTTGATTTGGATCTTCCTTCACTCAAACGTCGTTACAGTGTAGTGCCTAAGTAAGCCGAAGGACAGCTTTACATTAACGGTATGGTGAACAAAACTGCGTTATGACGAGATACATACTTAGTACGCTTCATCATATCGTATCAGAATGATAAAACCAAGGTGAATGAGATGGGTGGGACATGTGGCATGAGTTGGGAGAGAATTTGTACAAACTTATAGCCAGAATTCCTGCAGAGAAGAGACAGTGTGGGATACATGTTAGGTTGGATTGTACTGTTGAAGTAGGCATGAATGGAGTGGGCTGTGGCGGCTAAAAACTACCAGATATTGAAGAAAAATTATTTGGATTTGAATTAGATTCCTTCTCCTAACAGCTGTGCGTTGGATAAAACAATGTACGTACATTTTACTGCTCCGAAAATTTCCGTATGTTGCTTCTAGGATAGCAAGAGCTTTCAAAAAAAATAAGTGTTTCTTTGTATGACCCTTCTGTTGTGTTCCTTCATGAATCGAAATCGTTCGGAAAGGAACTCATATTGCCTTATTCACTGAATTTTCTTTCAAATTATTTCGCGAGGATGCACGTTTGGCATAATTTAATATACTCCCCAAAATTTGACTGAAAAGACTAAGGAGAAAACGAAAAATCACCCTCAGGAAACCGGTAGCTTGACACACATTTGATTAATGAGTGTGTCAGGAACATACAAACCCTATGCCCTTTTTCGTAACCACCACGACAAGAAAGCGTGTATTGGAACATGGAAGCTCCACTAATTCTGTCGCATAGTACTGGATGAAGGTGAAGGGTCAGCTTCACCCGTCTGCTGTTTTCAACCTATGAACAATCCTTCGGTCCTCACACGATAACAGACCCAGTCAGTATATTCCCCTTGCCACTCATTTCATTGTATTCATGTAAATGACACATAAGTTAAATGTGTACAAACTAGGAGACTGTCAGACTATGAAGTCATAAAACTGAGTAATAAAAGGTTGTTGACGTGTGTGGAGATCCAGAGTGGAAAATTAAAATGTTTGTTAACTGTGATTTTAGTCCAATTCCATTTCTAAGAACATGGGCCTATGATATCAAAATGCTGTCACGAAATTTGGTATGAAATTCTGTCTTATCAAATCCGCCCCACCTGCTGAATTTATAGTGTTCTACAGTCATTACTAAATACAAATGTAAATTTATGTAGAGTGTAAAATAGTTAGGCTATGGGGCAGTTTGTATTTAAGTTTCTTGGATAGCAACAAATAGTGGATTATAAGAACTGGGAATATGAAATTTGATATGATGACATGATATAAAGATTTCTATAAATGATAAAGGTACTACTGTTCCTAAGTCAACAATTAGGGACATGGAAAAAATGCAAACATGAGGTTGTATCCAGGAAATGTAACATCGAATCTGTAATGAAATGAAACTAATTGCCCCGAAATAATAAGCATAATAATAATAATAATAATAATTATTATTATTATTATCATCATCATCATCATCATCATCTTCTTAAGAGTAAATTTTCGGCGTACTGAGCCATGCTGTAGGTCGTAAATTGCATAATTTTCTTGGAACAAGCCACAATATTTAAAACAATATTAACAAGAAGGAACTTTTAGAATTCTTTTCTGTTCTAAATTTGGTTGCGTAAGGTTTGCTGGAAATTGTTGTACATAATTAACAGTAAATTGATCACGTATTCTGTCACCAAGTCTCTAAGACGAAATCCTTGCTATTGATTCAAAGTGGAAGAGAGAAGTGAACTGATTTTAGTCAGCGAAATTGAAATTCCTGTTTTTTTAAAACGTAAAATGTAGTCTTCCGACATATAACGTACATTTCTTTTCATTCTTGTTTGTATAAACACTGTTATAGATCATAGGTCTCCTGTTATCAACAGTTACAACGAGAATTCATATGTTCGTTTATGAGACGTGACAGTGTGTCATTTTATGAAGCGAACTGTACTTGCAGTCTACGGTGCTGATTGGTAATGAGGTTAAGCTAAGCCTTGGTAGTGCAGTAGCATTCAGGCTGATGGACGGACGTGGAAATAAGCTCTACCACGGCTACAGTAATTACTAATTAGTGCACCCTTTCTCACCCTCTTCCCCCACCCTTAGCACGTGTGTAACTGGGTCCTTTTTCTCTGCCGCCTCTGCCCCACGTCCCGTCTTCCATGCAATTCACCCACAGCTTTTACAGCATTTAAACCATCTTTCAGTAATCTCGGTTGCAGTGATGCTAGCGGCCTTTGCTGAAATAAACTCACATCTGGAGTGTAGTGGTTAGGGTAAGCCCACTAACAAACTGAGATTGGCGTAACAGAGGAACTAACATCATGACACAGGCTTTCCAATAAGAAACAGATGGTTGCTCACCTGTTCAAAAAAATTAATCCGTTTTGAGACCCGTAGTTTTGTTACCATATTCACAGTGTGGGCTTAGTTCATCTGAGCCGATTCTAAGCAACTTTAATTTTTCCGAGTTCATTTATTATCGTTTAATATGGTTTTGAATATTCCAAGCAGCCAATTTCCTTGAGTTTTTTCCCGCCAAAATATCAAATACGTCACCCATGCATTTTAAAAGCAAGATTTGTCTCGCTCACGTCATGTCTTTTTGACCTGACAGTATTAAGTGAAAATTAAAAATTGTCACGCTCCAAATTATGTAATTTCTCCCGTGCCTCTTCACTTTGTATAACTCGCATCCAAAAATTTGTTGTTCACTCTCCAATACTATCCACCATCTGTTCTCTAACGAAAGTTCGAGACTGTTCTTTAAATCGATTCATAGCAACTTAACATTAAAATGTAACAAGTCACAAAATATTCGTAGCTAAACAATTCAGGTGTGTTCGTTGACGTCGCTTCTAATACTGCTAATTGTTGAATTGCGATTTTGTTCCTCTTGTACTCTGTGTGCAAGCAGGTAGAGCCGACATTAAGGGATATAAAGAAACGCAAACAGATTCAGCGACTTCGTGTTGCAAGACGGCATTGCGTAGAATTGGCTTTTGTTTTACTGTAGCTAAAATTGTAGGATTAAGGAAGAAATTGTCTTGCCGTGCCATGTGCATATCCTTTTTCTCTGGTCTGTTTGTTCGAAATATTTTCGCCCCTGTAGATACTAACGAGTTGCGATTAAAAGATTCTCGAAAAAAAAAAACCTTTAGGTTTTCATTCTGCGTTTGTCCGCTTTTAGACACAGTTGTAATAAATCGACACAGTTTAGTAAAACAACCTGTAGAAATTTCAAGTAATTTTTTCATTGAGTCTGAAGTTCTAAATGCAGAGAGACGGACTGACAGACGCACCATTCACATAAACGCAATCTGAATTCCACAACAAAACAAATAATAATAATAATAATAATAAAGCAGTTGTCAACATGGCCTCTTGCGTCTCTCATTCTTTTAAAATTATATATCATATGTTTAAGATAAAAGTACAGTAGGCCTGTAGGCTTTCATGTGAAGAACCTCAAACTTGAGCCAGAAAAGTAAGAACCACGAAACAAGTGGCATTTTTATCGAGTAACGTCAGAATTTTTCAGAAACATTAATCAGATTCGTACCTTACATAATACAAGAGCACAAAAAATGCAAAGAACAAAACTGTTTGTCTTCTCCAGCTTAGTAAAATATAGCATCTTTACTTGGGACATCCCGTTGTGATTAAGGTAGACAAGGTGTAAGGATAATAGCCATCAGCCACAATTTAATTCTTCTAGCATGTAGTATGGTTTTAATGCGACATGTTTCGTTTCATAAACAATAAGCCATCTTCAGGCTGATAAAACACCAAATAAAAATTGTTATGTAAACCGCTTTATGTTATTTTACATCACAGTTGAGTCTGAATTTCAGAAATATCATTAACTGTTTGAAAAGCCGAGAACAATAAAGTCTTCAAAATTGCACTATTTTCAGAGAGAAGCGACAGAAATGATAAGTTGAAAAGTTATGGTGTTAAAATAGTTAAAATTAGAATTAGTAATCTGGTTTTTTTATTGTTACACCGTGCATGTTGGGTGTTGTGGCAGCATGCTGCCACAACACCCAACTTGTACAACGAAATTAATCTGTGACTATTTCTAATGTGACTTTAGCAAGGAATATATAGCTCCC
>Ga0123353_10014407_pt1 | contig 11397 bp, 10 predicted proteins | sample TergutLab28metaG_3_FD_92763 | JGI IMG/M metagenome (GOLD analysis project Ga0123353, IMG submission 92763) | Labiotermes labralis P3 segment gut microbial communities from Petit-Saut dam, French Guiana - Lab288 P3 | ecosystem: Host-associated > Arthropoda: Insects > Digestive system > Gut ... | reverse complement strand
GATTTAGCCCCACAGAGGTGTAGAGAGCCTCAACTTCCTTGAGGGTTAGCGGACGGTAGGTGCCAGGGGTTAAAGCAGGATCCAACTGCAGCGTGCCAAAGGTCAAGCGGCGAAGATAGGTCACCTGTCCACCTACCGCCAAGAGCATTCTCTTAACTTGATGATACTTCCCTTCACAGATGATCACCTGAGCCTCTCCCGAAGCGGTGATGATCAGTTCCGCCGGTAGACAGCGCTCCCCTTCCGGTAAAACTATGCCAGCAGCAAAGGTTTCGGGAGCGGTGGGATCCAACTCCCCTAAGTACCGCACCAGATAGCTCTTTTTAATTTGTCTTTTCGGCGCCAGCAGGCGGTGAGCCAACTCGCCTTGGTTGCTGATAAGTAACAACCCTTCGCTATCTTTATCCAGGCGTCCCACGGGAAAGATACCGGGACGCCTATCTTCGTCCCTGAGGAGTTCCAAGACAGTATTAACCCCTTGGGTAGCACTAAGATAGCCTGCCTTTTTATGGAGCATATAATAAACATAGCGAGTATAAGTTAGGGCACGCCCGGCTACGACAAAAAGAGTCCCCTGGGGAACGATTTGCTCCTGGGGATCGTACTTGACACTTCCTTGCCAGGAAACTTCCCCTTGAGAGATAAGGTGTTGGACTTCCCGGCGACTCCCTACTCCCAGTTGAACCAAGGCTTTATCCAGGCGCATTTTTTCTCCCGCCGTAGTTGCCAACTAAAACCTCTCCCCTTTGCTACATAGTGAAACCCTGTGTGCTTAGTGTTTAGGCAAGCACACAGGGTTATCTACGTACCACCCTCCTAGCGGGGTTCCACGATAAGCTTGATAGCGGTACGTTCATCGCCTTCAATTTGAATTTCGGTAAATGCAGGAATACAGACGAGATCCAAACCACTTGGTGCGACGAAACCTCGGGCGATAGCTACAGCTTTTACTGCTTGGTTGATAGCTCCCGCTCCTATAGCCTGTAATTCGGCTGACCCTTTTTCTCTGATGACCCCAGCCAAAGCACCCGCCACGGAATTAGGGTTGGATTTTGCCGATACCTTTAGAACATCCATTGTATAGTACACTCCCTTCAAATGTCGCAAGACGTGTGTCTGATATTCCATGAACGTCTCGTCGATTCCTTTGTTGCTTTAAAATTTTCATGCTTCGAATTTTCTAATACCGTATGCGAGCAATATATAGAGCTTTACCGGTCTGTGGCTGTAAATCTACCACGATACCGTTAAGAGTTGCCACCCCCTCAACCGGTTCCAGGCGAACCGGACGAGAGGTAGTCAACCGCTCGGTAGATTGATCAATACGCATCCCCAGCACCGATTCTTCCACCCCAGTCATCCCAATATCGCTAATATAAGCAGTGCCTTGGGGTAAAATGGCTTCGTCCGCTGTGGCCACATGGGTATGGGTTCCCCACAAAGCGGAGACACGCCCATCCAAATACCACCCTAAAGCCCTTTTTTCCGAAGTCGTCTCAGCGTGGATGTCTACTACTTTGCAAACCACTTCCTTGGGGATCTCTTGCAGTATGACATCTATTTCCCGAAAAGGACAATCCATCTGGGTATTCATAAAAGCACGACCTGAAAGGTTAATGATCGCCAACTGGTATCCGGTGGCACCCACGGTCACCACTGTCCACCCCCGTCCGGGAGTCCCTGGGGGATAATTAGCCGGGCGGAGTACTCGTGGTTCACTGTCGATGAAGTTATAAATATCTCTCTTATCGAAGATGTGGTTGCCCCCGGTAAGAATATCGATACCGCTGGCAAAAAGCTCGTCGGCTGTACTCCTGGTAAGGCCAAACCCTTGGGCGGCATTTTCGCCATTGGCGATGATGAAATCAGGAGCTAAGTCGCGCTTTATGCGGGGTAACAGTAGTTCTACCCCCGTGCGTCCAGGTGCCGCACATATATCACCGATGGCTACTATACGCATGGCAACTACTCCAATCCCGGAATGCGATGGACATAGATCATGCCCATATCCCGGTAAGCTCGTAAGCGCAGGTTGTGGTCTAGCTCCTGCACATGATGAAAGAGTTCTTCAAAGACCCGTTCAAAGTGGTAAAACTGCTCGCCGTCCATGGAGAGGTCTTCTAACTCCACGTCTTCTTCGTCGCAGAAATTTAACAACTGTTCATGCAAAATATCGATCTCCTGTTCAATTAAAGTCTCCATATCTCGTTCCCAACTGGTCATGTATAAACCCGAGCGCTCTTCATAACTAACAGTACTGAGAATAGGTTTAACCCCCAGGAGCATATGGCAGAAGGAGAGAGCCAGCTCCAAATTCTTCTTAAACTTGGTATATTTATCCGGAGTAAGAGCTTTGGTGGAAACATGAAAATCGAAACGCATAGTCTGTCTTTCCAAATCCACATTAACTGCGGCAAAGGCAGGGTAAATCATCAGAGCAGAAACCAAAAAGGCAGTTCCTGCCGGAACCGATTTGGGATGCATACGCACACCTCCATTAGTAGCAGCATTATAGCAGAATACGAACCAATTATCAAGCTCCCCGGGCACTCTTAATCTCCAGCAGCAAGTCTCGTAGCTGGGCAGCCTGCTCAAATTCTAGAGCTTTAGCTGCTTCCCGCATTTCTCGCTCTAACTGTGAGATAAGGTCTTGGTATTCACGGTTTTTCATTTTGGCAACTGTTTGTGTGGAAAGCTGTTCTCGCCCTTGCCCTTCCCGAGCAATACTGTCGATAACGCTACGAATATCCTTGCGAATAGTCTGAGGTACAATACCGTGGGCTTCGTTGTGAGCCCTTTGCAAATCGCGACGCCGCTTCGTCTCGCCAATGGCTTTCGCCATGGAAGCGGTTATTTTATCGCCGTACATAATAACCGTTCCTGCCGTGTTTCTAGCAGCTCTGCCGATGGTTTGGATCAGAGAACGTTCGGAGCGCAGGAAACCTTCTTTGTCGGCATCGAGAATTGCCACCAGGGAGACTTCGGGAAGGTCTAACCCTTCCCGGAGCAAGTTAATGCCTACCAGGACATCGAAGACTCCCAGTCTTAAATCCCGCAGAATTTCCATTCTCTCTAAAGCATCGATATCATGGTGCATATAGCGCACTCTAACCCCTAGCCCCTTGAGATAAGCGGTAAGGTCTTCGGCCATCCGCTTGGTGAGAGTTGTCACCAGTACCCTCTCTTTGACTTCGCTGCGCCGATTTATTTCCTGATAGAGGTCATCAATTTGCCCTTTGGTGGAGCGCACTTCGACAGCAGGATCGAGAAGACCTGTAGGACGGATGATCATCTCCACCGTTTGACTGCTCTGTTGCAACTCATAGTCTGCCGGCGTGGCTGAAACATAAATAATTTGATTTAAACGCTGACGGAACTCCTCGAAATTAAGAGGACGGTTGTCAAAAGCCGAAGGAAGGCGAAAACCGTAGTTTACCAGCATCTCTTTTCGGGAGCGATCACCGGCATACATACCTCGCACCTGGGGAAGGGTCACATGAGATTCATCTACCACCAGTAGGGAATCTTGGGGAAAATAGTCCAGCAAAACATCCGGGGAAGTACCGGGCATCCTGCCACTGATAGGGCGAGCGTAGTTTTCAATACCTTTACAAAAACCCATCTCCATCAACAGTTCCAAATCGTATTCCGTGCGCTGACGCAGACGTTGAGCCTCCACTAGTAAATCTTGCTCCCGAAACCAGGCAACCCGCTCCTCCAGCTCCTCTTCAATATCTTTTATCGCTCTTTTAATATTTTCCGGAGAGGTTACATAATGACTGGCAGGATAGATGTCGATCTTGGCGGGTATAGCCATTATCTCCCCGGTAAGGACATCGATTTCCGATATGCGCTCAATTTCGTCTCCAAAGAGCTCGATGCGAAAAGCCATTTCCGCAGTATTTGCCGGAATAACTTCCAAGACATCACCGCGCACCCGAAAACGCCCGCGTTGAAAATCTATTTCGTTGCGCTGGTATTGAATAGCTACCAATTGACGCAACAAATCGTCACGCTGAATCTGCTGCCCCACCTCTAAGGGGATATGCAGCTTAAGATACTCCCCTGGGGAACCTAGACCATAAATACAGGAAACCGAAGCCACTATAATAACATCGCGCCTAGTAAAAAGTGCACTGGTGGCTGCATGGCGCAAACGGTCAATCTCTTCGTTAATGGCGCTATCCTTTTCGATATAGGTATCGGTAGAGGGGATATAAGCCTCTGGTTGATAGTAGTCGTAATAACTGACAAAATACTCCACGGCGTTATGAGGGAAAAATTCTTTAAACTCACTGCAGAGCTGAGCAGCCAGAATTTTATTATGAGCTAAAACCAAGGTAGGGCGTTGCACTTGGGCAATAACATTAGCTATGGCGAAGGTCTTGCCGGAGCCGGTAATCCCCAGCAAGGTTTGCTCTTTCACCCCGGTAGTGACTCCTTCAACTAAAGAAGCAATAGCTTTAGGTTGATCTCCCTGAGGTTGAAAACCGGACACTAACTGAAACTGCTGCATACCAGCATCTCCCTTCATTTGCCGTTACTATTATACCACGATTATGAAATAAGGGAAAGGTGGCAAAAAATCTGCAGGTTATTTATTTCTACGAAGCGAAATGAAAAAGATAAACTTTCCAGCTTTGCAAAGGATCTTTCACCCAAGTAAAAAGGAGGAAGTAAGCATGTCAAACCCACAGCGCCCCATCACTATTGAAGATCTGTACCAGTTAAAATGGATCTCCGATCCCCAAATTTCTCCTGATGGTAAAAAAGTGCTTTATGTGCAAAAGGTAGTCGATCCTGAGGACAAAACTAAGTATCTCAACCAAATCTGGATGGTCGACCTCCTGCAAGGTGAACCCCGTGCTTTCACTTCCGGCACCAGATCCGACACCTCTCCCCGTTGGTCTCCCTGCGGTACCCAAGTCGCTTTTATCTCCAGTCGCTCCGGTAACAACCAAATCTGGCTCATCCCGGCGACAGGTGGCGAAGCCAAACAGCTCACGAAATTCAAACGGCCTTTGGGAGGAATTACCTGGAGTCCCGATGGCAAGCAGCTTTTGGCAACCGCGCGCATTGGTCCCGAAGATGAGGCTCCGGCTGGCGCACCTAAAAGCGATGTTAAAGTCATTACCCGACTCCACTACAAAATGAATGGCGAAGGCTACCATGGGGATCGCCGCGGGCACATCTTCCTGGTAAATGCCGAAAACGGCGAGGTAAAACAGCTTACCAATGGTGATTACGATCAGGGAAACCCAACTTGGGCAAAATGTGGCACCAAATTTATCTTTACCGGTAAAAGATTTGAAGATGCCGATTATAGCAGCCATAACGAAATTTACGAATATACCCTGGAATCCGGCGAGATTAAAATACTCACCGATGGCAGTGGTAGTTGGTCTTCCCCCAGCTACAGCGGCGACGGACAGCGTATAGCCTGCTTTGGTCATCAAGGGGAATTTCGCGGCGCGACTTTAAGTAAGCTCTGGATTCTCCCTGCCGGTGGCGGGAAACCTACCCAGATACTCAGCAATTTCGACCAGGCAGTCAGTAGTGGTATTGGCGCCGATATGGTTTCTGGCGCCTTACCTAAACCTTTGTGGTCGAAAGATGACCAATGGCTCTACTTCGTCACAGCCAAAGGTGGCTCCACCCACCTCTACCGTGTAGCCAGTAACGGCGGCGAACCGGAAATACTCTCCCCGGCTCAGCAGGTCATTTATGGTTTATCCTACCATAAAGGGAGCGACACCTTTATTATGGCTATCACCTCCCCGGATAATATTGGCGACCTCCATTCGTTCTATCTCTCCGGTGATAAGGGTAAGCGTCTAACTGCTTGCAACCAAACTTGGTTTAACGAAGTCTGGGTTTCGCTACCAGAACACTACTCCTTTACTGCCTCCAACGACGTCAATGTCGAAGGCTGGATGCTCAAACCTTACGGCTTCGATCCGGTTGCCTCTCCCAATCAGAAAGTTCCTTTAGTGCTGCAAATTCACGGTGGCCCACATTCCTCTTATGGTATGGCTTACCACTTCGAAATGCAAATGCTGTGTGCTAAAGGGTTCGCTGTTATCTTCAGCAATCCCCAGGGCTCTTCCGGTTACGGACAAAAGTTTGTCGCTGCCACCCATCACGATTGGGGTGGACAAGACTACCGGGATGTTATGCAAGCCGTGGATGAGGCTCTGGCGAAATGGAGCTTCCTGGATGGAGATAAGATGGGGCTCACCGGCGGCTCTTACGGTGGCTATATGACCAACTGGGTCATCGGTCAGACGAACCGCTTCAAAGCTGCAGTTACTGCTCGCTCCACCAGTAATCGCTTCAGCATGTTCGGCACTTCCGATGTAGGTTATAACAACGGCGAGTATGAGTTCGACGGCAAACCTTGGATCAACTACCAGCACTACCTGGAGCACTCCCCCATTATGTACGTGGAAAATATAACTACCCCCCTAAAGATAATCCATTCGGAGCTAGACTACCGCTGTCCCATAGAACAGGGAGAGCAGTTCTATACCGCCCTTAAGTGGTTGAAAAAAACTGTAGTCTTCGTCCGCTTCCCTAACGAAAGTCACGAGCTCTCCCGTTCGGGACAGCCGAAACACAGGGTTGAACGGTTAGAGCATATTGCCGGTTGGTTCGAGGAGTATCTTAAGTGAGCAATACCCCCCGTAGCCGCTCTCCCAGTCGTTCCCGTGCCACCCCTCCCCCGAAGCGCACTTCCAACGTTTCTTTAATAATTTCTTTATTTGCTTGTCTTCTAGTCCTTATCGTATCACGTTTCCTGCCAAGCATACTACCCGGTGCTGCCAACCTCTCCGACGACTCCTTTAACCTGGAGGGAGATTGGGTGCGCCTTCAGATGCTGGATGTAGGTCAGGGGGATGCGCTCCTCCTGACCTCCTCTCTGGGAGAAACTATGCTCATCGATGCCGGCAGCCGCTCCCAGAGCGCAACCGTACTGGAGTTCTTAGCAGCAGAAGGGATTAAACACCTGGATTATGTTATCGCCACCCACCCCCACGAAGACCATATTGGCGGTATGGCTGCGGTCATCCAAAACCTCTCCATCGGCAGTTTTTACCTCCCGGACGCTTCTCATACTACAGTCACTTTCAGCGATATGTTAAGCGCCCTGGAATCTAACAATATCGATGTTTACCAAGCCACCGCTGGTATGGAACTACCTTGGAAAATGGGTAAACTCACCTTTCTCTATCCCCCGGAAGGAGCTGTTTTTCGCAACTTGAACAATGCTTCGGTATTGGTTCATCTCTCCTTCGGCACCACCTCCTTTCTGCTCGCCGGGGATCTGGAAAAAGATATTGAAAGCGATCTTATGGCAGCTGGAGTAAACCTGCAAGCCGATTTTCTAAAAGTAGCCCACCATGGCAGCACCACTTCCACTTCTCCCAATTTCTTAGCCGCCGTCGACCCGGTAGTTGCCTTTATTAGTTGTGGGGCTGGCAACTCTTATGGTCATCCCCATCAAGAAATACTAGACCTCTTTTCGGCTTCGCAAGTTGCAGTTTACCGGACGGATCTGGACGGACACCTTTCCCTGTACAGCAATGGTACAAAACTCTATGTGAGTACATCCCCAGGGAGGTGAGCTCTGGTTGGCTCAAAGCTACACCATCGACCGCTTTGAAGAATATTGGGCAGTCTTAATTTCACCGACCAAGCAGCTCAATATACTGCGCTCGGAACTCCCTCTCCAGTGCCGCGAAGGAGATATCTTACAACAAACCCAGGCAGGTTGGGTCATAGATACCGAAGCCACCGCTGCCTTACGCAAGGAGAACCACGAGCGCTTGCACCGTTTGTTTGCGAAACGCCTGTAGACAAGCAGTTATGAAAGGAAGAAGCCCTATGTGGAATCAACAAAACACCGGTTTGTATGAGGGAATGTTAGCTGAAACTATCATGTATCCCGGCTATCAAGATAAGCCGTTACACGCTTATCTTTCACGTCCTTTGGGTCCCGGTCCTTATCCCAGTATTATCCTCATCCCTCATATGCCCGGCTGGGATGAATGGTGCCGGGAAACCGCCCGCCGTTTCTCCCATCACGGCTTTGTCACCCTCTGCCCAGATATTTTCGATGCTTACGGTCACGGTACCCCCACGGAGGTTTCCCAGGCAGCTCGTGCTGCCGGTGGGGTTCCTGACGCCTCCGTGTTAGGCGATTGCCAGGGAGCGGTTCATTATCTACAGTCTTTACCTTATGGTAACGGCAAAGTAGGGGTCATCGGTATGTGTTCCGGGGGGCGTCACGCCTACCTAGCAGCTTGCCGCGTCACCGGTTTAAGCGCTGCTATCGACTGCTGGGGAGGCGGGGTTATCGCCGCACCGGAACAGCTTACCCCTGCCCGACCGGTAGCTCCTATTGACTACACCTCCGATCTTGCCATCCCTCTCATGGGTATCTTCGGTAATGACGACCGCTCTCCCACTGCCGAGCAAGTCAATCTCCATGAAGCGGAGCTAAAAAAACACGGCAAAGATTACATCTTCCACCGCTATGATGATGCCGGGCATGGCTTTTGGTATTATCATGGTGAAAGCTATCGTCCCAAACAAGCTATGGACTCTTGGGAAAAAGCCTTGGTGTTCTTCAAACAGCATCTTACCCCATAACCGGTATGAGCCACCTAAAACCATCCTCCCCAAGTGCCAAACCCCCTAGCCGCAAAAATAGCCGACCCTACATCCTCCCCCTGGAGACACCCCAAGATAATCCCTTTGCGGTTATGATCAAACCGGTAGCTTCACGCTGTAATATGGCCTGCAGTTACTGTTATTACTTGAACACTGACCACAGCCTCCCGCCTGATGCTGTGCCCACTCCCTGGGTTAAGCCAGCCAACCCCAATTTACCAGCTCTCATTTCCGAAGAAACTTTAGATATTCTTTTTTATCGGTTGAGTCGCGCCGCTCCTCCCGGGGAAATACACTGTGTCTGGCATGGCGGCGAACCAACTCTGGCAGGGCTAAATTTTTATCGCCAGGTAGTAGAGCTACAGCAACATAACCAAACCCCAGACCACAAGTTTGTCAACAGTATGCAAACCAACGGTTTGTTACTAAATGAGGAATGGTTGGACTTTCTCGCTACGGAAGGGTTTGAAGTAGGTTTAAGTGTGGACGGCTCTGCTCTGGTTCACGATACCCATCGCCGGGATCTTACGGGGGAAGGTACCTATCAGCGGGTGGCTGCTGTTGCTAGGCTGCTTAAATCCTACAAAATCCCCACCGACCTCCTCTGTTCGGTATCTGCGGTGAGTACGGAAAACCCTTTGGAAGTGTATGAGGGTCTCAAACAGCTAGGCTTTAATTGGATGCAGTTTATCCCCATTATCCGGCGAACTCTTGATCCTAACGGGGAGGAAGCAACTCCCAGCTACACTCTTACCCCGGATGCCGTAACCCCGGAAAGCTACAACCATTTTTTAACCACCATTTTTGATGCCTGGATTAGCCAAGACACTGCCGATTATGCCATACAACTGTTCTCCACCATGGCTTCTATCCAAGCTGGTAACTCTCCCAGCCTCTGCTATCTCTCCTCCACCTGTGGACGGGTGTTGGTAGTAGAACATGGCGGTTCGGTCTATTCCTGTGACCATTTTGTCAACCCCCAACACTACTTGGACAGCATCCACCGTAACTCCCTGAGCAATATGCTGGACAGCTCCCAGCAGGTGCAGTTCGGGCAAAATAAAAGAGACAACCTGGCAGTTGAGTGCCGCAGTTGTCCCGTGCTTATTTATTGCCGTGGAGGGTGCCCTAAAGACCGTTTTGCTACCACCTTTAACCCAGATCCCCAGCGTAATGTTCTTTGTAAGGGGTTAAAAGCCTTTTTTAGCCATGCCGAACGACCTTTACGGCGTCTTCGTGCCCGTCAGCTAAGGCAACAACAAAACTAACCACTCACTAATTTATGCAAAGCGGCAATAACTTCATCCACTTGTTGCCAACCTGTTAATGAACAGCCACTGGCTAAGGGATGTCCTCCTCCACCAAAGGTATATGCTAATTCGTTGACGACCAAACCTCCGGAACGCAGCTCGCAGAGAATGCGGCGCTCCGGAGGTTCTTCTACAAAGAGCGCCCACACTAATACCCCTTTAATGCCCATCAGACTGTTAACATGGCCTACAGCTTCCTGCCAGGATAGCTCTAACTGCTCCAGGTTAACCGCATCGACCTTGGCGTAAACTAGAGAAGGTACGGGACGTATAAAGGAGTTCATTAAATAGCCACGATAACGTAGAATCTTCTCATCTTGCTGAAAAATTTGTGACATAACTTCCCGAGGGGAAAAATTCCCAGCCGCTACCACCTGAGAAGCATGGCGATAAAAGCGAGCTGCTTGCTCCTTTTCCACGAAGCGGAAATTGCCACTATCGGTGACCATACCGGCAAAATGATAAAGATAAGCCTCCTGGGGGATCTGCAGAGGGTAATGAGCGTCGCCATAGAGATAAAGCAGGTAGATCATTTCCGCTGTGGCTACCATGGTGGTGTCCACCCAAACCAAGTTACCAAAAGGCTGAAAATCCCGGTGGTGATCAATTTTAATCACCAAGTCACCTTTAAGATAGCGCTGGTCTTCCACTCTCTCCTTATTACTACAGTCGCAGATAATCACCAGAGCTCCCGACCAGCAGCTATCCTCTAGGATATCTCCTGGGGGCAGCAAGTCCCATCCTGATACTCCTCCGGCAACATAGACTTCCTTAGACGGCCAGGTGGCACGAATAATTGCTTGCAAAGCGAAAACCGAGCCTAAAGCGTCATAATCCGGTAAGACGTGATAATGAAGAATAATCACCTGGTAGGCAGCTATTTTTAGCCAAATCTGGTAGATGAGTTCTTCCATTACCCCTTAATACCTCCTCGGGCAATACCTTCGATGATTTGACGACGAGCAATAAAGTAGAGGATGAGCATGGGGAGAATAGTTATAATCGAACCTGCCATCATTAAAGCATAGTCGGAACCAGATTCGTGTTGAAAGGCTATTAAACCGTAGGAAATAACGCGCATACTCCGTGAATTGGTGACAAAGAGTGGCCAGAGAAAGGCGTTCCAAGTGGCAATAACTTTCAGCAAAGCAATGGTTATTAAGGAGGGGCGGCAAATAGGTAATAACACCCGTAGGAAGTAAGTGAAGTCGCTACAACCGTCCACCTTAGCCGCCAGATAAAGTTGGCGGGGAACTGCCAGAAATGCCTCTCGCAAAATGTAAATATTAAATGCACCCGCTAAGTAAGGCACAAAGAGAGCCTGGTAGGTATCGATCCATCTTAGACGGGAAATGGTGCGAAAGTTGGCGATAGTTAAAGACTCGCTGGGGATCATCATGGTAGCTAAAACCAG